>Ga0070710_10001298_pt1 | contig 11831 bp, 16 predicted proteins | sample LARL52metaG_FD_65454 | JGI IMG/M metagenome (GOLD analysis project Ga0070710, IMG submission 65454) | Corn, switchgrass and miscanthus rhizosphere microbial communities from Kellogg Biological Station, Michigan, USA - LAR L5-2 metaG | ecosystem: Host-associated > Plants > Roots > Rhizosphere ... | reverse complement strand
GGCCGAGCTCGGCATCTCGACCGTGACGGACCTGGCGTCGGCGCCCGCGGACGTGCTCGCCGCCCGGTTCGGTCCGCGGATGGGGCCGTACTACCGGACCGTCGCGCATGGTGCCGGCGACACGGTCGTGAGCGCGACGCCGTGGGTCGTGAAGTCCCGGTCGCACGAGAAGACGTTCCAGCAGGACCTGGTGTCGCTGGAGGACATCCGGCGCGAGGTCGTGGCGCTCGCCCACCAGGTCGCGCAGGATGTCGTCGCCGAGGGACGCCCGGTCGCGCGCGTGGGCGTGAAGGTGCGGTTCGTGCCGTTCTTCACGAAGGTGCGGCTGATGAAGCTGCCTGCGCCGACGTCGTCCGCCGACGACCTGGCCGAGGCCGCGCTGACCGTGCTGGACCGGTTCGAACACGGCCGCGCCGTACGTCTTTTGGGGGTACGCGCAGAATTCTCTGCCGATGATGTCGAACCGAAGCCTTCTTCTTCGACGTATCAGTAAGTACAAGCTTCACCGCTAGGAGAAGAAGATGACCGTCTCATCGCTCACCCACCGCGACCGCGCAGTTCTCAAAGCCGTCGCCGACGGCCGTTGCGAGATCACCGGAAGCACCCTGCTCGTCGACGGCCTGTGCTGCGCCGACCAGTTCGCCGGCCTGCGCCTGCGGACTGCGGGCCTGATCAGCACCCGTCCAGGCCCCGCCGCCCTCACCACGGCCGGTTACGCGCTGCTCGCCGCTGCCTGATTCACATTCTGGGGATCTCGTTCTTTGCGGAACGGTTCGGCCACAGCCCTGACCTTCTCCGCGACACTTTCTTCGCTCTCACACTTGATGGCCCTTGGTAACCGCCTGTGCTCAAGAAGGCTCGTGGCATCGTGTCCTCATCGGGGTGGTGCTGCGAATGCCGATCGAGAGTTTCTCGTGCGACTCGGGTGGTCGCGGCCTCACCTTGACCGCCTCGGCGAACGCGGCCTCTCTTCGCGCGGCCTGCCGGGCCTGCGCCCGCTGCGGCGCGCCAGGTCGAGCACGTTGTCGCCCGGCTTGATGCCGGTGCGCTCGCGGAAACCCGCTGGCCGACGTGCGGATCATGATGGGCATGGGTGTGCTGACGAGGGTGCTGCGGTCGTTGGGCGGCGAGGAGGCGCTGGACCGGCTCGCGCGGTTGTCCGGCAGCGATCTCACGACCGTGTTGCTCGCCCTGATGCGGCGGCGCGCGGGTGCGTTGTCGGGGCCGGATGTGTTGCGGCAGTACAAGGCCGACCGGTTCGTGGGGCCGGCGCAGGTGCCGTTCGCGGTGCTGCGGGCGGTGGAGGACCGGCTGCTCGGCGCGTTGCCCCCGGCGTTCGACGTGGTGGGGCTGGCGCCGGTGGTGCCGCTGGGGACGTGTTCCGCGGTGGCCGAGATGGACCAGAACAACGTGCTGTCCACGATTCGCGGCACCGAGGTCGCGGCGGACGCCACCAACGCGCTCGCGCTCGAAGCCGCCGTGCGCAGGCAGGCTTGCGCCGACGACGTTCGGCTCGCGGCGGTGCAGCGCGTGGTGCGGGCGCAACGGTTCGAGGGACCGGGACGGTTCGCGCACTTCACGTTGTTCGCCGCCGTCACCGCCGGACGCGATCGAGGCTCGCTCGCCTTCGAACGGCAGCACTTCGCCGAGCACGTGGCGTTCCTGCGCGAAGCGTGCGGGGACGTCGAGGTGCGCGTGACGGTCCTGGATCCGCGGTTCGAGGCCGTGCGCGGTGAGTTCCCCGCGGACCCGTCGCGGCGGACCGGGTACTACCAGGGCTTGTGCTACAAGGTTTATCTGCATGGCAACGAGATCGGCGACGGCGGGTTCACCGACTGGACGCAGCGGCTGACGGGCAACCGCAAGGAGCGATTGCTGATCAGCGGCGTGGGCGTCGACCGGCTCGCCACGCTCTGAGGTCAGCGTTCGGTGTAGCGCTTCGTGAGTTCCTCCTCTCGCTCCTTCGGCCACGGGCCACGGATCTCGCCCTGGGTGGCGGCGAAGAACAGCTCCATGTGCACGTGCCACGCGGCGAGTGCCTCGGGCCCGTGAGCGTTCTCCTGGAACAACGTGACCGTCGTGCCCTGCAACGGCACGTGGTCGAACTCCCAGCGCACGACGCCCTTCGGCTCACCGTCCTGGAGCCACTCGTACTCCAGCAGGCGCGGTGCCTCGACCTTCGTGAGCTTGCCGGGCGTGAGGCCGGGATGGGCAGCGCGGACGGGGACCGCGTCCTCGGTACCTTCGGTGAGGACCTGCCAGACCTCGTCGAGCGGCTTCCAGACGAGATCGCGGACGAACTTGACGCCTTCGGGCTCGTCGGTGCCCTCGTCGAGACCGAACTCGGCGACGTAGTGCTCGATGCGCGACAACCACTCCGTCGGCGGCTCGAACTTCGTGCCGTCGGCGTGGGCGACCAGGGCGTCGAGGCAGGTGGCCCAGCCTGGTGCGTCGCGGCCGACGGAGAGCCGGTTCGTGACCACGGCGGTGAAGACCAGCAGGCAGCCGTCTTCGCGCGGCAGGATCTCGAAGCGCAGTACGTCGTTGATCCAGCGGAACGCGAAGACCCTCGGCGGGTCGGACTCGAGCAGTTCGCCCTCGCCGCCGTCGGCGTCGACCGGCGCCTCGGCCGGGAAGGTGAAGCGCATCCGCCGGCCGTCGATCGTGACCTCGGCGGGGAACCAGTGCTTCATCTCGGACGGGTCCGTGACCACCCGCCAGACCTTCTCCGGCGAGTGCCGCAGCCTGCGTTCGAAGCGCAGGACCGGCTTGCCTTCGATCATCCGCAGTTCGGCGTCCACGGGTCAGTCTCCTTCGATCTCGTCGAGTCGTCGGTTGAGCGCGTCCAGGCTCTTCTCCCACATCCCGCGATAGGGCGCGAGCCAGGCGTCGATCTCCGCCAGCGGACCGGGGGACAACCGGTACCAGCGCCGTTGGGCGTCGGTGCGCACCTCGACCAGACCGGCCTCGCGCAGCACCTTGAGGTGCTTCGAGACGGTCGGCTGGGTGAGCGTCAGCCGGTCGACGAGCTCACCGACCGGTCGCTCGCCTTCCCGCAGCAGGTCGAGGATCTCCCGGCGACTCCGGTCCGCCAGCACGGCGAAGGTAGATGCCATGCCAGCAATATAGCCCACTTGGCATATATGGTCGAGCTCAGTCGGCGAGCCTGATGGCCACCTCCGTCGTCCACTTGGAAAGGTCCGGCTCGACCGACGGGTCGGTGAAGTAGGTCTCCAGCCGCGCACCCCACCGGTCGCCGGCGCGGTCGAACGCCAGGCTCTCGTCGGCCAGGATGCGTTGGGTGACGGCGGCCAGCCCCTCCGGATGGCCCTCGTGCACCTCGACCGCGTACCGGCCGCCGGGCAGCGTCGCCGTGCACACGTCACCCGCCGCGGGCACCTCGGCGATGGTGGGGATGGCGGCCTCCACCTCGAACTCGTCGCCCGTGACGCGGAGATACCGGAAGAAGGGCGCGCCGACGATGGGTAACTCGCGATCGGCCAGCCACTGCATGACCTCGGGGAAGCGGTCGGCGATCTTGGGGAACGTCTCCAGCGTGACGGTGGCCCTGACGGCGGCGTAGGGCTGGTCTTCACGTGTCTCGATGTCCATGCCGACCACGCTAGTCACGACCCCTGACAGAAAATCCGCGTCCGGCTGGAACGCCTGCCGGTTAACGTGAAGTTCATGCACCGCACCCTCTCCGTGGCCAGCTCTCCGGTGCGCGACCTGCTCGCGCTGATCTCGCGTCCCGAGGTGATCTCCTTCGCGGGTGGGCTTCCCGCCCCCGAACTGTTCGACCAGGACGGTCTGCGCGCCGCCTACGACCTCGCCCTGCGGGACCGCTCGGTGCTGCAATACGCCCCCACGGAAGGGAATCCGGCGCTGCGGTCGTTGATCTGCGACCGGCTGACCGGCCGTGGACTGCCCACTTCGGACGTCCTGGTCACCACGGGCTCGCAGCAGGCGCTGACCCTGGTGGCCACCGCCCTGCTGGAGCCGGGTGCCGTCGTGGCCGTGGAGGAACCGACCTATTTGGCCGCACTGCAGTGCTTCCAGATGGCGGGAGCCCGGATCGTGCCCGTCGCGAGCGACGCCGACGGCCTGGACATCGAGTCGTTGCGGTCCGTCGTGGCCGCCTCGCGCCCGACGATGCTGTACCTGGTGCCGACGTTCGCCAACCCGACCGGGCGAACCCTGTCGGCCTCGCGTCGCGCCGAGATCGCCGCGCTGGCCGCCGAGCACGAGTTCTGGGTCGTCGAGGACGACCCCTACGGCGAGCTCCGCTACCGGGGTGCCGCGGTCGCGCCGCTCGCCTCGATCAGCGACAGAACCGTTTACCTGGGCAGCTTCTCGAAGATCGGCGCTCCCGGCATGCGGCTCGGCTGGCTGCGGGCGCCCGCGGACCTGCTGCGCACGCTGGTGATCGTGAAGCAGGCGGCCGACCTGCACACGTCCACTGTGGACCAGGCCGCCGCCGCGGTCTACCTGGCGCACAACGACCTCGACGTGCACGTCGCCCGCCTGTGCGTCGAGTACGGCGCGCGCCGTGACGCGATGATCGCGGCGTTGCCCGGCACCGTGCCCGACGGCACCACGTGGACCGATCCGGACGGCGGCATGTTCGTGTGGCTGCGCCTGCCCGGTGACGTGGACACCGCCGAACTGCTGAAGCCGGCGTTGGCCCACGACGTCGCGTTCGTCCCCGGTGCGCCGTTCTTCGCGACGACGCCGGACCGGGCGACGTTCCGGATGTCCTTCACCACCAACACGCCCGCGGAGATCGTGGCAGGCATGGCGCGCCTGGCGAAGGTCCTGCGGTGAACCTGCTCGGCGACGAGTCGCTGTGGCGCTCGTCGGTCGTCGCGAACTGCGACATGAACCGCGAACGAGACCTGACGAGCTACCGCCGCGAGCTGGGCCTCGACCTCGTGCTGCGCCCTGGCGCGCGGTGGGTGGACCTCTGCTGCGGCGCGGGCAAGGCGCTGGCCGAGGCGGCGCGCGAGGACGTCACGATCGTCGGGGTGGACCTCGTCGACCACCACGTCGCCGCCCCGCCGGGCCTGAGCTTCGTGATCGCGCCCGTGGAGGAGTGGGAACCGGACGCGCCCGCCGATCTGGTGACCTGTGTGCACGGTCTGCACTACGTGGGCGACAAGCTCGGCCTGCTGGTGCGCGCCGCGTCGTGGCTCGCACCGGGCGGGCGGTTCGCGGCGAGCTTCGACGTCGCGAGCGTGCGCCGCGCCGACGGCACCCCGTTCGGCCGCGCGCTGACCAAAGCCCTGCGCGAGGCGGGTTTCACCTACGACAACCGCAGGCGCCGCATCGCTTACACCGGCGAGGGACGTCCGCGGCTGCCGTTCACCTACCTGGGCGCGGACGACGGGGCCGGTCCCAACTACACGGGCCAGCCCGCCGTCCACTCCTGCTACTCGGACTAGGAGGCCCAGGGGCCGACGCCGGTCACGCGGTCGACCTTGATGCGGGTGACGAAGCCGGGCGGCGGGTTGTCCATGGGCGGGAACTTCACGTCCGGGCCGAGGTAGGTGTGCGCGAGGCGCTGGAGCAGCTCCGGCGCCCCGCCCTCGGTGATGCGCGCGGTGCCGTGCACGACCAGGTACTCCTGCAGCCCGTGCTCGTTGATGTTCGGCGTTTCCAGGGAGAGCACCACGCGTCCGTCGTTGCGGATGTTGCGGACCTTCTTGTGCTCTGAGAGGTGCCCGGAGACGATCTCGTCGCCGTCGAGACCCACCCAGACGATGGTCACCTGGGGCGCGCCGTCGCTGCCGAGCGTCACGAGGTGGGCCAGCGCGTTCGACTCCAGCACTGCCCTGGCGGATTCAGGAAGCATGGCCGTGACGCTACGCCGGTTCGCGGGGTTCAGCCTGGTCTTGGCAGACCCAGGAAACGGCGGGTCTGGTTCGGGTGCTGGTGGCACCGCAGGCTTTGGGCCATGAAGACGTTTCTGATCACGGGTGGCGGTAGCGGTATCGGGCTGGCGACGGCGCGGGTGCTGGTCGAGGAGGGCGCGCGGGTTGTCGTGACCGGGCGCAACGAGGAGCGGTTGGCGTTGGCGCGCAAGGAGCTCGGCGTCGAGACGGTGGTGGCGGACGTGTCGAAGCTCGCCGACGTCGAGGCCTTGATGGAGCAGGTCGGCGAGGTCGACGGGATCTTCGCGAACGCGGGCGTCGGGGTGTTCACCGAGTTCGCGACGGTGACCGAGGAGGACGTGGACCGGGTGCTGGCCACGAACTTCAAGGGCGTCTACTTCACCGTGCAGCGGGCGCGGTTGAAGCCCGGCGCGTCGGTGGTGATCAACGCGTCGTGGACGGTCCACCGCGGGTTTCCCGGAGCCTCGCTGTACACGGCGAGCAAGGCGGCCGTGCACAGCCTGGCGCGCACACTCGCGGCGGAGCTGAGTGACGGTGTTCGCGTCAACACCGTGAGCCCCGGCTACATCGCGACGGACATGTTCCGGTCGAACGTCGACGACGCCGAACCGTTCCGCCGCCAGGTGCCGATGGGGCGGCTGGGCGAGCCGGAGGACGTCGCGCACGTGGTGGCGTTCCTGCTGTCCGACCGCGCGGGGTACGTGACGGGACAGGACTTCGTGGTCGACGGCGGCCTGGTCGGGGCGATCCCGGCATGATGGGAGCCGTGAACGAGTTGGGGGAGTTCCTGCGCGCCCGCCGCGCGGCACTGGATCCGCCGGAACGCGCGTCCCGGCGGCGCGTTCCCGGCCTGCGCCGCGAAGAGCTGGCGCAGCTGGCCGGAATCAGCGTCGACTACTACACGCGCATGGAACAGGGGCGCGCCGCCAACGCGTCCGACTCGATCCTGGACGCGTTGGCACAGGCCCTGGGCCTCGACGGCGCCGAGCGCACGCACCTCTACCGCCTGGCCCGGCCCGCGCGGGCAGCGGCTTCGTCGGAGGAGGTGCGCCCTGCACTGCGGTGGCTGCTCGACGCCCTGCACGGCGTGCCCGCCATGGTGCTCGGCCGGCGGCTCGACGTGCTGGCGTGGAACCCGCTGGCCGCCGCGCTCATCACGGACTTCCGCGAGCAGCCGAACATGGTGCGGTACATGTTCACCGACCCGGCCGCGCAGGAGCTGTTCGTCGGCTGGCTGGACTGCGCCCGCGAGAACGTCGGCTACCTGCGCGCGGACTACGGCGTGCACCCGGACGACCCGGCGCTGCTCGCGCTGGTCGACGAGCTGTCCACGGCGTCGCCGCTGTTCCGCACGCTCTGGGCCGAGCATCCGGTGCGGGATCGGGAACCCAGGTTCAAGCGCATGAACCACCCGCAGCTCGGGCCGCTGGAACTGGCCGCGGAACCCCTGAGGTCGGACGCTGGGCAGGTGCTGGTGACCTACGTGGCCGCGCCCGGCAGCCCCTCCGAGGAAGCTTTGCGGCTGTTGGCTTCGCTCGCCGTCACGTAGCTGGGGTGGCGGCTGCGGAGAGGGCTGTTGCGGCCGCTGCACACGTCGCCGTCGCGTGACCGGGTGGCGTGCCGGTGGGCGCGTCACGCGGTCAGGTGCGGTTGCCAGTGGGCGGTGTGGCCTGCTGGGCCCCTCGCTTTTGCGTGGCCAGGTGGGCGTTGCGATCTGCTGAGCACGTCGGTGTCGTGTCGCCAGGTGTGTTTGCCGACGGGTGGCGAGCGCACTTGCCGACAGGACTGTGCCCGTGCCGGTACGTCGCCCCACGTAGCCGGTGAGGTTGCCGAGGCGCGCTGCGGTCGCCGGGCATTACGCCGTCACGCGGTCAGGTGCGGTTGCCCGTTGGGTTGCGGCCGCAGGTCTCGCCGCCCCCGCATAGCCGGGTGCGACCCCGCCCGTCACCTCACACCGTCACGAGAACAGCTCCAGCGCGTCCTGGTGGTACTCGCACCGGCCGCCGCCGGTCGCGATCGTGCAGGGCGTGCCCTTCTTCGTGAGGGCACCGCACTGCAACGCCGGGTCGTGCACGTGACACAGTCCGCTCGGCCCGGCGGTGATCGGGCAGGGCGTGCCCTTCTTCGTGGGCGCGCCGCACGGTTCGCCGGTCAGCTCACGCGGTTGCTTCGGCTTGGCCTTCTTCGGTTTTGCCTGGGGCTGCGTGATCTCCCGCCCCGTCACCTCCTCGACTCCGCGCACAGCCAGCCGGTCGGCGCGCTCGTTCTCCGGGTGGCCCGCATGGCCCTTGACCCAGTGCCACTCCACCTCATGCCTGGTGGCGGCTTCTTCCAGGCGGCGCCACAGGTCGGCGTTCTTGACCGGCTCACGGGCCTTCGTGAGCCAGCCGTTCGCCTTCCACCCGTGGACCCACGAGGTGATGCCGTTGCGGACGTAGGTGCTGTCCGTGTAGAGCTTCACGGTGGACGGTCGCGTGAGGCTCTCCAACGCCACGATGGGCGCCATCAGTTCCATGCGGTTGTTCGTCGTCGGGCCGATGTCACCGCCGTACATGTCTTTCTCATGCTCGCCGTAGCGCAGCACCGCACCCCAGCCGCCCGGACCGGGATTGGGGCTGCAGGCGCCGTCGGTGTAGATCTCGACCTCCATGCGACATGAGGCTACCGACGGGGTCCGACACTCTTCCTCCGGCGGTTGTCGGCGATGATGTGGCGGAACATCTCGACCAGCGCCGGCGCGTTGATGGGCTGGTCGCGGTACACGGAGATCATGCGCGAGGTCTTGTTGCCGTGGCCGCTCGTGATGATGTTCTGCGGGTCCGGCACGACCGCCCTGTCGTAGAGCATCACGTTCACGTGGTCCTTGGTGCCGAGCAACGCGCAGATGTTGCCGTCCAGCACGAAGTACGGCCGGTTCGTGCGCTTGATCGTCTCCTCGACGTCCGGGTCGGCCTCGTGCACGAGCCTGCGGACCTCGCGGCAGATGTCCTGCTGCCACTCGGGCAGCCCGGCGATGTAGTCGTCAACGCGCGTGTCGGTGTGCATAGCCGTATGTCGCAGCCTCTTGCCGTTTCTCGACATCGTGCCCGTGTAACGGCAAGGCCCCGAGAACTGCGCGGGCGGCGGCGATCAGGTCCGCCTCCCTGCCGTGCCGCGCCACGGCCTGCAGACCGACCGGCAGGCCCTCGGCGTCGAAACCGGCCGGGATGCTGATCGCCGGATGCCCGCTCAGGTTGAACGCCCAGGTCAGCGACGTGTTGACACGCGAGCCCGGTCCGTCGTGCCCGTGCGGCGGGCCGGGCGTCGTCGGGGTGAGCAGGAGGTCCGTCGTCTCGAACAGCTCGTCCAGCACCGGGTTCGGCCCGCAGCGGCCCGCGAACCAGTCCTCCGCCGGATCCGGCAGCACCAGCGAGACGGGGCGCGGGTGCAGCGCCGACGCCGCTCGCCGGGCGATCTCGTCCTGTTCGGCGTCGACCGTCGCGAAGCCCAGGTCCGCGGACCAGACCGCGGAGGGAGAACTGACCTCCGACGTGCCCAGATAGCTCGCGAGCAGCGCGGGGTCACGCGTGAAGACGCCGACCGCGGCGCGATCGGGCGACGTGGTCTTGAGGCCGATTACCCCGCACCACGCGGCCGGGATGCGGATCGAGCCCGCGCCGTCGACGCCCGTGGCCAGCGGCACGATCCCCGCGGCCACCGCGACCGCGGAGCCCGCGGACGAGCCGCCGGGTGTCCGGTCGAGGTTCCACGGGTTCCGTGTGACGCCACGAGCGTTGCGGCCCCACGTCTGCCACGGGGTGGTGCCGTCGGGTGTGGTGGTCAACCCGATCGGTATGCAGCCCAGGGCCGTCAGGGCGGCGCGGTGGCTGCGGCGTTCACCTCGCTTCACCGCGATGGGCACGCCTGCGAGCGGCAGGGCGGGATCCACCTCGGGGAACGTCGAGAAGACCTCGTGGAAGGCGCAGAGCACGGGTTCCACCTGGTGCAGCCGGGTCAGCGCCTCGGTCAGCTGCGACACGTCGTCCTCCTCTCTCGCGTGATCGTCGGGTCAGGCATGATCCACCCGTGAAATGGACTCGTGCGGCGCACCACCTCGCTGAGCTCGCGGAGAAGTGCGGCGACCTGCCCGCTTCGTTCTTCCGGTTCCAGGTGGTCGAGCTCTGGGTGTTCGGCGAGCTGCTGGACGTGCCGCGCGACGTCGAGGTCATCGAGGTCGCGCTGGTCGCGGACCTGCCGGTGGACGAGGTGCCGTGGCTGAGCGAACCGGCCGGTGCCGAGCACTGGGCGAACTCCACGCGGCTGTCGCGCAACCCGTTCGCGGCCGTGTGGCGGTCCAGCGAGGCACCGGTCTGGAATCACCGGATCGAGCGACCTGCGCTGGTCTGGAGCGCGGCGGACGGGGTCCACGAGGAAGCACTGGTCGCGGTCAGCGACGGCACGGGTGAGCTGGTCAGAACCGCCGCGCCGACGCCGGAGGAGCTGCGGAGGCGGGTCGAGGACGAGCTCGCGGTGAGCCTGCGGGCGTTGCGGCGGGCCAACCAGGACTACACCGACCGCCGCTGGAGTCCCGGCAAGCTCACCCCGTACTCGGACGCCCTGTGGCGCACGACCAGCGGCTACCTGGACCTGCTGGACGTGCTCGGCTGAGCCGATTCGGGTTGCTCGCCGCATCGCTGCCGTGCGGCTAACGCCCGTATGCGGCCATGAACATGTCCAGCAACGCGTCGACGGCCTTCTCGTCGGCGATGCGCGTCGACAGCAGGTAGCGGTAGTACAACGTGCCGCACAGGACCTCGGCCGGGAACGTCAGGTCGACGTCGGCCACGAGCTCCCCGGCCCGCTGGGCCTGGACGATGCGGGCGAGCGTGCGTTCCTCGACGGTGCGGAGGAACCGGTCGTGCAGCGTGGCCCGCAGGGTTTCGTCGGCTTGGGCTTCCGCGATCAGCGCGCGGTAGACGGGCCCGATCGGCGGCTCGGCGAGCGCGGGGATCGACCGCAGGAACTGCTCGCGCAGGTCGGCGCGGACGTCGCCGGTGTCGTGGTAGTCGAGGCCGGTGGTCCACACGCGGCTGAGGGCGTCCAGCAGCAGCGCCGCCATCGACGGCCAGCGCCGGTAGATCGTATGCTTTCCAACGCCGGCCCGGCGCGCGACGGCCTCGATGCTCAGCCCGGTGTAGCCGCTCTCGGTGACGAGCTCGAGGGTCGTGCGAAGGAGCTCGTCGGTGCGGGCGGCGCCTCGCCGCCGCGGTTCCTCGGCCATGCCCCGAGCTTATCGACACGCACCGTGCCATTGACACTCCACCGGCCGCCGATCATGATGGCCGCCTAACGGCACGGACCGTGCCGAAAAGTGCGAGGAGGATCCACATGAGCACCTTCACGGCCGAAGAGCGCGCTGCGATGAAGGAGCACGCCAAGGAGCTGAAGACTGCCGCTCGGCGCGCCTCCCAGGCCGACAAGGCGGTCCAGGCGGAACGGGACGTGCTGGCGAAGATCGCCGAAATGGCCCCGGCGGACCGGGTGCTGGCCGAGCGCGTCCACGCGGTCGTCACGGCTCACGCGCCTGCTCTGGAGCCGAAGCTGTGGTATGGCATGCCGTCCTACGCGCTCGACGGCAAGGTCGTCTGCTTCTTCCAGAGCGCGGAGAAGTTCAAGTCGCGCTACGCGACCTTGGGCTTCAGCGACCAGGCCGCCCTGGACGACGGCCCGATGTGGCCGACCGGCTTCGCGCTGACCGAGGTGACACCTGCGGTGGAGAAGAAGATCGCCGCGCTGGTGGAGCGAGCGGTGCGCTGAGCGCGGCCGTCTGATCGCGACCGCGGGAGCCCTCGCTGACGGGCTCCCGTTCGGCCGAGGTCACCAGCCGCGAGCGCGCCACTCCGCGAGCGAGGGGCGCTCCTTGCCCAGCGTCGAGTCGTCGCCGTGGCCGGGGTAGAACCA
>Ga0070710_10001281_pt1 | contig 11931 bp, 10 predicted proteins | sample LARL52metaG_FD_65454 | JGI IMG/M metagenome (GOLD analysis project Ga0070710, IMG submission 65454) | Corn, switchgrass and miscanthus rhizosphere microbial communities from Kellogg Biological Station, Michigan, USA - LAR L5-2 metaG | ecosystem: Host-associated > Plants > Roots > Rhizosphere ... | reverse complement strand
ATGTGGTTTCAACCGACCGGCATACAGTGAAGCCATGGTTCGCGGGAAAGATTCCTTTTACGTTCAATTTGCCGGAATTGCAGGATTCTCCTTTTGTATTGCTGGGAGGCAAGGTGAGCTACCTTCACCAATCTCCGGGGGCGGAATTGATTTTTCGCGTGCGGCAACATCAGATATCGGTGTTCATTTTTCAGGAGCGCGCGCTGGGAAAGAGTGGCGGGGATACTGGCCGGGAAAACGCGCTGTCATTTAACCTCCGCAGCTGGAGCCACAATGGCCTGCGCTATTTTGTGATTGGCGACGCCAGCGCGCAGGACTTGGACAAATTGAGCGAATTAATGAAGGCTGCCGGCTGAACGGTCAGTTATTTGCCAAGCAGGCCCTCGATCTGCCGAATGTGGTTGACGTCATGTCCCGCGAACATGCGGACGATGTGCTCGATGGTTTCCTGGCCCCGCTCGGAATGCATTCCGTAGTGCTTCCACTGTTCGGGTTTGAGCGACTTCAACAGCGCCAGATTTGCCTCCCGCAGGACGCGGAATTGCTCGACCGACTTGCGCGGGTCGCGTTTCTCGTAATGGCCGCTGGTCACCCAGGAATCCTGATCGAAAGCGGCAATCGGCGTTCCCGGCGCACCCAGGATCAGGCGCAGGCGGAAGCTGGCGACAATCTCCGTATCGGCAAAATGCGCCAGGATTTCGCTGACTGACCACTTATCCGGGGACGGCCGCTTGCGCAGTTTGCTCGCAGGTACACCTTTGATCAGGCGCGCGAGTTTCTTGGCAGTGGCGGCCTGAATGGTAAGGGGCTGCTTGCCTGCAACATTGCCGACAATTCGCTGCGTATATTGCTGCGGGGTTTCGTGCATTCCTTCCCTCTTCTTCCGTTAGACGATGCCGTGCTCAGCTCGTGAGCGGACTCATTGGCCACCTTTTTGTCCCGCTTGGAACGTGGTCCATGGCCCTGCTTTCATGTCGCGCAACAAAGGCTTCTGCCAGGAAAACTCCGGATGATGATCCAGAAAATCTGCCGCGGTGAAATCGGCGCCGCAAGGATGGCCGGCGCGGGCGACGAAGCTCATGTTCGCGGCCATCTTGCTGTCGGTGGCTTTGCCTTGCACGGCACCTCCAGGATTGTAGGCATCCCATCCCCACTCCTTGATGCCGCGTGATGACGCGTCGACGTGGCCGCAGAGCGAACGCTCGTTCGCCTGAGCTTTTTCTGCGTGCGAAGAGGCCTGCTCGAAACTGTCGATGTGATCGGACAGAAACTGCTCGGCCATCGCCACATCGATCTTCCCTTTTGATTGCTTCATCAGTTCTTCCCAGCGGGCGCGGCGGGCATTGGGCGATGACGACTTATCACTCGGATCGAATCCGCTGGTTTCTTCCTGAATCAGCTTGGGGTCGCGGGCAAAATTCGAGCTGACGAAGTACCCGTCTTTTGTTCTCCAAATCGGTGTATTCTTCAAGCCCAACTCGAGATACGCGATCTCTCCCGTCTTGCGGTCGCCGATCATCCAATCATTGGCGTAGCCGCCGTTGTTTCCTTCCTTAATAATGCGCACGTAGTCGTCGATGCTTTTGGCATATTGCAGCGCCTTGCGCGAGCGCACGAACTCCGGCTTGCCGTTTGGATCCCAGCCTTCGAATTGAGTGATGGTGGTTTCCGTAATCATGATGCCGGCATCGTTGACGCCGAAGTCGTCGTCGCTGGTGATGAGGCCGGGGAAGCCGTCCATCAACATGCGCTGGCCGTGTTGCGGGACGATGTCGAAAATAATGACCCAGCGCTCGCCAGCAAGATAGCTGGTCCAATTGTTGTGGGCGATCACAATTTGATGATCTTTCGTATAGGCGCCGGTGGCGATGAACGCGCTGCAATTGCCGGGAGCCGCCAGCTTCGGGTTCTTGGCCTGCTTGCTCTGCCTGTTCAGCCAGGGCAGGTAGTAGTCGGGAACTTCTTCAAATGCGTTGAGTGCGACGATGTCATACACATCGAGGTCAACCCCGTGCGCTTTCACGCCGTCGGCGATGCCTTGCAGTTCCTGCTGGTACTCGGCGTCGATGTGCGGCCAAAGCATTTCGCGCGCCGTTTTGCGAAAGAACTCCCAGTCGCGCTGCGATTGGTGGGTATCGAAGAGCTTGATGGCCTCGAGAGCATCGGCGATCTCGGGGGCGAGCAAATATCCATGCTGGAAGCCGACGTTAGCGGGCGAGCCTTCCAGGTGAACGTAAATCCACCCGCCTTGCTCAAAGCGATAGCTTTTCTCGAGACGCGGGTCTGACGCCACCGTAGCGGCATTCCCGGACGAAGATGCGGAGCTCAGCGAAAGGGTGGTTGCAACCAAAGCAACTATTACGAACGCAAAGGACATCCGCGAAACGGCGAGTCTGTTAAACATTCAGTTCCTCAGGAAGTGGCGTGCAAGCCATTGTAGCCGAATGAGCCGGCAAGAAAATCGGCGTTTAGATGTCCGTACGGGGCTCCGTATGGTGCTGTAGATACCAGCAAGGGACGAATCCAGCGTGGGGAAACAGCGCGTGGACGCAGGTTTGGGCTTCGGGAGGATTGAAAATGAATTCGGTCTTGCCGTTTTTCTGCTGCACGGCGTCGTAGCTGTTTACGGTGATTTGCCCGAAGGGCTGGACGCGATAGCGGAACACAATAGAGTCGACGGCATAAGCAAGCAGTGTAATGCCGACTGCGGCAGAAATGCCGATCACGAACAGCCGGCCTAGAACGCGCTGGAGTCGGGCTCGGAGGGGCACACTCATGGCGTGCCATTATACGCAGCGGCTATCGTGGGAGGATTGTAGTCGAGCTGCGCTCGACGGCCAGCCGGGAGCTTGCCCTGAGCCTGCCGAAGGGGCGCTTGTCCCCGCGGTTCCCACTCAAATCTCCTCTGTCTTACGGCTGCCTGAGTGGTCGCGTTGACAACTCCCCGCTTCGACAGGCAAACTACCGCATCGTCGATTGCGGGCTTGCGGCGAAGCCCTACGGGGCATTCCAGAGGACAGGTGCGGGTCTAACATAGTATTTACCGGCCATGGAGCAGACCGTCTCCTACACGCTCGATTCCACTTTAGACACCGTGGACCATGCGGAAGAGAAAGCCACCCGCATTGCGACGGAATTGGGTTTTGCAGAAGACGAGGTAATGCAGATCTCCATGGCGGTGCGCGAGGGCGCGGTCAATGCGGTGCTTCACGGCAACGCGTACGCGCCGGATAAGAAAGTGACGCTGGCCTTCGAGCGCAACTCCGAAGGGCTGGTCATCACCATTCGCGACCAGGGCAAAGGCATTGACTTGAGCAGCATTCCGAATCCTCTGGCGCCGGAAAATCTGCTTAAGACTTCGGGACGCGGAATTTTTCTGATGCGTTCTTTTATGGACGTGGTGGAAATCCGCCCGTCCCATACCGGAACAGAAGTGAAACTGATCAAGCACGTCCACGGGGCATCCGGGGGCGGCAAGGAGGGGTCTCAGTGAGCATGAAACTTAGCACTCGGCAGGTGGATGGAGTCACCATTGTGGACTGCAGCGGCCGTATCACCCTGGGCGAAGGCAGCGTCACCATGCGCGACACCGTGCGCGACCTGCTGGCAAAAGGCAACAAGAAGATCGTCTTGAACCTCGCCGAGGTCAACTACATCGATAGCTCGGGCATCGGCGAACTGGTCAGCGCTTTTACGACCACGAAAAATCAGGGCGGCGAACTCAAGCTGCTGCACCTCACCAAGAAAGTGCACGACCTGCTACAGATCACCAAGCTGTACACGGTCTTCGATGTGAAAGACGATGAAGCAGCGGCGGTCAAGGGATTCAAGTAGGCATCTGTATCGGGATTGGTCCGTGTCACAAACAGTTCGGAAAGGGCGATGGAGCGAGCGCCCGTTTGACAAACGGTTGGGATTGTTTTGGCAATGAAGGTTTGGGAGGGCACGGCTGGAGCCGTGCCGCCCAAGAACTCCCCAACATCGGGCTTTCGCCCCTGAGAGCGCGCACTAGCCGCGAGCCCGCCCCGCAGCACCAGACTCTATCTGAACAATTCATGTTGGGACAGGCGCCCTCGGCTGCCCCGCCCAACCAGCTATGATGGGTGTAAGTCAGGTATGACCGGGCCCCTATGAATTTTTGGCTGCGAGTGAACAGTGTTCTTTGCTTAATTTTATTGTTTTCCGTCACGGTGCGAGTGGACGCCGCATCGCTCCAAACCAAACAGGAAACGCAGTCACCCAGGGTGCGCGCAATCGGCCGCAGGCTCGACGAAAAGGGCGTGCCGAATTTCGGGGAGGTTACACCCACACTGTATCGCGGGGGCCTGCTGAGCGGCGAGGGCCTGAAAGCGATCAAGAAGCTGGGGGTGAACGTGGTGGTGGATACGCACGCGAACAGCAAACACGAGAAGGGCGAAGTGGAAGCTCTGGGAATGAAATATGTTGCGATTCCCTGGCACTGTCCCTGGCCGAAGGACGAAGTGTTTGCCAAATTTCTGAGGGTGGTGCATGAGAACAAAGGTAAAAAGATTTTTGTGCATTGCCGGCTGGGAGATGACCGCACCGGAATGATGGTTGCGGCTTACCGGATGGCGGAAGAAGGATGGACGGCGGAGGAGGCCATGAACGAGATGCGTTCATTCGGATTCCGCCGCTCTCATCATTTTATTTGTCCGAGTTTGGCGGAGTACGAAAAGCATTTTCCGGAGCATTTGAAGAGCGATCCGATATTTGAGGAAGAAAGAGCAAGTCACAAGCACGCTGTTAAATAACACGCTCGAAAACGGCAGCATGGCGCGCATGTAGCGAACCTCTCGCCGAACTATAGTGCGCTATAATGCACACTTCATTTATGACGCGCCGCGCTGTCGGAAAACCAACTTCTCTCTGAATGAATTGAGGAGGAAGCGATGCCGCACGATCTGGATCACTCGCAGGACTCTGAACCTCAACCCCAGCCTCATCACCACAATTGCGGCCACCTCTTCGGATGCGGCGAGGAGAAAGGCACGGGGGTGGTCCGCGAAGACATCAAGGATGCGGCCTTCACCCGGCGGGCGGCCGACCGTCTGCTGCACATGGATGAGATGAACCGGGTGCAGATCGACGGCTATCTATGCGCGCGCGGCCGCTCCCGGCGACAGCTGCTGCGAGCCAGCAGCTTCATGGGCGCGCTGGCGAGCATTGGGCCGTGGTTCACAAAATTTGCCCGTGCGTCGGATGTGCTAGAGGGCGCTACTGCGGCTGGCCCTGCCGCCTGGAAGAAAGATGATTCGGGCCGGGTTCACGTTGTCGAAAGCAATGACAAGACTGTGCACCTGGGGGTTTACGACACCACGCTCGAGCCCATCCTGAAAATTGATTCCGGCGATACCATCAGCTTTCCCAACACCTGGTCACACTTTTTAAACCAGTTGCAGCCGGGAGTTCCCATCGAGACTTTGGCGAAGCTGCGAGTCAGCAATCCGGGGCATGGGCCGCATTCGATCATCGGACCAATCTACGTGAACGGAGCTGAACCGGGCGACGTGCTAGAGGTTCGTTACAAGCATATTCGTCCGTTCGACTGGGGAGCGGTGTTCAATAACCCAGGGTCGCTCGGGACAGGGCTGCTGGCGCAGGATTTCCCCGAAGGACAGGTGAAATACCTGAAGATTGATTTTCCCAGGATGACGGCGGAGTTCAACTCGAACATTCATGTACCCATCAGGCCGTTTCAGGGAACGCTGGGAGTGGCTCCTCCGGATGGATTTTTTCCGCCGTTAAGTCCGGGCGTGACCAGTTCCGTTCCGCCCGGGCCGCATGCCGGCAATACTGACCTCAGCGAAATGGCCGAAGGTTCGACGATGTTCATACCGGTATGGAAGCCGGGGGCGTTGATCTTTACCGGTGATTCGCATGCGGTGCAAGGCGATGGCGAAATCAACCTTTCTGCTCTGGAGACGCGAATGCAGGAACTGCGCATTCAAGTGATGCTGCACAAGCAGAAGAATTTTGCGTGGCCGGTGGCGGAAACTCCGACTCACTGGATCACCTTAGGACTGGACAAGGACCTGAACGTGGCCATGACCCTGGCGGCGCGCAATGCCATCAACTTTCTTGCGGCGCACGCCGATCTCACCAAGGCCGATGCCTATGCGTTGTGCAGCATTGCGGTGAGCTTCCGGGTAACGCAGGTGGTGGATATTGTGCGCGGGGTGCATGCCATGATCCCGAAAAGCCTGTTCGCAGAAGAACTGCGGAAGCAGATCACCGTGGTCTAGTGCGGGTGCGAAATTTGCAAAAATCAAAAGCTCGGCCTGATCGGGGCCGGGCTGGGTTTTTTGGGCGAAAAGAATTGCCAGGCCGCGGATCGTATGCCGGGTTGAGCCGCACGAACACGACCATTCGCAAGGTCAGATGAGTGCGGTAAAGTTCTGCACTTTCCAAAAAATCTCGCGATCAAAACGGACACAAATCTTTCACATTGCCGCGTTTCAAAAAGCGACATACAATGGGTTCCCGCGTCCGGAGCGGGAAGTCCGGGGTTCCGATCCCTTCCGTCGGGTTTGTGTCTACTCTTCCCTTCCCGGCAGGAATCATTTCAGTGTGCAGCAGACGTGGAAAGCGCAAAGCCACCCGGCGCGTCTATGCAGAGGACATTCAGTCCCAAGGAGACAATATGGTAGCGAAGAGAAGCGTTTTGCGAATGCTCGGAATCGGAGTTGTCGTTTTGCTGGCCTGGCCGCGTGTTGCCACTGCTCAGCGGCTGAAACCTCTACCCGAACGGAATGCGGCGCGCGCGCAGGCGTCATCCACCGCGATCGCAGGATCGCCATGGACGCCACTGGCAAATCAACCAAAGTTTTTGAATACGATCAAGTGCGCGGGCGCGGCAAATCCGCTGCTCCTGACCGATGGAACGGTGATCGTGCAGGAAGGGGGCTGCCAGAATTGGTGGAAGCTGACGCCGGATAATAGCGGGAGTTATGTGAATGGAACCTGGTCGCAGATCGCTTCCCTGCCGGCGGACTACAGCCCGCTCTATCATTCGTCGGCGGTGCTGCCGGACGGGCGCGTGGTAATTATGGGCGGAGAATATAACTTCTTCGTGCCGGACTGGACGAATCTGGGTGCGATTTACGATCCGGTGGTGGATCAGTGGACATCGCTGGCAGCGCCTCCGTTCTTTACCGGCTTCGGACCGTTTGCCCAGACCATCGGCGATTCGCAGAGCGTGGTGCTGGCGAACGGTACGATGATGCAGGCGAACTGCTGCACGACGGAACAGGCGTTGCTGGATGCGGGCAGCTTGACGTGGACGCAGACCGGGTCGGGAAAGTTCGATATCAACGATGAAGAAGGTTGGACGTTGCTGCCAAGCGGCAACGTACTGACGGTTGACGCATATGTTTTTGCCTACGATCCCGCGGGCACGAACTCGGAAATTTACGATGCGGCGACGGGTGCGTGGTCGAGCGCGGGCAGCACGCAGGTGCAGCTCTGGGATTCAGCCGCGAATTGCGGCGGGGAGAACTTTGCAACGTTTGAAGTTGGGCCGGGAGTGCTGCGTCCCGATGGAACGGTCTTTTTTGCCGGTGCGGATACTTGCCGGCTGCAGGGACATCCAACGGCGTATGCGTCGGGCAACACGGCAATTTACGATTCATCCACCGGAGTATGGACCGCGGGCCCGAGCTTCCCCATCGGAGTGGACATCGCCGATGGTCCGGCAGCGCTCGAAACCGACGGGAAAGTGCTGATGATGGCAAGTTCTGGTTTCGGAAACAAGCCGTCGTTCTTCTTCGAGTGGGACGGCAATAACCTGACGCAGGTTCCTCCGACTCCCAACGCGCACAAGGATGGGTCCTACTTCGGAAACATGCTGGCGTTGCCGAGCGGACAGATCCTGGTGACTGACTTCTCGAATGACATTGAACTTTACACGCCCAGCGGGCTGCCGCAGCCGCAGTGGGCGCCGGTGATCAAGTCTTCTCCAGCGACGGTGAAGCGGGGAGGAACGTACACAATCTCCGGGGTCCGGTTCAATGGCATGTCACAGGCGGCGGCGTACGGCGACGATGTGCAGGGTGCGACCAACTATCCCATGGTGCGCATTACCAATCTGGCCAGCCGGCACGTGTTCTACAGCCGGACGCACGACCACAGCAGCATGGCGGTGGCATCGAAGGCTGTGGTATCGACGCAATTCGATGTTCCGCTTGGAATGGAGACGGGAGCAAGCGAGATCGAAGTGGTGGCGAATGGGATTGCTTCGGCTGCGAAACTTATTACCGTGAAATAGGATGAGTGTCCGGAAGGCTTGCCCCTCGGGCCATACCGATTGAGGATGCTCATGCTTCGCGGAATTTTGCGGAGAGTAGGTATTCGCAACGGAGCAAAATTAAAAGCCCGGCCTGATCACTGATCAGGGCCGGGCTTTTTTCTGCTTGGAGCGACAACGCGAATCTTCAAGCTCGGGCTGCTACTGCTGGACGAAGTATCCGAGCGTGACCTGGCTGGGGTCGGTTTGGATCGCGATGTTGTCTCCGGTTGCGTCGATCAGGTAGTAGGTGAACGCGTCGGCGGTGCAGCCTGTGCCTGATGCATTGAACGCAGTACAGCTGGTGACATCCACGCCGGTGACTGTGCCGGTGAAGACGCCGTTCGCAGCCGCCGTGAAAGTACCGGACACGGGCGCATTTGAAAAAGTCGGACCGGGGCCGGTGCTGAACAGCCAGTTTAGGTCAGTGAATCCAGTGAAGGTTCCCCCTCCGTCCGCCACAACCGGACCGACAGCGTCGAGTTCGTCACCGAAATTGATATCAATGCCGGTGACGCCCAAGGCGTATGCGCCACTGAAGGAGCCCGACGTGAATGTGCCACCTCCGCTTTGCTGGAAACCGCGGCCTTGAATGACGTCGCTGTTAAGGTCCATGGAAAGCGCCAGCAGGTGGCCATTCCCATCCAAAGCGGCTTCGGCGTCAAAGGTTGCGACCCCGTCCGTCACCCCGGTCAGGCTTATTCGCCCGGTAACAGCGTCTTCTATCCAGGTTCCCCCGGTGATAGCGGCCGGAGCTTGCACCGCTGTTCCGGTGTGGTCGTTGTAGTTGATGAAACCGCTTATAGAACCGTCGGAGTTGAAAGTGAACAGGCCGGCAACTTGCAACGCAAAGGGAACGTCGAAACCGGTCAAGCCGACCACATAGCTGCTACCGGAGACCGAAGTGCCGGTAAAGGTTCCGGTATTCGCCCCCTGGCTGAAGGCAGTACCCCCAGTTGTGCCGGAAAAGGAATCAAAACCTTCCACCAAATGGATCTGGTTGGCGTCGACGATGTAGCCAACCAGAACGATCTGAAGGAAGTTTGCGGTATCGGCCGGGTTGAGGGTGAAAACAACGCGGCCCATGGCGTCAGGAGCAGAAACGGTGCTGGCGGTGAAGGTCTCAGCCTGGAGAGGTGTGGCGCAATCGTTTGCGTCAAAAATGCTGCCCGCACCCGAGATGTTTCCCCCAGAGCCGTCGACGTTGATGACACCGCCAAAAGCGGCTGGACAGCCATTAAAGTCCCTGCCGTTGAGGCCGAAGGCATAGCCGCCTGATGGAGTAACAATGGCAGCGGGGTCTTGCAAGCTTATCTCTCCGCTTCCGGAAGCCGAAGCGTCGAACTCGGTAATCAGGGCCTTGTTCGGGTTGAGAGGAAGGATCGAACCAGCCAGGGTCTCAACACCAGCGACACCCACATTTGTGTCGGCTTGGGTGCAGTCCACCCCGAGGCATGTTGCGAGAATGATCTGCAGGTTGCCATCGGCAGCGGTGGTCATGCTACTGCCAACTGGGTTGATCAAGTCACTTTCGGTAAAGTTTGCGAAGTCAACGAAGTCCTGCTCGCCACCGGTAATTGCTCCGTTCGCGATGGTGAAGACTCCGGAGACGGAATATACGTCGGTGATAACGTCCGCTCCAAACAGCGAGAAAACATAGTTGCCGTCGGCCAGGGTCTTCGGCGCAGCAATGGTGATCGTGGCTGAAGCCGACTTGGTGGCATCGGTCACGGAGGTGGCCTTCACGTTTACAGTGCCACCGCTGGGCATGGTAGCCGGCGCAGTGTAAGTGGTTGGAGTCCCGCTCGCGGTGGTAGCGGAGCTAAACTGTCCGCAATCGGCGCTGCCGCAGGTCGCGGTCCAGTTCACACCGCCACTCGCGGAGTCGTTGGAGACCACGGCGGTGAGTGACGCCTGAGCGCCGATCTGCAGCGAGGCGGGAGCAGCGGGGTTGAAGGCAACGCTAATTGCTGGAGGCGGAGGCGGCGGATTATTGGAACTGGAACCGCCGCATGCAACTAGCGCGGCAATCGTACTCAGAGCGATCAGGAGAAGAATCGATTTGCTGAATGTCATTGGGCGCCTCCGGTCGATTCAGGGTGCAGCGTCTGCCGGCTTCTGGCACGCGTCTGGCGAGCGGAGTGTGCCATGATAGGAATGCCGCGCTCGCTGCGCACCGTGACGGTGCGCCCGCCGACGATGAATTCGCGCGCCATTAGATAGTTATGGCCGTGCAGCAACATATTGGCTCCGACGATCCGAACCGGCATTCCTGCATGCAGAGAGGCTGTTGTCTCCCTGCTCAGGAAGGGTCCGAGGTGAGCATCCACCAGGCCCTGGGGTCCAGCCACCAGCAGATGCACGCCGGCTGGGCTTCCCACTGTGTGCTTGCTAACAATTTCCTGGATGGTCCCATCGAGAGTGGTTTCATGCGCTGCGTCATAGACGGGACCAAAGCCGCGTACAGCACTGGATTTCGACGCCGGCTGGGCGACCAGTGGAACAGTAACAATCACGAATAGCAGGGCGGGCAGCAGCCCCGCGACCAACCGGGTGAGTCTTGTAATCCACATAGGTTTCATCGGAGCGCTCCACGAGATTTCCTTTTGGGGAGATCGTCAACACAGTAGCAGAGGCGGACGCGGAGCCCTAATAACTCGCGTGGTACCGCCCTGCGAATCAGGATGGTAGTTGAGCGACAACACCAAAGGAAAGGCCGGCGTCCAACCCAGGAAGTCGGCTAGACTTCGTCGCTCTCCTTCAATCTCGCGATTACGCCGAAATCTTCGAGCGTCGTTGTGTCGCCTTTCACGTCTCCGCTGCTGGCGAGTTCGCGGAGCAGGCGGCGCATGATTTTTCCGCTGCGAGTTTTGGGAAGGGTGTCGGTGAAGCGGATGTCGTCGGGCTTGGCGAGGGCTCCGATTTCTTTTGCCACCCACTTGCGGAGTTCTTCTTTGAGTTCTGGAGTTGGCTTTCTTCCATGCTCGAGGGTGACGAAGGCGGAGATCGCCTGACCTTTCAGGTCGTCGGGCCGGCCGACGACTGCGGCTTCGGCAACCGCTTCATGAGCCACGAGAGCGGATTCGACTTCCATGGTGCTAAGGCGGTGGCCGCTGACGTTGAGGACGTCGTCGACGCGGCCCATGATCCAGAAATATCCATCTTTATCTCTGCGCGCGCCGTCGCCGGTGAAATACATGCCGGGGATTTGCGACCAGTAATTCTTTACGTAGCGGTCGGGATCGCCGTAGACGGTGCGCAGCATTCCGGGCCAGGGGCGCTTGATGACGAGGAATCCGCCGGAGCCGAGAGGGACGGGCTGGCCGTCCATGGTGACGATGTCGGCGACGACGCCGGGGAACGCGCGGGTGGCGGAGCCGGGCTTGGTGGCCACGGCGCCGGGGATGGGCGCGATCATGATGTGGCCGGTTTCGGTTTGCCACCAGGTGTCGGTGATGGGGCAGCGGTTGCCGCCGATGACTTCGCGGTACCACATCCAGGCTTCAGGATTGATGGGCTCGCCGACGGTGCCGAGGAGGCGAAGGCTGCTCATGTCGTGTTTTTTTGGCCACTCGTTGCCCCATTTGATGAAGGTGCGGATGGCGGTGGGAGCCGTGTAAAAAATATTT
>Ga0070710_10001280_pt1 | contig 11935 bp, 10 predicted proteins | sample LARL52metaG_FD_65454 | JGI IMG/M metagenome (GOLD analysis project Ga0070710, IMG submission 65454) | Corn, switchgrass and miscanthus rhizosphere microbial communities from Kellogg Biological Station, Michigan, USA - LAR L5-2 metaG | ecosystem: Host-associated > Plants > Roots > Rhizosphere ... | reverse complement strand
TCTTGATGTTGCAGAACTCGCGGATGCCGTGAGCGGACAGCTCCCGGCCGTGACCGGAGTTCTTGACGCCGCCGAACGGCAGCTGCGGGTACGAGGTCACGTTCCCGTTGATGAAGACCATCCCTGATGCGAGGTCGCGAACGAACCGGCTCCGCTCGGCTTCGTCATTGGTCCACGCGTTGGCGCCGAGTCCGAACTCGGTGCCGTTGGCCAGCTCGATCGCCGCGTCGATGTCATCGACCCGGTAGAGGGTGGCCACCGGGCCGAAGACCTCCTCGGTGTGCACGCGCATCTCGGGGGTGATGCCGGCCAGCACGGTCGGCGGGTAGTAGAAGCCAGGCTGGTCGGGTGCGGCACCCCCGCACAGCACCTTCGCCCCCTGGGCCACCGCGTCGGCGACGAGCTTCTCGACGTCGTCGCGCTGCTGCTCGGAGGCCAGCGGGCCCACGTCGGTGCCGTCGGCCATCGGGTCCCCCACCACCTGGCCCGCCATCTGCTCGGTGAACCGGCGCTCGAACTCGTCGTAGACCGCGCTGTGCGCGATGAAGCGCTTGGCCGCGATGCAGGACTGGCCGTTGTTCAGGCACCGCGCGAACGCGGCCACCCGGGCCGCGGCCTCCAGGTCGGCCGAGGGCATGACGATGAACGGGTCGCTGCCCCCCAGCTCGAGCACGACCTTCTTGATCTCGCTCCCGGCGATGGCGGCCACCGACTGGCCGGCGGGCCCTGACCCGGTGAGCGTGGCCGCCGTCACCCGGTCGTCGCGCAGGATCGCCTCGACCCGGGCCGAGCCCACCAGCAAGGTCTGGAACGCTCCCGCGGGGAAGCCGGCCCGGGCGAACAGGTCCTGCAGGAACAGCGCGGTCTGCGGCACGTTCGACGCGTGCTTGAGCAGCCCGACGTTGCCGGCCATCAGCGCGGGGGCGGCGAAGCGCATGGCCTGCCAGAGCGGGAAGTTCCACGGCATGATGGCCAGGACCGGGCCCAGCGGCTGGTAGCTGGCGTAGGCCTGCCCGGCCCCCACGGCATCCGCGTCGGCGGGCTCGTCGGCCAGGAACCCGGCCGCGTGCTCGGCGTAGTACCGGCAGGCTGTGGCGCACTTGGCCACCTCCTGGCGCGCGGCGGCCAGGGTCTTGCCCATCTCGGTCGTCATCATCGCCGCGATCTGGTCCTGCTCGTCGTCGAGGATGCCGGCCGCCCGGCGCATCCACGCCGCCCGGTCGTCAAACCCGGTCAGCCGGTAGCTGGCGTGCGCCGCCGCGGCCGTGGCCAGGCAGCGCTCGACATCCGCCTCGCTCATCTCGGCAAAGGTCTTCACGGTCTCCCCGGTGGCCGGGTTGACGGTCGCGATCGCCACGGTTCATCCTCCGTTCGCCGTGCGGCGCCGCCGCCGCGGGGCTTGGAGTTGACCGTGCCCGGAAGACGCCTGCCCACACGTGAACCGGGCTCGGACAAGGCTGTCCCCCGGGCCCTGGGTGGGGCCCGGGGGACAGCTATCCGCCCTGGGTCAGCGGCGCCAGCGCCAGCCGGAACCGATGCCCGCCACGTGCAGGGCCAGGCAGGCCAGCCCGACCAGGATCAGGCTGGACGGCGCGAATACGGCGCTGGTCGCGATTCCGGTGACGTTAATGATGAACGCAATGGCGAAAATGATCGCAGCGATAATAGCCAGCATTGTTTCTCCTCGGTCGGGGCGTCACTGACTGGGCTGCGGCGCGGTGCACGAGATCTTCGGGTTCATGCCGAAGTAGTTCAGCGGGCCCGCGAGAATGGTTACCGCGATCGTTCCCGCCTTCGCGCAGTTCGCGGACGAGCTGTCATAGTAATGGCGCTGGTAACCGGCGATAGCACCGATGATGAGCCATATGACGAGCAGCGCAGAACCTATTTTCATGACTACCACCTGCCGGGCGGACTCGCCGCGGTTAGTCGAGGATCGTCCATGGCCTCCTAAGTACCGGGGAAACGGTTCCTCAAACAAAATTTTGCGGCCCCAGGTCAGGGGATTGGCAAGCGCCGGCTAACGGCGAACAAGGGAATGCTGACGGCCGGGCGCGGGGTGCGGCCGCCGGGCGACCGGGCCGCGGGCCATGGGCCGGGAACCGCCGCCGGCGGGCGTCAGAAGGCCGGCTGGGGCGCCGGAGCGCGGTCGGCCAGCAGTTCCCTGAGCTTGCCGCGGCCGCGGTGCAGCCGGGACATCACGGTGCCGATCGGGCAGTGCATGATCTCGGCGATCTCCCGGTAGCCGAAGCCCTCGACATCAGCCAGGTAGACGGTCATCCGGAAGATCGGCGGGAGCCGCCGCAGAGCCTCGGTCACGGTGCCGTCGGACAGGCGGTCAAGCGCCAGTTCCTCAGCGGACCGCATGCCGTCCGCGGTGTGCGACTGCGCCCGCGCGAGCTGCCAGTCCTCCACCCCCGCGGTGGTCATCACCGGCTCACGCTGCTTCTTGCGGTAGCTGCTGATGAACGTGTTGGTCAGGATGCGGTTCAGCCACGCCCTGAGATTGGTGCCCTCCCGGAACTGGTGAAACGACGCATAGGCCCGGGCGTACGTCTCCTGGACCAGGTCCTCCGCGTCGGCCGCGCAGCGCGTCATCCGCGCCGCGGTCAGGTGCAGCTGCCGCATGTAACCGAGCGCTTCGGTGAAGCGCGCCTCGGTGCATTTATCGTGGCGAGGCGCGGCAGCGCCCACGACAGCACTAACCGTGTGCCGGCCGGCCTGGCGAGCCGGTGTGAGGCTATGCACTTGTCCCTCCCCGTCCCTGGGTACCGCCGGCCCGCTACCCCGCGTGGCGTGCGTTATTCCTCGACGTATTCCTCGACGACCTCGGATTCCGCGCGCGTGACGTCGTCGCGCCGGCGCTGCGGCGGCACGTCGGTCACGCTCGGAACGGTTTCCTCGACCACCTCGTCACTGGTGAGGTCACCGGGCTGGCGCTCTTCTGGCGCGTCGGGCTCGGCGGCCGGGTTGAGCATCACATAGGGGGGAAGCCGCTGCTCGTCGACGGAGCCCACGACCGGGCCGCGCGGGCCCCGCCGCAGGACCGTCCGGCGGCGCAGCCACCCCGTGGCGGGCTTGGGCAGCAGCAGCCCGGCGACGCCCGTCAGCATGATGATCACCCCCGCGACCTGAAGGTTCAGGAAGCTGGGCGACGCCGAGATCGCGAACGTGAATATGGCGCCTACGGCGATTAAAGTCAGACAGCTGGCGGTTCTCATCTGTCTTTCCTCCGATTGAATGGTCCGGGTCCAGGCCCGCCCTCCAGGTCCGGGCGGTCAGCGTCGTTCACAGCCGCCGGTATTTCTCAGCATCCGTGATCCGCAGCTCCAGGCCAAGTCCTGGCGGGCCGGGATCGGGGGACAGGACCCCGCCCAGCGGGTCGATGGTTCCGGCGAAGAGCAGCCGCTCGATGCGCTGATGGTCATGAAAGTACTCGATATGCCGCAGGTTCTCGGTAGCCGCGCCGACGTGCGCGTGCAGGTTCGGGGCGCAATGGGCGGAAACCTGCAGGCAGTGCCCGGCGGCCAGGGCGGCGCCGCGCAGGAACCCGGTGATCCCGCCGCAGCGCGTCGCGTCGAGTTGCAGGCAGTCGACCGCGCCGGCGTCGATCAGACGGGCCGAGTCAGCCAGTGACCAGCTGTACTCACCGGCCGCGACGTCGGGCAGGACCTGGCGCCTGACCGCGGCCAGGCCGGCCAGGTTCTCCGATGACACAGGCTCCTCGAACCAGGTAACCCCGTAGCCCGCCATCTCATCGGCGACCCGCACGGCCTGGCCCGTGCTGTAGCCGCCGTTCGCGTCGACGTAGAGCTCGGTGTCCGGGCCGATGACGTTGCGGGCCAGCGCCACGCGCTCCAGGTCCCGGCGCTCGTGGTGCCCCCAGTCCTCGCCGATCTTGATCTTCACCCGCGGGATCTGGTCCTCCTCGACCCACTGCCGCAGCTGCTGGCGGGTCTGGTGCTCGTCGTAGCTGGTGAACCCGCCGCTCCCGTAGATGGGAACGTCATGGCCCAGCGGCCCAAGCAGCGCGGTCAGCGGCTGGCCCAGCAGCCGGGCCTTGAGGTCCCACAGCGCGATGTCCACCGCCGAGATGGCCGTCGCCGCGATCCCGCCCCGGCCGATATTGCGCACGGCGCGCGCCATGGCCTCGGTGGCGCCCGCCACGTCGCAGGCGCTGTGCCCGATGACCACGTCGGCCAGCACGTCGTCCACCACGCCGGCCGCGGCCGCCGCCGCGTAACTCCAGCCGATCCCTTCCAGGCCGTCCGCGCGCACCGTGACCAGGACCATCGTGGTCTCGTTCCAGGCCAGCGTGCCGTCGGCCTCTGGCGCGTCGGTGGGGATCACATAGACGGCGGTGTCGACACCCGCGATGTGCGGCCAGTCAGCAGGCGGCTTGCCGTGCTGCAGGCCTGGCCTATGACCCTCGCTCACGCCGCCTTCTCTACCTGGCCTGCGCAGTCTCAAACCCGGGCCAGGATTCACGCGCGCCCGTCAGGGTAGCTCGTTGACCGAACGGAGGTGACCCCGTGCAGCAGGAGAATCCCCAGGATCTGCGGGACGAGTCGCGAGCGGAACGCGATGATCGCAACCTGGCCGAGCTGCTGCAGGAACTCCGGGTGGCCGGGCTGGGCGTGCAGGTCCTGTTCGGCTTCCTGCTCTCGCTGCCGTTCACCAACCGGTTCGCCAAACTCAGCCACGGCCAGCGCGAGCTCTACCTGCTCACCCTGGTCCTGGCCACCGCGTCCACGGCGCTGCTGCTGGGCCCGGTCGCCTACCACCGCCTGGTGTTCCGCCGCCAGCAAAAGGAGGGCCTGGTGCGGGCGGCCAACCTGATGGCGATCCTCGGCCTGGTCTGCGTGGGCCTCGCAGTATCTGCTGCAGTACTGCTGGTGTCCAGCTTCGTGGCCACGGGCCTGACCGCCTGGCTGATCACCGTCTTCGTGCTGGTCATGTTCGGCGGGCTCTGGTTCGCGTTCCCGCTCTCGCGCCGCCGGTGACACCGATGTTTGCCGCCTGATCTGACGGACAGTCCCAATTGCGCTCGCCGCAGGCGCGGCACCACAGCGGCATATGGGAGGCAACCCGCGATGGGACAGATCGCATCCGAGGCTCTGATCGAGCGGCTCGTGGCCTGGGGCGTTGACACGGTGTTCGGGCTGCCGGGTGACGGGATCAACGGGATCATGGAAGGCCTGCGCCGGCACCAGGACAAGGTGCGGTTCGTGCTCGTGCATCACGAGGAGGCCGCCGCGTTCATGGCCACCGGCTACGCCAAGGCCACCGGCAAGATCGGCGTGTGCCTGGCCACCTCCGGGCCCGGCGGCATCCACCTGCTCAACGGCCTGTACGACGCCAAGCTGGACCACATGCCGGTGCTCGCCATCACCGGCATGCAGGAAACCTCGGTGCTGGGCACCGGTTACCAGCAGGAGGTCGGCCTGGACAAGCTGTACGAGGATCTCGCCGAGTACAACCAGATGATCTACAACCCGGCTCAGCTGCCCGGCGTGGTGGACACGGCGGTGCGCACCGCCTACGCGCGCCGCGGCGTGGCCCACCTCACCTTCCCCAACGACGTCCAGGTCGCCGACGCCGGCGCTGACCCCTGGCAGCACGTGGCCCCGGCCGTGCCGCCCAGGACCTCGCCGATCATGCTCCCGGCCCCGGGGCGGCCGCGGGAAGAGGACCTGCAGCGCATCGCGGCGCTGCTGAACGACGGCGAGAAGATCGCGATCCTGGCCGGGGCCGGTGCGCGGCACGCCCGCGAGGAGCTGCTCGCCGTGGCCGAAACCCTCGCCGCGCCGATCGTCAAGACGCTGTCCGGCAAGGCCACGGTCCCCGACGACTCCCCGTACACCACCGGCGGCATCGGCCTGCTCGGAACCCGGCCGTCCGAGGAGCTGATGGAGGAGATCGACACCCTGTTCCTGGTCGGGACCAACTTCCCTTACACCAAGCACCTGCCCCCGCCGGGCCAGGTCCGGGTGGCCCAGATCGAGGCCGACCCGGCCCGGGCCGGCGGCCGGGTGGCCACCGAGGTGCCCGTGGTCGGGGACGCCAAGGAGGGCCTGGCCGGCCTGCTGCCGCTGCTCAAGCAGCGCACCGACACCAAGTTCCTGGAGAAGTGCCAGAAGCAGATGTCGAAGTGGCGGGGCAAGATGGCGGACCTGGAGAACGCCAAGCGCGACCCGATCGCGCCGCAGTACGTGGTCAGCGTGCTGGACGAGCTGGCCACCAACGACGCGATCCTCACCTGCGACAGCGGCACGATCGCCACCTGGGCCGCGCGGCACTGGGAGATCCGCGGCGGCCGGGAGTTCTTCCTGTCCGGCAACCTGGCCACGATGGCGCCCGGCCTGCCCTACGCGATCGGGATGCAGCACGCCTTCCCCGGGCGCCAGGTCATCGCGTACGTCGGCGACGGCGGCTTCGCCATGCTGATGGCCGAGTTCCTCACCGCGGTCCAGCATCGGCTCCCGGTCAAGGTGGTCATCAACAACAACAACTCGCTGGGCCAGATCCTGTGGGAGCAGATGGTGCTCGGTTACCCCGAGCACGGTGTCCGCTACCCGCAGCCGTTCGTGGACTTCGCCTCGTTCGCGGACGCCAACGGCGGGCTCGGGCTCAAGGTGGAACGGGCCAAGGACGTCCGCGGCGCCATCCAGACGGCGCTCAGCCACCGCGGCCCCGCGCTGGTCGACGTCAACGTCAACCCGGACGAGCCGCCGCTGCCTGGCAAGATCGAGTACCAGCAGGCCAGGAAGTTCGCCGAGGCGTTCCTCAAGGGCCAGCCCCGCAAGGCCACGATCGCCACCACGCTGTTCCGGGACAAGATTGACCAGCTAAAGTCCTGAGCCAGGATGCCAGCGAAAAATCCAGGCCAGGGCAGAACGCAAAGTCCGCGCCGGCCCGCGCAGGTCAGGCCGGATCAGCCTGCGTGGCTGGACCCTGAACTGGCCACGCTCACCAAGGAGCGGTTCTCCGACCCGGCCTGGATCTTCGAGCGCAAGCTCGACGGCGAGCGGTGCCTCGCGTTCAAGTCGGGGGGGCGGGTCCGGCTGATGACCCGCAACCAGAAGGAGGACACCAGCACCTACCCGGAGCTCGCCGGGGCGCTGGGCGCTCAGCGGGCCGACGACTTCATCATCGACGGGGAGATCGTGGCCTTCGTCAAGAACGAGACCAGCTTCTCCCAGCTCCAGCAACGGCTCGGGGTCCGCCATCCCGGGCCCGAGCTGCAGGCCCAGGTGCCGGTCTACTACTACATCTTCGACGTGCTGTGGGCCGGCGGCCGCGACACACGTCCGCTGCCGCTGCGCGAGCGCAAAAGCATCCTGCGCGACCTGCTCACGTTCGGCGGCCCGCTGCGCTTCACCCAGCACCGCGACACCGAGGGCGAGGCCTACTACCGGGAGGCCTGCGCCAGCGGCTGGGAGGGGCTCATCGCCAAGCGCGCCGACGCGCCCTACCAGGCGGGGCGGAGCAAGGACTGGCTGAAGTTCAAGTGCGAGAGCGGCCAGGAGTTCGTGATCGGCGGGTTCACCGACCCGCAGGGATCGCGGACCGGGTTCGGCGCGCTGCTGCTCGGCTACTACGACCCCGACGGCCAGCTCGTCTACGCGGGCAAGGTGGGCACCGGCTTCAACCAGCGCGTCCTGGACAGCCTGCACGCCACCCTGGTCAAGCTGGAGCGGGACCGCCCCGCATTCGACCGCGGCCACCTGCCCCGGTCGCACGTGCACTGGGTCGAGCCGCGCCTGGTCGGCGAGGTGGGCTTCAGCGAATGGACCACCGACGGGCAGCTGCGTCACCCCCGGTTCCAGGGCCTGCGCGACGACAAGGACCCGGCCGAGGTGGTCAGGGAGATGCCCAGGGACGTGCCGCCGTCATGACCGGGCCGAGCCTGACCGCCGGGGGCATCGAGGTCGCGCTGTCGCACACCGGCAAGGTGCTGTGGCCCGGTGATGACATCACCAAGGGCGACCTCATCGAGTACTACGCGGACGTGGCCGGCCGGATGCTGCCGTTCCTGAAGCAGCGGCCGGTCGCGATGGCCAGGTATCCCGACGGCATCAAGGGCCCGCGGATCTTCCAGAAGAACGTCCCCGACTACTTCCCGGACTGGATCACCAGGACCGAGGTGGCCAAGCAGGGCGGTGTCCTGCACCACGTGCTCTGCGACAAGCCGGCCACCGTGGTCTACCTGGCCAACCAGGCCTGCATCGAGCTGCACGTGTTCCTCAGCCAGGTCGGCCGGCTGGACCAGCCGGACCAGCTCGTGTTCGACCTGGACCCGCCGGACGACGAGCACTTCGGCGAGGCCAGGCGGGCCGCGCTGCTGCTGCGGGACCTGCTCGAAGGCGAGCTCGGGCTGACCACGTTCGTCAAGACCACCGGCGGTCACGGCCTGCACGTCTACGTGCCGCTCCGGCCATCCGGCGACTTCGACGCGGTCCGGGGCTTCGCCCGGCAGGCCGCGGGCGTGCTCACGGCCAGGCACCCGGACCTGACCACCACCGAGCAGCGCAAGGACAAGCGCACCGGCCCGGTGTACCTGGACGTGATGCGCAACGCCTACGCCCAGACGGTGGTCGCGCCGTACGTGGTCCGGGCCCGGCCCGGCGCGCACGTGGCGACGCCGCTGGAGTGGGACGAGGTGGCGGACAGCAAGCTCACGCCCGGGCGGTTCACGCTGCGCACGGTCCGCCGCAGGCTCGGCGAGGCCGGCGACGACCCGTGGGCGGGCCTGGCCCGGCGCCGCCAGGGCCTGGCCCGGGCCCAGGCCCGCCTGGACAAGCTGGGCTAACCGTGGCCAGCCCCGGGTAGCTCATCGATATGGCTACCGGGACCCGGAAAACCGGGAGAAAGCAGGAGATACCCACCCCTCCGCCGCTGCAGCAGGACGAGGTCACGCCGCGCTCGCCCGCGGCCGAGGTGGTGCTCGCCTACCTCGCCGGCCAGGTGGTGGCGGTGCGGACCCTCGATCCCCTGGTGCGCGAGGACGTCCCGGACTCGATCCACCAGATGCGCGTGGCCACCCGCAGGCTGCGCTCCACGCTGACCTCGTTCGGCCGGGTGCTGCGGCCGGCCAGCACGCTCGGCGCGGAGCTGAAATGGCTCGGCGACACCCTCGGCACCGCGCGCGACGCCGAGGTCATGGCGGAGCGGCTGCGGGCCGGCCTGGCGGGGCTGCCGAAGAAACTGGCCACCGGCGCGGCCCTGGGCGCGGTCCAGGCCCACTTCGAGGCGGCCGGGGCGGACGCCCGCGCGGGGGTGCTCGAGGCCCTGGATTCCGATCGCTACCTGCGGCTGCTCGACGATCTGGACCGGCTGCTGGCCCGGCCGCCGCTGACCTCGCAGGCGGGCCGGCCGGCGGCCGACGTGCTCAGGCCCGCGGTGCGGAAGCTGCGCCGCCGCCTCCGCCGGCGGCTGCACCACGCCTGGCGCTGCCCGGCCGGCTCCAGCCGCGACCACGCGCTGCACCAGGCCCGCAAGACCGCGAAGCACGCCAGGTACGCCGCCGAGGCCCTGAGCCCGGCGTTCGGCCCGCCCGCCGCGGCGTTCGCGACCCGCATGAAGGACGTGCAGTCGGTGCTGGGCGATCACCACGACGGCGTGGTGGCCCGCGCGACGATCGCGGAGCTGGGGCGGACCGGCCCGGCGGATATCGCGTTCTGCTTCGGGGTTCTCTATCAGCGCGAAGCCGAGCGGGCCCTGGAGCTCGAGGGCCAGGCCCGGGCCGCCTGGAAGCGGGCCAGGCGGCCCAAGTACGCCCGCTGGCTGCGCTAGCCGGCCGGGCGTGCTTCGGGTAGAAACGAAGTGCCATCCACCCGACGGCGCCCACCCTGAGTCCCCGGGGGCGGCAAACGTTGACCTCCCTGTCCGCCCTCTCCCAGGAGCACCGCACGATGGCGACCGCCGAATCCAGCCCGCGCCCGCGGGGGGCGACCTACCGCGTCCAGCTGCACGCCGGGTTCAGCTTCGACGATGCGGCGGCCATCACCGGCTACCTGGCCACCCTCGGCGTCACCCACCTGTACTGCTCGCCGTACCTGCAGGCGGCCCGGGGCAGCACCCACGGCTACGACGTGGTGGATCACGGGCACCTGAACAGCGAGCTCGGCGGCGCCGACGGGCACCGCCGCCTGACCCGGCAGCTGGCCCGGGCCGGCCTGGGCCAGGTGCTCGACATCGTGCCCAACCACATGGCCCTGGCCGGGCGGGCCAACGCCTGGTGGTGGGACGTGCTGGAGAACGGGCCGTCCAGCGTGTACGCGAGCTACTTCGACATCGACTGGGACCCGCCCCAGCGCAAGCTGGCCTCCACCGTGCTGATGCCGGTGCTCGGCGATCAGTACGGCCGGGTGCTGGAGGCGGGGGAGCTGTCTCTGCAGCGCCAGGACGGCTCTTTCACCGTCCGCTATTACGAGCACGAGGTGCCGGTGTCGCCCCGGACCCTGGGCGGGCTGCTGAGCAAGGCCGCGGCCCGGGCCGGGTCGGCCGAGCTGGAGAGCCTGGCCGTCGCGTTCGGCCGGCTGCCCGACGCCCGCCGCACCGACGCGGCCGCCGTGGCCGAGCGGCACCGGGACAAGGAGGTGCTGCGCGACCGCCTGGCCGATCTGTGCCGGGACCATCCCGGGGTCGCGGCCGCGATCGACGCGGAGGTCGACGCGCTGAACGCCGACCCCGACGCGCTCGACGACCTGCTCGGCCAGCAGAACTTCCGGCTGGCCTACTGGCGCACCGGCTCCGAGGAGCTGTCCTACCGGCGGTTCTTCGACATCGAGACGCTGGCCGGGCTGCGCGTGGAGGACGAGGCGGTGTTCGCCGACACGCACCGGCTCATCCTCAGGCTGGTCGCCGACGGCACGCTGGACGGGCTCAGGATCGATCACGTGGACGGGCTCGCCGACCCCGAGGGATACCTGGTGCGGCTGCGCGACGCCACCTCCGGGGTGTACGTGGTGGTGGAGAAGATCCTGCAGCCCGGCGAGGAACTCCCGTCCTGGCCGGTCGCCGGGACCTCCGGCTATGAGTTCCTGAACCGGGTCAACCAGCTGTTCGTCGACCCGAGGCACGACGCGGCCCTGCGCGGCGGCTACGCGCGCTTCACCGGGCGGCACGAGGACTACGACGAGGTCACCCGCGCGGCCAAGCTCGAGATCATGCGCGAGGACCTCGCCGCCGAGGTGGAACGGCTGACCGGCCTGCTGGCCGACGTGTGCGAGCGGCACCGCCGCCACCGCGACCACACCCGCCGCGAGCTGCGCGACGCGCTGCGCGAGATCATCGCCGCGTTCGGCGTGTACCGGACCTACGTCCGGCCCGGGCACCCGGTGTCGGCCGCGGACCTGGCCCACGTGCGGCAGGCCACCGCCGCAGCCGAGCAGCGCCGGCCCGACCTCGACGCCGAGCTGCTTGGCTTCATCGGGGACCTGCTCGTGCTGGGTCACCGGGGGGACGAGGAGACCAGCTTCGCGGTGCGGTTCGCCCAGGTCAGCGCGCCGGTCATGGCCAAGGGGACGGAAGACACCGCGTTCTACCGGTACCTGCCGCTGACCTGCCTCAACGAGGTCGGCGGCGATCCCGGGCGGCTCGGCTGGCCGGTCGCCGAGTTCCACCAGGCCATGGCCGAGGCGGCGCGGCGCTGGCCAGAGGCGATGCTCACCCTGTCCACCCACGACACCAAGCGCAGCGGCGACGTGCGCGCCCGCATCAGCGTGCTGTCCGAGCTGCCCGAGGCCTGGGAGCACGCGGCGCGGCGCTGGGCGCGGCACAACCGGCAGCACAAGCAGGACGGCTGGCCGGACCCGAACGCCGAGTACCTGCTGTACCAGACCCTGGTCGGGACCTGGCCGATCGACGCGGGCCGGGCCGCCGCGTACATGCAGAAGGCGGCCAAGGAAGCCAAGGTGCACACCTCCTGGAC
>Ga0070710_10001277_pt1 | contig 11953 bp, 13 predicted proteins | sample LARL52metaG_FD_65454 | JGI IMG/M metagenome (GOLD analysis project Ga0070710, IMG submission 65454) | Corn, switchgrass and miscanthus rhizosphere microbial communities from Kellogg Biological Station, Michigan, USA - LAR L5-2 metaG | ecosystem: Host-associated > Plants > Roots > Rhizosphere ... | reverse complement strand
ACCAGCTCGGCCACCGCAGGTGCCGTGCCACCGTGCGCGCGCACCTGCGCCACGCACTCCACAGGCCCGTCCAACTCCACATGCACAACAGGCGAGGAAGCGGAAATCCCGGTGACCGCCAGCTTCTCGGCGGAACCGACGCGAACGTTGCCGGACACGGGCTCCAGCGACAGCACGTACCGAGGCCGCCCGTCGGGAGCCGGACCGTCGATCCCGAGCCCCTTGCGCTGCCCCACGGTGAACTCGTGCACCCCGGCGTGCCGTCCGAGCACGGCGCCGGTCTCGTCGTCGATCAGCAGACCGGGCTTGGTCTCCATGCGACCGGCCAGGAACTTCTGGGTGTCGCCGTCCGGGATGAAGCAGATGTCGTGCGAGTCGGGCTTCTTCGCCACCGACAGCCCGCGCGAGGCCGCCTCGACCCGCACGTCGTCCTTCACCGTGTCCCCCAACGGGAACATGGCGTGCGCGAGCTGCTCGTCGGTCAGCGAGGCGAGCACGTACGACTGGTCCTTGCCCGGATCCGCGGCCCGGCGCAGCTCCGGCCGCCCGTCCACGACGGCGAGGCGCGCGTAGTGCCCGGTGCACACCGCGTCGAACCCGAGCGCGATCGCCTTGTCCAGCAACGCCTCGAACTTGATCCGCTCGTTGCACCGCAGGCACGGGTTGGGCGTGCGGCCGGCCGCGTACTCGGCGACGAAGTCCTCGACGACCTCCTCGGTGAACCGCTCCGCGAAGTCCCAGACGTAGAACGGGATTCCCATCAGGTCGGCGGCGCGGCGCGCGTCGTGCGCGTCCTCGATCGTGCAGCAGCCGCGGGCGCCGGTGCGCAACGTGCCGGGCTTGGCCGACAACGCGAGGTGCACGCCCGTGACGTCGTGTCCCGCTTCGACGGCTCGTGCCGCCGCCACCGCGGAGTCGACACCACCGCTCATCGCCGCGAGGACCTTCACTGCTTGACCACCTTCCGGTTGCGCCTCATGCCTGCCAGACCTGCCGTGCGCGCGCGTTCGACTACAGGGCCGATGACCTCCGCGAGTTTCTCGACGTCCGCACGAGTCGACGTGTGCCCGAGGGAGAACCTCAGCGAACCGCGCGCGAGAGCGGGTTCGACGCCCATCGCCAGCAGCACGTGCGACGGTTGCGCGACACCTGCCGTGCACGCGGAGCCCGTCGAGCACTCGACACCGCGGGCGTCGAGCAGCATCAGCAGGCTGTCGCCCTCGCAGCCGGGGAACGTCAGGTGCGCGTTGCCGGGCAGGCGGTCGACCGGGTCGCCGTTCACGATCACGTCCGGCACCACCGCGCGCACCGACGCGATCAGCTCGTCGCGCAGCGCGACCAGTTCAGCGGCACGGGAAACCTGCTCGTCCACCGCGATCCGCACGGCCCGCGCGAGCCCGACGATCGACGGCACGTCCAGCGTGCCGGAGCGGACGTCGCGTTCCTGGCCGCCGCCGTGCAGCAACGGCGTGCACTTCACGTCACGCGCCAGCAGCAGCACACCGACGCCGTACGGGCCGCCGACCTTGTGGCCGGTCATCGTCAGGGCGGACGCGCCGGAAGCGGCGAAGTCGACCGGCACCGCACCCACGGCCTGCACGGCGTCCGTGTGGAACGGCACACCGCGCTCAGCGCACACGCGCGCGATGTCGTGCACCGGGTTGATGGTGCCGACCTCGTTGTTCGCCCACATCGTGGTGACGAGCGCTACGTCGTCGGAGGCGTCCAGCGCGGCTTCGACCGTCTCCGCCGAGACGCGGCCGTACGAGTCGGTCTCCAGCCACGTGACCTCGGCGCCCTGCTGCTCCAGCCACTCCACGGCGTCCAGCACGGCGTGGTGCTCGACGGCCGAGGCCAGCACCCGGCGCTTGCCGGACGCCCAGTAGAGGCCCTTGACCGCGAGGTTGTCGCTCTCCGTGCCGCCGCCGGTGAAGAGCACCTCGGACGGCCGGGCGCCCAGCGCGTCGGCGATGGTCTCGCGGGCCTCCTCGACCGCCCGCCGCGCCCGCCTGCCGGAGGTGTGCAGCGACGAGGCGTTGCCCGTGGTGGACAACGCCTCGGTCATGGCCGCGACCGCCTCGGGGTGCATCGGGGTGGTGGCAGCGTGGTCGAGATAAGCCATCAGGACTCAAGGGTAGCCCGCATGCGTGGTCCGGTCAGAATCGCTCCCACCACGGCCAACGCCGCCATCGAAAGGTTCAGCACCACCACGCCCGCGGTCGGCGCGGTCGCCACCACCACGACGCCGCCGAGTCCGATCATCGTCGCGGAGAAGAGCATGTCCGAGATCTGCAGCGCCGCCGAGTTGAAACCCCGGTCCTGCTCGGGCGACGCGGCCATCATCAGCACGCCCACGCTGGACGTCGCGAGGCCCATGCCCGCGCCCGCGAAGCACCACAGGACCGGCGTCAGCCAGGCAGGACCCCACGAAGGTGCGATGAGCGTCACGGCCGCCATGCCGGTCGCGGTGAACAGGAACCCGACCCGCACGAGCGTGTGGCGCTCGATCTCGGGGTGCCGCGAGGCCCACATCGACGCACCGGCCCAGCCGAGCGCGCTCAGCGTCAGCGGCAGACCGGCCTCCAGCGGTGAGTAGCCGTGCACGACGGTCAGCGTGAGCGGGATGAAGCCCTCGACGGCGAAGAACGTGCCGGCGAGCAGGCCGCGCGCGAGGATCGTGACGGGGAGACCGCGCCGGGCGATCAGCGTGCCCTTGGGCAGCAGGATCCGCAGCGCGGGCGCCAGCAGCAGCAACGCCACGGCGAGCAGCCACCACGTGCGGTGCTGCAGCGACCAGCTCAGGCTCGCCACGCCCACCCCGACGGCCACCGCGGCGACCGGCAGGTACCTGCGCTGCGACGGGGTCGCGTCGTGCGAAGGCAGGGCCTTCAGCACCGGGATGAGCAGCAGGCTGCCGAACAGCACCAACGGCACGATCGCGAGGAACACCAGCCGCCAGGTCAGGTGTTCGGTCGCCCAGCCCGCGACCGCCGGACCCACCAGCGAAGGCACCACCCACGCCGCGGACAACGCTCCGAACACGGCGGGCCGGTCGCTCTCGGGGTAGGCGAGCGCGATCAGCACGTAGATCGCGACGATCAGCAGACCCGCGCCGAAGCCCTGCAGCACCCGGCCGACCAGCAGCACCGCCATGGTCTCCGCGAGGCCCGCGACGACCAGCCCGGCCAGGAAGACCGTCACCCCGATCAGCACCGACGGCTTCGGTCCCCGCCGGTCGGAGAGCCGTCCGGAGAAGACCGTGGCGATGACGCTCGCCGCGAGGTTCGCGAGGAACGGCCACGCGTACAGCGCCTCGCCCCTGAGCTCGTGGACCATGGTGGGCATCGCCGTGCCGACGCCCATCGCCTCGAAGGCGAGGAGCGTGACCAGCAGCAGGATGCCCGTCGTGGGCCAGCGGCGGTCAGGCGACCAGAGACGTGATGGAGCGGGCGCGGTGAGAGTCACCCGTCGATGGTGCTATCTCCAGTTCGGTCGAGGTCAAGCGGTTTGACTGCTCCTCGGCGAGTTTCGCCAGTTCGCGCCGGTTCGCCGCGCGGCCGGGCGCGATCTCGTCGAGCACGTGCACCTCGACGACCAGCCCCTTGACCTTGAGCACCCGGCGGATCGAGTCGACGAGCGTGTCGCAGCCGACGAACGCGGGCTGCGTGGTCAGGTGCCCGCCGATCCGGTACCGGAGCACGATCGGCCGCACCGGCACACCGGCGTCGAGCGCGGCCTGGAACAGCGCCGGCTTGTAGTGCCCGGACGCGAGCCCGCACCACGTCGTGCCCTCGGCGTGGATGCCGACCGCGCTGCCGTCGCGCAAGGTCGTGGCGAGCTCGGCGACCGTCCGCGGCAGCTCGCGCAGCTTCTCCCGGTCGAGGTAGACCGTGCCCGCCGCGGTGATGAGCCGGCCGAGCACCGGCCAGCTCTTGAGGTCCTTCTTGGCGACGATCCTGATCGGCTGCACCGAGTCGATCGCCAGCTCGTCCAGCCAGGACACGTGGTTGCTCGCGACGAGCACACCGCGCTTCGGGATCTCCTGGAACCTCCTGGCGCCGTGGACTTCCAGCTTCACGCCGAAGGCCCGCAGCACCGCGTGGAACCACAGGCGGACGACGCTCTCCCGCTGCCTGCCCGGCAACAGGAGGGCGAGCGCGACCGTTGCGCCGCAAAGGATCGCGGCCACCGCCGTGACCGCCCGCCAGATCTGCCGGAACCCGCTCACTTCCGCCGGTGCACCGCTGACGCACCCGTCGCCGCACGGCGACGTCGGCATCCAGGCGTGACTCATGCCGTCTCCCCCAGGAAGAACTTGAGATAACGCTGGTCCACGTGGTCCATGCCGAGCAGGATGAAGAGGTCCGCGACCCCGAAGTCGGCGTCGAGCGCCGGCCGTCCGCAGACTTTGGCGCCCAGCCGCAGGTAACCCTTGAGCAGCGGCGGAATCACCGTCCTGGCCGGCCGCTCGATCTGGTCGACGGCCCACGGGTGGTGCGGCGTGACGCGGTACTGCTCGGGCGCGTAGTGCTTGGCGTGCACGGTGTCCCAGACCCCGGCCGCGAGGCTGCCACCGTCCTGCAACGGGATGGACGCGCACCCGACGAGCCACTTGTGGCCGCTCAGCAGCATGTACCGGGCGATACCCGCCCACACGAGGCTGACGACGGCACCGTTGCGGTGGTCGGGGTGCACGCAGGAGCGGCCGGTCTCCACCGTGGTGTGCCGGATGTCGTTGAGGTTCCCGAGGTCGAACTCGCCGTCGCTGTAGAGCCGTCCGGCTTCCCTCGCGCGCTCCGGCGGCAGCATGCGGTAACCGCCGACGATCGCACCGGTGCGGTCGTCGCGGACCACCAGGTGGTCGCAGTGCTCGTCGAACTCGTCGACGTCGTGGCCGGGCACGCCGGTGTGCAGCGTCGCCCCCATCTCACCGGCGAACACCTCGTAGCGCAGTCTCTGCGCGGCAACGACTTCTTCGCTGTCACGGGCGACGAGGAGGGAGTAGCGGGGCGCGTCCTCGTCCTGCTGGACGGGGGTGCTGACAAGCAGTTCCGGCTGCGTCATGCGAACCAGGGTGAAGCCGGGTCGGCGAATGACAGCAGGTCAGAACGATGACGCCTCAGTGGCAGGTGGGTTAACCGCTGGTTGTCCAGTGAACGCGGATGGGCCGCCCCGTGAACGGGACGGCCCATCGGACGAGCTGTGCTCAGCCCTTGCGCTTGCGGACCTCTTCGGTCAGCTGCGGCGCGACGTTGAACAGGTCGCCCACCACGCCGAAGTCGGCGATCTCGAAGATCGGGGCCTCGGGGTCCTTGTTGACCGCGACGATCGTCTTCGAGGTCTGCATGCCCGCGCGGTGCTGGATGGCACCGGAGATGCCCAGCGCCACGTACAGCTGCGGCGAGACCGTCTTGCCGGTCTGGCCGACCTGGAACTGGTGCGGGTAGTAGCCGGAGTCGACGGCGGCGCGCGAGGCACCGACGGCGGCACCCAGCGAGTCCGCGAGCTCCTCGACGACGGAGAACTTCTCCGCCGAGCCGACGCCGCGGCCACCGGAGACGACGACCGAGGCCTCGGTGAGCTCCGGGCGGTCGCCACCGACGACGGCCTCGCGGGAGGTCACGCGGGCGGCCTTGGCGGCGTCCACGGAGATGGTCACCGACTCGTCCAGCACGGCGTCCGCGGCCGACTCCTCGGCCTCGACGCCGCCGGGGCGCACGGTGATGACCGGGGTGCCGGTGCTGACCTTGGACTTGACGACGAAGGCGCCACCGAAGATCGACTGCACGCCGGTGCCGTCGGCTTCGAGGTCGACGACGTCCACGAGCAGACCGCCACCGAGGCGCACGGCGAGACGGCCCGCGACCTCCTTGCCCTCGACGGTCGCGGAGACGAGCACCGCTGACGCACCGGAGGCGAGCGCCGCGAGGGCGTCGACCTTCGGGGTGACGAGGAAGTTCACCGCGTCGTCGGACTCGACGGCGTAGACCTTCGCGGCGCCGAAGCGGCCCAGCGACTCGCGGATCTTCGCCGCGGTGCCGGGCGCGCCCACGACCACGGCGGCCGGGGTGCCCAGGCGACGTGCGGCGGTGAGCAGCTCGTAGCTGACCTTCTTGACCTCGCCGTCGACGTGGTCGACCAGAACCAGGACTTCAGACATGACTTCCCCTCCCTCAGACGAGCTTCTGGCCGACGAGGAACTCGGCGATCTTCTGGCCGCCGTCGCCGCCGTCCTCGACGCGCTGACCGGCGCTGCGCGGCGGCTTCGGGGCCGCCTCCAGCACCTGCGTCCACGCACCGGACAGGCCGACCTCGGACGCGTCGAGGCCCAGGTCCGCCACGGTGACCGTGGAGACCGGCTTCTTCTTCGCGGCCATGATGCCCTTGAAGGACGGGTAACGCGGCTCGTTGATCTTCTCGGTCACGGAGACCACGGCGGGCAGCGACGCCTCCAGGAACGCGACTCCCTCGTCGGTCTCGCGCTCGCCCTTGATCGTCGTGCCCTCGACGGTGACCTTGCGCAGCTGGGTGACCTGCGGCAGGCCGAGCAGCTCGGCGAGGATGGCCGGGACGGCGCCCGCGCGACCATCGGTCGCCTCGTTGCCCGCGATGACCAGGTCGACGTTCTCGACCGTGCCGATCGCCTTCGCGAGGACCTTCGCCGTGGCCAGCACGTCCGAACCGTGCAGCGCCTCGTCGCTCACGTGGATCGCCTTGTCGGCACCCATGGACAGCGCCTTGCGGATGGCGTCGGTGGCGCGGTCGGGACCCATCGCGATCACGGTGACCTCACCGCCGTGGGCCTCCTGCAGCTGCAGGGCCTCTTCGACGGCGCGCTCGTTGATCTCGTCGAGCACGGCATCCGCGGACTCGCGGTCAAGGGTGTGGTCGGCGTCGGTGAGCTTGCGCTCGGACCAGGTGTCAGGCACCTGCTTGACCAGGACAACAATGTTCATAGGTCCTCTTCGACCTCCTGCGGACGGGCGGCGACGCTTGCGCGGAGGACTCTAGGGACTGCGCCGCCGGGTGTTCACGACCCTGCCATCACCCGGATGTTACCCGCCAGTAGCACCCCTGCAAACGGCAGCAAGCACTCCGCAAGCGTGACAGTTGTCACCCGTTCAAGACGCCCGGAGAGACTTAACCCATTCGGAGGACTACGCTGCCCCGACATGTACCGGCGAGTAGCTGTAGTGACCGACTCCACGGCCTGCCTCCCGGCGCAGCTGACCGCTCAACTCGGCATCGAGGTGGTCCAGATCCAGGTCAGGATCGGCGACCGCACCGACGACGAGTCCCGCATCCCGGTTCCCGACCTGGTTTCGGCCATGCGTGCCAACGTGCCGGTCGCGACGACCCCGCCCGACCCCGGCGCGTTCTTCTGGACGTACAACGAACTCGCCGCACAGGGTGTCCACTCGATCGTGTCCGTGCACGTGTCGAGCCGCCTGTCCGCGACCGTCGAGGCGGCCCGCACCGCCGCCGCCGAGGTCCGCGTGCCCGTGCACGTCGTCGACACCCACACCGCGGGGATGAGCCTCGGCTACGCCGTCCAAGCCGCCGCGAAGGTGGCCGAAGCGGGCGGCAACGTGGAGAGAGTGCTCGAGACCGCCCAGCACCGCTACGACAGATCCACCGAGCTGATCTACGTCGACACCCTCGAGTACCTGCGGCGCGGCGGCCGCATCGGTGCCGCGGCGGCGCTGGTCGGCGGCGTGCTGTCGATGAAGCCCCTCCTGACCATGGCCGACGCCCAGATCACCCCGCTGGACAAGGTGATCGGCGCCGACCGCGCGCTCAACCGGATGCTGGACATCGCGATCAAGCGCGCGGGCACCGACACCGTGGACGTGGCCGTCGAGCACTTCGACGCCGAGGAGAAGGCGTCCCGGCTGCTGCGCAACCTCCGGCGCCGCGTCCCCAACGTCCGCCAGTTCATGCTGACCCAGGTCAGCTCGGCGATCGGGGCCCACGTGGGTCCCGGTGCGCTGGGCATCACCGTTTCACCGGTCTGAGCTTCGGGAACTCCCGGTCCGTTCCGTTCGTTATTCGGGCGTAACGGACACCGGGAGGACCGATGCCCTCGTTCATGGACAAGATCACCAGGTTCCTGCGCAGCCCGCAGGGCCAACGACTGCAGGCCAAGGCGCGGGAGATGGCTCAGGACCCGCGCAAGCGCGCCCAGGCGGAGCAGCTGCTGCGCAAGTTCCGCGGCAAGAAGCACTGATCACTTGAAGAGCGCGTTGAGCTCTCCGTACTCGATGCCACCTTCGACACTGCGGTAGGTGCCTCGGGTCAGCAGCTCCTCCGCCGCCCTGCGCGCGACCGCGTAGGCGGCCTCGGCGACCGCCGACCCGAGGCTCATCCGGGCGACGCCCGCCTTCGCCAGCTCGTCGACGGCGGGCGCGCCCGGACCCACGAGCACGTTCATCGGGGCCGCGATCCCCTTGGCCAGTTCAGTGACCGTCTCCAGGTCGGTCACGCCCGGCACGAAGATCCCGCTCGCCCCCGCCTCCAGGAAGCTCGCCGCGCGTTCCAGCGTGCGTTCCAGACGGTCCGCGGGGTCGCCGATCTGCCGCAGGTACGTGTCGATCCGCGCGTTGAGGTAGAGGTCCGGCGCGGCCTCACGAGCGGCTGCGAGCCGTTCCTCCTGCTCTGCGGTGTCACGCAGGCCGCCCCCGACACCGTCCTCGATGTTCACGCCGGACGCTCCCGCCTCGGCGATCGCGCGGACCGTCTCGGCCACCTCGTCGGCGGTGCGGCCGAAGCCCGACTCGATGTCCGCGCTCACCGGGATCCCGACCGCTCCCACGATCCTGGCGACGAGGTCGACGGCCCGGTCCCGGGCGAGCCGGTCGCCGTCCGCCGCACCGAGGCTCCACGCCACACCGGCACTCGTGGTGGCGACCGCCTTGGCACCGGCGGCCTCGACGACGAGGGCGGACGCCACGTCCCAGGCGTTCGGCAGGGCGAGCGGGCCCGGCCGGTGGAGGGCGTGGAAGAGCTGGGTGCGATCGGTGCTGGAAGTCATGACCTGAGTGATATCAGCAGGCACCGACAGAAGTCCGGCGAGTTTCGGACAGGAACCGATGGCTTTCGGACTTCAGTTGCTGCCTGCCTTGCGGCGCACCTCTTCGAACGTCCGCAGGTACCGCTGGCGGAAGTCCTCGCGCTCGACCCACGTCGTGTGCTCGACCGGTTGCGGTGGCGCGGGCGGCGGCAGCGTCGCCTCCGCCGGCAGTTCCGACTCCGGCTCGGGTTCCGGCCCCGACTCGGGTTCCTGCTCCTCGTCGAGGTCTTCGACGAGGTCCTCGACGGTCTCAGAAATGTCGGTGCTCGCCGCTACGCTCGATTCGGGGGCTTCAACTTCCCCCATGGGGGGCGCGAGGTCCCCATCCCGATCGTATCGAGCGGCACCGACAGTTTCGGATTCCGCAGTTTCGGGTTCCGCCAGCGCCGCCAGCGCCGGCTCCAGCTGCGGCAACCCCACCACCGGGTTGCGGTGGATGGGCCGCGAGTCGTAGTCGTCGTCGACCGGCTCGACGCGCGCGGGCTTCTCGACCCACGTCCGTTCGACCGGCCGGTCCGCAGCCGACGGACCGCGGGCGTCCTCGCGGCGCCGCACCAGCACGTACATCAGGGCTGCCCCCAACGTGAAGGACAGCACGCACAACCCGAAGACGATCCCGACGGCCCCTGCCATGACCAGGCTCCTACCTATACGACCAGGACGTCGACCTGAGGTCCGCCGTCCGAGGGCGGGCCCCAGACGGGGTCCACGATCACCCGAGTGATCACGACGTTCGCCACCCCCTGCTCGGCCAGGTAGTCGCGCACCAGGCCGGCCCTTTCCCTGGCGAGCACGTCGCACCGGTGCGACGCAGTCTCGCCGTTCCACGCATGGGCCACCAGGGTCACAGTGCCCCCAGTGACGTTGCGCAGGACACTGGCCAAACTGCGCCGCACGGCCTCTCCGTGACCCACGAGAGAGGACGTGCCCGGCGCGAACGTGATGCCCTTGACCGCGTGCGAGGTGAACAGGTCGCGCACGCGCTGCTGGGCGACGGCCGCGGGCACCAGCTGCGGTGCGGGTGGCTGCATCCGCTGCGGTGCCACGAAGTCGTTCACCGGCACCGGCCCGAACTGCGAGACGGGCTCGGCGGGTGACGACGACAACGCCGCCTCCAGCTCCTCGCCGTAGACCGAGAACCCGAATGCCGTCACCGACGCGGGCACCATCAGCGCCCCGAGGACCAACGGCATCCAGCGCTTCACGACGCCGCCACCTGCTCCGGGATCAGCACCGGGGCGACGCGGTCGGCGGCCGCCGCCAGGGCGGCGCGGGCGGCGGACAGCTGCGCGTGGACGGTCCGGCGCAGCTCGTGCAGCTCGTCGGTGCGGTCGGCGACCTCGGCCAGCCGGCGGTTCGCCTCGCGGCACGCGACCTTCACCACGAACTCGGCGCGGGCACGGGCCAGCGCCTCCTGCTCCTGCAGGTGCTGCGCGGCCTCGTTGCGGCGGCGGGTCATGGTCAGCTCGAAGAACTGCCGCGCCTTCTCGCGCTTGCGTTCCGAGTCGGCCTCAAGGGAGTTGCACGCCAGCGCCGTCTCGCGCAGCAGGCGGTCGGCGTCGCTCTGGGCCTGCTCCACGGCGGCGGCGCACTCGCGCTCCACCTCGTCCGCGCGCTGGCGGTGCTGGGCTTCCAGGTCGGCGCAGCGGCGTTCCATCTCGAGCTCGCGGCGTTCCATGGCGGCGGCACGGGTGGCGCAGTCCTGGCGGCTCGCGTAGAGCTCGGACTCGGCCTCCGACCGCATCGCGGCGGCCTCGCGTTCGGCGTCCGCGCGCAACGCGGCGATCTCCACGTCGGTGCGCTGGCGGAGGCCGTTGCACTCGCGTTCGGCCTTCAGGTGCATCTCCGCGGCCTCGTCCTCGGCGAGGCGGAGCATGCGGTGCATCCGTTCGGTGGCGCCGGCGTGCGTGCCCGAAGTGGACTCCAGCCGTTCGATGCGGGCGCGCGCCTCCTCCAGATCCCGGCGGGTCATTTCGAGCAGCTTGCGCAAATCGGCGGCCTGCGCCAGCGCCTCGGCGCGATCGAGGCTCGTGAAGCGCAGCTGCTCCTCGAGATTCTCGATGTGCTCGATGACCTGGCGTCGATGAAAGCCTCGGTAGACAACGTCGAAAGCGGCGTGCAGCGGAACTAGTTCCTGCTCTTTTGCACCCATGGTCACCTACTCACTGAACCAGGCTGAAGATTGTGCGAGCTTACCGGGGGCGGGTACCGGCAACCAGTGTCGACAGTGGACAGAACGGCCACCTGTAACACAGGGAATATCGCAACCTTCCTGCACAAACGAGACCCGGGTAGATCAACTCCAAACAACGAGCAGTCACCCGATTGTGTCAAGTAGGGCGCCTTTTCGTGGGGTTCACTCCGCGCGTTCGTTGTGCACGGAAAGCAACCGCCCAGGCGTAGATCACACGAATTGACATCGATCGTTGGTGGCTACTGCGATCACGCTTCGTTAACCTTCTCGTTCGTGCCCTCACGAGTAGCCGTCGTCACCGACTCGACCGCGTCACTTCCGGCCCGTCTGGCGGAACGGTTCAACATCATCACGGTTCCGATGCAGCTGAAGATCGGGTCGGAACTGATCGACGAGGCCTACGTGCCGACCGACCGCCTGCTGCAGGCGATGGACGCGCAGATCCCCATCACGACCCAGCCGCCCGCGCCGGACGCGTTCTTCTGGGCCTACCAGGACGCCACGAACTAGCTGGGGCGATACTGGCACAACAAACTGATTTTGACAAGCTCGCCTGATCAGACGCGGTAGAGCCATTGCGAAGAACCACAACTTGTGGCAACCTGTGAGCGAGCAAGATTCAGGTGAGCAGGATGCCCGTGGCAGCCTGCCTAAAGACGCATGCCACTCAGATGAGGGTTGAGGCAATG
>Ga0070710_10001271_pt1 | contig 11988 bp, 5 predicted proteins | sample LARL52metaG_FD_65454 | JGI IMG/M metagenome (GOLD analysis project Ga0070710, IMG submission 65454) | Corn, switchgrass and miscanthus rhizosphere microbial communities from Kellogg Biological Station, Michigan, USA - LAR L5-2 metaG | ecosystem: Host-associated > Plants > Roots > Rhizosphere ... | reverse complement strand
CTGCTGAGCAAGCCCGACCTGCTGCTGCTCGACGAGCCCACCAACCACCTGGACGCGGAGAGCGTCCTGTGGCTGGAGCAGCACCTCGCGCAGTACCCAGGCGCCGTGCTCGCCGTCACCCACGACCGGTACTTCCTCGACAACCTGGCCGAGTGGATCCTCGAACTCGACCGCGGCCGCGCCATCCCCTACGAGGGCAACTACTCCACCTACCTGGAGAAGAAGGCCGAACGTCTCGCGGTCCAGGGCAAGAAGGACCAGAAGCTGCAGAAGCGCCTCAAGGACGAGCTGGAGTGGGTGCGCTCCGGCGCCAAGGCCCGCCAGGCCAAGTCCAAGGCGCGTCTCGACCGCTACGAGGAGATGGCGGCCGAGGCGGAGAAGACCCGCAAGCTCGACTTCGAGGAGATCCAGATCCCGCCGGGCCCGCGTCTGGGCAACGTCGTGGTCGAGGTCGACAAGCTGAAGAAGGGCTTCGGCGACCGCGTGCTGATCGACGGGCTGTCGTTCACGTTGCCGCGCAACGGCATCGTGGGTGTCATCGGCCCGAATGGCGTCGGCAAGACGACCCTGTTCAAGACCATCGTGGGCCTCGAGCAGCCCGACGCCGGCAGCGTGAAGGTCGGCGAGACGGTGCTGCTGTCGTACGTCGACCAGAACCGCGGCGGCATCGACCCGAAGAAGAACGTGTGGGAGGTCGTGTCCGGTGGGCTCGACTACATCCACGTCGGCAACGTGGAGATGCCCTCGCGCGCGTACGTCAGCGCGTTCGGCTTCAAGGGCCCGGACCAGCAGAAGCCCGCGGGCGTGCTGTCCGGTGGTGAGCGCAACCGCCTGAACCTCGCGCTCACGCTCAAGATCGGCGGCAACCTGATCCTGCTGGACGAGCCGACGAACGACCTCGACGTCGAGACCCTGGGCTCGCTGGAGAACGCTCTTGAGCAGTTCCCCGGCTGTGCTGTCGTGATTTCTCACGACCGCTGGTTCCTCGACCGCGTCGCCACGCACATCCTCGCGTGGGAGGGCACGGACGAGAACCCGTCGCAGTGGTACTGGTTCGAGGGCAACTTCGAAGGTTACGAAAAGAACAAGATCGAGCGCCTGGGTTCCGAAGCGGCCCGTCCGCACCGTGTTACGTACCGCAAGCTGACACGGGACTGAGAGGACAACGGCGACGTCGTGGCGGCGAGGGGCGAGACGCAGGCGGACGTCGAGGTGAGCACGCTGGTCGTGCCCGCCTGGCGGCTGCGTTGGCGAGCACCGGAGCTCGCTCTGGTGCTGGGTGAGCGCGCACTTGCGCTCGCCTCCGCCCGTCATGACGAAGCCGACCGGCTCCGCGCCGAGTCGTTGGTGGTCTTCGCGGGCAACCGCGTGGGCCGCGGTGTTCGCGTCGCCGACCGGGCGATCGATGCGCTGAAGGCGGCCGAGGCCGCCGGTGAGCACGAGACCGCGTGGCTGCTGCGGGTGGAACTCGCGGCGTGCGCGCGGTCCGTGGGCGCACCGCTGACGGGCTTCGCCGCGGTGACGCCCGTGCTGGAAGCGCCGGACGTGCCCGCGGAGCTGCGGGCTTCGGCTCTGGTGCAGGCCAGCGAATGTCTGGTCACGGTCGGCCGCGGCGACGAGCCCACCAGGGCGCTCGCCGAGGCGGACCAGCTCTACGTCGCCGACACGACGCTCGACGAGGACACCCGCCTGCTGCTGCGCGGTCTGATCCGCGCGGTCCAGGCAGCCCAGCACCGTCGCTGGGGCGACATCGCCGCCGCCATCGGTGCCGCACGGGAAGGCCTCGACCTGCTCGGCAGGTTCTCCGACCCGTCGGTGGACAGCGGCCAGGGCATCGGCCGGCTCACGCTGGAGCTGGTGCTGGCGCTCATGGACGCCAGCCGACTCCTCGACGCGAGCGAGGTCGGCGCCCCGTTGCTCGACCGCCCGGTGCGCGCTCCGTCGGCCTCCACCACGGGCTGGCTGCGCCTCGCTCTCGCGACGCGCGTCCACCTCCCCGCAGGCCGTGTCGCGCTCGCCCGCGAAATGCTGCGCGATGCTGCGGCCAGCGCCGAACGCCACCAGCTCGACACCCTTCTCGCGGAAAGCCTGCTCGCGCTCGCGCACGTGCACGAGGTGTCCGGCGAGCTGGCCGACGCACTGACGAACCTGCGCTCCGCCCACGCCGCCGAACGCCGCAGAGCCCGCGCCGTCTACGCGGTGCGCGCCCGCCTCGCCGCCGAGTTCTCCGGCGTCCACCGCCAGCCCGCCGATCTGCACCAGCAGCTGGCGAGCCTGCTCCGCCCGGTCGAGGGCATGCAGGTGGTGACCGACGGCGTCCTGTCCGCCGCCCTGAAGCAACAGCTGCGCCAGTGGCGCCCGGTCCAGGTCCGCAAGGGCGACGGTCTGAAGGTCAAGCGCGTGCGCCGAGCTGCCGAAGACATGACCGTGGAGGGTCTTTCCGCGGCACGCCAGCATGCCGCCGATCGCTGGCGCATGGTCCAGCCGTTCGGCGAGCCCGACGACAAAACCCCGGAACCCTTGGAACCCCCACCCCAGCCTTCTTCGGACCGCACCGTCCCGGCCTCCGGCCTGATCGCCTCGGCGGGCGCCATGGTGAGCGGCCGCCGTCGCGCGGCCCGCGTGGCCGCGGGCGAGATCGACGAGGACCAGCCCACCACCCCCGCCGAGCCGCCCGCCGCTCCCGAGCCGCAGCTCACCCCGGAGCAGGAACGCAAGCGCAAGGTCGAACAGCAGCTGATGGAGCTGCAGCGCGAGGCCCGCCGCCAGATCGAGGCGGAACGCCAGGCCCGTGCCGAACAGCGTGCCCAGGCCGAACGCGAAGCCGCCGAGGAGGCTGCCCGCCAGGCCGCCGCTCGCGAGGAAGTGGCCCGCGAGGAGGCCGCGCGCCAAGCTTTCGCCCGCGAGGAAGCCGCCCGCCAGGCCGCGGCCCGCGAGCAGGCCGCGCGTCAGGAAGCTGCCCGCCAGGCCGCTGAACGTGAAGCCGCCGAGAGAGAAGCGGCGGCCCGCGAAGCCGCCGAACGCGAAGCCGCGACTCGTGAAGCGTCCGCCCGCGAAGAGCCGTCCAGACCCCAGCCGGAAAGCGTTCTGGACATGCTCAAGGCCCAGGGCCTGCGCGCAGGCGGACGCCGCCGGGCCCCGGACGCCGAAGCTCCCGCGGACGCCCCGTCGTGGCGGGTGGAACCTCCATCCCGCTCGCGCCAGGACGACACCCCGCAATCGCCGGCGTCGTCGCAGAGCTACTACGCCGGTGCGGACCAGGAGTCCCCGAGCTACTTCGCTGACCCGAGCGTTGGGGAGCGCGCATCCCGCCCAGGCTTGTCCGCGGCGTTCAACCGCGCCCCGGCGGCTCCCGACTTCGGCCCGCACCTGGACGACCCGGCCCCGGCCTACCCGCTGTACACCCCGGCCGCGGGCTTCCCTGCGGCCCCTGCCGACCCCGACGAGCGCAAGCTCCCGGACGGTGACTACAGCGGCGTCGACTTCAGCGCCTCCCGCTGGTCGACGGCGTCGATCCCGGCACCGCCGACTCCCGCGGAGCAGCCGGACCCGAAACCCGAACCGGACCCGGAGCCCAGGCCGCTCCCGCCTGTCCCGGACCCGATCCCGTCGGTGCCCACCCCGGACGAGATCCCGCAGCCGCCGACGCCGGACCTGCTGTCGAGCACGTTCCTGAGCTCCGCGGACGTGGAACCGGAGGACGACACCTCGAACCTCCCCACCACCCCGGTTCGCGTGAGCCCGCCCCCGGACCAGCCGGGCTTCGGCAGCCCGGCCGGTCCTGGCACGCAGCAGGGGTTCGGCACCCAAACCGGGTTCGGCCCGCAGCCGAGCTTCGGGACTCAGACCAGCTTCGGCACCCAGCCGACTTTCGGTACTCAGCCCGGCCCGTCCACGCCGGTCGGTCCGGCGAGCGACACCGGATTCGGCCGGCCCGCCACCAGCCCACCCGATCAGGGAAGCAAGCCGGATCCGGCGGGGTGGGCCAACTTCGAGATCGGGCCCGACTTCGACGTCGACCCGATCGTGAGGATGTCGACCGATCCGGCCACCCGGTCCGACTACGCCGAACCGTCAGGCCTGGGCACCTCGTCGCAGCCCGCCGGTACGTCCGCCGACGCGAGTGCTGGTGCGGACTTCGGCTCGGGCAGGCCATCCGATTCGGGTGGCGTCGTCGAGTTCGGCGCGGCCATGTTCTCCGACTCCGGCACCGGCACGGGGGCCGGACCAGCCGCGTCCGCTGACTCTGCTGTCGGGCCCGACTCGGCGGTTTCGGCCACCCCGACCGCCTCCGCGCCGCAGTACGACTTCTTCGCCACGGAGCCGGAGCAGGCTGCCCAGCAGGACTCCCCGCAGCCCGGCCTCACCGAGTCGGCAGGCACCGACCGACCCTCCGCGGCCGAGGCCGAGGCCGGCGCGCGGACAGGGCCACCGAGCAGCCGGCGCAAGCCGAGTGACCTGAGCCTCGCCGACCTGCTCGCGGAAGCGCTCGTCGCCTACGAGACCGGGCGCCGTTCGGACGAGGAGCGGTTGGAAGCCGTCGACCTGGCCGTTCCGGAGTTGCCCGGCGCATCGGACCAGAACGCCGAAGCCCCGCGGCCGGAGAGCGCGGACTCGCTCTTCGACCCTCGACCGGAGCCCGGAGCTGATTCCCTCTTTCGGGCCGGTGAGTCCTTCGGCTCTCCGACCTGGCAATCGGAGTTCGCACCGGCACCGAGCTCGCCGCACGAACCGGCCCCGGACGCGCGGCCCGTGGATTCCTACTTCCTTCCGGAACAGCCGTCTGCGACGCCGCCGGGTCCGGAGACCCCGGAGGAGAAGACCGGGCCGATCGTCCCGGTCGGCGCGCTGGACAGTGAGACCACCGGGCCCATCCGTCCCGTGACGGGGGACGGTCCTCCCGGTTGGACCTTGCCCGGAGTGTGAGGTCCGGCACGTGCGAGCGTGCCACTTCCCCGGTTCGGCGGTCGCCGGGCCCATGATCGGATGTGTCGCAGGACAAGCCTGGTCGCCCTCGGGACGACCGGGGGCGTCCACGATGCGGAATGCGTTGGAACCACTGATGATGTGACTCGATTCAGCCCTCGATTCAGTGGTCCGTCAGTGCCCCTCCCGTTGCCGGTGACGGCCTCCTGCCCATCTAGGGTGGGGTCGGACCCGGCACACAGAGGTGCCGGATAGCGTGGAGTCGCCTGAAGATGACCTCGACTGGAGCCCCGACCCGTATCGACGAAGCCTCCGCGGCCCCGACCGCGGACGGTGGAAGTCGACCGGCCAGTCCTGAGCAGGTCCGTGACGAGCTGATCGAACGGGCCGCCGCCAATGCCCCCGAACTCGCTGATCTGATCCGCCTCTTCTACCGGCACGTGCCCGCCGAGGAAGTCAACGAAGACGACCCGGTGGACCTGGTCGGAGCGGTGCGGTCGAACTACGAGCTTGCCGCGAGCCGCGTTCCCGGACGCGCCGCCGTGCGCATTCTCAACCCGACACGAACCACCGATGGGTGGCAGTGCCCGGTCACCGTCGTCCAGGTGGTGACGGACGACATGCCGTACCTCGTGGACTCGGTGGCTTCCGAGCTCACACGTGGTGGCGTGCAGGTGCAGCGCGTTGTGCACCCCATCGTCGTCGTGCGCCGTGACCCGGTGACCGGTGAGCGCACCGAGGTGCTGCCCACCGCCGACCCGGCCGACCCGCCCGCCGACGCGTTGGCGGAGTCGTGGATGAACATCGAGGTCGACCTCATCACGGACCCCGATCGGGCCCGTGAGCTGGAGACCCGGCTGCTGACGGTGCTGACCGACGTCCGCGAGGTCGTCGAGGACACCGACCGCATGATCACCACGGCGGCGCAGCTCGCCGAGCAGCTGGAGAAGGAGTCGTCCGAGGCCACCACGGACGCCGCGAAGCTGCTCAAGTGGCTCGCGGACGGGCATTTCACGTTCATGGGCTACCGGCAGTACGAGCTGGTGACCGAGGACGGCGAACCGGCGCTGCGGGCCGTGCTCGCGAGTGGTCTCGGTGTGCTGCGCCAGGACAGCCTCGCCGCGCGCAGCCTCACCGCGGGGCCGGACAACGGCGCGCAGGCGCTCAGCCCCGAGCTGCTCGTGCTGACGCAGGCGAGTGCGCAGAGCAGCGTGCACCGTAGCGTCTACCCCTACTACGTGGGCGTGAAGACGTTCGACTCCGAGGGCGAGGTCTCCGGCGAGCACCGGTTCCTCGGCATCTTCAGCACCACGGCGCTGCACGAGGACGTGCTCGACATCCCGGTGATCGAGCGCCGGGTGCGCGACGTGATCCACCGGGCCGGCTTCCCGCTGCAGTCCTACTCGGGGCAGCGGATGCTCGAGGTGATCCAGAACTACCCGCGCACCGAGCTGTTCTCGGTGGACGCGGACACGCTCTACCAGACCACGACGGGCGTCATCGCCCTCGCGGAACGGCGGCGGCTGCGGCTGTTCCTGCGGCGCGACCCGTACGGCCGCTTCTTCTCGTGCCTGGTCTACCTGCCGCGCGACCGCTACACGACGACGAGCCGCCTCGCGATGCAGGAGGTGCTGCTCGCCGAGCTCGGTGGCCTGAACCTCGAGTACAGCGCGCGCATCGGCGAGTCCGCGCTGGCTCGCGTGCACTTCACGGTGCACACGGATCCGGCGCGCACGCTGGAGCCGGACACCAACGCGATCCAGACCAAACTCGCCGAGGCCGTCCGCAGCTGGGACGACCGCATGGTCGAGGCCCTCGTCGGCGACAGCTTCGAGCTGGGCGCCGAGTCGGCCACCGAGCAGGGCCAGCGGTTCGCCTCGGTCTTCCCGGAGGCCTACAAGGAGGACTTCCCGGCGAGCATCGGCCTGGAGGACTACCGGCGCATCGAGGCGCTCGCCGAGGGCGACCTCGACATGGTGTTCTACGTGCCGGAGGTCGCCGAGGCGGGGGAGCGGCGGTTCAAGCTCTTCGTGACCGGCGACGGCATCACGCTGTCCGACGTGCTGCCGATGCTGCAGCGCATGGGCGTGATCGTGGTCGACGAGCGGCCGTACGAGATCGCGCGCGAGGACGGCGTGCAGTGCTGGATCTACGACTTCGGCCTGCGCATCGACCAGAAGTCGCTCGAGCAGCTGTCGGAGTCCGACCTCGAGAACGTGCGGGTGCGGTTCCAGGACGCGTTCGCCGCCGTGTGGCGCGGTGAGGCCGAGGTCGACCGCTTCAACTCGCTGGTGCTGCAGGCCGGGCTCACCTGGCAGCAGGCCGCGATGCTGCGCGCGTACGCGAAGTACCTGCGGCAGGCGGGCACGCCGTACTCGCAGGACTACATCGAGGACGCGGTGCTCGGCCACACGAGCGTGGCGATCGCGCTGGTCGCGTTGTTCGAGTCCCGGTTCGACCCGCGGCTCGACGACCACACGCGCGCCGACCGCACCGAGACGATGGTCACCGAGATCGGCAAGCTGATCGACGACGTGACGAGCCTCGACGCGGACCGGATCCTGCGCAGCCTGCTCACGCTGATCAACGCCACGCTGCGGACGAACTACTTCTTCCGCGACGCCGACGGCAACGCACGGCCGTACCTGTCGGTCAAGCTCGACCCGCAGGCCATTCCGGACCTGCCGGCGCCGCGGCCGAAGTTCGAGATCTTCGTGTACTCGCCGCGCGTCGAGGGTGTGCACCTGCGGTTCGGCTCGGTCGCACGCGGTGGTCTGCGCTGGTCGGACCGTCGTGAGGACTTCCGCACGGAGATCCTCGGCCTGGTCAAGGCGCAGGCGGTCAAGAACGCGGTGATCGTGCCGGTCGGCGCCAAGGGCGGCTTCGTCGTGAAGCGCCCCATCCCGGCGACCGGTGACCCCGGCATCGACCGCGAGAACTTCATGTCCGAGGGCATCGCCTGCTACAAGATGTTCATCTCGGGCCTGCTCGACCTCACCGACAACCTGATCAACAACGAGGTCGTGCCCGCGCCGCAGGTCGTGCGCTACGACGGCGACGACACGTACCTGGTCGTGGCCGCGGACAAGGGCACCGCGACGTTCTCCGACATCGCCAACGGCGTGAGCCAGAGCTACGGCTTCTGGCTGGGCGACGCGTTCGCCTCCGGCGGCTCGATCGGTTACGACCACAAGGCCATGGGCATCACGGCCAAGGGCGCATGGGAGAGCGTGAAGCGGTCGTTCCGCGAGCTCGGCCTGGACACGCAGACCGAGGAGTTCACGGTCGTCGGCATCGGCGACATGTCCGGTGACGTGTTCGGCAACGGCATGATGCTGTCCGAGCACATCCGGCTCGTGGCCGCGTTCGACCACCGGCACATCTTCATCGACCCGAACCCGGTCGCGGCGACCTCGTTCGCCGAGCGCGTGCGGCTGTTCAACGTGCCGCGCTCGTCGTGGGACGACTACGACCGCTCGCTGATCAGCGAGGGCGGTGGCATCTTCCCGCTCACGGCGAAGTCGATCCCGATCTCCGAGCAGGCCCGCGTCGCGCTGGGGCTGCCCGAGGGTGTGGAGAAGCTGTCGCCGCCGGAGCTGAAGAAGGCCATCCTGCTTGCGCCGGTCGACCTGCTGTGGAACGGCGGCATCGGCACCTACGTCAAGGCGTCGACGGAGTCGCACGCGGACGTCGGTGACAAGGCCAACGACGCGATCCGCGTCAACGGCGCCGACCTGCGGGTCAAGGTCGTCGGCGAGGGCGGCAACCTGGGGCTCACCCAGCGCGGCCGCATCGAGTTCGCGCGCACCGGCGGCAAGGTCAACACCGACGCGCTCGACAACTCCGCCGGTGTCGACTGCTCCGACCACGAGGTCAACATCAAGATCCTGCTGGACCACCTGGTCCGGGAGGGCTCGGTGGAGCAGCAGCAGCGCAACGAGGTCCTCGCCGAGATGACCGACGAGGTCGGCGAGCTCGTGCTGGCCGACAACTACTCGCAGAACAACGTCCTCGGCGTCAGCCGGGCGCACGCCGCCCCGATGCTCTCGGTGCACGCGCGTCTGGTCGCGGACCTCGAGGAGCGCGGTGCTCTCGACCGCCAGCTGGAGGCGCTGCCGAGCGCTACGGAGTTCAAGGCGCTGGAGAAGAACGGTCAGGGCCTCACCTCGCCGGAACTCGCCACGCTGCTCGCGTTCACCAAGCTCACGTTGAAGGAAGAGCTGCTCGCGAGCGACATCCCGACGATCGACACGTTCAAGAACAAGCTGCCGGACTACTTCCCGACGCTGCTGCGCGAACGTTTCGGCGCCGCCATCCCGAACCACCCGCTGGCGAAGCAGATCATCACCACGGTGGTCGTCAACGAGGTGGTCGACGGCGGTGGCGTGTCCTACGCGTTCCGTCTGGCCGAGGAGATGAGCGCGTCGGCGACCGACGCGGTCCGCGCCTACGCCGTGGTCACCGAGGTCTTCGACCTGCGGGCGATCTGGCGTGAGATCCAGGCGCTGGACAACGCGGTGGCGACGGAGGTCCAGGACAACATGGTCCTGGAGACCCGGCGGCTGCTCGACCGCGCGTCCCGCTGGCTGCTGTCGAACCGGCCGCAGCCGATCGCGGTGGGCTCGACGATCAACCGCTTCCGCAAGGTGGTCGAGGAGCTCAGCCCGTCCGCTCTGGACCTGTTGCAGGGCAAGGAGTACGACGTGGTGGCCGGCAAGGCGGATCACTACGTCGAACAGGGCGTCCCGGCGGAGCTGGCCCGCAAGGTCGCGGCGCTGCTCTACATGTACGGCCTGCTCGACGTCACCGAGATCGCCGAGCTGGCCGAACGCGAGATCGGCCCGGCCGGTGGCATGGGTCCGGAGCGTTCGCACCGGGAGACCGCCGAGCTGTACTTCGCGCTGTCCGACCACCTCGACATCGACCACATGCTGGACTCGGTGACGAGCCTGGAACGCGGCAACCGCTGGCACGCCCTGGCCCGCCTGGCGCTCCGCGACGACTTCTACTCGTCGTTGCGCGCCATCACCCTCGACGTGCTGAGGGCGAGCGACCTGGGTGACACGGCGAGCGAGAAGATCACCAAGTGGGAGCAGGCCAACGCCTCCCGCCTGGCTCGTTCGCGCGGTGCGCTGGAGGAGATCAACCGGGTGCACCAGCTGGACCTGGCCACCCTGTCCGTCGCCGCACGTCAGGTGCGGAGCATGGTCAGGTAGTGCGGAAGAGCTGGAGCAGGTCAGACGACCTGCTCCAGCTCGGCCCGCTGCATGATCGCCTGACGGTGCCAGGACCGCACGAGCAGAAGCATCAACGCGAGACCGGCCGCTCCGATCGTGGCGGTACCGCTTGCCATCCACAGGCCGAGGAGCTCCATGCCGTCCGACGGCGTGGGGATGTCCGCGTCGAAGACGTAGGCGCACAGCGACCCGAGCACCACGGCCCCGGCGGCGACAGCGCCGACCGCGAGGTTCGTCCACTTGAGCGCGCCTGCCACGAACAGAGTTCCCCTGCCTGCCCGGTGCAGCACTCCTTCCAGCGCCACCGCGAGCAGCTGAAGGCACGCGACGAAGACGATCGCGAACGTCACGAACGGCACTCGCACGGACTCGTAGGGTGGGAAGAACGCGACTTCGTCCGCCGCGGTCGTCGGAATCACCACGACCTGCGCGTAAAGCCCGCCGAGGAACGAGATGGCGAGCAGGGCCTGTAGAGAGATCCCCAGTGTGCGAAGCATGGATCGAGTATCGAGAGCTGGCTATCGACTTTCAATCGGCTGGCGTGGAGATCCTGTGAAGGTCGGTGAGCGGTAGGGTCCCTGCATGGGTGTCTTCGTCACTGGTGTGCGACCGCGATGGTCGGACATGGATGCGTTCGGCCACGTCAACCACGCGAACACGGTGACATTGCTGGAAGAGGCCCGCATCGAGCTGCTCTTCACCGAGGCCGCCCGCCACGGTGTGAAGGAGATGGCCGAGGGCATGGTCGTGGCGAAGCTGTTCGTCGACTACCTCGCGCCGATCGTGTTCACCGGCGAGGAGATCCTCGTCGAGATGTCCGTGCGCGAGCTGAAGTCCGCGTCGTTCACGCTGGACTACGTGGTGCGCAGCAGCAGGGGAACGGGTAGCCCGGTGGTGACCAAGGCGGAGACGCTGATGGTGCCCTACAACGTGACGACCGCGCGGCCACGTCGGTTGACCGAGGCCGAGCGCGATTTTCTCGCCGGGTGGCGGGCAGGGGGTAATGGTGCCTGAGCTGGTGTTGGCCGACGCGGCCGAGAGAGACGACCTCGGGGCGTTCGCCGCGCGGGCGGTGCGGTTGGACGGGCAGTCCGTGGTGCGGCTGCGCAACCGCAACTCAGAGCTGCTGGACGCGTGGGTCGCCACGCCGTTCGACACGCTCGCCACGCGAACCGTTGCGGGACAGGCGAATCCGGCCGACGTCACGGTGTCGGGCTCGGAGCTGCTGACCGGGCTCGCGGTGATGCGGGACGAGCGCATCGATCCCGGGCCCGCCAAGGACCTGATGTGGCGTTCGGCTCTGCCGCCCGCGGAGGGCTGGCTGCTGGTCGACCGGCTGCCCGTCGAGGTCGTGGCGAAGCTCGCGGACGAAGGCGTCGCCTTGGCGCGGGAGAACACCGGCCCGCACGGCACGCCGCCCGCCTCGTTGCTCGACCAGACGGTGCTCACGGTCAGCGGCTCGGGGTTGGACGTGAAGATCCCGCTGCGGTGCCTGTTCGCGTTGTCGGGCATGGGTTTCCTCGGCGACGACGGCGAGGTGCGGGTGACCGCGACCGACGCGTGGCTGCGGATCGACGCCAAGTTCGGCGCAGTGGTCCGGCGCCGCCATTCGATGCTCCCGCTGATCGTGTGACCTCCAGTTAACTGAAGGTTCTCCTTTGGCGAATTAGCTGCGCCGCAAGCGGATGCGCGTGGCACGATGTCGCGCGTGTCCGTCGAAACCTCCGAGCCAGCCGTCGGGGAGACAGCCGAGCCCGAGTACCGGGTCTCGACGCTGGAGCTCTTCTTCGACCTGGTCTTCGTCTTCACGATCACGCAGCTGACC
>Ga0070710_10001267_pt1 | contig 11997 bp, 12 predicted proteins | sample LARL52metaG_FD_65454 | JGI IMG/M metagenome (GOLD analysis project Ga0070710, IMG submission 65454) | Corn, switchgrass and miscanthus rhizosphere microbial communities from Kellogg Biological Station, Michigan, USA - LAR L5-2 metaG | ecosystem: Host-associated > Plants > Roots > Rhizosphere ... | reverse complement strand
ACACCGGAAGAATCAGAATGGACTGCACCCCGAACTGCCTGCAAATCGCGCCTTCGATGCGAGTGTCAGTCTCGGCATTCTCGACGCGGAGAATCTCGTAATCGTCTTTGTCGTTGGAAGACACCGTCAATGAAGCTGTGACGCGATTGCCGGTATGTCCGGCGGAGCAGCCGCTTCCAGCCAGATAGGTTAGCTGATCTCCTTCCAGCACTCCGATCGCTGCGCCGCTGGCATTCGCCACACCCCGCACCGCTTCCACGATCAGAGCCATCGCGCCGTCAAGGCCCAGATCTTCCTTTGCCAACAGGCTTCGGACCTCCAGGATGCCGGACAGAAACTGGCCATCCTTCTGACTTTCCGGCTGACCTTCCTGCTGACTTTCCTGCTCACCTTCCTGCTGACGTTTCTGAACCGCGTATGCATTCGCCAGAACCTGCTGGAGGGCTTCACGATCGATGGTGGGGTTGCCGCTCATACCTGGTTACCTGTCCTGAACTTATCAGCAGAAATGCTTCGTCCCGACATCTGCAAATCGGCTCGGTTCTTGGATTCCAAAACCCAAGAGGAGGTTTACGCTCGGTTTGAGGATTTCCACGCAAACTTACGGGAAGCAGGTTTTGGAAGTTGGGAGACTCGGAACAGCCTCGAGCCACGTCTGTCGCCGGTCCACTCGATCCCCTGCGGGCTATAATCCTACATGGCGAGCCTGCGCCAACAGATCGCGACTACCGCCCTCACGCTCACCAAATTCCGCGAGCTGATGAAGCGGATTCAGGAAAACCGCCCCCAGGACGATCTCACCATCGTCAAGAAAGCCTACGACTACTCCCTGAAGCACCATGAAGGCCAGAGCCGTGCCTCGGGCGAGCCTTACCTGGTCCATCCGCTGGAAGTTGCACTGGTGCTGGCCGAGATGAAGATGGACCCGGTGGCCATCGCCGCCGGGCTGCTGCACGATTCGGTGGAAGATACTTCGGTGACCATCGTCGATATCCGCAAGGAATTTGGCGAGCAAGTGGCGCATATCGTCGAAGGCGTCACAAAGATCAGCAAAATCGACTTTGCCACCCGCGAAGAGGCTCAAGCCGAAAACCTGCGCAAGATGATGCTGGCCATGGTCGATGACATCCGCGTGGTGCTCATCAAGCTGGCCGACCGCCTGCACAACATGCGCACCCTCGAGCATCTTGAGCCCGACCGCCAGCGCAAGATCGCCGAGGAGACGCTCGAGATTTACGCGCCCATCGCCCACCGCCTGGGCATGGGCAAAATTCGCGGCGAACTCGAGGACCTGGGCTTCCGCTTTATTGACGCCGCCGGCTACGAGCAGGTGGAGAAAGCCGTCAACGCCCGCCGCAAAAAAGGCGAAGCATTTCTGGCGAAGATGCAGGTCATCATCGACGACAAGCTGAAAGAGGCTGGCATTCAGGCCAAAGTCGAGAGCCGCATCAAGCGCCTCTACAGTATTCATAAGAAACTACAGCGGCAGCACATCGCCGTCGATCAGGTCTACGACTTGTTCGCCATGCGCATCATCACGCGCTCACTGCAGGATTGCTACGCGGTGCTCGGCATCATCCACAACATCTGGCGTCCGGTTCCGGGGCGTATTAAAGATTTCATCGCCATGCCGCGGCCGAACTTTTATCAGTCTCTCCACACCTCCGTCATCACTGAAGACGGCACGCCTTTCGAAATCCAGATTCGCACCGAAGAGATGCACAAGATGGCGGAGGAAGGTATCGCCGCCCACTGGAAATACAAAGACGGCCCGGTCTCGGCCCAGGACGAGCAGCGCCTGGCCTGGCTGCGCCAGGTGGTCGAGTGGCAGCGCGACGTCAGCGATCCCAACGAATTTTTGTCGGCCCTGAAGGTCGATCTCTACCCCGAGGAGGTCTACACCTTCACGCCAAAAGGCAAAGTGGTGGTCCTGCCGCGCGACGCCACGCCCATCGACTTCGCTTACACGATCCATACCGAGGTCGGACACACCTGTGTGGGCGCCAAAGTGAATGGCCGCATGGTGCCGCTGCGGCACAAGCTGCATTCCGGCGATATCGTCGAAATCGTCACCCAGGCCGGACACAAACCCAGCCGCGACTGGCTCGGCCTGGTCAAATCTTCGCGCTCGCGCAACAAGATCAAGCACTGGCTCAACGTCCACCAGCGCGAGCGCTCCATCGAAATTGGCCGCAAGCTGATCGAAAAGGAAGCCCGCAAATACCGCATCGCGCTGAAAGATATTAAAGATGACGACCTGCTAAAAGTCGCCGGCGGATACGGATTGGGCAAGGTCGATGACCTGATGTCCGGCATCGGCTACGGGAAATATTCCGCGCGCCAGGTGCTGGCGCGCCTGTTGCCATCCGGCGCCACGCCTTCTTTGGCGGGAGACATTGAAGCCGAGGGGCTCTCCAATAAACCCGGCGCTATCGCCAGCGTGGTGCGCCGCGTTTTTGGCGACCACAACGCCATCATGGTCAAAGGCCAGGGCGATATGCTGGTCTACCGCGCGCGCTGTTGCAATCCCATCCGCGGAGAGAGCATTGTCGGCTACATCACCCGCGGCAAGGGAGTGGCGGTGCACGCGGTGAACTGTCCCAACGTCACCAACCTGTTGTTCGAGCCGGAGCGCCGCATCGACGTCGAATGGGCGCGCGACGACAGCACGCCCACGGCCTACCCGGTCAAGTTGACGGTGTACTGCGACGACCGCTTCGGCATGCTGAAGAGCATTACCAGCGTCATCGGCGATGCCCAAAGCAACATCCGCAACATCGGAGCCCACACTTCCAACAGCCAGGCCAGCGTCGAGATCGTTCTAGACATCTCTGACCTCAAACACCTCGAACAAATTATGGCCGGCCTGCGCAAAATTCCCGGCGTGCATGAGGTGCAGAGGTTGCAGAAGATATAGAACCCAATAAGGTGCCTGTAAGGTCCTGTGATTTGAACATGTTCATTTTCCCCTTGACAAGCTCCCGCCGTGGGCTCATTCTGTATTTGAACGTGTTCAAATTAGATTATCGGAGGCTTGCCATGTATATCGTAGGATGCTACCTGACTTACCTGCTGATTAGCATGAGCGTTACCATCTGGGTGGCGCGGACGCTGCACAACAATGGCCGGGTTTTCCTGGTGGATGCTTTCCACGGAAACGCCGAACTCGCCGACTCCGTCAACCATTTGCTGGTGGTTGGATTTTACTTAATCAACATTGGTTATGTGACGCTGGCTCTCAAGACCTATGGGAATCTCAGCACCATGCGGGAGGCCATCGAACTGGTGAGCGACAAGATCGGGATCGTTCTGCTGGTCCTCGGTGGCATGCACTTCTTCAACTTGTTTGTCTTCTCTCGAATCAGGAAACGCTCTCGTACGGTTTCTTCCCCGGAGTTCTCTTTGGGAAGTCCCGTAGGTCCGCGGCCATAATATGAAAAGACCTGGCGCCACGGCCACCAAGAAATCTGAGGAAACCCGGATGCGCATTCTCCAAGCCGCGCTGGCATTGTTCCGCAAGCGCGGCTTTGAGAACACAACCATGCGCGAGATTGCTCAGGAGTCAAAGGTAGCTCTGGGCGCAGCGTACTACTACTTCGATTCCAAGGATGCCTTGGTGATGGGGTTTTATGAGCGCGCGCAGCAGGAACTCGATCCCTTGGTCCGGGAGGCTCTCGCCGGGAAGCAAGGGCTGGAAGAACGGTTGCGGGCGGCAATCGACGTGAAGTTTCACTACTTCGCCCCCAACCGTAAGCTCATGGGAGCCCTGTCGGCGCATATCGATCCCCAACATCCTCTGTCGCCTTTCAGCGAAGCAACCCGCGCCCTTCGCGAGCGGGATATCAGATTTTTCGCGGCTGCGGTCGAAGGATCGAAGACGCGGGTACCAACTGATTTGAAGCTTCATCTGCCGCGCGTCTTGTGGCTCTATCAAATGGGCCTGATCTTGTTCTGGGTCTATGACTCCTCAACCGCGCAAACACGAACCAAACATCTGTTGCAAAAGAGCCTTTCGATTGTGGTCAATCTGGTCAAGTTTTCGAGTTTGCCTCTGATGCGGCCAATCCGCAGACTGGCCACAGATCTCTTTGAAATTGTTTATGGCAAGGAAGAATCGACGGTTTCAAAGGTGGCGCTATGAGTGAAGCATTGCGCGTCGTTCTGGCTGGAGGCAGCGGACAGATCGGGACTCTGCTGGCTCGCCATTTCCACGCTCATGGTTATCAGGTCGTTGTGATATCCCGTTCTGTTCGAACTGCTCCTTGGCGGATGGTCCAGTGGGATGGCGCCACATTCGGCAGATGGGCCAGCGAACTGGACGGCGCCGATCTACTCATCAATCTGGCCGGCCGCAGTGTAAATTGCAGATACACACCTGCAAATCGGAGAACCATCAAGGAGTCGCGGGTGCGAAGCACATTGCTGCTGGGCCACGCCATTGCTCAGTTGGCTCACCCACCCCGGTTATGGATGAACTCCAGCACAGCCACGATCTATCGGCACGTTTTCGACCGTCCGATGGACGAAGATACCGGCGAGATCGGCGGCAACGAGCCCGACTGCCCGTCTACCTGGCGCTTCAGCATCGACGTCGCCACTAGTTGGGAAGAGGCATTCTTCTCTTCCGTCACGCCTCGCACGCGCAAAATCGCGATGCGCTGTGCAATGACAATGAGCCCCGACGCAGGCAGCATTTTCGCCGAGTTGCTCCGTCTTGTCCGCTTTGGATTGGGCGGTACAGCGGGTTCAGGCGATCAATTCGTTTCCTGGATTCACGATGCGGATTTCATTCGCGGTATTGAGTACTTGATGGCTCATAAAGAACTCGAAGGGCCGATCAACCTCGCCGCTCCTGGGCCATTGCCGAATCATGAGTTCATGCGTGCCCTTCGACAAGCTTGGGGAACGCGAGTTGGACTGCCGGCAACCCAGCCCATGCTCGAACTAGGCGCGTTGTTCTTAGGCACCGAAACCGAACTCATTCTGAAGAGCCGCCGCGTTGTTCCGGGACGCCTCCTCCAGTCGGGATTCCAGTTTCAGTTCCCTGAATGGTCCGAGGCAGCAAAGAATCTCGTGGGGCGATGGCGCGGAGCTAGTAGTTCGTAAGAGTAGTTCGTTGTTGGAGATCTTTACTGCCGACGGACACCGGTCCGCCCCGAACCATCAGCGTATCGGTCGTATCACCGTTTTAACGCCGCCTCTCCCTGCAGATATTGCTCCAGCTTATCGGCCAGCCACCCAGCCAGCCTTTCCTTTACAGGCATGGGAACGTCGAGAAACTGAAGCCCGGCCGCGCCCGCGTCGTCACGCCAGCAGACTTGAGCATCGATTTTTAGAGAGGCGTCCGTCTCGGGAAGTGTCAGCCGCAATGTAAGCTTGTCGCCAACTTTCAAGCCGGAGGTGTTGGTGAGTCCAATTCCGGCCTCGCTTAAATTCGAACAGGCCGCCACTATTTCCGGGTCCGAATCCTTCCAGAGGTTTACTGGGATCTGCATGGGGCAGCGGAAATATCGCCTTTTTTCGTGCACCATCAGTGGGTAAGACACTCGCAGAGTGCGCGTCAGGACTTGAGTGGAAAGCGGCCGGACCAGCACGAAGTTGGCCCCGGCACGAAACGCCTCAGGCATCTGAGCGTTGCTGTTCAGCACGCCCAGGATGACCGCATACTTGTATGAGCTTTGCTGGCGGGTGGTCTTCAACAAGCCCAGCGCATCGTCCGGCTGCTTGAAATCCACCACCAGCGCCTCAAACTTGGAATGTGCGAGTTTGCTGCCCGCCAGTCCGAAGTCAGAGCAGACTTCCACATGCATGGCCATCTGTCCCATGAAGTGGCAAAGCGTATCGATGGTTTGAAGGTCGCCGCTGACTAGCAGCGCTCGCAAGCCTGCAGTGGTCTCGCCCGCAGCATCTTTTTTTTCCATGAAGTCGCCGGCAGGGTGGGTCGCGGAATCGCTCATGTCACCAGCGCCTCGGGTATCTCCATCTGGCCGTGGTCGAAGGCGTCGGCAAATGCCTGGACTACGGCGGGGTCGAAGTTTGATCCCGCGCTGGAGACGATAATTTGCCGAGCTTCAATGGGAGTGACAGCCCGCCGATAGGGTCGGTCGCTGGTCAGCGTGTCATACGCGTCGGCTACCGCCAGCACTCGCGCAGCCAGGGGTATCTCCTCCCCTTTGGCGGGCCCGTATCCCGACCCGTCGTACTTGTCGTGATGGGCAAGAATAATGGGAAGCACTCTGCGCAACGACCCTCCGACGGGCTCGAGAATGGCCACCCCCTTTTGCACGTGCTTTCGCATCTCCGCGGTTTCCTCGGGCGTCAGGCTGGCCGCCTTGTGCAGCAGTTCCCGATTGGTTTCCAGCTTGCCCACATCATGCAGCAGGGCTGCGGCACGGATGTCGTCGATGTGCTCCTGGTCAAATCCCATGCGCACCGCCAGCGCAGACGCATAGAACGCCACTCGATAAGAATGGTTATGCGTATATTTGTCGTTCGAGATGAACTGTTGCAGTATCGTCAGCAGGCCGAAATAAGTTTGCCGGAGTTCGGCGACGTGGGCCTCCTTTCGCTCATATAGAGTTCCCATCGCATAGGCCGTGATCAGCAACAGGCATCCCCAGGTGATGAACTCGGCCCACCTGTCGAACTCCAGGACACGCGGCGCAGGGCCTGCAAAGAGACTGGTGTTGGTCATTACCAGAATCAACACGATGAAGATGCTGGCGGTTGCCGTCAGCACGGCATGCCTTCGGCCATAGACGTAAGCGGAGAAGATCGTGGGCAGCGTGTATAAGCCCAAAATCATGCGGTGGGAAGCCACCAGCCAGTTGAACAGTGCAGCAATGATAAAAAGAGACAGCACCAGCCACAGTTCCTGGTTAATCCGTGCTACTGCCAGCATGAACCGGGATTCGGTAGCCGCAGACGTGGTGCCAGGTTCTCTGCCGTAAAAGCGCTCATTGATCAGCGTGGGTTTCATTCCATGCCCCGGGGCGAACGAGTCTCCGCAATATCTCTATCGGCAGGCCTACCATGGGCTTTAGCCTTGTTCTTAGAGGCCGGAAATTCCTGAAAGCGGGTTTGACTTCATCCGCCCGCATCTGCGTTAATCGAATCAGAGACCCCCATGCGCGAAGTCATTTCCACCAAAGACGCCCCCCAAGCCATCGGCCCCTATTCGCAAGCCATCAAAGCCAATGGACTCGTATTCACCTCCGGCCAGATCGCCATCGATCCCGCGACCCAGCAAGTGGTTGCCGGAGACGCAGCCGCGCAAACCGAACGCGTGCTGCGTAATCTGTCAGAAATTCTGGAAGCCGCAGGAAGCGGCCTCGGCAAAGTGGTTCGCTGCACCGTTTTTCTCAAGAGCATGAACGATTTCGCCGCCATGAATCAGGTCTACGACAAATATTTCAGCTCGACGCCACCGTCCCGCTCCACGGTGGAAGTAGCTCGCCTGCCCAAAGACGCCCTGGTGGAAATCGACGCAATCGCCTTGGAGTAGTCATGCCTTACCCTGTGTGCCTCTGTGTCCCCTGTGTTTAAGGTTTTTGGTTTTAGAAGGAGTCAAGCATGCCAAAGTACGTAGTGGTCGTCGCCGTCCTGCTCGTTCTGACCGCCGTCTTAGCGCTCGCGCAAACCGCAAAGAAGCCCGCCAAACCCAACACCACTGCGCCCACCAAAGTGACCGGCCCCGGTGTGAAGACATCCTCCGGCCTAACCTACTGGGATATTCGAGTCGGCACCGGCGAAACCGCGAAAGAAGGCAGCCGCGTGCGCGTTCACTATACCGGTTGGCTCACCAGCGGCAAGAAGTTCGATAGCTCCGTCGACGCAGGAACACCCTTCGATTTCAGAATCGGTAACGGGGAAGTGATTAAGGGATGGGAAGAAGGCGTTTCAGGGATGAGGGTAGGCGGCAAGCGCCAATTGCGAATTCCACCGGCCTTGGGCTACGGAGCCGAAGGCACTCCCGGCGGACCAATCCCACCAAACGCAACCCTGATCTTCGACATTCAATTGCTGCAAGTCCAATAGGGGTTACTTAGTGAACCTTCGTGCCCTTCGTGGTTAAAAGGTTTTTACGCCTTAACCACTTTGCCGCTGCGCAAGCAGGAAGTGCAGACGCGCATGCGCTTGGTGGTAGCGCCCACGCGGGCGTGCACCGCGCGCAGATTCACATTCCACCGCCGCTTGGTGACGTTATGGGCGTGGCTGATGCGGTTTCCGAATTGCGGCTTCTTGCCGCAGATATCACACTGTTGGGCCATGACTCCTCTAGATCCTTTCAAGTCCTCGAAGGAAGCTATTATTCTACCGGATTCAGGGCATTGCCGACAATTCACAGCTGCCATGCGATTGAGATAAAATAAGACCACTCGCTGAAATCGGGCGATGGAGGAAACATGTCGAGCCGCGGCAAAGCCACCTTGGTTGAAAGCACTCTTGCTCTTGCCCTCATGGGAATCCTGGCCGGAGCGATCGGAGGCCTGGCCGTGGGAGCGGCCACCAGCCCCAAGACCGCCCCAACGACCTCTTCGCGTTAGCCGCCCTCTCTCCGCCATATGCGATACTGAGAGCATGCAGTCCCCGCTCCAGGCGCCCACAGCGGCCACAGATCCCAAATCAGTCAAAGTCAATCTCACCGCCGGCACCGGCATGGATATCGAATGGGCCGACGGCCACGTTTCCCATTATTCTTTCGTCTTTCTCCGCGACGCCTGCCCCTGCGCCATGTGCGGTGAAGAGCGCGACAAAACCAGGCGCAAACCCGGCGAGCCTCCAAAACTCGCCCCCGGAGCCCTGCCCATGTTCAAGCCCGCCGCCAAACCGCTCTCCGCCGAGGGCATGGGCAAATATGCCATCCGCTTCAAGTGGAACGACGACCACGACCTTGGCATTTATTCCTGGAAGTTGTTGCGCGAATTATGCCCCTGCGCGGAGTGCAAAGCGGCGACTGCGAAATCGTGATTCGCACTCATGATGCTCCGTAAATTCCGTGTTGATCCGCGATCATGTCGTCAGCCTCCTACATCCTTCATTTCCCCTGTAAAATTAATCCATCAACCCTGGAGCCACTTCCGCATTGTCTTTTCTCGATCAACTCAACCCGCAGCAGCGCGAGGCCGTCGAAACTACCGAGGGCCCGGTGCTCATCCTCGCCGGCGCGGGCAGCGGCAAGACGCGCGTAATCACTTACCGCATCGCCTATCTGATCGAGCACGCCGGGGTCATGCCCGAATCCATTCTGGCCATGACCTTCACCAACAAGGCCGCCGCCGAAATGGCCGAGCGCGTCGAGAAACTGGTGGGCGGCCTCAGCATCGCCAAGCCGGTCATCTCGACGTTCCATTCTTTTTGCGTCCGCGTTCTCCGCCGCGACATTGAAGCCCTGCAGATTCCCTCCGCCTCACCCGGCCAGCCGCCTATCGGCCACACGAAAAAATTCGTTATCTACGACGAAAGCGATATGCAGTCGGTGGTGAAGTCAGTGATGAAACGCCTCGGCGTCGACGACAAGCAACTCACGCCGCGCATCGTGCTCTCACGCATTTCCTGGGCGAAGAATCACATGCTTGATCCGCAGGAACTCTACCTGCAATCGGCCGACCCCAAAACCGAGAAGATCGCGCACCTGTTCGAGGAATACCGCAAAGAACTGCGCAAGGCCAATGCTCTCGACTTCGACGACCTGCTGCTCGAAGCAACTCGCCTGCTGAAAAGCGTTGCCTCCGTCCGCGAGTACTATAACCGCCGCTTCCAGTACTTGCTCATCGATGAATACCAGGACACCAACCGCCCCCAATACGAACTCATGCGCATGCTGGCCGGCGCGCGCCACAACGTTTGCGCAGTCGGCGACGAGGATCAGTCGATTTATTCCTGGCGTGGCGCCGACATTCGCAACATTCTCGAATTCGAGCAGGATTTTCCCGAGGCCAAGATCATCCGCCTCGAACAGAACTACCGCTCCACGCAAAATATTCTGGAAGCCGCGTCGTCCGTGGTCGCCAACAACCTGCGCCGCAAAGGCAAGAATCTTTGGACCTCGCGCCAGGGCGGCGCCAAGCTCGGCTACTACGAAGCGCCCGACGGAGAAAACGAAGCCCTCTTTGCCGCCGACCACATCGCGAAATATCTGCGCGAAGCCGGCCGTGCTGAAAACTCGGGCGGCGAGACTCCGCGCGCCGCCGTGCTCTACCGCACCAATTCTCAGTCGCGCTTGTTCGAAGAAGCCATGCGCCGCTACGGCCTGAAATACAAAGTCGTCGGCGGATTCTCCTTCTACGAGCGCGCTGAGATCAAAGACCTGATTTCGTATCTCAAGGTCATTCTGAATCCTGATGATTCCATTTCGCTTCTGCGCGTGATCAACACTCCCACCCGCGGCATCGGCAAAGGAACCATCGACACCCTCGAACGTCTCGCCCTCGAAACCGGCCTGTCGCTATGGGGCGCGCTCGGCGAAGCGATCCGCCGTGGATTGCTGCCGGCTCGCGCTCTCGTTGCTCTAAAAAATTTTCGCCAGCTAATCCTCGACGCCCAATCCATGCTCGCCGGAACCTTCGTGGAGCACCTGGACGAAAGCGCCGAAGAAGAAGATGTGGCGCGGGCGCCCTCGCCCGCGCAAACGCCGGAAGCGCAAAATCCGCCAGGGGAACAACCCCAGTCGGCTGCCGAATCCCTGCAAGCTTCCGCAGAAGATTCAACCGCAGACGATGCTGCCGCCTTCGATCCTCAAGAATTCGAAAGCACTGCCTTCGATTTCGGCGGAGCTTACGGCGCCGACGAAGAAGAACCTGGCCCGGGAGTCGCCAACAAACCTCCCGCTGTCTTCGAAAACGAGACTCTCGAAAATGGCGCGCTGTCCGCAGCCGATTCATTCCCGGCTCCCACCGTAAGCACCGCCGACATCCTCAAATTCCTCATCGACCGCACCGGCTACATCAAGCTCCTCGAAGCCGAAGACACGCCCGAAGCCTTCTCCCGCATCGAAAACCTGCGCGAGTTGGTCAACGCCGCCATGGACTCCCGCGATCGCGGCGAATCGCTCGACCAGTTCCTCGACCACGCCGCCCTCATCAGCGACGCCGATGACTACGACGAGCGCGCGCAAATCACGCTGATGAGCCTGCATGCCGCCAAGGGTTTGGAATTTCCACTCGTATTCCTCAGTGGCTTGGAAGAAGGCCTGTTCCCGCACTCGCGCACCATGCTCCAGCCCGACGACGTCGAAGAAGAGCGCCGCCTCTGTTACGTCGGCATGACCCGCGCCATGGATCAACTCATCCTCACCCGCGCCGTCTACCGCCGCCGCTACGGCACCGATCTCCCCGAAGCCAGCGTCCCTTCGCGATTTTTGGAAGAAGTCCCGATGCAACTAATCGAAGAACTTGGCGGCCGCCGCGGCGCCACCACAACTCGTGTGGGGACGGCCGCCCTCGGCCGTCCAGCGGGGCGAAGCCCCGCAGCCCACGATGGTGACGTTCACTACTCCTACGAAGACGAAGATCAAAGCGCCGCCTGGAAGCGCAACGGTGTTCCCCTGAACCGGCAAAAGTCTCCATCCCCGGCCAAGCCCTACAACTCCATCGAGAACATCGCGGAGTTCTTTGCCAGCCGCGGCAAGAAGTTCACAATTCCGAAAACCCAACCCGAACAGCCTGCCGGCAAGCGCGGATTCCGCCCCGGCCAGCGCGTCCGCCATCCGAAATATGGAGAAGGCACGGTCTATCAGCGCGAAGGAGAAGGCGAAGAAGCCAGGATTACTGTACAATTTCCTCGCTTCGGCTTGAAAAAGCTGGTGGAGAAATATGCCCAGTTGGAGCGGGCGTGACGCGCAGGACCAACTTATGAGGAACAACGGTCATTTCCCATTGATGAAAAAATCCACAACCAGAGCCTCCTGGTTATGTTTGCTCGCTCTTACGGGGCTGCTGGGCGCGGTTCCTGCCCGCGCTCAAGCCAAGCAGATCCGTCACCAACGCCGTCCCGCGG
>Ga0070710_10001266_pt1 | contig 12001 bp, 9 predicted proteins | sample LARL52metaG_FD_65454 | JGI IMG/M metagenome (GOLD analysis project Ga0070710, IMG submission 65454) | Corn, switchgrass and miscanthus rhizosphere microbial communities from Kellogg Biological Station, Michigan, USA - LAR L5-2 metaG | ecosystem: Host-associated > Plants > Roots > Rhizosphere ... | reverse complement strand
CAAAAACAAGAAGGCGGATAAGCACAAACCTACGCTGGGCAAGCTGTTGGAGGAGACCGACTGATTTGCTATGCAAGCCTCAGTTGAAAGTCGCGGTCACAGTCGTGTCAAAATTCAGGACCACGGTGCAGGTATTGCCTGAAAACGTGCTGCAGTTGGTCCAAGTGACGTTTGACGCTCCGGCTCCGGGCGTGGCCGTCAGGCCGATCGTACTTCCCAGGGCGTAATCCGCGCTGCAGGTTCCCGGGCATTTGATCACCGCCGTGGAGTCCGTCACGCTGCCTGATCCCACAATATCGACGCTCAAGACTGCCTGGTTACAGGTCGCAGTGCCAGCCCCTCCTCCAATCAGGGTTGCTGAGCCGGCGACGTAATTCGAGCCGTCCATAAGGCTGGCCGTAAGATTTCCAGTGCCGCAGATACTCACGGCAGTCACAAGGCTGGTGTTCGTAATTGTGACCAAGTTTTGCGAGTCGACCGACCACTGTACGAGACTGGTAATGTCTTTGGTTTGCGGCGGGTGGATATACGTGCCTATCGCTTTGAAAACGGCACTTGACCCCACTGCATGGAACGTTGTGCTTGAGGGCACCACGCTAATTGATACGAGATGCTGATTGAAGGCGCAGCTGGAAAGGCTCAGAAAAAAAGTTGCGGTGGCAATCAGTACGACGACGCTGAACCACTTCCTGCTCATCAATGACTCCTTAATTAACTCGCCGTGGTGCCAGCAATCTCGTGGAAGGGGACAATTTAGTCAAAAGCCGGACAAAAAGCAAACAGAACGGAAGCCCTGCTTCCGCTTTCCGGCGTTCGGACCAGACTTTTCGGGACCGGACGCCGGAAGCCGGATAGCGGAAGCCGATTACCAGATTCCACTACCCTTTCACAGCCTTCGCCACCACCTCAACAAACTGACGGATATCTTCCTCCGTCGTGTCAAACGAGCACATCCAGCGCGCGATCGACTCCTCTTCGATCCACGTGTAGAAGAAATACTGCTGCTTGATCTTCTCGATAGCGTGGTGGGGAATCTTGGCAAAGACGCCATTGGCCTCGACCTTCCAGACAATTTTCACGCCCGGGATGCGGCTGAGTTCTTTTTCCAAGATGCGGGCCATCCGGTTGGAGTGCTCGGCGCTCCGACGCCAAAGATCGTTCGTAAGCAAAGCTTCAAACTGCGCCGAAATGTAGCGCATCTTCGACGCTAGCTGCATGCTCTGCTTGCGCAGGTAGAGGAAGTTCTCGCCGTGTTCGGGATGAAAGAACACGACGGCTTCACCGCCCACGATTCCATTCTTAGTACCCCCGAAAGAGAGAACGTCCACGCCCAAATCCCGAGTGGCCTGGCGAAGGGTCTGGCCGAGCGAGACGGCGGCGTTGGCAATGCGGGCGCCGTCCATGTGCAGGAACATCTCGTGTTCGTGCGCAAAATCCGCCAGAGCCTGAATCTCACCGGGTTGATAAACAGTACCCATTTCACTGGCCTGTGTGATCGAGATGACCCGGGGCTGCGCGTGGTGCTCGTCCCCAATGCCGTGATAAGCATGGCGAACGTCCTCAAGCGTGATCTTGCCGTCATGCTGCGCCAGCGGAATCAGTTTGCAGCCGGTATGTTTCTCTGGCGCGCCGCATTCGTCGGTGTAAATATGGGCATAGTCGCTGCACAGGACGGAATTAAAGGATCGCGTCAACGCCTGCAGGCTGAGGACGTTGGCCCCGGTGCCGTTGAAAGTAAAGAAAACCGCAATATCAGGCCCGAAGTGCTCCTCGAATTTTTTTACCGCGGAGCGGGTGTAAGCGTCGCCTCCATAGGCCACTACATGGCCCTGGTTGACGCGGGTAAGGGCCTCGATAATTTCGGGGTGGACTCCGGCGTTATTGTCACTGGCAAAGCCTCGAAAAGGCGGGTTGGGAACCGTCGGCATACCGCATAATCTAGCAGAGTCGCGGAATCAGGTATCCCCAGCCGCCCCCTGGAAAAAAATCGAAAGCCGATGTCGATCTTAGTGCTCCCCGTTCGTCTAACCATTGAGGCCGAGAAACCGTGCGAAAAAACCTGTCCGACCAACGCGACTTGCCGAAGACTCGAGTGAAAGGAATTGCAATGTCAAGAGTGCGCAAATCAGTCTCTAATGCATGCCAAACAAAACTGTGCCCCACCTCTGAATCCTTTCGCCAATCGGCTCCATCAATATTTACAATATTCATGGGGGAGGCGCGTCTTAACCCCTGAGAGGGTACTCAGTCGGTAGTTTCTGTCCGGAGAATGTATGGCGAAAAGAATGTTCATCGTAGTACTGTTGATGGCGGCCGTTATTGGGGGGCTCGGCTTCATAAAATACCGCCAGGTCGAAGCTGCGATCGCGGCTGGCGGCGGCTTTGAGATGCCAGCCACCTCGGTCACAACGGTGGTCGCTAAGCGAACCACCTGGCCTTCCACTTTGTCAATAATCGGGACCGCCGCCGCGATCCAGGGGGTCACAGTCAGCGCCGACTTGCCAGGAACCGTTGACAAGATTCACTTCGAATCCGGTCAGACGGTGCATGAGGGAGACATCCTGGTGGAACTCGATACTCGCCAGGAAAGGGCACAACTGGCCAACATGGAAGCCCAGCGCGATTTATCCCATATTCAATATGGCCGTGCAGAGCAACTGGTGAAGGCGGGCGTCATTTCCAAGTCGGAGTACGACAATGCCGCCGCCCAGCAGAAGGCCACCGAGGCTCAGGTCAACGACGTCAAGGCCGCCATCGCCCGCAAGACCATCCACGCCCCATTCACTGGCATCCTTGGACTTCGCCAGATCAGCCTTGGCCAGTATCTGGCTGCCGGACAGGCAATCGTTTCCCTGCAGTCCGTCAATCCGATCTATGTGAACTTCGGAGTGCCGCAGCAGGAGGCGCCGAAGATGAAAATTGGGCACAGCGTTCGTGTGACCAACGCGGAGCTTCCCAACGTGGGGTTCAGCGGCAAGATTACCGCGCTGGATTCCGTGATCAACGAGCAGACCCGCAACATCCAGATCCAGGCTACGCTGGCAAACCCCGGCGGGAAGCTGCGCCCCGGCATGTTCGTGCAAGTGGAGTTGGCGCTGGGCCAGCCGCGCGACGTGATTCCCCTGCCCGCATCGGCCATCAACTACGCGCCCTATGGCGATTCCGTGTTCGTCGTGACCGACATGAAAGATCCGAAGTCGGGCAAGACCTATCGCGGGGTTCGCCAGCAGATCGTCAAGATCGAGGGTAGCCAGGGCGATCAGGTGGCAATCACCTCCGGGCTGAATCCGGGTGACGAAGTGGTCAGCGCAGGAGCGTTCCGGCTCCGTAGCGGTGCGCCGGTTGAAATCAACAACAGCGTTAAGCCTTCGAACAGCCCCACCCCGAATCCGGAGGAGAGTTAAGGCTGGGCGATCCATTTCAGTGGTAGGCGTTCAGCGGTAGGCGTGAGGAGCAGGCATGAAGTTCACTGATCTATTTGTGAAGCGTCCGGTGTTGGCGATGGTGGTGAACCTCGTCATTCTGATTGCGGGCCTGCAGGCGGTTCGCTCGCTGAGTGTCCGGCAATATCCGCGCAGCGACATTTCCGTGATTCAGGTCAGCACGGTGTACGTCGGCGCCAACGCCGACCTGGTGCGCGGCTTCATCACCACGCCGCTAGAGCGCGTGATCGCCAGCGCCGACGGCATCGACTACATGGAGTCGACCAGCGCCCAGAGCCTCAGCACGATTATCGTTCACCTGAAGTTGAACTACGACACCAACGCCGCCCTCACCCAGATTCAGGCCAAGGTCGCGCAGGTAAAAAACGACTTACCCCCTGAGTCCCAGGTGCCGGTAATCGATCTGCAAACCGCCGACACCCAATTCGCCGCAATGTATCTCGGCTTTGCGGCCAAAGACCTCGACGAAAATCAGATCACCGACTACCTCACCCGCGTAGTCCAGCCCAAGCTGAGCGCGGTCAGCGGCGTGCAGCGCGCCGACATCCTCGGCAATCGAACCTTTGCCATGCGCATCTGGCTCAAGCCCGACCAGATGGCGTCCCGTGGCGTTTCACCCTCTGACGTGCATGATGCGCTCTCCAAGAACAATTATCTGTCGGCGCTCGGCAGCACCAAGGGTTCCATGGTTTCGGTGAACCTGGTTGCCAACACTGATTTGCGTACGCCCGATGATTTCAAGCAGATGGTCATCAAGCAGCAGAACGGCGTGGTCGTTCGCCTGGGCGAAATCGCCGACGTCCAACTGGGCGCCGAAAACTACGATCAGGATGTCCGCTTCAACGGTGAGACTGCCACCTTCATGGGCATCTGGGTTCTTCCCACAGCCAATTCGCTGGAAGTTATCAAGGCTGTACGGAAGGAGATTCCCGCCATTCAGGCAGAGTTGCCAGCGGGCATGAAGGCGGGAATTCCGTACGACTCCACCGCCTACATTCAGGACGCGATCAATGAAGTGCTGCAGACGCTGATCGAAACCCTGCTCATCGTCATCGTGGTCATCTTCCTGTTTCTGGGGTCGTTCCGTTCCGTGCTGATTCCGATTGTCGCGATCCCCGTCTCGCTGATCGGCGCCGTCTTCCTCATGCTGGTGGCGGGTTTCACCATCAACCTTCTGACCCTGCTCGCGATCGTGCTTTCCGTCGGACTGGTCGTCGACGATGCCATTGTGATGGTGGAGAACGTCGAACGTCACCTGCAAATGGGTAAGACGCCTTTCCGCGCGGCGGAGGACGCCGCCCGCGAACTGGTCGGCCCGATCATTTCAATGACGATTACCCTGGCAGCCGTATACGCGCCGATTGGGATTCAAGGCGGTCTGACGGGAGCCCTCTTCCGCGAATTTGCTTTCACCCTCGCCGGAGCGGTCACAGTTTCCGGTATCGTCGCCCTCACCCTTTCCCCAATGATGAGTTCGAAGCTGCTGCGGGCGGGGGCCGCCGAGCGTGGATTTGCCGGCATCGTAAATCGCCGTTTCGAGTGGGTACGCAAAACCTATACCCGGCTGTTGACCGGCACTCTGAACTATCGCCCGGTCGTGTTGACCGTGTGGGTGATTGTGACCGTGCTCATGGTTCCGTTCTACATGTTCTCTTCGCGCGAGCTCGCGCCCCAGGAAGATCAGGGAGTAGTTTTTGGCGTGATCCAATCCTCCGCCAACGCTACGCTCGATCAAACCAACCTGTTCGCCAATCAGGTGTACGACGTCTACCACTCCTTCCCAGAAAGTGAGAGCCTTTTTCAGATCACGAATCCAGGCGGCGGCTTCGGAGGCATGGTAACCAAACCGTGGAGCCAGCGTAAGAAAACCACGGAGCAGTTGCTGGTTGAATCCTCAGCCAAGCTCTCGAAAATTGCCGGGGTGCGCGTGATCCCCTTGACTCCGCCACCGCTGCCCGGCGGCGGAAACTTCCCCGTCGATTTTGTAATCGCTTCGGCCGCTGAACCGCAGCAAGTCAGCCAGCTTGCGGAAAAAATCACCCAGAAGGCCATGGCCAGCGGCATGTTCATCTTTGCCGACACCGACATGAAGTTCGACCAGCCGCAGACCGAAGTCGTTTTCGATCGCGACAAGCTGCGCTCCCAGGGTGTGGACTTGAGCCAGGCGGGCCAGGATCTCTCCACCATGCTGGGCGGGAATTATGTCAACCGCTTCAGCATCCAGGGCCGCAGCTACAAAGTGATTCCGCAGGTGCAGCGCGTCGAGCGCCTGACACCCGAGCAGCTTTCGCAGATTTATGTAAAGGGATCGGCGGACAAACTCGTGCCGCTGTCTACATTTGCCACTCTGAAGACCACTACCGAACCACGCTCGCTGAACAAATTCCAGCAGTTGAATGCCGTGCGCATTCAAGGCGTAATCCCGCCGAATGTGCCGCTCGACAAGGCACTGACGTTCCTGGAAGATCAGGCCAAACAAATCCTGCCGCAGGGATTCACTACGGACTACGCCGGCGAATCGCGGCAGCTGCGCGTCGAAGGCAGCAAGTTTCTTGGCACCTTTCTGCTGTCCGCGATCCTGATCTACCTCGTGCTCGCCGCCCAGTTCGAGAGTTTCCGCGATCCTTTCATCATTCTCGCCGGGTCAGTGCCATTGGCCATCTCCGGCGCGCTGATGTTCTCGTTCCTTGGTTTTACCACGCTCAACATCTACAGTCAGGTCGGTCTGATCACACTCGTCGGCCTGATCTCCAAGAACGGAATTCTGATTGTGGAGTTCGCCAACCACTTGCAGGAAACCGGGCGCAGCAAGCTGGAAGCCATCATCGGAGCTGCCAATACTCGTCTGCGTCCGATCCTGATGACGACCGCCGCCACCGTCTTCGGCCACTTCCCGCTGGTCCTAGCCAGGGGCCCCGGCGCCGGAGCGCGGAACAGTATCGGCATCATGCTGGTCAGCGGCATGATTATTGGCACCGTGTTCACGCTGTTCGTGGTGCCATCGATTTACATGCTCGTCGCCAAGACACACACCGCCTTCCACGAGGAAGCGGAAGAGACGGTCACTCTGCGCGAGCCGGTAGGAGCAGGCGTCTGATGAGAGATTGTTTTTCGGGAACATCTTCGCTCTAAGAGTTAAAGTACGGAAAGGGTCACCATCGCAGGCATTTCACTGCCCTGCACCTTCATCTTGTTGGCGGCGACCTACGGATTTGCAGTTTTTTCTCTTGAATCTCGGCGACAAAAACGCCACAATGCCTGCCACCTGGCGAATCGCTGGGTAACTGCCGTCTCTAGTGTGTTTCCGGCCCCGTTCCAAACCAATTCCAAACGGCGGTTGCCTTGCCGAGTTGTCGCTGGCCTGCCGGACGTTTCAGCTCCGGCTCCGGAAATCGCCGCAAGGAGTTGCACGTGGAAAGAAGAACTCTCGCAAAACTCGCTGCCGGCAATCTTTTGCTCTGCAGTCTCGCGCTGGCCATCAGTTGCGATTGCCTGTGCCGCAGTAAGCCTACCACCGTCGGCACGGCCCCTTCGCGCTCCCCCGGCCAGGGGTTCGACGGCAAACCCGAAGCCTGGCGATTCGTGGTCTCCGGCGATTCGCGCAATTGCGGCGACGTCGTTATGCCCGCGATCGCCGCCGGCGCAAAGGCCGATCGAGCCTCTTTCTACTGGCACTTGGGAGATTTGCGCGCCATTTACGATTTCGATCAGGACATGGTTCAGGCCGCAGCCCTTAAGGGCAAACACTTGAACATCATCGCGTACGAGAACGACGCCTGGGACGATTTCAAGCGCAACCAGATCGCCCCTTTTGAGAACATCCCGATCCCGTTCTATCTGGGCATTGGCAATCACGAAACCATTCCCCCGAAAACCCGTTGCGAGTTCGTAAAGACCTTCGCCGCCTCGCTGGACAGGCCCGAGTTGCAGGACGGAAAGAGCAGCCCCGCTCAAGGATCCCAGACCAAAGGCCAGACGACTGCGCCAGCGAAATCAAAAGTCGGCGCCGGGGAGGAAACGCAATCAGACGCGGGGAACGCGTGCGCAAAACAATGTGCCGACTGCGCGAAGCTGCAGACTAAGACTTACTACCACTGGAGCAAAGCCGGGCTGGATTTCATCTACCTCGACAACGCCTCGGACGAACAGTTTGACCGAGCTCAGTTGAACTGGTTCGATAGAGTCCTGCAAAAAGACACCGATGACAAGAGCATCACCACCGTAGTGGTCGGAATGCATAAGGCTCTGCCCTGGAGCATTACCTGCGATCACAGCATGAACGAATCCCCACAGCAAGGAACGCCAAGCGGGGTGGAAGTGTATCGGAAACTGCTCGACTTGGAGAAGAAAAACAAGAAGGTTTACGTCCTCGCCAGCCATTCGCACTATTTTATGAGTGACATTTTCAACACCGACCACTGGAGGAAAAAAGAAGGCGTGCTGCCGGGTTGGATCATCGGGACGGCCGGAGCTGAGCGTTACCCTTTGCCTCCCAAGGCCGAACTGACAAACTCGAAGACCTATACCTACGGATATCTGCTGGCGAGAGTTTTTTCTGACGGAACCATCGACTTTGCATTTACCGAACTCAAGCAGGCCGATATTCCGATTGAAATAAAGAGCCGCTACACGGCGCAGTGGATCGGCGAAGCTTGTTTCGACGGCAACCGCAAAACTGAAAAAACCGAGGAGCCAGACTACTGCAAGGATACTGCCGAACAAAAGCAGTAAGGGCAACCGGCGCGCAACCCAGACGTCTACCCCGCGTGCCCCGCCTTACATCTTTCCCTTCCGCGCTCGTCGTTGTGGAGGACTCTTCCTTGCTCTCGTTTTTTCTTCGCTGGCTCGCACCCGCCGCCGCATCTTGGCCATCCATTCACGGGAGTACATCGTGCCGCGGCATCTGGCCGAACCACAATGGCAGGGCGCGGGGGCCTCATCGTCGTACAGGTTGTAATCCCAGAGCAACTCTTCGCCGGCGGCTATGTCGCGCAGTGCAAAAATCCACGCGCGGCCTCTGATCTCATCGATCTCACAGTTCGGATCGCAGGAGTGGTTTAAGTACGCTCCCAGCCCTTCGCCATCGATGATGGTCTTGCCATCCTCCAGTCCGTAGAGATAGGTACGGGGCGCGCCATCGTACAACCGGTCAGCCTCCTCCGGGGTAATGCGCGGCCCGGCATACTCGACAATGCGCGTGCCTTTGCGGACCGGCGCGGTGGTAAAGACTCCGGCGGAGTGAATGCGTGAGGGACGTACAACCAGGGGCATCCTACTAATTTCGCACGCTCGCGCGGTTTGCAGGAAGGTGGAGGGCAAAAAGTGCGCCGACTTTCTCTACTTGGCGCTTACGGATCGTACACCGAACTGCCGTAGCCTTGCTTGCGGGCGGCGTCCTGCATCTCCTCCAGGCGCTTCTTTTCCTGGTTTAATTCGTCCTGCATCTGCTCCACTCGTTGCTGCTTGGCCACTTGCCGCTCGTTCCGTGCAACGCAACTGGCGCAACTGACAGACGAGAAACGTATGGATCCATTGACTTCATCGATCCTTCTTTGCAGGTTTTTGATCCGGGCTTTTTCGGCCAGAATTCGGGTCCTCCAGGAATCGGCAGTTTGCTTGGATATTTTCGATGAAGGAACCCGCGAAACTCCAATCTCATCTTTACTTGTTGCAGGCTCGGTCTCTGTGTGCTCGGGAATCTCTTCGTTGGTGACGACCTTCGTTGCTGGGTCTTTCCCTTGCGCGACCGCCGCTTGCTCCTTTTGCTCACGCTGCCGGCGGGCAACGTCGCCCAGGGATTGAGAATCCTGAGCAACTCCGGGCGAACCACACAAGAACGTAGATGCCATCAGGACAACAAGAAAACAGCGCCCTTTTCCCATGCAGATACCTCCGAGAGTGAAACCATGAAGAGTGCTGCCACCCATGGTATGGGTGATACCAGGCTCCTACAGCATTACGAACGGGAGGGTACCAAGCGCCAAAAGAGCAGGGACAGAGGGCATCAACACAGAGCCCAACCCTCCCCAGTTTTTCGGCTTTCCCCGCTTCTCAGTTCCTCGCTTGGGCTTGGGATGACACGTGTTGACCGATCAGCGCGTCAAGTTTGGCGAACAGCGCGCCATTTCCTTGCCGAGGGTATTCCGCCAAGTTCTCACGGTAAAGCGGCAGGTTGTAAAGAAACGCTTCGACGCGTTCCTTATTCAGGTCGTCCCAGTACGCGCCAAATCCGGTCTTCTGCAGCCAGTACGCGTTGAATATCTGCTCGAACTGGTGTTCCACGGGAACCGCGAGGTACGGCTTGCCGAGATGAAGCGCCTCGGTGACAAGGGAGAATCCGGAATTCGCAATAATCGCCTTGGCGCTGGTGAGATCGCGTAGAAATCCCTCTACGGAAGGCTTCTTGTAAACCAGGTTCCCCTCATCACCTTCACGGCCGAAACCGTAAGCCAGGAACCGTCCGCGCACCGCGCTCAACAGCTTGGCCAGCGCAGGCGCGGGAGATGTCACGTAGACCAGAACATGCTCGCCTTGCGTAGGCACGGACTTCAGAATCTCCTGTCGCAGCAGGGGTGAAAAAAGAAATGTGTTTCGCTTCCTGACTGGCGCAGTAAAGAACGAGATGACCAGGTACGCGTCGGCGTGCGGCGTCATCAGATTTGTGACCAGCTTCGCTGCCGTTGCGTCTCGCCGGAACTGCCGGGGATAGGAAACCACCGCATTGGTCAGGCAATGCTGGTTATCGATGGAGATGATCGGCAGTCCCATCCCGTGCCCCAGATGGCAGGTCAGGGGCTCGAAATCGGTGATCACGAGTTCAATCTTCCATTCCTCGATCAGCTTTTTAAGCTGATGAACGCTCTTCGCCGCCTTTGGCATCGTGATCAGGTTTTTCGCGAGGGTTTGTTTATAGCGCACCCGATTATTCACATAGGCAAAGCGGAAACCGAAAATTTCCGTCACCTCAAAATCAGCGCTAAGGTTGCGCAGCCCGCGGTCGAATGAAGCGACGTGCAACTCGTGCGCCTGCCCCCGCAGGTGAGTCAGCACTTCCTGCGCGCGCGTGGAATGCCCTGAGCCTTCCCCGTTTACTCCGTAGAGAATGTTAGCCATGGCGGGAGCAGTATACGGCAGCGATCGGAATTTCTTACGAGGCGAACGCGCTCACAACATTTTCGGCGCGAGCTAGCCTGCCGCCCGTGATTGCGGGCACCAGTTGAATTTGCACCAGCCGGGCCGGAGCCGGCTTTTCTTTTTTGGACAGCAGATTGACCGACGGAATGCCGGTGCGGGCAAAAGATTTCTGGCAGTCTTGCGTGGAGGGCCCGCGCATGTCTCCCTCGAGAAAAGCCAGCCCGGGACAGCGACTGCAAGACCCGCCGTGCGCGCACTGCGAGCAACCGGTCAAATCGCGCAAACGGATCGAGCGGACCTCCTTCAATTGCTCCGAGTTCCGCCAGATGTCAATGAACCGCTGGTCCCTCACATTCCCGCAAGACAGCGGAAATTGCACGCACGGGTAAAATTCTCCATAGGGGGAGATGTAGCACGCTGTGTGGCCGGCGCTGCAGGGAAGTGAGTCCCTATTGCTTTCATCCACCGGGCGCGGCGCGGCGCAGAATTCGTCCACGTTCTTGACCAGGCTCTCATCGCGATAAGCGTCATGAAGAGCAGCCTCATCAATATTCAAGTTCAGGATGGAACGATCCCCATCCATCATGGGTGCCACCGTGGGGTCCAGCGTGAATCCCGCGCCAAGCTCATCCGCCAACGCTTGGATGGCGTGATAGTCGTGCTGGTTCTCCGTCATCAAAACGTTCGCAATGACTACCTTCAGGCCCTGTGATCGAAGAAACCGGATGGCATGGAGCGAGCGCCGGAGCGAACCGGGGACTTTAGTGATGGCGTCGTGCACTTCCGGCCGGTGCGAATAAATGCTGACCTGGATCGATTCCACACCCAGATCGCGAAGCCGCGCCGCCTGTGCCTCGCGGATGAGAACAGCATTGGTCTTCAGCCGGATGCAGAACGTAAGATCTCGGGCATATTCCAGAATTTCGAACAAATCTTTGCGCAGGAAAATCTCGCCGCCGCTCAGGGTCAGGATGAAAACACCAGCTTCAGCCATCTCTTCCAGCAGATGCTTGATCTCGGCGGTCTTCATCTCGCCGTGATCCTCGTGATCGAGATAGCAGTGAACACACTGCTCGTTGCAACGATAGGTTAGATCGAGATGCACGCTGAAAGGCACGCCAAGCCCCAGCGCCCGCTCTCCGATCTCCTTCATGAAGCTCATCGACCTTGCTCCTGTGCCGGCGATTTTGAGCTCATGATCGGATTCTCAGAGATCACAAGAATGCCATGCCTGGACAAGTCCTCGGCCAACGTCTCTGCGTCGCGAATCGCTTCTTCTGGCTCCACATCATACTCCGGGCAGATCCGGCGCTCGACGATTTCATCCAGCGGCGTGACTCCATCAGCGGCTTGCCAGAGTATCGTCGCGGTCGGGTTCAGGGTAAACAGGGTCGATCCCTGCGCCGCCATCACTAGCATTTCTT
>Ga0070710_10001264_pt1 | contig 12002 bp, 3 predicted proteins | sample LARL52metaG_FD_65454 | JGI IMG/M metagenome (GOLD analysis project Ga0070710, IMG submission 65454) | Corn, switchgrass and miscanthus rhizosphere microbial communities from Kellogg Biological Station, Michigan, USA - LAR L5-2 metaG | ecosystem: Host-associated > Plants > Roots > Rhizosphere ... | reverse complement strand
ATCAGCTCACGGACGAGCCCCGCCTGTACGGGTTGCAGTGTGCCCACGGCCTCCGGGTTTCGCATGTAGATCCGGGCGATCTCCCTGGCTGCCTCGGCGCGTGCGTTGTGCTCAGCTTCTGTGGAGGCTTCTTGGACCGAAGGGTGTCCGCTGAGCCGCAAGAGGTACCGATCAGCCGCACGGCGCAGAGCACTGGCCAGTGGTTGGGGACTGACGGGTTTCCCTGAGCTGCTGCGCAAGGACACGTCGGGTAATAGGTTGCCTAGGATTTTCAGGCGGTCGCCGTCGAGCGCGGCGGCGACCGCGGAGGGAGTACTCGCCGCGTAGAGGGTGGCGATCTGGGCGGCGACGCGTGCGGTGGTGCTGATCCCTCGCTCCGTTCTTTGACTGACATCGAGTTGGGGCAGGGCGGTGAGTACCGCGAGCTTGTCGACCAGAACGGCAAGCTTGCTGGCGGCCTCTTCCGCGCCTTGCTCCTCGCTTCGGGCCCAGTCGTAGTCCTGCAAGGGCCCGCAGACCACGCCCGCGGCGTTCGACAGCGAGCGGGCGATTCCGCGCATCTCATCGGCCAGTTGCGAGACCCTCTCTGGCGGCTGCAGGCCTGGCGAAGGAAGCAACCCTTTGTCCTGCAACGATCGGGTGCTCTCGGATCCATCGCGTGCGATCAGAGAACCCGAGCTGTAGTTGTTCGCCTGGCGGGCAAGTTGGTTGCACAGTGCTGTGATGTAGGTGCGCTGGTTGCGCTCCCGTTGCTCATCACCGGCTTGTGGCGTGGCCGGTCGGCCTGTGGCGATCTCGTACGCGCGCAGGGCGCCACTTGAGTCGAGTGGGAGTACATCCGGCAACCGATGACCGTTGATCAGTCGCTCGATGAGCATGTCGGCGTGGTGAATGCCAGCGTTGATGAAGTGTGTATCGTTCAACGACTCGTACGCGTCGCGCCGCAGCGCCGGAACCACACTGTCGGCGGCCTGGCCCAGGTCGGCAGCCGAGGGAGGCGCGATCGCGGGAAGCCCTGCGAACGGCACGACGGCTGATCTATTGGAAGGTTCGGTCATCGGTTCTTCCCGTTCGAATCGGACATGGTCCGGTTGGAATCAGGAAGCGGGGGCTGATCGGTGCTAGTGCTGCGGTGCTTGTCTCGCACTAGCGGTGGAGCGATGGGCTGGCTTCCCAGCAGGGTCAGACTTTAGGCTGTTTCGGGTCGCGCGGTCCACCGAACACGCGGGTGGCGACCCATCGGCCTCCCTTGGCCTGCAGAGAGATCTGGCGAATCAGCTGGCCTGACTGCGGTGCCTCGATCATCTGCTGATCGCCGATGTAGAGAGCGACGTGGTCCTTCTCGCCGTCCTCGTTCCAATCCCAGAACAGCAGGTCGCCGGGTTGCAACTGGTCGGCACGGACGGTCTGCGCGCGGGTGCTGTTGTACTGGGCGTCGGCCACGCGGGGAAGCTCGATCTGCCCGGATGTGCCGACGTAGAACGCGTACCGCACCAGCGACGAGCAGTCGAAGCCGACGACGTGGGCATCGGGCGGCATGCCCAGCGTGGGCTTCTCCAGCCCGCCGCCACCCCACGAGTACATGGTCTTGTTCACGTGCGCGGCGGCCGCGGCGATGACCTCCTTGGCCTCTCCTGACCCTCGGAGCACCTGCGCGTACTTGGTGACCGCGAGTTGGCGGATCTTGTGGACGTAGTCCTGGGTCTCCGTGATCGGCGGGATTCCGCCGCTGTCGAGAACCCGCCCTGGGCCTGCGTTGTAACTGGCCAGCGCCAAGCTGATCACGTCGCCTACCAGGCCCGGTCTCTTCTCCACGAACGAGACCAGGTAGTCCATGTAGGCCGTTTGCGAGGCGATGGCGTCGGCGCCGTTGCGGGTGTCGGCACGGCCGTCGCCGTCGCCGTCGCGGCCCCATTCTGTCCACGTCGACGGCAGGAACTGCGCGGGTCCGTCCGCTCCTGAGTCGTCGTTGTGCGCGTCGAGCCGCCAGCCGCTCTCGACCTGCAGTTGCGCGGCCAGAATTGGTGCGGGCAGTTTGGGGTACTTCGCGGCGGCGGCCTGCAACGGTCCGCAGGCCCACGCCGGAACCCCCGAACAGCTCAGGGAGATCCCGCTCCAGTTCAGACCGCCCCTCGACGCGGTCGCGGTCGTCGAGTTCTTCTGCGCGCCGATCATCAGCGTCATGAGGACCACCACGATCATCCCCAGGGGCAGCAGTAAGGCCCCGAGCCCCAGCTTGCCGGCGTTCACGGAGACTCCGTGCTGGACTCGGAGTCAGCGAGGCGCACGTCGGTGACCCGCCAGCCCGACTCTTCACGACCTAACGCGCAGTAGACGACCACAGTGGACAGTTCCTGGCGCCAGCCCGCGTCCCCGACCGCGACCCGCGTGTCCACGACTCCGGCGCCCGCACTGCCCTCGCGTGGCGCCGGCGGGTCGTCGCGCACCGGCACCGTGGTGACCTCGACCCGGCCGCGACGTGCCGCCACCATCGCCCACGTCGTGCCGCGTCCCTCGGCGCTGAGGCGCGACGCGAGCTCGGGCGTGCCGAACCGCTCGGCGGCACGCTGGCGCGCGTGCCCCGGTCCCTGATCCCGCGTGGTGTCGAAGGCCAGTGACGCCGCCGCGAAATCCGAGCAGACCTTCTGCACCTCCTGTGGAACCGCCGCCGGTGTCGCTGCGAGCACGGGCGGCGGCGTGTCCGGTGCCGTGTCAGCGGGATCGCGCGAGCATGCCGTGAGCGCACAAGCGGCAAGCGTTACGAGCAGCGTGGAGCGTATGGAACCTGGTAAAGCCATGATCGTCCCCCTCGATCATCCGGTTGTCCTGGAGGCGTGCGGTCGTCCCCCGACGTGCCGCACGCGGCGCTCACGTCGCGGTCGAGGCGTAGGCGAGCAAGTCCTCCTCCAACCTCGTGCGATCGAGATCGTCGGCCTCACGAGTCGGCTCGACCGCCGGATGCCGCAGCGCCACTACCAGCCACGTGGCGACCTGACTCGGCGGCGGGACGAGCGCGAGGCCGAAGTAGGTGGGGATGCGGGGTTGCTCACCCTCGAAGCACACCTGCCAGGACCAGCCCTGTCGCTCCGTCCACATCAGCCGCACCCACTCAGCCTCGGCCTCGGTGCCCGCGGGCGCCGGCTCGCTGATGGTCATCCGGCCACGCCGAATTGGCACCGACTCGACCACGACGTCGGCGACAGCGACGTCCAGTCCGCGGAGTTCGGTCACAACAGCCTGCAGGTACTGCCCGTGAGCAGACGCTTCGGGCCTGTCATGATCTTGGCTCGTCATGCGGGTCCTTCCTCTCGTGTGATCAGTCCAAAGTCACCGGACGCCGCGGCTCGCGTACAGCGCTACCACGTCCGTGATGGGATCCCAGCCCGGGACACCCCGAGAGCCACTCGCGCGCCGTGTCCAGCGGTCGGTCAACCTGGGCGTTCGGCGCGGCCGCGGCACACCCGCGTCGGAGCCCTTGAGCGCCTCACTGGGGACGTCTTGTTCGGGGTCGGTCGGCTGGGCCGGTGTGCTGTGGAGCCGGGACTGCAGCGTGGCGTCGAGGATCGAGCCAGGAACGCCCGCCTCGCGTCGCACGCTCGAAATGCTCCGGTGCGGCTGCACGAGTGCCGGTCGGTGACCGGGGTCGCCGTAGATCCTGAGCAGGTCGTCATAGATCGGGTTCAGCGAAGGCATTGCCGCCGGCCGCGCCGGCGCGGCCGGCTGCGTCTCCAACTCCATCAGTGCCTGGGTCAGCTCTGCCACGCGTACCTCGGGAGGGCTAGCGGCCGAGATGTAGATGGTCGACGACTCACGATCCACAGTGGACACTTTGTCGGTGTGCACCGCGTACCCCAGCTGTGCCGCTTCGTTGACCAGCTCCACCCAGCGTGCGACGGCCTGGTCCAGGTCCGTGTCACCGCTGTCTCGGCTGGCGGCTGGACGAGCAGTGTCGAGCGCGAGGAGATCCGCGGGTCCCTGTGGAGATCGCTGAACGTCGGAAACAGTTGGCTGGTCCGCCGCAGCGGAACGCGGTTGGGCGAGGCCGGCGCTCGGCTCGTCCTTGGCAGTGACGTCGGTGCCGGGTGGCACGGCAACGCTGTCGTCGCTGGATGGCCGGGCTTCGGCCTCCGGCGGGGAGGCAGGCAGCGCTGAGACGCCGGTGCCGTTGACGACGTCTTCACCGAGCTTGTCGACCCAGTACTCCCAGGGGTCAGGTTCCTCGTCGTCGTGCGTCAGGTAATCACCGCTCTCGGCTGTCCCCTCAGGGGTGTCCTCCTCGCCGTGGTCATCGCTGGACTGGTGTTCGTCGTCTGACGCCTCGGGCACGACGTTGGCGGTGCGATCGGCCGCGCCGGTCGTCACGTCATCAGGTGCGGCTGGCGGATCGGGCGTGTCGAGCGAGGGTGCTGAGCCGGGATCCGCCGTGTCGAGCGGTAGCTCATCTCCCGCCGTCGAGGTGAGTTCCTCTTCATCAGCGAGCGCTTGTCGCCAGTCGTAGCCGTCATCGTCGTCCAGCGGTGCAGACGGTGCGGTGATGGCCAGGTGCTCGCCGAGAGTGTCGTCTGCGGGCTCACGCAGGTCGGCGTCGTCGTGTAGGGCGTCGTCGTGTACGACGACGGGGGGAGCGTGCTCGGGTTGCTTGAGTGGAGGCGGGTTGTCGTGGTGGTGCTCAGGTTGCGCGGGCGCGACCGCGGCCTGCGTAACCGCTGTTGGTTCTTGCAGCGACCGTGGTAGCGGCAGGAGCTCCTGCTGTGGGTGCTCTCCGGTCGGTTGGAGGCGCGTGCCAGTTGCTTCTGGAGTCTGGCTAGGTGGGGAGAGCAGTGCCGTGAGCTGCTCGAAGAGCATGGTCGTGGCCGTCTGGGTGTCGACGGCGAACGGCACGGTGATCACCTTCAGCTCTGGGTCGTAGCGTGGGACTGGCGCCGACCTGGCTTTGACGACCGACAAGCCGTGCTGCTGTGCCAGCGCTTCGAGTTCCTTCCAGGACATATCCCCGCGCAGGTTCGCAGGAGCGTTCGCAGCCGGAGTTGCTTGTCCAGGCGCGCCAGCGGTGGGCACGAGGTCGGACGGGGTTGCTTGGCTTCCTGTCGGTGTAGCTACCTGGTCTGGCTGCTCGCTGGCTGTCGGGCTCTGCGGCAGGTTTGTCCGCTCCTCAGCGGCTTCGATCGGGTCCGTCGGCTGGCCGGTAGGCGTGTGGCTTTGGGCGATGCCGCTGAAGGAACGCAACGAGCCTGGTGGCGTGACACGGAGTACGCGCGACTGGTCATCGCGCTCGATCGTCCAGAGCAACTCGCGGGTGGGACCCGGTCCCAGCACCTCACCGTCGAGGCGGAGGTGGCTGATCATGTCGGCGCGCGCGGTCAGCCGCACCGCGTGCTCCGTGTTGGTGTGCTCATCAAGGATGAGGTCGCCCACACGGAGTTCGCGCCACGGCACTTCGTGTGTCGCCGGATCGGGGAGAAGCGCAAGCAGCTCGCGGACCGCGTCGATCGTCGGTCCGTAGATCCGAGCGTCACGATCACCGGCAACGTCGAACAACGAGGTTGCCGCGCCTCGCTCCAGGGCACGGGCCAGCGAGACCGGCCGCGTCGTGTCGAGCGCGTCCAGCGCGTTCCTGACCACCTCCCGCTGCCCCATGCGAATGATCCGCTCCAGGTCGTGCTCGACCTGATCCCACAGCTCCGCCTCGCCGAGAGCCCGATAGCCGATCTCGGCTTCTCGCAGCAGGGTCAGGGCTCGGTCGCTGTCGAGGATCAGCTCGCGCAGCGGCACGGACAGCCCTGCGGCGACCCAGCTGGCGAAGTCCTCGTTGCTCAAGGTCCCGTCGCGATGCGGGGGGCCACTGGTCGTGTGGATCGTCACGCTGCGGGCGGTCCACTCGAACCACAAGGCCGCATCGGCATGGAGGCTCTGTACGCCAGCGCCCCACCACTCTGGGTGGTATGCCCGGCCGAACACGATGGCACGAACCATGCGGGAGAACTCCCAGTCGGCCATCCGCAGGACGACCGCCGCGACATCACCGTTGACCAGCGGCCCGCCCTTGGGGCGAGGCTTCGGCTCGAACTCGTTGATGCCGAGCTTGGGTTCCATCTTGTTGAGCTCGGTCGAGGCCGCGTACAGCGCGTGCTCCGCCTCGGCGAAACCGGCTCCGTGCGTCAGGACGATCGGCGGGAGCCGAGTGCCCTCTGTGTCGATGCGGTCCAGCGTCCACCACCACGGTCCGGCCGCTTTCCGGCCGGTCGTCGGCGGGGCGTCGCGGCCGATGACGAGCCGAAATCGTCCCAGTTCCACACGAACGAACCCTTCCAGTGCAGAGCCCAGATGCTCGTCGGCGCCGCCGCGGACATGCGCGAGTTCTCGCCCGTCGTGCAGCCTGAGAACCTTGCCCTGGTCGGGAGAGCCGCCGAGGTCCGGCACCGCGTGCGCAGCGTCGTCCGTGGCGACGTCGGGAGCAGCACTGATTGTGGGTGCGTCGGCCGCGCTTGCGGGTGCGGGTGCGGAGGACGCTGGACCGTCCGGTGTGGTCTCGGCGGCCTCCGTGCCGGGGGAAGCCTGCCCGGTTGCAGGCTCTGCTCCGGCAACCACAGCCGGTATGGCAGGGGCCGGCGCGGGGGTGTCGTGTGCCTGGTCCGGTTCCAGGCCGAACATCGACATCTGGTCGCCACTCGCGCTGGCTATCCGCCGCTTCTCGCGGCCGGGGACGACGAAGTCGCCATGCTCGGCCATGCGATCGCTCAGCGCGTTCAGGCTCTCTGCGACGTCGCCGGCCGGGACACCGCGCAAGATCGCGCCGAGGAGGTCCGCTTGCTGTGACCGATGTGTGAGCTCGTCCGCGACCGCGGCGAGCATCTCCGCCACGGCGACGCCGCGGCCGTAGGAGATCTCGGCGCGTGCCCGCTTATCGGGGTTCATCTGCTGGTCGTGAGCAGCGCCGTAGATCGCATCCCGGACCGTCCCCGAGACGACCCGTCCGACCAGGTCTTCTCCCCCACCCTCCAGCGCGCTCCACAGCGCGCGCAGCGCAGCGGACGCGTCGGGCAGCTCCAGCAGCGCCGCCCGGACAAGGTCGGGATCGGCATCGGCGAACAGCTGACGGGCCGCCATGCGGGCCGCAGAAGCCTCGTCATCGGCTGCGGGCAGCACCGCCGGAAGCGCCTCCGTGTCGATCGGGAACGGCAGATCCAGGCCCGCACTCTGAGCGGTGGCGTGGGACAACTGGAGCAGCCGCTCGCCGACCTCGGTCAGGCGCACGTCGCGCAGTTCCTGCCCCGCGTCGTCGGCGAGGCCGCCACGCCTGCGGATCTCCCAGCCCAGCGCGAACAGCGTGAACACAAGCGGGCTGGGGTTGGTCGGCGGGGCCGTGGGTTCGGTGTCGAGCTGACCGTGACCATGAACCGCGTTGACCGTGTCCCGCAGAATCGCCACAGCCCGCGGGTCGACGACCTGTCCGAGGTTGGCGGGCAGCCGCCCGACAAGGCGCTGCCCAGGGCGCAGCCCGTCATCACCGCCACGCTTGACCGCGTCTCGCAGGCCCGCGGACTGCAGGGCGTCCAGCACGGCGGCCGCGTGAGCGTGAGCGAGCGGCCATGGCTGTGCCACGGTCTGCTCCAGGCGGCTGGCGACGACCCGCAGCTGGTCGGACAAGCTGCGATCTTGCGGATACCGGCCCAGCGGCGCGGGATCACCGGAACGTCGTGCTGCCGCCGTGTCGATTGCGTCTGCCAGCTGCCGCATGCGGCCCGCCGTGTGCAGCGGCGTGCGGTCGTTGCCCGCTACCTTGCGCACCGTCGCGGCGGTCTCGAACGCCCGCCCGGTCCGCAGCAGGCGTTCAGTCACGCGAAGCGCCAATCGAGTCGGCGCGTTCTCCGGCGCGGGCGGGAGTTCGCTCTCCCACGCCGAGAGCCGATTCCGCAGCGTGCGCGGGTCGGCCACGTCACCAGGAGCGACCGTGAACGGCAGCTCGCCGAGCAGGTCCACAACCGACGGCACGACGGCGGGCGCCGGCCCGAAGAGCTGCTCGGCGGGGACACCAGCGTAGTTGTCGACCAGCTCGGCGAACCGCCGTTCCACCTGCTGGGCCTCGTCGACGAACCGTTCCGCCAGCTCCCACGCCGCGTCCTCGTGCGTCCTCGTGGCCACGCGCAGCGTCACCCAGTTCCTCCCTCGCAGGACCTGGTGGTGCACTCGGTACAAGCCGCTGGCCTCCCGGTAGGCGCCGATGTCGACCTCGTCGGTCAGCACACCGCGCATCCGCGCCCGCTCCTGCGCCCCTGTTTGCTCCTGTGCTCGCGTTCCGGTCGGCGCAGCGGACTGCTCCTGCGCGGCCGACAGCACGGGATCCACGACCTGCGCCAGCCCCGTCTGTGCCTCGACCTTCTCGGCGCGCAACTGGAAAACGAGGTCCGCCAGGCCAAAGCCGTTGATATGACTCAACATACGGCTGTTGATCAGGAGTACTCGCTGGTCATGAAGCGGCCGCAGTGGTGCTTTCGCGTGCTGGGCGGTGGGCCGGAAGTGCCGCACCGTGTAGCCGTGTGTCTCGACTTCGCGCACGAGGGCGACGAACCACGAGCGCGTGGTGCGCTCGAACCCGTCCTGGCCCGCAACGAAGACCTCGCCGGTACCGGATTCTTGACGCAGGAGCCTCCGGACGCCCCGGTCACCTTGCGAACCCCGTGCGCGCGACCTGAGCAGCTCGTCAATCTTCGAGGCGGTCACGCTGGTGACGTCCTGCGCAAGCGCGGCATCGGCACCGTGATCCATGACCGTGCCCGCGGGTAGCTCGCGCAGCAGGTGCGAGTCGTCTGGACGACCATCGCCGAACAACGCTCCTTGCCCCGCACCACCAATCGCATCAACCGGCTCCAGCTGGGGCACCGGTCGACCGGCGGGAGCATCATCGGGGACAAGATCGCCCTGCTGGGCAGGCACTTGCTTGTCGTGACGAGCCTCGTCAGCGGACTGGCTCGTGGTTGCCTGTGCTGGTGCGGGCCGCCGCGTAGCGTCCGATTCCCACGCGACCTGAGCGCGGAGGTCTGCAAGAGCACCGGTGAGCTGTCCGGCGATGCCGGCTAGAGGGATCTTGGCGTTGACCAGCACCACCCGACGATCCGCGTCGACCTTGCGCTGGATGTAGGGAGGCTCCGCGACCGTCCGGAAGAGCCGCACGGCGTATCCGTGCTCGGCGATCTCCCGACTCAGCGCGCGGACCCACTCGACGGCCACGCGCCGCGCGTCCGGCTCGTGACCGGCGTAGCTGCGGCTGGGGTCGGCCGGATCCGATGCGAGGAATTCGTGCATCGGCTTCCAGCTGTGCGGGTCGAGTTCGACACCCGCCGCGTGCAGATCCAGCAGCTGATCCACCTGGGAGGCAGGCACCGACGAGCGGTCGCCCAGCACCGCCTCGGCGTCCGGGTCGAGATACGCCCCGTCAGGCAGCACCGCGAGGAGCGCCTCGTCACCGGGCATCGGGTCAGGCTCAGGGAAATCGATGCCGAGCCCGAGACGGATCGTCCGCGCGACAACCCCGAGATCACCCCTGTTGACGGCGTCAAGAATCTCGGGGCGCAGCATGATCTCGTCGTAGGTGCTCTCGGTGAACATCGGTCCCGGAGCACCAGACTGTTCCGGTCCCCCAGAACCTGGGCTCGTGGCGATGCCGAGCAGCGGTTTTTCATCGGCTCCGGAGCCGACTCGCGTGTCTGCCGGCGTTGGCGCGGATGGTCGGTTCGCAGTCGAGTCGGTAGTTCCCGCGTCGAGCGCCAGTTCCGGCCCTGCACCCGCCAGCACTGCGGGCGCCGTGCGGGCCCGCACCTGAGCGAGCGCGCCGGCCAGCACGGGTATGCGATCGATGACCCGTGCCCCGGCGCTCACCAGTACCAGTTGCCGATCGTGATGCACGTCGGCCCGCGGTGTTCCAGCGTGTTCCGCAGCCCGACGCGCCCGGCCACGGCTTGCCGCTGGTGCAGGTGGTGTGTCCGCGGCGCGGTAGTGCCGCACGGCGTAGCCGTGAGCCTCGATCTCACGCGCCAGAGCGATGTACCACGCGCGCCGCACTTCGGTGAGCGCGGGATGCATCCCGTAGTAGGGCTGGGCGGGATTCTCCAGATCCGACTTCAGCAGATTGTCCAAGGGAACCCAGGTGTCGGGCTTGCCCTTGATCCCCCGAGCGTGGAGCTCCAACAGGTGATCGAGTTGGGCGGTGCTTACCGAGGTGGGACCGCCGAGCTGCGCGTCCGCCATCACATCGAGGAGGGCACCGGCGGGCAAGAGCGTCATCAGGTCCGAGTCCGGGACACCGGCCGGCCTCGACGACTGGGCCCGCAGGTCTTTGAGCGCTCCCGCCAGCTCTGCCATCAGCCCGATCACCGGATATGTGCTGTTGACCAACACGACCTGAAGCTCGTTGAGCACCTGCACCGCGACCGGTGATGGAGTCGTCGCTGGGATGAAGTGCCGCACCGTGTAACCGGCGGCCGCGATGTCGCGCGCCAGCGCCGCTCGCCACGCCCACGTCACGCGCTCGTATTCCGGCTGTTCTGGCCGGTACTTCCGATGTGGTTCAACGGGATCAGTGGCCAGGAGGTCCCACAACACCGTTGCAGACCAGCCGAGTTCGACCTGGTGACGCATCCGCACGAGCTGGTCGATGTGCGTGGCGGTCACAGGGGTGGATGCCGCGAGCATCGCGTCGGCGGCCGGATCCATCCGGGCCCCCATGGGCAGGACGGCTAGAAGCTCTTGTGCCGGCTTGTCGACCTCACCAGGCGACGATGCGGCCAGACCGTCTGTCTCGGCGGCAGGGTGGAGCGGCTCCTCAGGCCGCTCCACGCGCGGCTCGGCGAGTGGCGCGCCCGGTGCGGTGCTGGTTGTCGCCGCAGGTGTTCGCAGGGCGGCGAGTGCCCTCACCAGGTCCCAGAAATGGCTGTTGACGGGAAGCCTGCTGTTGATCAGCACCACTCGACTCGAGTGCAGCACGTGGACCCTGGGAGCGCTGACGCCCAGCGCGGGCTCGAAGTGCCGCACCGTGTATCCGTGAGTGGATATGTCCCGGGCGAGCGCCACCAGCCACGCTCGTGTGATCGGCTCCTCGCCGCGCGAGACCGTGAGTGGCTTGGTGGGATTCGCCGGGTCCCGCCGGTAGAAGTCGTAGATCTGCCGGAACTGAATCTGCCCGGTCTCGACCTGATTCCACGTCTGGAGGAGATCGTTGACCTGGTCAGGTGTGATGGAGGTACGCAACGTCAGGGCGGCGTCGGCGCGACGGTCCATCCGGGTGTTCGCGGGCAGAGCCGCCAGCAGGTCCGCGTCGGGATCGAGTACGTCGAACAAGCTGTCAGCGGCTTCTGCGGGCTCGGGATGCCCGTCCGCCACAGGGGGCGTCACCGCCGCATCGTTGATGGGCGCGTGGTCAACGTGTGCGGAGGCCTTCAGCGCCACGTCCGGATCCGGCGTGCCCGATGCGGCGCGCTCGAGGATGCTCACCCAGGCGGTGGTGAGGTTGAACGCGTGGATGGTGCTGTGGATTCCCGTGTTGACCAGGATTGCCCGCAGGTCGTGACGGATCACGTAGTGGGGGTCTTGCCGCCGCGCGGGAGTGAAGTGCCGGACGGTGTACCCGTGGGACTCGATCTCCCGTGCGAGTGCGATGTACCAGGGGGCGAGCTGCTCGCCGGACCCTGGCCTGGCATAGATCGTGGTGGACGTGTGCTCCTGGTCGACGTCGCCGGCGGGGTCGGTGTCGAGGTGGTGTCCCATCGGTAGCCAGGTGATCGGCTTGCCCATCACACCCTCAGCGTGCAGTTCGAGCAGCCGTTGCAGCTGAGCGGGTGACGCCGTGGCGTCGGACTCAGCTAGGTGTCGATCGGCTTGCGGGGCCAGTGCCGCCCGGCTGGGCAGGGCCGCCAGCAGGTCGGCGTCAGGAATCTCGGCGCGCGAGAACAGAACACCTGCGTCCTCCGCGCTGGACCCCGATGGCACGGTGCTCGGTGGCGAGCCGG
>Ga0070710_10001260_pt1 | contig 12035 bp, 5 predicted proteins | sample LARL52metaG_FD_65454 | JGI IMG/M metagenome (GOLD analysis project Ga0070710, IMG submission 65454) | Corn, switchgrass and miscanthus rhizosphere microbial communities from Kellogg Biological Station, Michigan, USA - LAR L5-2 metaG | ecosystem: Host-associated > Plants > Roots > Rhizosphere ... | reverse complement strand
AATCGAGCTGAATCCGCTCGTCTCCCAATTTATGCAGCAGTTTAAAAACGTTGAACGCGGGCTTGGGAATGCCGTCTGCTGCAATCAGGCCATAGCCTCCGTAAAACGGAGTCTTCACCACGCCCTGTTCTTCGAACACATCCGAGAAGCTCCAGTAAGCCATGTTGTCCACCAGCCCATCGCACTGGCGAATGGTGTCAGCCAGCCACGGACCCATATAGTCCGCATCGGTAACTTCGGGCTCGTTCTTGTAGCTGGCGTTGAACTCGCTCCAGATCAGCGGCAGGTTTGGCATGGTGGATGCCTTAATCTGCTTATGAACCTTATCTACCGCGCGGCACACCATGCGGTCGCGTGGAATATTTTCCTGAATGCCGAAAACGTCTTGCGCGGTATCGTTGGCGTAGACGTGGGTTGAAACGTAGTCGAGCGGAATATGTTTTTCGGCGCAGTGGCGGATCATGGCGTCGACCCACGCGGCTTGCGCGGTCGCTGGCCCGCCTACCCGAAGGCGCGGATTTACTTTCTTAATGGTGAGCGCAGTGTGGTCGTACAACTCCCAATAAGTATCTTGTTTCGGCTGCCCCGCCCAGAAATCAAGGTTGGGCTCATTCCAAACCTCAAAATACCACTGCGCAACTTCATCCACACCGTAGCGATCCACCAAGTGATGGACGAATGCCGCGACCAGATCATCCCAGCGCTTCCAATCTTTTGGCGGGGCGACATTGGGCTTATACCAAAAGGCCTGCAGCAGATTAGCGGCCGCCAGTTTGTAGGGCATAAAACTGATCTCCACAAATGGCCGCACGCCGTTCGCCAGCAGACCATCGTAAATCTGATCGATGTAGGAAAAGTTGTAGACCGCGCGACCCTGGTCATCTTCGCTGTAAATCCCCACTTCGTCGTGGAAAATGGCATGGAAGCGCACGTAGCTGAAATCGGTGATCTGCTTCACCGATTTCAAATCGGAGCGGTAGGTCTCGCGCAGGCTCAGTACTGCGCGCCCCGATCCAAACATTTTTTCCCAGAAGTGCGGCAGGGGATGACTGGGCGCCCTGGCATCGATCACAAGCGCTTCCCCGGCAGGGTTCGGTTGGGCGTTGAGATTGGCGGCATTAACCGAAAATGCCAGAAAAACGGCGAGACTGATGATTTGCCAGCGTCGCATAGTTTTGCTCACGTGAAACTGCCAATCACTGTAGCGCATTTGCCTTCTAGGAAGAATTTCTTAGGCCACGTTAGATCGTGGCCTTGGGGTACGCATGTGTCCCGAGGGTTTTTCCTGGAGCAGCAACTCTGTCGCCTGAACCCGCGGATGGCTGTGAAACCAGCGCTGCACTACTTCCTGATGCAGAAAATTTGCCACGGACAGCAAGCTCATCCCCTGATGATGAGCCATCCAGCAGCGCACCAGTTCAACGCGGTGAAACCGGGAACGGGACCGTGCTGGAGCAAAATCCAACGCTTCATAAAAGCCGTAAGTGCCCAACGCACGCCGGCGTTCCAACTTGCGCAGGTTGCGCAGGGCTGCGGCGGAATCAACCGCCAGCGCCATAAAAGTGGAGTAGGGCGACACCACGGGACCGTCCAGGTCTGTTTTGTGGATAGCGAGCTGAGGCACGCCAAAAGCGTGGTATTGGTAGTTGCCGCCGTCATCCTTGGCGGAGTAAGCGCACTCCGAAATGCCCCAGGGAATACTCTTGCCTTCAGCGTAGACCCGCTGCACCTGCACTGCCGCATCCACCGCCCGCTCTAAGAGCGTGTTGGGATAGATGCGCATCCAGATGGCTGGCATCAGGTATTCAAACATCGTTCCCGTCCACGAGAGCAGACCGGCGACGCCTTGGTCGATGGCGTGGGCGCGGCCCAGCTGAAACCAGCTTTCCTGGGGAACGTCATCTTTTGCGATGGCAACGAATAAGGCAATGCGCGATTCGCTGGCCAGCAAGTCGTAACACGCGGAATGCAGTTCCTGCTTTTCTACATCGTAGCCAATCGAGAGCAGTCCTCGATTTTGATTCAGAAGAAATTCAAAACTCATTTCATCCGCCAGCGTAGCGGCTTGCTGGGCAATGTTTCCAAGGTCTTCGACCAGGCGAGTCACATGCACGCGCGCGTCGGGCAGCAAGGCCTGCAACTGCAAGTAGAGTCCCCGGATTTTTCCGGGCTCGGTGGAATCCGCAGCTGCCTTCAGGCGGAGGGAAAGTTTATCGATGAAGTCAGTCATCCGCTCTAGAACAGGGAAGGCTTCAGCCCGGCCTTGCGACCTCATCACGGGATCGTCTTTCAAAGCCGAAAATTCCGGCAGAAGCCACGGGGCGTACAGTTGCGCGAGGCGGCTGAGCTGCCGGATACGCTCTTCCGTCTGCTCTTGAAACCACCGCACATTGACATGCTTCGGATTGGTAGTGGGCTGGTGGATCGCTTTCAAATCCGCATCGGGAACATCCAAAACATATTGCAGCCAGCCATCCTGCCTGAGCTGTCTGTGCATGCCAACGAACTTGCGGCGCGGCAGGGCGCGCTCGGTCGCCAGAACGTAGAGATGATCGAGAAAGCCATTCCGAAGTTCAGGCTGCAACACTGGCCGCTCCAGCAGCTCCAGACATCCCTGCTGCAGCGTCCAAAGGCAAGCCACCAGGTTGCCGCTATCGACGCTGGATACGAACTGCGGAGTGAGCGGAGCCAGCGTCTCGGTGTCGTACCAGTTCAGCAGGTGACCGCGAAAGCGTTGCAGTTGCGCCACCGTGTTCAACGTGCGAAGCGTCTGCTGGGCAAATTCCGGCACAGTCAGATAACCGGATTCACACGCAACCTGGCGGGCATTCAGAAGCAGGCCAAGATTTGTCGGCGAAATACGGGACGCGATCTTAAGGGCGGTTTCCTCCTCCTGCAGGTTGTCGGGAATCAGCCAGTGGTGCTGTTCCGTGCTGAACTCGGCAAAATAACGCCAGGTCCGCAGCGAGGCGAGGCGAAGCAACCATCGATCTTTTTCCGACTCTGGCTTGCGCGGAGAGCGTGGCGGACGGTTCAGCCACAGCGAAATCGGTTTGCTGCACGCCCACAACAGAAGGATCGGCAACGCCGCGAGCACGGCGCCGCGCCGTTCAAACCATAGCCACAAGAATATTCCGCATGCGAGAGCCGGAGTCCAGCTCAAATAAATGTCGAGCACCGTGCGCTTGTAACCGGAAAGTTCCGCCTGGGCTGCCGTTTCCCACTGCAATAGCCGCTGCCGCGTGATCATGCGGCGAACCATGGTGCGCACCATTGCGTCCATCGACAACAGCATCTGGTGCGCCAGGAAGGTAACCATCAGCCCGACGGTCACGCTCTCGTTCAGAAATCCGTTCACGGCATCGACAGCCACCGCGACTTTCCCCTGCGCAGCTGCATTTGCGAATCCGAAGCCAAGCTGACAGATTGCGGGCAAAAACAGAATTGTGATGGTTGCCAGCGTCCAATGCCCCGGCCCGCCCGGCAGACAAAGCCAGCCCAGCAATAACAGCAGGAACAGTGCCGGTTCCACCATGCTGCGCCGCAGGTTATCCAGAATCTTCCAACGCGAAACCATTGACAAAGGATTGGGAACTTTGTGCCCTGATTCTTCCGGCACCATCGGGCGAAGCCACTCGGCAATCTGCCAGTCTCCCCGCAGCCAGCGGTGCTTCCGCCGATTGTGGGCGCTGTAGTGAGAGGGATAATCCTCTATTACCTGAATGTCGCTGACCAATCCGGCGCGCCCGTACGCGCCCTCCACCAGATCGTGGCTCAACAAAGCATTGCGCGGGAATCGCCGATCCAGCACGCGGTGAAGAGTCTCCACTTCATAGATTCCCTTCCCGACAAAAATTCCTTCGCCATACAAATCCTGATAGACATCGGAGGCGGCGCGGCTGTAAATATCGAGCCCAGTTTGACCCGAATAAATGCTGGCCAGTCTTGAGGCCGCAGAGCTTTGCACGCTGACCCCAACTCGCGGTTGCAAGATGCCGTAGCCCGTACTGACGACGCCTCTGTCCGGATCAAGAATTGCTTGATTCAGGGGATGAGCAAGAGTTCCGACCATCCGCCGGGCCGATCCGCGTGGGAGTTCGGTGTCGGAGTCCAGCGTAATTACAAACCGCACGCTCGAAAAAATAGATAAATCTCCGACCTTGACCGGAAAGCTGTCAAACTGGCCACGCAGCAGATTATTCAGATCCATCAGCTTGCCGCGCTTGCGCTCCCAGCCCATCCATAACCTCTCCCGCGGGTTGTAAACGGGGTGCCGGTGCAATAAGAAGAAGGATCCCATCTCCTTCCCGTCGTACTTCGCATTCAAGCCGCGGATTAATTCCGCACACAGGTCAAGCAGGGAGCTATGCTCTGGCGGTTTTTCTGTGGCATCAGGAAGATCGGTCAGCAGCATGAAGTGAAGGTTCGGATCGTGATTGCCCAGGAAACGAACTTCAAGGTCATCGACAAGCTGTTGGACCTGCTTCTCGTTCAAAAGCAAAGTCGGAATGGCCACCATGGTGACACAATCGGAGGGCAGGCCTTCGGAAAAATCGAGTTTGGGAAGAATCTCGGCGGGCAGCAGAAGCGTGGCCAGATAATTCATGATCTGCACCGCGCTCTGCGAACTGGGCAGCAATACTGCCAGAGTGGACAAAAGCACGAGCCCCAGCGGAGTCGAGGGGTCGGTCAAAAGCAGAACCACTCCGAGAACGATCGTCAACGTGAGCACTGCGATGCCGGGAAAATAAAACTCATCCGGATGGCTGCGCAGAAAAGCGCGCATGCGATGGACAAAGGGCGCGCGAAAATCCGCCCGTTGCTCAAGCCCTCGAACGCCTTCGGCCAGCAGGTAGGTGCCGACGTGCGAACGACGCAAAGTCACCCGCGGGTCTGCGGCCGGTTGTTTCTGCGCGGCACGCGCCAGTCCCAGCACTTCCCGCGCGACTTCCATTTCGCTGCAGTCGGAGTGGCTCGCAATCATTACCAGCTTTTGCCGGTAGAGCTCGCGAGTCTCGTAATCCATCTTAGGATAAGCCCCCGCGGGATCTTCGCGAAGAAGGCGATCAAAGCGGATCAGCGGCTCGATGACCACCTTCCATGTCGTCTGTTTGATTTCCCGCAAGCTGAGAACTGGATCAAGCAGATTCCGTTCTTCGCCGGACTCTTCGACCAGCCGCTTACCGCTCGCTGCGATCTGTTCCAGCAGCACTAGCTTGAGAACAGGAATCAGCGCCCACAGCTCCGCCATATCAAGAACCATGGCGTCTTGAAAGCCTTGAAGGTATTCGGTGAAGCTTTCGACGTCAAAGCGGTATCCAGTTTCCGCCAGATAACCTTCCGCCACCGCTGCAATCCTGGGAATAATAGCACCGCTCGCGGTACGAACCTCAGGATGCTTTTGCGGCCGGTTGGAAGATTCACAGGCATCCGCCAATTCGGATTTAATCATTAGAAAACTACTGTGTAGCAGCCGCAAGTCTTCTGACGCCTCATCCTCGGGGCGTTGCGCGGCAGCCACCAGCAATGGCTTCATGGCGGCGAGCAAGCGTTGGCAGCGATTAGCAAAGGGATGGTCGATCAACGGGTCCGGAACCCATGTCAGGGTGCGGGCCAGCGCTGCGGCACTTGAACTCAGATTGACAGTATCCTGCGTCATCTCCCCCATAGGGCGGCGCTGGCTCTCGGCCTCGGTGCTGAAAAGCTCTAAATGGCCACTCAGTGACATTTATTAGTTCCTAGCGATAGCTCGATGCTTGCATCTCGAACATTTCAGCGTAACGCCCCCCGAGGCTCGCGAGCTGATCGTGAGTCCCCTCTTCCGCAATCTTGCCGTTGGCGAGAACTAGGATGCGGTCCGCCGAACGAACGGTTGAAAACCGGTGCGAAATAAACAGCGCCATCTTCCCGGCTGTAAGTTCCGCGAATCGATGAAACACCTCGAACTCGCTGCGCGCGTCCAGCGACGCAGTCGGTTCGTCGAGAATCAAAAGTTGCGCGTCGCGCAAATAAGCCCGGGCGAGCGCCACTTTCTGCCACTCGCCGCCGGAAAGGTCAATACCCTGGTCGAAACGCCGCCCCAGCATCTGGTCGTAGCCGAGCGGCAGTCTGCCAATGGTTTGATCGGCCATGCTCTTCTGGGCCGCACTCTTCAGCAGTTCCAGGTTACCGATCGCTTCCACCCGGCCTACGGCAATGTTTTCGAGAGCGGTCATCTCATAGCGCATGAAGTCCTGAAAGATGACGCCGATCTCGCGATGCAGATCTTCCAGGTCGTATTCGCGCAAGTCAATGCCATCCAGCAGGATTTGCCCTTCCGTGGGGTCGTAAAGCCGGGTAATGAGCTTCACGATCGTGGTCTTTCCCTGTCCGTTTTCGCCAATCAGCGCCAGCCGCTCCCCGGTATGAAGTTGGAAATTAATGCTGTCCAGCACGCGGCGCGAGTTTCCCGGATAGCTGAAAGAAACATTGCAGAACTCGAAACCGCGCTGAATCGGCCGGGGCGCCTTCAATGCATTGGGCTTCGACCGGATGGTCGGCTTCATCTCGAAGAACGCCAGGAGATCGGTAAGGAATAGGGCCTGATCGCCGATGCCGGCAATGGTCGAGAAAATCTGTTCGATGTTGCTGCTGGCCTGCTGAATCGCCAGAGTCAGAAAGGTCATCGAGCCGATGCTCAAAGCGCCGGTTGCAGTGCGCCAGATCACAAAAACGTAGGCCGAATAGTACCCCATGGTCCCGATCATCGAGAGCACTGCGCCCGCCATCAGCTTGCGCCGGTTCAACGCGATATTCTGCTCGTAGATCTCGTCGGACAAACGGGTGAATCTCTCCGACAGAAAATTCTTCAGCCCAAACAGCTTCAGCTCTTTGGCGGCTTCCTTGCTTCCGCCCAGCACGCGCAAGTAATCCAACTGTCGCCGCATCGGGGTCTGGCGGAAGTTCTTGGCGTATCCCAGGAAAGCAAAGTGGCTTTCCCCCAGAAACGCCGGGAGCACACCCGCCACCAGCAGCAACATCAGCCAAGGGGAGAACAACATGATTGAAACGGATAGCGTGATCGTAGTAATCGACTGCTGCACAAGGCGGCCGATGGCCTGAATCATCACCAGCCGGTCGGTGGCCTGCACCCGCGCCCGTTCCAGCCGGTCATAAAAAACCGGGTCTTCGTAAGCGATCAGATCCAGGCTCGCCGCATGATTCATGACTCGAATGCTGACATGCCGGGTGTATTTATCCGCCAACAACGAGTCGGAATAATCGATGCTGCGCAGCAGAATGCTGTTCAGCACGGCCAGGAAGAACTCGGCGGCCACCAGCCACCAGAATCCGGGCTGAACCGGCTGATGGGTCGAAACCGCGAGCACAATGCGGTCCACGATCAGCTTAGTAATCCACAGAAGGACAACTGGCAGGAGCGACGAGAACAGGCGGGAAATCAAGCCGAAGACTACTACTCCGGGCCCGGAGTCCCACACAATCTTGAGCACAGCCGGAACGTTACCGAGAGCTGAGATACGCTCGTGCCACCCTGACCAGTAACTTTCCTGTTGAGCCATTGCGTGGTTCCTAAATCATTGTCGAGGACAAACCCGCCCCAGGCGGAAATCGCCAGCGGCGTTCCCCTCTGACCAGTCTCGTCCGCTACCTGAAAATGACTCGTACGAAAGATGCCAAAATCGACTCTAAGGTTTGTCGCGACATGCGTTTAGCAACGCCGTGAGACCATCGCTTCCCCGTCCCATTTTTCGAGGTTAATTCGCCCTCAAAACACGCTACCAGAAGCATTATAGGCCCCCGCCGCACCTCCATTCGCGAACATATTTGGACGCCGGAACGAGGCATGGTAGCCTAACCGCGTTAGGGGCAAAAGGCCGCTCGGATAACCGGACCTCGTATGCCCAAAGTAACCTTCCATGCCGGACCAAATCAGGCCCCCGCGATCCCCGGTATCCCCCTCATCTGCGGGAGCTTCCACAGATTCGCCCGAACCGCAACACCAGCAACTTTCCGCCCGCCGCGGGGTTCGACCTAATGTGGGCACTGCCGCCATCGACGGGCGCATTTTGCTGACCGGTATGGGACCGTCGCCTGGCACTTTACAGCCCGCAGTAGCCGGGGCCGAAACCTATACCGACGCTCAGATCATGCTGCGGGTGAAAGCGGGCGACCAGTCGGCTTTCGATTTTCTGGTGCAAAAATATCGCCGGCCGCTGGTGAGTTTCATGTACCGCATGGCGCGCAACGCGGCCGCGGCGGAGGATCTGGCGCAGGAAGTTTTTCTTCGGGTGTATCGTTCGCGTCAATCTTACGAGGCCACGGCTAAGTTCACCACATGGCTGTATCGCATTGCCACGAACCTGGCCGTCAACCATGCGCGCGATACTCGCAAGGAGCGGCCGGAAGTCACGGTGAGCCTGGACGAACCGGACGAAGAAACCGGGGCCACCATGGACGTGCCCGATGCTACTATGTCCGCCGAAGAGGCAATGGTTCGGCGGGAGCGACTCACCGCCATCCGCGGCAAGGTGGACGCTTTGCCGGAACGGCAACGGGTCGCTGTGATCATGCACAAGTACCAGCAGATGGATTACAAGCAGATTGCCGATGTGTTGAAGTTGAGCGAGTCGGCAACGAAGTCGTTATTGTTTCGGGCATATGAGACTTTGCGGGAACAGTTAAAAGAATTTGTTTAACAGGTCAGTTTTTATTTGCGAAGTACGGCGGCGAAGAGAGATTCAGGGGAGCGGTTATGAAGTGCGAAGAAATCAAAGAAATCATGCCGGATTTGGCGTCCGGTCTGGCAGCAACCACGCCGGAAGTCACCGGGCATCTTGCGGGTTGTGAAGCGTGCGCGGGAAAGCTGGAGGAATTCCGGCAGACAATGGCTCTGCTCGATGAATGGCAGGCTCCGGAACCGTCGCAGTATTTTGACGTGCGTCTCCAGGCGCGCTTGCGTGAGGAGATGGCCAAACCGCAGGCGGGATGGTTGGGTTGGTTCCGGCGTCCGGTGCTGGCCGCGGCCGTCACTGTGCTGATCGGAGTTGGCGTGGGCCTGTTCTTCACCCAACGGAGCGGCATCTTTAAGCCGAGCCATGACGAAATCGGCGTAGTCGAACCTCAGACAAACCAATCCACGGAGCCGGGCACAGCAGTGAGCGATTTGCAGGCTCTGGATAAGAATCTGGATTTGTATGCCGATTTCGATTTGCTGGACGATGTGGAAGTGCAGCAGGATGTGACGGCAAATCCGTAAACGCAGAATCAGAGAAGCAGAAGCTCACAGAAGCAAAGATCAGACCAACAAAGATCAGAGAAAAATTCAGGGCGGGCGAATGCGGCGGGGACATTTCATAACCGGGTGGATGGCAGCGGCGGTGTTGGCCGTAACCCTTGGCGTCGTTTCTCCTTCTCTGGCGCAGCGTGATAACAGCTACCGCCCGGCTCCTCCGCAAAATCAGTATCGGCAGCGGCCGCAGTATCCCGGCCCGGGGCACGCGGGCGATTGGCTGCGGCGCTATCGGAATGTGCCTCCCTGGGAGCAGGAACGTGCGTTACAGAGCGATCCTGCATTTCGCCGTTTGCCTCCGGAGCGGCAGCAGCAATTACGCCGCCAGTTGCGAAATTTCTCCATGCTTCCTCCTCCGGAACAGCAGCGCATGCTGCACCGCATGGAAACCTGGGAGCACTTAACGCCCGAACAAAAAGACTGGGCGCGGCATATTCATGGCGAGATGCAACAGCTTCCGCCCGACCGGCGGCGCATGGTTAGAACGGCAGTCGATCATCTGAGCGCCATGCCGCCTGACCAGAGAGAACGCATCATTAATTCTGACCGCTTCCGAAGCATGTTCTCGCCGCAGGAGCGCGACATCATGCGCGAAGCCTCGCGGTTGCCGCTCGCGCCGCCGGAGAATCGGCCACCGGAGGAGTAATCCCCTCCTTCCTGCTGATTCAGTGGAAGTCGTGCGAGACGGTTTCGGCTTTCGTGACGAATAGAGGCATGACCCGCTCTGCTTTCACCGAAATCACATTATCCTGGTTTTGCAGGATGCCTTCGATTGCCAGAAATCGCTCCGAGGTAAGCAGCAGACGATTGCTGTGAAACAAATCCGGCGTGACGATGGCATTGGCCACTCCGGTTTCATCTTCCAGGCTAAAAAACACAAAACCTTTGGCGGTCCCCGGGCGCTGGCGCGTAATCACGCAGCCTCCAATGCGAAGACGCTTGCCGTTAGGAATGGCGCGCAGTTCGCTGGCCCGGCGAATGCCCATGGCATTCAGCCACTCTCGACGATAGGCCATGGGATGCGGTCCAACCGTGAGGCCAGTCCCTTGAAAATCAGCGACCAGACGCTCCTCGTGATTCATGGGCTGCAGCGGCGAAGGGGAATCAGGCTCCGGCAATTTTTCCAGCAGCGGCCCCGAGCCCCGCACCGCGCGCTCCACCTGCCAGAGTGCATCACGGCGGTGGAGTTGCAGTTTCCGGTTTCCAGTTTCTGGTTTCCGGCAAGAACCTACACATTCATCTGTTTTTCTGGAAACCGGAAACTGGAAACTGGAAACTGCATTCAGCGCTCCAATTTCCGCCAGCGTCGTAAGCTCATCCTTGCGCAGTTCCGGAACGCGTCGCGCCAGATCGTGAATTGAACAAAACGAAGCAATCCCGCGCTCGCGCACGAGTGCCTGCCCAGCCTCCTCGCGCAGCCCGCGAACGTAACGGAGACCTAGACGCAGGGCAGGCGCGAGTACCGAGTACCGAGTACCGAGTACCGAGTTGCGGGATTCCTCCGCCCCTCGCATCCGCTCGGGGGTCGGAATGACAAAGGGTTTACTGGGTACTGGGTACTGGGTACTGTCAACTCCACTCGGTGCTCGGGACTCGGTACTGGGCACTGTCTCCAAACTGCACAACCACTCCGACCGCGTCACATCCACCGGCAGCATTTTCAATCCATGCCGCTGCGCGTCTTTGACAATCGTCGCCGGAGAATAAAATCCCATCGGCTGGTTGTTTAGCAGTGCAGCCGTGAACGCGGCCAGATAGTGGCACTTCAAATAAGCGCTGGCATACGCGATCAGCGCGAAGCTGGCAGCGTGCGACTCGGGAAATCCATAAAGCGCGAAAGACGTGATGGAAAGAATAATTTCTTCCTGAGCCTTCGACGAAATTCCATTCTGTGTCATGCCGGCGCGCAGCTTGGCCTCAATCTCGCGCATGCGCGCCTGCGACCGCTTGAAGCCCATGGCGCGGCGCAAATCTTCCGCTTCGCCGCCGGTAAAATTTGCCGCAATCATGGCGATGCGCAGCAGTTGCTCCTGAAAAAGCGGCACGCCCAGCGTGCGCGCCAGCACCGGCTCGAGTGATGGGTGCGGATACGTCACTTCTTCCCTTCCCTGACGCCGCAACAGAAAAGGATTCACCATCTGCCCCACGATTGGCCCCGGCCGGATGATCGCCACCTGCACCACGATGTCATAGAAGCGTTTCGGCCGCAGGCGCGGCAGGCACGACATTTGCGCCCGGCTTTCCACCTGAAACAAGCCGATCGTATCCGCGTTTTGCAGCGCGGAATATACTGCGGCATCATCTTGCGGAAGATGCGCCAGATCGACTTTCTCGGGATAATGCTGGCTCACCAGTTCGAGCGAATCCTTCAGCACCGCCATCATTCCCAGGCCCAGCAAATCAACTTTGATGATGCCCATGTCGGCGCAATCTTCTTTGTCCCACTGCACCACCACGCGCCCCGGCATGGACGCAGGTTCGAGCGGCACCACCGAATCAAGCTGCCCCTGGCAAATCACCATGCCGCCCGAGTGCTGACCAAGATGCCGCGGCATGTCCTGCACCGCCAGGCACAACTCGTAATACTTGCGCAGGCGCGGATGCTTGAGATCGAGTCCCGCATCGCGGAATCGGCGGTCAAGCGCGTCATTTTCGTCGCGGAATTCCCAGGTGGCGACCGCGGCGGAAATTTTGGCGAGCGTTTCCGGATCGAAGCCCAGCGCCTTGCCCATTTCGCGCGCCGCCA
>Ga0070710_10001253_pt1 | contig 12049 bp, 7 predicted proteins | sample LARL52metaG_FD_65454 | JGI IMG/M metagenome (GOLD analysis project Ga0070710, IMG submission 65454) | Corn, switchgrass and miscanthus rhizosphere microbial communities from Kellogg Biological Station, Michigan, USA - LAR L5-2 metaG | ecosystem: Host-associated > Plants > Roots > Rhizosphere ... | reverse complement strand
AATAAGTTATCGAAGAAATTGTTGCTCCACTTGGTAGGCGTCGTGGTCCAAGTGACTTCGAGGCCGCTGCCAATCGTGTCCGCACCAAAACCTTTGCCAAATTTATTCTTCCATCCGAAACCCTGGTCCTCGATGGCGGCGCCTTCCGGTTCGTTGCCCACATATTGAGCGGGAACGGCAGCACCGTGGGTTTTGCCGAAGGTGTGGCCGCCGGCAATGAGAGCAACGGTTTCTTCGTCGTTCATGGCCATGCGGGCGAAAGTCTCGCGGATATCGCGAGCCGCGGCAATCGGGTTCGGCTTTCCATTCGGTCCTTCCGGATTCACATAGATCAGACCCATTTGCACGGCGCCGAGCGGATTCTGCAGATCGCGGTCGCCGCTGTAGCGCTCGTCGGCCAGCCACGTGCCCTCAGGTCCCCAATAAATTTCTTCTTCCGGCTCCCAGACGTCCGCGCGCCCGCCGGCAAAACCGAATGTCTTGAAGCCCATGGACTCGAGGGCGACGTTGCCGGCGAGAATCATGAGGTCGGCCCAGGAGATTTTCCGGCCATACTTCTGCTTGATCGGCCAGAGGAGGCGACGGGCCTTGTCGAGGTTCACATTGTCCGGCCAGCTATTGAGCGGGGCGAAGCGCTGCTGCCCGGCTCCGGCGCCGCCGCGGCCGTCGCCGATGCGGTAGGTGCCGGCGCTGTGCCATGCCATGCGAATGAACAGCGGGCCGTAGTGGCCAAAATCGGCGGGCCACCACTCCTGCGAATCCGTCATCAAGGCATGCAGGTCTTTGATCACGGCGTTCAAGTCGAGTGTCTTGAACTCTGCCGTGTAATTGAATTCCTTGCCCATGGGATCGGACTTTGGGGAATGCTGGTGCAGGACTTTTAGGTTCACCTGATTCGGCCACCAGTCGACGTTCGCATGGGATTTGCGAACGCCGTGCGCTATCGGGCATTTGGATTCGGGAGTAGTGCTTTTGTCTTTCGTTTCCGGGGAAACGCTTCCTGATGAAGTCGCGAGTGTATTTTCCATAAAGTTTTCTTCCTTCGAATATTGATTGGGTAGTGCGAAACAAATTTACTTTTTAGCGCTGCAGAGGCGGCAGAGGCCGAAGACCTCGACCAGGGGCTGCGTCAGATCAAAGCCATCCGGCAGATGCCGGGATAGCCGTTTGAAATCGATGAACTCTCCGTCGATGTCTTGCACCGTTTTGCAGCGGGAGCACACCACGTGGTTATGAGGTTCGAGATTACCATCCACACGCAACGTAGATGCATGCGGAGTGACCTCTCGCAGCATCCCACACTCGATGAAGAGCCGCAGATTGTTGTAGACGGTGGCGAGAGAAATGGACGGAATGCGGCGCCGGACCGCGGCGTAAATGTCCTCCGGGGAATAATGTCCGTGGGAAGCGGTGACGGCCTCATAAACGACCTGACGCTGGTGCGTCACCGCCAAGCCGTGCTTCGCGGCCAGCTCACGGAATTGTTCATGGGCAACGCGCATGATTATTGGATAAGAATGATTATAAACGACCGGGAGCGGTGTCAAGCCGAAATCTTTCCGCAGGTTACGCAAATGGGAACAAAGTTTTGCGAGGGTAGGAAGTTAGGCAGGGGTGAAGACGGAGTAACTCTGCTGACTTCAAAGTACAAGTCAGGACGCCAGGAAATCGGGGTTGGAGCGCTGACGATTTACGTTTTCAGAGACCTAGGGCTTGGGCTTCTCCAAGACTCCGGATTTCGTTTTCGATGGCGTTGGTTGGGGGTCGGGGACGGTTTGAGCTTTCTTGTCGTTGAGGCTGAGGCCGAACGAGGGGTGACTGTAGGTTCCGGAGATTCGCACGGGGACGATTTCTCCTTTTTTCTTTTTCTTGAAAAAGGGTTCCATCACTTTCAGGAAAAAAGATTTTGTGCCGCTGGTGGTATTGGAGATTTTGGAGTCGACCTGCAGCTGGCCGCGTAAGTCGATTTTTTCGTTGAGCAGGTTGTAAGTGCCGTGCATGCGGGCATCGGCGCCGGGCACGCCGAAAGAGAGATCAGAAAAAGTTGCAGTTCCTTCGAGCAAGTTCACTTGCCCGGTCAGATCGCTGAGGACGGTTTCGGGGTCGGGCGGATCGTTTTCGCCGCGGGCTCCGGCACTCAGTTTGTTGATGCCCTCCTGAGTGGAAGACTTGGAAAAGGTGCCGCCGGCGATGCCGAAGTGGCTGCGCAATTTTAGTTTCTGCAGGAATTCTTCTTTGCCTGGAGGAATCTCGGCGTGGGCTTGGAGCGTGACGCCGCCGGACATGGGTGCGCGGTCGGCTTTGACGAACATGCGCAGCAGGTCTTGAATGCGCGCCTGGCCGGAGTGGAAATCGATCAGCGCAGTCTTGCCTTTCCCTCCGGGCGTTCTGGCGATGCTGCCTTCGAAGACGACATGTGTCTTCAAGAAATCGGCTTCGACGCGTTTCAGAAACGTGTCGCCGTGAGTGGCGTCGACGTAGGCGGAGAAATCGGTGGTGAGGCGCATGGGGTGGCGGCCGGACTTCACTTCAAAATCGGGCGTGTCGGTTTTGCCGGAGATATCGATGTGGCGGAGCGTGCCGCCAAACTTTCCCTGCGACGACAGGATGCCTGAAACGCCGCGATAGATGGCCAAGTCTGCGTGGTCGAAGGTGTAGTCGCCGGAGATGGTGGTCTGGCCGGGATCGCTCTGATCCCAAACGCCGAACTGACCTTCTGTCGCGATTTCTCCAGGTGGCTCGGGGTTGTGAACCTTGAGGCGGTAGGTGAGCGGACCCTTCCATCCCACGTTGCGCAAGGATGCCTCGTGTACCTCGAAGCGTAAAGGCGGTTTGTCCGCCCGGTGAAAATCAAAGTCCACCACGGAACCGTTGAGGACAATCTCGTCAATCGTAATTTTCGAGGGCGTGGTGTGGAACGGCTTGCTGGTGCCGAAGGCGGGGATCGTTACATGCAAGCCGTCGGCGGTGATGCGGCTCACACGCTTGGTAAAGAGGCCGAGGTAGGTTCCGCGGATGGTGACTTTTTCGACGGTGATGAGCGGCGTGGGTTCGGCCGGGTCATGGCTGAAGGTAACTCCCTGGAGAACACATCCGGGGAAGGGAAAGTAGGTTCTCTGGAAGGAGCGGACTTGCAACTGGCTGTCGCTGGCTTCGCGGAGATCCTGGACGATGGAGGCTTGGGAGAAGGGCCAGAGAGCGCTGCCAAGCGACACGACTGCGAGTATTAGAATTGAGACGGAGATGATTATGAGTACGGTCTTGCGCGGGAGAGTTGGCCTCGCGGGTGGGCGCACCTTGTTAGCGCGGGGCGGAGGTGCGGTTGGGGAGGACATAGAGGTTGGAGGCTGATCGCTGGGGGTAGGTTGCTGTATAAAACTGTAAAGCTGATCGGGTTGGAGCGCTGGCAAGAACTGACTCAGCAGGAGGACATTTCTTACAAGCATATAAACATCAAGGAGCCCTTATGCCTCTCGTCCGAATCGATCTTCTCGAAGGTAAATCGCCGGAGTATCGCGCGCAGGTTGGTCAAATCGTCTATCAGGCCCTGATGGACTGCTTCACCGTCCCCAAAGACGACCGCTTTCAGGTCATCACCGAGCATCCCAAGGCCGAGTTGCTCTTCGACCGCACCTATCTCGGCATCCAGCGCTCCGACGATTGCATCTTCGTGCAGGTCACCATGAGCTCGGGCCGCACCGTAGAAATGAAACAGCGCTTCTACAAAGCCGTCGCCGACGCCCTGCACGAACAGCTGAAACTGCGCCGCGAAGACGTCTTCATCAACCTTGTGGAAGTCGGAAAAGAAAACTGGTCCTTCGGCAACGGCGAAGCCCAATATGTAACTCCCCCGCCAAAATAACCAGTGAAGGATTCCAAGCCCCAGCTCTACCCTGTGTCCCCTGTTACAGATTTTGCTCTTCCCGCCGCGACCACAAATTATATCTATCGTATTGCGATATACTAGAAAGAGCCACTGGATCGCGACACGATACAATTCCCAGCATGAAGAAGCTCACTCTATCGGACTACCAGGCGCTGTCCGAGTTCCGCTACCAGATCCGCCGCTTCCTCCATTTCAGCGAGCAGGTAGTGAAAAAGACCGGACTCGAACGCGGCCAGTACCAGCTCATGCTGGCCATCAAGGGCATGCCCGCGGAAGTTCGCCCGCGCATCCGCGAACTGGCGAACCGCATGCAAATCCGCCACCACAGCGCCGTCGAACTGGTAAACCGCCTGGAAAAAGGCGGCTACGTCCACCGCGCCCGCGCCCAGGACGACCGCCGCGAAGTTCTTCTCGCCCTCACCCCCAAAGGCGAGAAGGTGCTAAGCGAACTTGCCATGCATCATCAGGAGGAACTCCGCTCCTCCGGTCCCGAGTTAGTAACCGCCCTCCGCCGCATCATGAGCGCCGGAGAAGAAAATCAGTACGTGTCTTCCTCGTCTCTCCACGAAAAAGGACAGCTCACCAAACACCCATGAACGTATTCCGCACCCAGACTCCCGAGCAAACGCTTTCTTCTGCCACCGCCGTCCCCGCCGTGTCGACCGATGCCGCCTTCTCCGCCGCAATCGGGGCTCCGCCAGCGCCCTTCCGCATGCTGCTGGTTTCATTCCTCTCCGCTGCCATCGGCCTGGTCGCAGGCATCGTTGCCTACGCTCTCTACAAATTAATTGGCCTGTTCACCAATCTATTTTTCTTTCACCGCTGGTCGGCGGATTTCTCCAGCGCCCAGCATCACCATCTCGGACCGCTGGTGATCGTCATCCCGGTGATCGGCGGCCTCATCGTCGGCGTCATGGCCAAGTACGGCACACCGAAAATCAAAGGTCATGGCATTCCCGAGGCCATGGAGGCAGTGCTCTTCAACCGCAGCCGAATCGCCCCGCGTGTCGCGATTCTGAAACCCATCTCCGCCGCCATCGCCATCGGCACCGGCGGCCCCTTCGGCGCCGAAGGCCCAATTATTCAAACCGGCGGAGCCATCGGATCTCTCGTTGGCCAGGCCTTCCACACCACGGCGGTCGAGCGCAAAGTGCTCCTCGCCTGCGGCGCAGCCGCCGGCATGTCGGCCACTTTTAATACGCCCATCGCCGGCGTGATCCTCGCCATCGAGCTTTTGCTTTTTGAATTCAAGTCGCGGTCTTTTATCCCGCTCGTCATTGCGAGCACTCTGGCCACTGCCGTCCACATGCAACTTCTCGGCATCGGACCAATGTTCCAGGTCGCCGCCATGGATTTCGCCATCCCCCGCGGCCTGCCTTTCTACCTCGTGTTAGGACTGATCTGCGGCCTGGCCGCCGTCGGCTTCAGCAAACTCCTCTACTGGGTGGAGGATCAATTCGACAAACTCCCCATCAGCGACCTCTGGTGGCCCGCCATCGGAGCCCTCGGCCTCGGCATCATCGGCTTCTTCGTGCCGCGCGTGCTCGGCGTCGGCTATGACACCATTGGAGACATTCTCAATGGCCAGCTCGCCTGGAAACTCTTGCTGGTCGTGATGCTGGCCAAAGCCGCTGCGCTTGCCGTCTCCCTCGGCTCCGGCACCTCCGGCGGCCTGCTCGCTCCCTGCTTCATGTGGAGCGCGGCCATGGGCGGCCTTTTCGCCATGATCTCAAACTACTTCTTCCCCAGCGCGCACCTCTCTCCGGGAGCCTTCGCTCTCGTGGCCATGGGTGCGGTGTTTGCCTCGGCTTCGCGCGCCACGTTTACCTTCATCATCTTCGCCTTCGAAATCACGCGCGACTACAACTCGGTTCTGCCTCTCATGCTGGTCAGCGTAATCGCCGACGGCATCGCCATGCTATTCATGCCCAACACTTCGATCATGACTGAAAAGCTGGCGCGCCGCGGTCTGCGCGTCCATCAGGATTACGAAACCGACGTTCTCTCGCAGACCCATGTCGCTGACACCATGGAAAAAGATATGCCCACCATTCCGGGGGGCACGAAAGTAATCGCGCTCGCTGAGCGCATCGCGCAACACGATCCCGCCGTCGCCCGTCACGAAGCGCTGTTGATTCTCGACAATGCCGGAAGACTTTGCGGCATCATCACCCGCGGCGACCTGCTCCGCGCTCTCGACAAAGATTCTCTCGGTACCACTACCGTCGAACAAGCCGGCACCACGCAATTGGTGGTCACTCATCCGGATGAACTCGTTTCCGAAGCTGCAGCCAAAATGCTGCGCCACAATATCGGGCGCCTGCCCGTGGTTGACCGCGCTGATCCGCGCAAAGCAGTCGGCTATCTCGGCCGCAGCGGCGTCATGGCCGCCCGCCTCCGCCGCTTCCACGACGAACACGTGCGCGAACCGGGATGGTTCCCCCGGGCCGCTTCTGAGAAATAGCGAATCATCCAGTCAGGCAGCTCAAGAAAGTCATAGCCACAATCGGGACCGTCTTGTACAACCCTAACCTCGCCGGTGCCTGCGCGGGTATTGCCAACCGGCGACTTCTTTCAGTATTCTTTCGCCATCCTCAGATTCCAGGAAGCTCTGTCGCTATCGTGTGTCCGGCGGCGAACGGTTGACCTCTAGCGATCACCTTTGCACTCCTGCAACTGGGGCACGGTCTGAGCGCGCGTGCACGTTATCTACATTCGATCTGCTGGTCTTTCAGTTCAGTACAAACAGTTCAGTACAAAATCAGTAAATGAAGAAGATCCATTTCCGAACCCGGGGGGACGCAATGTCGAAGCCACAAGCCAGATTGATCTGTATTAGTTTTCTAGCAATCGCCTTCATATCGCAAGCCTTCGCCCAGGGCGGCGCCACCGGCGCCATCACCGGTACCGTGCAGGATCCCAGCGGCGCCAGCGTTGCCAACGCCGAAGTGCGCATCACGGACGAGGCCACCAAGACTGTCGAGCGCACCGTCAGGACCGATGCCGACGGCTCGTTCACCGCGCCTCTTCTGCCGGTGGGCACCTACTCGCTCACCATCACCAGCGCCAGCTTCGCCGCGAAGAATATTTCAAACGTTGCCGTGCGCGTCACCGAGACCACGCGCATCATCGCCAAGGTGAGCCCGCAGGCGGTGCAGCAGAATATCGAAGTGCAGGCCGAGGTCCAGGAAGTCGACACCAGCGACGCCACCACCGGTCAGGCAATCGACTCCGCCACCATCCGCGCCTTGCCGCTGGCCACGCAAAACTTCCAGCAGTTGCTCACGCTATCCACCGGTGCGCAGAGTGATCTGAATGCTGCGTCGCAGTTGGGGCGTGGAGTGGTTCACATCCAGGTCAACGGCCAGCGCGAGGACAACAACAACTACCTGATTGAGGGCATCAGCTCCACCGACTACAACGTCGCCGAACTCACCAACACCCCGCTTCCGAGTCCTGACGTGGTTCAGGAATTTAAAGTTCAAACTTCGCTGTACGATGCCAGCCAGGGCCGCAATGGCGGCGGCAACATCAACGCCATTCTCAAATCCGGCACCAACGCCTTCCACGGCGACGTTTACGAGTTCTTCCGCAACACCGTCCTCGACGCCAACGAATTCTTTCTCAACCAAACGGGATTGCCTCGTCCCGACATCAAGCAGAATATCTTCGGCGGAAGCCTGGGTGGCCCCGTCATGCCCGAAGGCAAACTCGGATACTTCTTCGTCAACTATCAAGGCACGCGCCAGCGCAGCGGCGATTCCCCGGGAACGCTCATCAGCACGTTCGTTCCTTATGTTCCCGCCGCCGATCGCGGCACTTCGGCCGGGGCGCAGGCCGCTCTGGCTCAAGATCTTTTCGGAGATCCTGCCGCTACCATTGATCCCGTAGCTGCCTCGCTTCTGGCCTTCCAGAGCAACCAGTTTGGCGCCCCCGCGAATGGTTACCTGTTTCCGCTTCCCAATAACGTGCCAGCCGGCACTCAAGTTGGCACATTGGTCCCCTTTACCGTCAGCAAGCCCGGCAAGTTCGTCGATGATCAATTCACCGCCAACTGGGATCGTGATTTCCACAACTCCCGCGACAAAATCGCGGCCCGCTTCTTCTTTTCCAACTCCGAACAGGACATCCCTTTCGGCGCGGGCGGCCTGCAGGCCTCGCTCGGCGCTCCCGCCAGCCCTCTCGACCTCAACTTCCCTCTTGATCTGCCCGTCCATGATCGCTTCTTCAGCGTTGCCGAGACTCATCTTTTCTCGTCCAAGCTGATCAATGACTTCCGCTTTGGGTTAGTCCACATCAACAACAGTGGCATCAACGTCAATCCCGTCACTGCCAGCGATGCTGGCATTGACCGCCCAACCAGCAACCTCACCAACAGCATTTACAAGTTCACATTCCTCACTTCCGGATTTCAATTCGGTCCCACTCCGCCCGCAAACCAATTCCAGACTCAGAGCAATTTCAACTTTGTAGAGAATCTCGGCTGGGTTCACGGCGCACACACCTTCACCTTTGGTGGCCAGTTCGTCCGCGTCAATCTCGACAAGCTATTCCCCCAGGTCTTCAACGGCCAGCTTTTCTTCACCAACACAAACAACAACACCGTCACCGATTTTCAAAATTTCGTCCAAGGCACTCCTGAATTCAGCTTCGGCGGCGGTGGCGTCTACAACCACAAATACCGCCAGAACAACGCCGCAGTCTTTGCTCAGGACGATTGGAAAGTTACTTCGAACCTGACGCTGAACCTCGGCCTGCGCACCGAATTCCTCGGCGCCTGGAGCGATAAAGATTGCCACATCGGCAACATCGAGTCCGACCTCACTAACTCAGGAACCTATCCCTTTATCTATCCGAGTTGCGTAAACAAGCTGGGCGTCTCAGGACTCTCCGGCAACGCCGCCGGTTCCACCTTCCGCAACAGCGTCTCCACCGGATGGGGACCGCGCATCGGCTTCGCCTACGACGTTTTCGGCCACCACAACATGACCGTCCGCGGAGGCTACGGAATCTATTACGACCGCGAAGATATCGGCGCTGTCGATCAGCTCAGTTTCCAGTCGCCTTTCATTCCCATCGTGTTTTTCGGCCAGACCCCTGGCTTCACCATGTCGAACTTCTTTACCGGTACGCCGACCACGAACTCCAACGCGGTGCCCGCCGCCGGAACGCTTGATCCGGCGTGGATCCCGTGCCTCGCCCACCTGATCAGTTTCACTCCCAACAGCCCCAGCGGCCAGGATGGAAGCTACGCCTGCACCGGCGGCCCCGGCGTCAACTCCACGCAAAACTTATTTGTCCTGGAAGTCCCGCGGCACTTCGTCGTCCCCAACACGCAACAGTGGAACCTGACTCTGCAGCGTGAACTGGGAAAATTCTGGGTCCTCGAACTCGGCTATGTCGGCACCCGCGGAATCCATTTGCGTGAAACGCGTGACGCGATTCAGTCGGTGAACGCCAGCCCTGCCCATCCCTTCACCGTGACCGACGTCAACGGTGTCAGCACACCGATCATCGACAACACTTTTTCCAACGCCATCGCCCGCACGCCCACGCCCGGCCTGAACGGGTACAGCGGATATCAAATCTTCGCCAACGATGCCTACTCCATCTACCACGCCCTGCAAACCACTCTGTCGCGCCGCTGGGGACGAAATTACCTGCAAGCTGCGTACACGTTTTCCAAGAACATTGACGCCACCTCCACCGGCAACACCGCCTTCAACTCGGCGTACAACGATCAGAGCAACATCAATGCCTCGCGCGGCATTTCCGATTTCAACCGCCCGCACCGTCTGTCGGTCAGCTACGTTTACGAGTTCCCGTTTTTCCAGCATGCCACCGGGGCTGTTCACGCGCTGTTGGGCGGATGGTCGATCAGCGGCGTAACCATCTTCCAGTCGGGATCTCCGTTCTCGATTTTCGATTCCGCCGCGGGCACCGCCTTCCTCGGCCAGGGCAGCACTCCCAACCTGGGCGCAAGCCTCGCTCCGGGAGCCACCATCGCCAGCGGCCTCAGCAGCGGCGACATTCACCAGCGCATCAACGGATATCTCAATGCTGCGGCCTTTGTGCCAGCGCCGCAGTTGTATCCGTTCGATCCGGCCAATCCCGCGATCACCTGCGATCCAGTCAACAATCCCAACTATTGCACCACCGGCTTCGGCGACCTCGGCCGCAATCTCTACCGCGGCCCCTTCCAGCAGAACTGGGACGCATCGCTGATCAAATATTTTAAGATCGGCGAGACTCAGGAGATTCGCTTCACCGCCGACTTCTTCAACGTGTGGAACCACACCAACTTCGGCAACCCCGGACTTACCGACGTGGAAGCCGCCGGCTCGTCCGCCTTCGGCCAAATCCGCAGCACCACCGGAACTCCGCGCCTGATCCAGTTCTCACTTCGCTGGGCATTCTGATCACGGCCAAAACAAAACAGCCGGGAAGCTTGGCTTCCCGGCTCTCAACCGTTCTTCGACCCGCTGGCTAATTGCCAACTGCTAATTGCTGTGTGCCTACTGCATCTTCTGTGCCGCCGCAATCAGCGGCCGCAACGCCTCCACCGACACTCCCAGCGTCCCACCGGTAAAGCCGTCGATATAAGCCGAGTTCACTCCAATCACTTCCGCCTTCGAATTGAAGACCGGTCCGCCGCTCCCGCCGTGCGCCGTGGGCGCATCGTAGATCAGCTTCTCTCCAACCACGTCCCCCAAATGCCCGCACGTAGTCGAAGGCCGAATCAGCGACAGCGCCGCCAGTTCGCTGGCGGCCGTAATGTCGTTGTGCCGGAACGCCATACGTTTGTAGATCCCATTGGGCGACTTGGCGACCATCCCCGCAATCCCCATCGGATACCCGATCACCGTTACCAACTCGCCCGGCAGCGCTGTGCCCTTGGCCAGCGGCAACACGGCAAGCCCGCGCACCGCATCCTTATCTTCAATCTTCAACACAGCCAGATCGCCCGTAGAAGAAACCGTTCCCGGTGTCAGATTCACCGGCATCGGCGACCCCGGGAAAAACGCTACTAGACTCTCCAGAAAAGCCGTAGCCCCGCGATCGATCAGCGCCTCGGCCTCGGCGTCTCCATACCACGGTTCAGCCACGTGCCGGTTGGTCGCCATCAGCCTGTCGCTTACCAGAAATCCGGTTCCCGAAACCCGCGCCCGAATCGCCGCCGGCTTGTTGGCGAAACCAACCTGGTAAATCCCGTAAATATATCCAATCGAATTTCTGTAGCGGGTCAGCACCAGCGCCGGCGTAGCCTGCTGCTGCTCCAATTCCGCCACCTGCAACTCCAGTTGCTGCACCTGTTTATGCAGTTCGTCGGGCTGCCGCGGCACCTCTGCCACCGGCGCGTAGTAGTGGAACATGGCCACAGCCCCGGCCAGTAACACCACTCCCAGCACAGCCTGCACTACTTGTTGAAAGCTGTCGCTGACCTCGTTCTGTTCTTGCGGATGCTCCGATTCGGCCATGAGGGCTCATCTTCCCTTGCCTCGCAAGCCTTTTCTACGGTACGGAAGATGATGTACGGGAGGGGTACAAACTCATGCGTTACCGCGATTTGCCGATAGATATCAAGGACATACGAGAACGTCGTACATTTCCGGTAGGCCACCAGCGAGGACGTACAGTGAGCAATTTCACGCTACGAACGAAGATATACGGCCTGATCGGCCTGTTCGTGATAGCCTTTGCAGCCACCACGCCTCTACTTCTCCGGGAGATTTCCCGTCAGGCCGAGCAAGACAGCACCTTCGCAGCTTCCCAGCTAAACACGCAGAACTCTGCCCGGGTGATCCAGCTAAACTTCAAAAAACAAGTTCAGGCATGGAAAGATCTTCTCCTGCGGGGCAACGACCCCGCAAATTTCAAGAAGTACAGCGACGAATTCTCGAAGCACGAGGCGGAGGTTCGCACCGGCGCGCTGGCGCTCGAAGACCAGGCTCCAGACGAGGAAACCAAGGCGGACCTCATACGCTTCCTTGCCTCTCACCAAGCCATGGGCAGCGAATACCGGGCGGCGATGCAAGCCTTTGCGAAATCCAAAGGGCGCAATTTCCGCGCCGCCGACGCCATGGTCAAAGGCAAGGACCGCCCTGTCACCGATGCCGTCGACGGAATCATCGCTCACCTGAATACGTTCTCCCAGCAGCGTCA
>Ga0070710_10001252_pt1 | contig 12058 bp, 11 predicted proteins | sample LARL52metaG_FD_65454 | JGI IMG/M metagenome (GOLD analysis project Ga0070710, IMG submission 65454) | Corn, switchgrass and miscanthus rhizosphere microbial communities from Kellogg Biological Station, Michigan, USA - LAR L5-2 metaG | ecosystem: Host-associated > Plants > Roots > Rhizosphere ... | reverse complement strand
CCACCCTGCTGTCACGCCGCCAGCGGGAAGCATTGGCAGCGGCCCAGGCACACAACCCGGACACCCCTGCCACCTCAGCCTGAGGCCCCAAGCAGCGAAACCGGCAAAAGAATCGCGCAGTTGCGCCGACCAGTGCCACCTGCCGACACTGCCCGCACAGTGGCAAGCGCGCGCCAGCCACACGTTGCGTCATTGTGCCGGCAGCGCCGGCAGAGCAACACCAGACCCACATTCACGGCCGCCAGCGACATGGTGATCACCCCGGTGCGGTCGGCGATCAGGCGAGCGGCGCGAACCTGATCTCGTGGTCGTCGCCAGGTGCGGCGAAGCCGAGCAGTCGCTCCGCCTCAGCGACGACGGCGTCACGGTCGGCCGGGGGCACCGATGCGAGCATCTCGATCGTCAGCCTCGCCGCACCACGGGCCCGCGTGATCCGCCACATGCCGGCGACGAACCCGTCCACGAGCACCGTGCCGGGAAAGATGCCGTTCCTGGTGTTCAGGCGCTGCCGGTGATCGGGACTGATGACCCGGGCGCGGTCGGCGTGCGAAAGGACGAGGTTGTCGAACTCGGCGACCAGGCGCACCGGTGCCGGGGTACCGGGGGCAGGCCGCGGCGCGTCCGGCAGGTCGAACAACTCCTTGCCACGCTCGTCGCGGAACGTGCGCAGGCCGGGCTGCAATCGGTCCACCACCTCGGCCAGCCGGGTCAGCCCCGACCAGGCCTGCACGTCCGCGACGGTGGCCGGGCCGAACGCCGCGAGATAGCGCGTGACGAGGGCCTCAGGTGACGAGCTGGGATCCAGCGGGGAGCCCAGCCAGGCCTCGGCAGAGGTGTGCCTGGACAGCCCCGAGGCGCCCCAGACGGCGCGCGGCGGCACCTGGATGAGCGGCACCAGCACCCGGACGCCCTGGGCGAGCGCGTTCGGGGGATGGCCGGGCCAGTCCGGGGCGAGCAGCCCGCCGAGTTCGCCGAACGTCCTCGGCTCGGCATCCACGAGCGCCCGGCCCGCCTCGGCCAGGGCGCCGGCGTCCAGGCCCGCGAATTGCTTGCCGAAGATGGCGGGCAGGGAACGGTCGAGCGCCGGCTGGATCAGCGGGCGGAACATCAGGCAGTCGCGCGCGGAGACGAGGTGGATCGTGGAGCGCATCAGGGCGATCCGCACCACCTGCCGGCTGACCAGCAACTCGGCCAGGTCGGCGGGCCGGAACCCGGCCAGCCGGGACCACAGCCCGTAGTACGGCGGGAACGGCGCCTGGGCCTGCAGCCCGGCCAGGTGCTCCACCATCGCGATCACGGCGCCGGCCCGGCCGGGGCCCTCGGGCAGCGGGGCAGGCTCGAGCAGCATCTGCCTGGCGAGCAGGGCCCGGTTCAGGGCCCGCAGGTTCAGCACGTCGTCGGGCATCAGCGCTTCCAGTGCGTCCGGGGACCAGGCTAGCCCGCAGTCCAATAGATTCGGGACATGAAGAAGGTCATCGAGCTTCTCCTCTGCTTTCTCCATCCCCTCGCGGTCGTCCTCATCTGGATCGACCTGCTGTCCCGCACCGACATATCCAAGGGCGCGAAGCTGGCCTGGGCACTGTTCGTGCTGATTCCTCTCGTGCCGTTCATCTACGTGCTCACCGGCGGCGACCTGTGGTGACTCTGCCGCAGACGCGGCGGCCCGCATCTCGTCGGGGGATCCTCGTAAGGTGACTCAGGTGGCCTCCCCCGTCGCCGGTTCCCGCGTGCGTGACCCCGCGGAGGTGCTGCGCCGGGTTTTCGGCTACGACAGTTTCCGCGGTAGCCAGCAGGAGATCATCGATCACCTGATCGGCGGCCAGGACGCCCTGGTGCTGATGCCCACCGGCGGCGGCAAGTCGCTGTGCTACCAGATCCCGGCGCTGGTCCGGGACGGCACGGGGGTGGTGGTCTCGCCCCTGATCGCGCTCATGCAGGATCAGGTGGACGCGCTGCGCGGCCTCGGGGTGCGGGCCGGCTTTCTCAACTCCACCCAGGACATCGGCGCCCGCCGCCTGGTCGAGGACGCCTTCCTCGCGGGTGAACTTGACCTGCTCTACGTGGCACCGGAACGGCTGTGCACGGAGCCGATGCTGCGACTGCTCGAACGCGGCAGCATCTCGCTGTTCGCCATCGACGAGGCACACTGCGTGTCCCAGTGGGGGCACGACTTCCGGCCCGACTACCTCGGCCTGGCCGTGCTGCGCGAACGCTTCGCCGGAGTCCCACTCGTCGCGCTGACCGCCACCGCGACCCAGGCCACCCGTGCCGAGATCTCCTCCCGGCTGCACCTGACCCAGGCCCGCAAGTTCGTGGCGAGCTTCGACCGGCCCAACATCCAGTACCGGATCGCGCCGAAGAACGACCCGAAGCGGCAGTTGCTCGAACTGCTGCGCACCGAGCACGCGGGGGACTCGGGCATCGTCTACTGCCTGGCCCGCGCCTCGGTGGACCAGACCGCCGAGTTCCTCGCGGGCAACGGGCACGTGGCCCTCCCCTACCATGCCGGGCTCGACTCCCGCACGCGCGGCGAGAACCAGGCACGCTTCCTCCGCGAGGACGGCGTCATCATGGTCGCCACGATCGCCTTCGGCATGGGCATCGACAAGCCGGACGTGCGCTTCGTCGCGCACCTCGACCTGCCCAAGTCGGTGGAGGGCTACTACCAGGAAACGGGCCGGGCGGGCCGGGACGGCCTGGCATCCACGGCCTGGCTGAGCTACGGCCTGCAGGACGTCGTACAGCAGCGAAAACTGATCGACTCCTCCGGCGGCGACGAGGCGCACCGCCGCCGCCAGAGCCAGCACCTGGACGCCATGCTGGCGCTGTGCGAGACGGTCGGCTGCCGGCGGGTGCAGCTACTGGGGTACTTCGGCGAGCAGGGCGAGCCGTGCGGCAACTGCGACACGTGCCTGACGCCACCGGAGGCGTGGGACGGCACGATCGCCGCGCAGAAGCTGCTGTCCGCGGTCTACCGGCTGCGCAGCGAGCGCCGCCAGCGGTTCGGCGCGGGCCACGTCATCGACATCCTGCTCGGCAAGCAGACACCCAAGGTGACGCAGCACGGCCACGACACCCTGACCGTGTTCGGCATCGGCACCGACCTGCGCGACACCGAGTGGCGCGGCATCGTCAGGCAACTGCTCGCCCAGGGGCTGCTCGCGGTGGAGGGTGACTACGGCACCCTGGTGCTCACCGACGCCAGCGCGCAGGTGCTCCGCAAGCAGCGGCCGGTCATGCTCCGCCGCGAGCCGGAGCGGGCGCCGAAGGCGCCACGGGCCCGCAAGGCCGGGGCCGTCGCCGACCTGCCTGCGCAGGCCCTGCCTGTCTTCGAGCGGCTGCGGGCCTGGCGCTCGGAACGGGCGAAGGAACAGGGTGTCCCCGCGTACGTGGTGTTCAGCGACGCCACGCTGCGGGAGATCGCCACGACGCTGCCGTCGTCGCTGGCCGGGCTGAGCAACGTGAGCGGCATCGGGGAGACCAAGCTGGCCAGGTACGGCCAGCAGGTCCTGGACGTTCTCGGCGCCTGACCCGCAACCGCCGTGACCGGCGCACGCCGATCCGTGGCACCCTGGTGCCAGGAGACGCTGCGTTCTCATCAGCTCGCGTCCGGAGGTGCCAGGTGCTGTATCCGCTGATAGTCCGCGACTTCCTCGACCGGGCCGAGCATGTGTACCCGGACCGGGTCGCCATCGTCGACGAGCCGGATCAGCCAGCCCCCAGCCTCGGTGAGATCACCTACCGCGAGATGGCGGCCCTGGCGCGGGCTCAGGCGGCCCGGCTTGACCAGCTCGGCGTGCCGTCCGGCGGCCGCGTCGCGATCGTCTCGCAGAACTCCGCCCGGCTGCTCACGTCGTTCTTCGGCGTCTCCGGGTGGGGCCGGGTGCTGGTGCCGATCAACTTCCGGCTGGCCCAGGCCGAGATCGACTACATCATCAGGCACAGCGGCGCCTCCGTCGTGTTCGCCGACCCGGCACTGCGCGACGTCCTGCCCGGCCTCGACGTCCCGCACAAGTTCGTGCTCGGCGACGACGACGCGCTGTATGCGCGCGGGGCCGAGCCCCGCGAGTGGGCCGAGCCGGACGAGAACGCCACGGCGACGATCAACTACACCTCCGGCACCACCGCACGGCCCAAGGGCGTGCAGCTCACCCACCGCTGCCTGTGGCTCAACGCCACGGTCTTCGGCCTGCACACCACGATCAGCGACCGTGACGTGCTGCTGCACACCCTGCCGATGTTCCACGTCAACGGCTGGGGCATGCCGTACGGGGTCACCGGGGTCGGCGGCAGGCACATCGTGCTGCGCCAGGTCGACGGGGCGGAGATCCTGCGCCGGGTGGACCGCCACGGGGTCACGCTGCTGTGCGGGGCGCCGGCGGTGGTGAACACCACCCTGGATGCGGCCGCCCAGTGGGACGGCACCGTCCCCGGCAGCGGCAGGACCCGGGTGGTCGTGGCGGGTGCCCCGCCGCCGTCGCGGACGATCGAGCGCGTGCTGACCGAACTGGGCTGGGAGTTCATCCAGATCTACGGCCTGACCGAGACCTCGCCGCTGCTCACCGTGAACCGCACCCGCGCCGAATGGGACAAGCTGGAACCGGCCGAACGGGCCCGCAAGCTGATGCGCACCGGGGTACCCGCACTCGGCGTGCGGCTGGAGATCAGCCCCGACGGCGAGGTGCTCAGCGCCACCAACCACAACCTGGGCGGCTACTGGGACCAGCCGGAGGAGACCGCCAAGGCCACCGCCGGAAACCAGTTCAGCACCGGCGACGGCGGCTATCTCGACGACGACGGCTACCTGGTGATCACCGACCGGAAGAAGGACGTGATCATCTCCGGCGGCGAGAACGTGTCCTCGATCGAGGTGGAGGACCGGCTGATGGCGCACCCGGCGGTGCGCGAGGCCGCGGTCATCGGCATCCCCGACGAGAAGTGGGGTGAGCTGGTCACGGCGCTTGTCGTCACCGACGGCTCCGGCGTGACCGCCGAGGACCTGATCACGCACTGCCGCGGGACCCTGGCAGGATTCAAGTGCCCCAAGCGGGTCGAGTTCGTCGCCGAACTGCCGCGCACCGCCACCGGCAAGCTGCAGAAGTTCAAGCTCCGCGAGCCCTTCTGGACCGGACGCGACCGCCAGGTCGGCTGACTCCGCCACGGCACCCGCGCCGAGCCGCGGTCGGCGAACGCCCTCACCCGTTTGCCCGGGTCGGGTACGATTAGTCATCCTTAACCAAAGAATTGTTAATATGGTCACCGCAGATTAATAGAGCGCCGGTATCAACCCCGCCCACCGGAGCGATCTGCGGTCATACTTCGTAGCCAGTAGTTGCTAGGATGCATTCGGGCTTGCTGGCGGCTGCCCCATTTGGGCGGCCGGGGAAATATCCGCCGAATTCGCTATCAACCTTCAGGAGGCCCGGTGGCCGAAACATCCAGCCCCGCTCCCTTCGCCCGCGATGTCGTCGTCATCGGCGGCTGCGGTCACGTGGGGCTGCCGCTGGCCGTCGCCTTCGCCTCCCGTGGCCTGCGCGTGGGCATCTTCGACATCAGCGAGTCCGCGGTCACCTGCGTGAACTCCGCCAGGATGCCGTTTGCCGAACCAGGGGCGGAGGCCCCGCTGGAGCGTGCGATCGCGGCGGGCACGCTCGAGGCCTCGACGGACCCCGCGATCGTCAGCACCGGCGAGCACGTGCTCGTGGTGATCGGCACACCGGTGGGTGAAAACCTCGAGCCCGACCAGTCGGCCATCCCGAACGCCCTCCAAAGCTGCGCGGCCCACCTCGGCCCCGGCCAGATCCTCATCCTGCGCAGCACCGTGTACCCGGGCGTGACGGCCCGGGTCGAGAAGATGGTCGCGGGTCTCGGCGTGGACATCGACGTGGCGTTCTGCCCGGAGCGCATCGCCGAGGGCATGGCCATGACCGAGCTGTTCGAGCTTCCGCAGATCGTGTCCAGCCGCACCGCCCGGGGCCTGGCCAGGGCCAGCGAACTGTTCCGCACGCTGACGCCGACGCTGGTGCCGATGACGCCGGAGGAAGCCGAGCTGGCGAAGCTGTTCACCAACACCTGGCGGTACATCAAATTCGCCACGGCGAACCAGCTCTACATGATGGCGAACGATCGCGGCCTGGATTTCGAGCGCATTCGGCAGGGGCTGGTCCTGGATTACCCGCGGGCCGCGGACATGCCCGGCGCCGGATTCGCGGCCGGCCCGTGCCTATTCAAGGACACAATGCAGCTCGCCGCGTTCAATAACAACAATTTTGCGCTCGGCCACACCGCGATGGCCATTAACGAGGGGCTGCCGCTTTACCTGGTGGCCCGCCTGGAACAGCGTTTCGATCTGAGCAAGATGACCGTCGGCATCCTGGGGATGGCGTTCAAGGGCGGGTCCGACGACGTCCGGTCCAGCCTGGCCTACAAGCTCAAGCGCCTGCTGGCGTTCAAGGCGGACTCGGTGCTCTGCACCGACCCCTACGTCACCACCGACCCGGACCTGACGCCGCTGGCGGAGGTGCTGGCCCAGGCGGACCTGCTCATCATCGCGGCCCCGCATCCCGAGTATGCCGCCCTGGAGACCGGCAAGCCGGTCGCCGACGTATGGAACGTGCTCGGGAAGGGGGTCGTTGTGTGACCATGGGCGAGCCGCGCGTTTCGATCATCATTCCGGCGTACAACGAGGGCAAGCACATCGTCCCCGTCCTGGACCGCCTGTTCGAGTCGGTCCGCATGTCCTGTGAGGTACTGGTCGTCGTCGACGGCGAGAGCGACTCCACCGTGCCCGTGGTCCGCGACTACGCCCAGGCCGAGCCGAGGCTGCGGTGCCTGGTCAACACCTACGGGCCGGGCCCCGCGAACGCCATCCGCTTCGGCATGGCGGCCGCCGTGGCGAAGGTCGCCGTGGTCACGATGGCCGACGGCTGCGACGACTCCAGGCAGATCGATGACCTGGCCAGGCTGGTCGAGCGCGGCGTGGCGGTGGCCGCGGCGTCCCGGTACATGGCCGGCGGCCAGCAGGTCGGCGGCCCGCTGCTCAAGGGCATGCTGTCGCGGACCGCTGGCCGGTCGCTGCGGCTGTTCGCCCGGCTGGGCACGCGCGACGCGACCAACTCGTTCAAGGCGTACTCGACGAGCTTCGTCCGCGAGGTCGGCATCGACTCGCGCGACGGCTTCGAGATCGGCATCGAACTGACCGCCAAGGCAAAGCGCCTGCGCCTGCCGGTCGCCGAGATCCCGACGATCTGGCTGGACCGGCCGACCGGCGTGTCCAACTTCAAGGTCGCCGAGTGGATTCCCAAGTACCTGCACTGGTACCGGTTCGCCTTCGGCAGCCGCCTGACCCCCGAGCAGATCAGGGCCCAGGGAGCGAAGAAAGGGAAGTGATCAGGGTGGGGCGGCGGGGTAATGGACTAGCAGAGCAGGTTCTGGTCAGCGGCTCAGCCGGGTTCATCGGCGGATATGTCGTCGGCGAACTGCTCGACCGCGGCTACGAGGTCGTGGGCCTGGACAACTTTTCCAAGTACGGCAAGGTGGCCAAGTCCTACGACGGCCATCCCCGCTACCGGCTGGTGGAGGGCGACGCCAGGGACGTCGCGCTGCTGACCGGGCTGCTGGCTGACTGTGACCATTTCATCGCGGGTGCGGCGATGATCGGCGGCATCTCCTACTTCCACGCCTACGCCTACGACCTGCTGGCCACCAACGAGCGGATCATCGCGGCCTCCTGCGACGCGGCCATCAAGGCCCACGCCGAGGGCCGCCTGCGCAAGGTCACCTACCTGTCCTCGTCGATGGTGTTCGAGAGCGCCGACCAGTGGCCGTCCTACGAGGGCCAGCAGCGGGAGATCCCGCCGCCGGTGTCCTCCTACGGTTTCCAGAAGCTCGCCGTCGAGTACTTCGCCCAGGCCGCGTGGGATCAGTACCGGCTGCCTTTCACCATCATCCGGCCGTTCAACTGCGTGGGGATCGGCGAGAGCCGGGCGCTGGGCGACGAGCAGATCATGTCGGGGAACGTCCGGCTGGCAATGAGCCACGTGGTACCCGACCTGGTGCAGAAGGTAGTCAAGGGCCAGGATCCGCTGCACATCCTTGGATCCGGTGACCAGGTGCGGCACTACACCTACGGCGGCGACCTGGCGGCCGGCATCGTGACCGCGATGGCGCACCCGGACGCGCAGGGCGAGGACTTCAACCTCTCCACCGGGGAGGGCACCACGGTGCTTCAGCTCGCCGAGCTCATCTGGCGCAAGATCAAAGGTCCTGGCGCCCCGTTGCGCATCGTCCACGACGAGCCGTTCGCGCACGACGTGCAGCGCCGGGTTCCGTCCACGGACAAGGCCAAGCGGGTGCTCGGCTTCGAGGCGACGACCTCGCTGGACCAGATGCTCGACGAGGTGATCCCGTGGATCGCCCGGGCAGTGGAGACCGGCACGATATGACCTCAGCGTCGGCCTCTGGGGGGCGGGCCGGCACCACCACGGCACCCGAATACACCGACCAGGCACGGCACTCCGCCCGCCGTACCCTGACCACACTGACCGGGCGCTGTCGTTCTACACCACCGAACTGCCGGAGTACATGCTGGTGGAACTGGTGCGCGGGCTGAACGCCGATGTCGTGCACGTGGCCGCGGCCCTTACCTACACGCTGCTCGTCCTGCTGGCCGCGGTCCTGGCCAAGGGCCGCGCCACGGGACGCGAGGCCGTGGTCCGGATGCTGCTGGCCGGCGGCATCATGGTCGCGCCGCAACTCGGCACCGGCGCGGGCATCCTGCTGCTGTCACCGGACCACGTGGGCAGCAACGTGCCGGTCCTGCTCATCTGGCTGCTGCTGGACCGGGCGCCACGCCGCTGGTGGGTGCCGGTGCTGGCCGGAGCGCTGATGACCTGGGCGCTGATCGGTGACGGGATCGTCATGTACACCGGGTTCCTGCCGCTCACGATCGTCTGCGCGATCCGCGCCTGCTCCCCGAACTAGGCTGACCCAGCCTCCCGGGCCAGCCCCCTACCGGGCCATCGTGGACGGGCCCACGTGGGCGTCCAGCCAGTCGGCCAGTGGCCGGGCCGCCCGCAGGAAACCGGCGATGCGGTCCTTGGCCTCCGCGGTCTCCAGCCAGGGCTGGTGCGGCCATTCCTTCCAGGCGACGATGCCCTTGTAGCGCAGCAACTCGCCGCGCGGGTGATCGGCCGGGTAGCCCCGGGGCACGGTCTTCAGCACATCGCGGCCGTGCACCTCGATGTCCTGCTTCTCGATCACGGCGATCACCTGGTCGAGCTCGCCGCCGGTCCGGTGGTCCGCTACCGCCGCGCGGTACCTGCCGACCTGGTCGGAGGCCATGCCGTACATGCCGTCGCCGGCTGCGAGGCCCCGGGCCGAGAGCTGGACGTAGCTACCCCCGAGCATGGCGCCCAGGTGCGTCTTGTAGGGGGTCTTGTCCTTGCTGAACCTGACGTCGCGGTAGGGGCGGAAGATCTTCGACTCGCCGAACTCTGGCCCAAGCTCGTCGAGCAACTCCGTCATCGGGCCGAGGACTTTCTCGTCGTAGACCGCTTTGCACCTGGTCCAGTACGTCTTGGTGTTGTCGGCCTCCAGGCCCTCGTAAAACTCAAGCGCCTCGTCACCCCACCCGCTGAAGGCCATGTCCTTCAGTCCTCTCTCGGTTCCTTGTCCCGCTGGCCTGCGGCCCCTGCGACTACGTCGCGGGGGCCTTGTCCTGGATCTCCCAGGCGTGGTCGATGGCGTGCCAGGCGGCGCGGCGGGCGACGAACCTGGCCGGGCGGCGGGTGCGGCCCAGATCCTCCGGCGCGCGGGCCGCGGCGCTGGCGCGGATCTCCTCGAGGATCCGGGCGCGGATCCGGGCCAGCGCCGCGAGGTCGCCGGCCGGGAAGGGCCGCTCGGCAAGCCCGAGCATCCGGGCGTGCAGCACCTCGGTCTCGTGCACGTGCTCGATGATCTGGTCGCGGTCCCGGCCGCCGCCGCGCGGGCCCTTGCGCAGTACCGGCGGCGCCGCGGCGGCGGTCTGCTCGAAGTAGTCCCACGCGGTTTCCACGAGACTGGCCAGCCGTTCGGCCTGCTGCACCGTGCCGGGGTCACTGTCCAGCGCGGGCGCGACGTCCAGGGCACCGAAGTCGGTCGCGGCAGTGCCGGTCACCTGCTCGGCGATCGCGATGCAGTCCACCTCGTGGACCGGGTCGAAGGCCACGCCGGCCAGGGCGGGCACCACCGCGTACCGCGAGGCCGCCGTCGCCAGCGCTGCGAGCGCCTCCTCCTCCCCGCGGCCGGACCGGCACCAGCCCGGCCAGTCCACGGAGCACGCGAATACCCGCTTGGTGCCCATTTCCAGGTACACACCCGTCACGGGGACCATCTTCGCAGGGGCGAGCGGCCAGCGTTACCCGTGCTGGAACTCCAGGATGCGCCAGGGCAGCACCCGGGCCAGCGGTGTGTCCCTGACCAGGCGGTAACCCTCTTCGGCCATCAACTCCTCGTGCTGGGCGCGGGTGCGCTCCCGTCCGCCCAGAGTGGTGAGCATGATGAGGTCCATGATGTGGGCGAGCGACGGCTCGGGGCCATCCGGCAGCATCAACTCGATCACCATGATCGAGTTGCCCGGCCGGCCAGCCTTCCGGCAGTTGCCAAGGACGGCTTCCTCGGGGTGTTTCCCGTAGTACTCATAGAGACCGCCGGGTGCGCCCGGGTTGACCTTCCCGGTCGCTACCACGTCGGTGATGTGGCTGCCCACGGTCCACATGGGCGGCGCGAGCCAACCGGCGGCGAGGTAGCGGGCCGAGCCTTCCACGTCGGTGCGGAACAACTCCCCCGCCCCGGTCAGCACGTACAGGCCGGCGTCGTCCCGGCGGACCAATCCGTAGACCGCCGCCGCGGCCAGCACCCGGTCGAGCGCGTCCGCGTCGGCCCCTGCCTCGGCCGCCAGGTCGGCGACCGGGCGTGGCCCGGCGGCGATCAGATCCGGGACACCTAACCTGGCCAGAACGAGTGCGACCTGGGCCATCAGCAAGCCTTCGAGCACCACGCTCGCCTGCTCCCCGTCCGCGCCGTGGCCGAGCATCTTCGCATGCAGCGTCATCCGTGGCTCACTCACCGGCCCTGCTCCTTCCTTCGCGCGATTCCCACGAACTGACCGCACCGCGGTACAGTCCACACTCTTCCATGCCGCGTGTAAATGGCCCCTGCTGGCCCGGTACGGCCCGGGCAAAGACCTGCATTCTTCGCAGAGCAACGCGCCCGGTCCCTTTACAGACCGCGCCGGTTAGTCAAACATCACGAGTATCGCTACTGGACTGCCTCTAATCTCAGTGAGCTTCCCAGCCTTGTTGACGCCGCGGCTGACCTGCGCGTGATGGATGGCTGGAAGCTCGGGGCCCTGCGATGGGCGCGGGTCTAGTGGGAGTGAACTCGCCGCCCGGCTGACACGCAGGAGCCCGCAATGCCTGAGCCAGGAGCCATGCCGGTGGCCGGACCGCGCGCGTCGGAGGGGACCGTGACGCTGTTAACACCAACCGAGGACAAACCAGCGAACCTGGGCGCGGGAGGATTTCCCCGCCGGCGGGTTCCGCCCGGGATGGCCGCGCTGGCCGCGCAGTTCCCCGGGCTACGTGTCGAAGAGATGCTGTGCCACGACGGCAAGTCGCTGGTGGCCGCCGGGCATGCGGGTGACCAGCCGGTGGTCATCAAGGTGCTGGCCGACGGCGATCCGAGCTGGCGGCACCGGCAGCGTCACGAGATCGGCGTGTACCAGATCTTCGCCGAGCATCCACCGCCGGTGCGCGTGCCCCGGCTGGTGCACACCGACGGGCACCGCATCGTCGTGATGGAACGGCTGGAGGGCACCACCCTGGGCAGCGGCCGTTACCCCCGGATCCTCACCAGCTCCGAGGTCGTGGCCGCGATCACGCTGGTCGGCCGGTTGCACGGCTGGCAGCCGCTGCCGGAAGGGTTCCGGCCGGTGTTCGCCTACCACAAACGGATTGCCCGCTACCACGCCGCCGGATACTTCACCCAGGACGATCGGCGGGCGGTGGAGCGGCTGCTC
>Ga0070710_10001243_pt1 | contig 12091 bp, 10 predicted proteins | sample LARL52metaG_FD_65454 | JGI IMG/M metagenome (GOLD analysis project Ga0070710, IMG submission 65454) | Corn, switchgrass and miscanthus rhizosphere microbial communities from Kellogg Biological Station, Michigan, USA - LAR L5-2 metaG | ecosystem: Host-associated > Plants > Roots > Rhizosphere ... | reverse complement strand
GCTCGTTTTCACTTTGCACACGCAGCGACCAAATTATGTCCGCTTTGCCCGGTTCTCATGGTCGGAACGTGTGCAAAGACGCGTCCGGTCTCACCATGCGAGACGGCAATCCTGTGCGGGTCTAGACGCGCTCGCGTTCGCGGAGTCGCTGGCTGACCACGGAGGAGACACCGTCGCCCTGCATGCTGATGCCGTACAGCGAGTCGGCGACTTCCATCGTTCGCTTCTGGTGCGTGACGACGATCAGCTGGGAGGTCTCCCTGAGCTCGTCGAACACACCCAGCAGCCGCTGCAAGTTCGTGTCGTCGAGCGCCGCCTCGACCTCGTCGAGCACGTAGAACGGCGACGGGCGGGCCTTGAAGATCGCCAGCAGATAAGCGATAGCGGTCAGCGAGCGCTCGCCGCCGGACAGCAGCGACAGCCGTTTGACCTTCTTGCCCGGGGGCCTGGCCTCCACCTCGATCCCGGTGCTGAGCATGTCGTCGGGCTCGGTCAGCACCAGCCTGCCCTGGCCGCCGGGAAACAGCCGGGCGAAAATACCCTCGAACTCCCGCGCGGTGTCCTGGTACGCGGCCTCGAAGACCTGCTGAACCCGCTCGTCCACCTCCTTGACCACGGTAAGCAGGTCGCGCCGGGTCTTCTTGAGGTCCTCGAGCTGGGCGCCGAGGAACGCGTGTCGCTCCTGCAGGGCCTCGAACTCTTCCAGGGCCAGCGGGTTCACTTTGCCGAGCTGGGCCAGCTGGCGTTCGGCCACCCGGGCCCGGCGTTCGGTCTCGGCCCGGTTGAACACGAGCAGGGCGCCCTGGCCGCCGGCCCCGTTGACCCCGCCGGTGCCGTTGATCCCGGCTGTCCCGCTGGCCCGGCGCGCGTCGTTGGATCCGGGAGCCCCGTCGGGCCCCCGCGATTCGTTCTCTGCGCGGGCCCCGTTGACCCCGCGCGCCTCGCTGGCCCTGCCCGCCTGGTCGTGCCCGCGCACCCCATTGGCCTCGCGTGACTCGTCGGGCTGGCCGAGCCGGTCCGCCCGGCCCTCTGCCTCGGCGACGACGGCCCATTCCCCCGGGCCGGCCGGGGCGGAACCGGCATCGGGTCCGTACTCGGCGAGCAGCACGTGGGTGTCGAGCCCGTACTCCTCCGCGACCCGGCTGGCGATCTGCTGCAGGCGCACCCGGTGCTCGGCGGCCACCAGCTCCACGCTGTGCGCGCGGTCGGTCAGCGTGTCGAGCTCGGCCCCGATCGCGGTGATCCTGGCGCGCAGCCGGGCCAGCTCCTCCGCCTGTCCCGCGGTGGCCTCCTCGGCCGCCTGCCGCTCGGCCCGGGCCAGCTCGACGGACGTCTCGATCCGCGCGATGGCCCGCCCGGCTCCCTCGGCCACGGCGCGGGCGATGGCCGCGTCGCGGGTACGCCGGGCCAGCCGGGCGGCCGCCTGCTCGCGGGCCTGGCGCTCGGTGGCAGCGGCGTTCGCCAGCGCGTCCCCGCGGCCGGCAATGGCCCGCACCCGCTCCTCGAGCGTGCGCACCTCGAGCCGGGCCTCCATCTCCGCGGCGCGCGCAACGCTGCACCGCGGGCCGAGCCGGCTGACGTCCGCTTCCGCGGCGCCGGGGCCGCCGGTGGCACCAGCCCGCTCGTCCTCCTCGGCCTCCGCCTTGGTCAGCCGCCGCTCCAGATCCTCGAAGCGGGCCAGAGCGGTCTCCCGGGCCCGCTGCGCCGACGCGACCGCGGTGCCGATCCGCCCGGCCTCTTCCCTGGCGGCCCGGGCCGCGCCGGCCAGCAGGCCGACCTGCCCGGAGCTCTCGGCCGCGGCGCTGTCGGCCCCCTGCAGCCCGGCCTGGGCCCGGGCCAGGACCTGGCGGGCCCGTTCCTCGTCCGCCAGCGCGCCGGCCAGCTCGCGCTCGGCGTGCTCGCAGCGCTGCTCCGCGGCGGCCAGCCCGGCCGCTGCGGCATCGGCCGCGGCCCGAGTCTCCAGCAAGCTCGGCGCCTTCGCCGATCCGCCCTGGGCCCAGTGCGTCCCGAGCAGGTCTCCCTCCCTGGTAACCACCCGTAGCCCGGGGTTGGCTCGCACCAGGTCCCTGGCCTGGCTGAGGTCCGCCGCCACCACGACGTCGCCGAGGAGGCCGGCCGCGGCCCGGGCCGCGGCCGCGGGGGCGCGCACCAGGTCGAGCGCCCACCGCGCCCCGTCGGGCAGGACGACGCCTGCGTGGAGGTCGATGTCGGCGGCGATCGCGCCCCGGTCGCCCCCGGGATCGCCCTCCTGCCGCGGGTCACCGGAGCCCGCGATCACGAGCCCGGCGCCGCCGGCGTCCTCGCCGCGCAGCGCGCCGAGAATCGTCACGGCCTCGTCCAGGCCGGCCACGGCGACGGCGTCCGCCGCGGCCCCGAGTGCGGTCGCGATCGCCAGCTGGGCGCCGTCTTCGACGGTGAGCATCGCCGCGAACGAGCCCAGCACGCCGCCGAACCGGCCCGGCTCGCCGAGCAGGATCTTCGAGGCGTCGCCGCCTGCGGTCAGCGCCTCCTCGAGGGCCTCCTTGCGCGCCCGCAGGGCCGCGCGGTCCCCGCTGGCCTGGTGCTCAGCCGCGCGGAGCGCGGTCACCCGCTCGCTCGCGCGGCTGACCGCGGCCGCCGCCCGGTCGCACGCGGCGGCGAGGTCGGCGCGGCCGTCCTCGCGTCCGGCCGTCGCGTCCTCGGCCCGAGCATGCTCCCGCTCGGCGCGGGTGACACGCTCAGCGGCCTGCGCCTGCGCGGCCTCCAGCCGGGTGATCTCCTCCTGCGCCGCCAGCCCGCGGCTGCGCGCCGCTTCGACCTGGCCACGGAGCTTGGCCAGGCGCTCGGCGCGGGCCGCCGCGTCGCGCGCCTGGCTAGCCAGGCGGCGTTCCGCCTCGGTCAGCGCGGACTCGGCGGCCGTGCGAGACTGCACCGCCGTGTCCAGGCGGTCTCGGCAGACGTCGAGCTGCCGGGTGAGGGCGGCTTCTTCCTCGCGCAGGGTGGCTGCCTCCGCGTCAAGCGCGTCGGGGTCGCGACCGGAGCCGACCGGATCGGGGTTCGCGGACAGGTGACGGTGTCGCTCGGCGGCTAGGCCTGCCACTCCCCGGAACCGCTCGGCCAGGGCGGACAGGGCGAACCATGTCTCCTGCGCGCGGGCGAGCCTGGGCGCGTGCTCCCGGGCCGCGTCCTCGAGCTCGGCCTCCCTGTCCCGCGCGCGGGACAGCTCGGTCTCCAGCTCGGCGCGCCGGGCCGTGACCAGCGCCTCACCCGCTGTTTCCCGCTCGAGCTCGGCGGCCAGCGTGACGTAGTCATCGGCCAGCAGCCGCAGCCTGGCGTCACGCAGATCCGCTTGGATGGCCGCGGCCTTCCTGGCTATCTCCGCCTGGCGGCCGAGCGGCTTGAGCCTGCGGCCCAGCTCGGTGGTCAGATCCACGAGCCGGGTCAGGTTGGCCTGCATGGCGTCCAGCTTGCGCAGCGCCTTTTCCTTGCGCTTGCGATGCTTGAGTACGCCGGCCGCCTCCTCGATCAGCGCGCGCCGGGCGTCGGGCCCGGCGTGCAGCACCTCGTCGAGCTGGCCCTGGCCGACGATCACGTGCATCTCCCGGCCCAGCCCCGAGTCGGAGAGCAGCTCCTGGATATCGAGCAGCCGGCAGTGATCACCGTTGAGCGAGTACTCGCTCTGGCCGGACCTGAACAGCAAGCGGGTGAGGGTGATCTCGGCGTACTCGATCGGCAGCGCGCCGTCGCTGTTGTCGATCGTGAGCGTGACCTCGGCCCGGCCGAGCGCGGGCCGCGACGTGGTCCCGGCGAAGACCACGTCCTCCATCTTGCCGCCGCGCAGTGACTTCACGCCCTGCTCGCCCATAACCCAGGAGAGCGCGTCCACCACGTTCGACTTGCCCGACCCGTTCGGCCCGACGACACAGGTGATCCCCGGCTCGAAGCGCAACGTGCTTGAAGAGGCGAAGGACTTGAACCCACGCAGGGTGAGCGTCTTCAGGTGCACCCGCGGGATCTCCTCGTTAGTCGCGCCGGTAACGTCCGCAGCTTTTTGGCACCCTACCGCGAGGGGCCGTCACTTCCCCGTATTCACGCCGAAGGCGGCGGCCGCCGTCCGACGCGGGCCGCGATCGCCGCCGCGCACCGGCCCGGCCCCAGATCAAACGAACCGGCCGGACCCCAGACAGACGAATAGGGACGCCGGGCAGGCGTCCCTCATTCGTCGATGTTCCGCCGGGTCGGCGGGCACTCGTCAGGTGAGCGCTGGTTCGCGATGCTGAACCATCAGGTCATGAGCGACCTCCACGGCGAGCGCGTCCTTTTCCTCCTGAAGCCGGACAAGCTCGGCTTCAAGGTCACGAACACGCTGCTGGAGGCGACGCATCTCATTGACCATGCGGGGATCGGGCCCGCCGACGTGGCCGAGTAGAGCCTTCGCCATTGTAAAAGGTCCTCCACACTGAGTGACCAGAGTGGGCGCACACAACAAACGGACATAAGTGTGCGCGGCTAACACAACCAGGGTCCCACCCCACGGGGACCAGGTCAAGTTGGCCGACCCCCGTCCCACCAGGATATCCCCGCCACGGCGGCGTTATAGTCCCGCAAACCCGGAAATTTCTCCGCGCGGCTCGTCCCACTCATGAGCTACGTCGGTCACCCGGCCCGGCGCCGAAGGGCCGCTGAGCAGGGCAAGCAGCTCACGGCAGGCCTCCCGGCCGCCTTCGGCGACCACCTTCACCCGGCCGTCAGGCAGGTTCGTCGCCGCGGCGGCCACGCCGAGCCTCAGCGCCTGGGATCCCACCCACCACCGGAAGCCGACCCCCTGTACCAGCCCGTCGACCCACGCGGTCAGCCGGATCCCGGGGTCGCGGCCGGCGTCACCGGCGCGGGCGTCACCCACTGTGTCCGTCGTCCACCGTGTCCGTCACCATCGTGTCCGTCACCCACCGTGTCCGTCACCACCGGCCGCGGCGTGGCCGCGGCTGGCACCGGGGACAGCTGTAGGCAGAACGGTTCATGAACCGGTCCCGGCGCACCGGAGTGCCGCACCGGGGACACGGCCTGTCCTCCTGGCCGTAGACGGCCAGCGACCGGTCGAAGTAACCGCTCTCGCCGTTGACGTTGATGTAGAGGGCGTCGAACGAAGTGCCGCCGGCCTGCAACGCCTCAGTCAGCACCTCCGTGACCGCGGCCATCAGCCGAGCGATCTCCGGCCTGGTCATCGTCTCGGTGGGCCTGGCCCAGTGCAGCCGCGCCCGCCACAGCGCCTCGTCGGCATAGATGTTTCCGACCCCGCTGACCAGCGACTGATCAAGCAGTGCCCGCTTGATCCCGGTACGGCGGCCGCGCAGCCGCGCGGCCAGCGCGTCCGGATCGAACGCGGGCTCCAGCGGATCAGGTGCGATGTGCGCGATCGGCGCGGGCAGCTCATGGCCGCCGGGCACGAAGATCAGATGACCGAACGTCCGCTGGTCGGTGAAGCGCAGGTCGGGTCCGGCGTCGCGGAACGTGAAGCGGGCCCGTACGTGCGGCCCTATCGGCCGGTCCGGATCGCCGACCAGGAACTGCCCGCTCATGCCGAGGTGTGCGAGCAGCGCGTCGTCCCCGGCCGACAGCCACAGGTACTTGCCCCGCCGCCGGGCCTCGCTGATCACGCGCCCGGCCATCGCCGCCTCGAAATCAAGCGGGCCGGCCAGATGGCGCCGGACCGCCCGGGGGTGCAGCACCTCAGCGGCGGCCACCGTACGGCCCGCTACATGATGTTCGAGGCCGCGCCGGACGGTCTCGACCTCGGGCAGCTCGGGCACCCTAGTCCTGGGGCGAGTCAGGGCCGTCCTGCGACGACGCGGCGCCATCCTGCGATGACACAGCACCGCCCGAGGACGGCACGCTGCTGTCCTGTGATGGCGCGGCGCCATTCGGAGAGGGCTCAGCGCCGTCCGGCGACGGCATAACGGCGTGCAGGGACGACGGCCCAGCGCCATTCGGGGACGACGGCCCAGCGGCATCCGAAGACGACGGCCCAGCGGCATCCGGAGGCGGCGCAGCGGCGTCCTGCGACGACCCGGCGGCATCAGCGGACGACCCGGCGGCATCAGCGGACGACCCGGCAGCATCAGCGGACGACCCGGCAGCATCGGGGGACGACCCGGCAGCATCAGGCGATGACGCGGCGGCGTCCGGAGACGGCTGAGCATCGTCCTGCGCCAACCCGGCGGCGTCCGGGGAGAGCTCACCGCCGGCTGCGGCCTGGTTCTTCGAATTCCGTGCCCGGCCGGCTTCGGATTCGAGACTTTTCGTGATGGCCCGGTAGGCCGCCTCGGCCGCCTCCTGCTCGGCCTCCTTCTTCGACTTGCCATGGCCGGAACCGTAGGTACGGCCCGCAACCCGCACCGTGGCCCGGAACTGCTTCTGGTGGTCGGGCCCGCTCTCCTCGACCCGGTACTCCGGCACGCCGAGGAACTCGGAGGCGGTGAGCTCCTGCAGCGAGGTCTTCCAGTCCAGGCCGGCGCCCAGCTGCGCCGAGCTAGCGATGACCGTATCGAACAACTGGTGCACGAGGCGGCAGGCCGCCTCCAGGCCGCGATCCACGTAGACCGCGCCGATCACGGCCTCCAGCGTGTCGGCCAGGATGGACGGCTTGTCCCGGCCTCCGGTGCCCTCCTCGCCGCGGCCGAGCCGGACGTAGTCGCCGAGCCTGAGATCCCGCGCCACCCTGGCCAGCGATCGCATCTGGACCACGGCGGCCCGCAGCTTGGCCAGCTGTCCCTCGGGCAGGTCGGGATGCTTGCAGTACAGCGTGTCCGTCACGATCAGGCCGAGCACGGCGTCACCGAGGAACTCCAGCCGCTCATTGGTGGGCAGGCCGCCGTTCTCGTACGCGTAGGACCGGTGCGTCAGCGCACGCTCGAGCAGGTCATGGGTAACCGGGACGTCGAGTGCGGCCAGCAGCTTCGACCTGTCGCGCTCGCCGCCGCCGATCGGCGCTCCATTCCCTGCGGCCACGGTTCCCTCCTCCCGCGCGTGCGGAATCAGTGGATCAGGGTGGGGTGATGACCTGTCGGCGCTTGTAGGTACCACACGTCGGGCAGGCTACGTGCGGCAGTTTGGGGCTGCGGCACTGCGGGCAGCGCGCCAGCGTGGGCGCCGAAGTCCGCCACTGGGAGCGGCGGGATCTCGTATTGCTGCGCGACATTCTCCGCTTCGGTACCGCCACCTCAGCCCTCCTGTCCATTCGCGGCGCGTGTGCCGCCCTGACGTTCTGTTCCCAAGTCCAGTTGGTCCAACCGCGCCCACCGCGGATCGAGCGGACGATCATGGCCATGCTCCGGACCGGCGTCCGCGAGATGCACTCCGCACTCTACGCACAAACCCGCGCAATCCGGGCGGCACAGCGGTGCGAGCGGCAGGGCAAGCACCACGGCATCGCGGAACGCCGGCTCGAGATCGAGCAGTTCCCCCTGCAGGAAACGCCGGTCCGAGTCGTCGCCGGCCAGGGCCGGCGAGCCCTCCGGTTCATACAGTTCGCGGAAGGCGACTTCGACCGATGAAACCGTCGGCTCCAGGCACCTGGCACACTCGCCGGTCACCGGCGCCGTCGCCTCCGCGGTGACCAGCACCCCTTCCGACACCGCCTCCAGCAGGACCGTCAGCTTGATGTCGGCACCGGACGGCACGCAGGCCATCGCCACCCGCAGGTCCGCCGGTGCCGGGACGATGCGAGTCTCGCTGCGGGCGGTTCCCGGCTGGCGGCCGAGCGTCCGGGTATCGAACACCAGAGGGCTGTGCGGGCGCGGATGCTTGATCTGCTGGTTAGGTACGTATGACATGGCTGCGGATATCGAAGAGGGCTGGACCGAAGGGTTAGCCTACCTGCGGCCTTCAGTAAAACCCAACTCAGAGCGTGCTGCGGCCGGATCTTCATATTGCCGGCGGCTGGCCGAGCCGATCCCGCAGCCTGACCAGGACAAGCTCCGGGACCAGCCCGCCCACATCCCCGCCGTAGCGGGCGATCTCCTTGACCAGGCTGGACCGCAGGTACGCGTACAGCGGATTCGTCGTCATGAACAGCGTCTCTATGCCGGCCAGGCGGTAGTTCATCTGCGACATCATCTGCTCGTACTCGAAGTCGCTGACCGCTCGGAGCCCCTTGACGATGGCCGAGATGTCGTTGGCCCGGCAGAAGTCGACGATCAGCCCGTGGAATCTGGCTACCCGCACGTTCTCGTAGCCGACGGTGACCTCGCGGAGCATCTCCACCCGCTCGTCGGTGGTGAACAGCGCCTGCTTGGAGATGTTGGTGAGCACCGCGACCACGACCTCGTCGTAGAGCCGGGCGGCCCGGCCGATGATGTCAAGGTGCCCGTTCGTGACGGGATCGAAGGAACCAGGACAGACGACGCGGCGCACGCGATTCCACCCTTCGGGCAGGTCGACGGTGATGTCATGCCAGCAGCGCACCCGTGGCGAGACCGTACCAGAGGGTGGCCTCGCCGTACCGCCGCGACCTGTCCTCGGCGTAGCCCTCAGGCCAATGCACCGGCCCTGATCTGGTGCTTCGCTCCACCACGACCAGGGCTCCCGGCGCCAGCCAGCCTGCGGTGATCAGCGCGGTGAGCATCGCGGAGAGCGCCTCGCCCGGCATCGCGTAGGGCGGGTCGGCGAAGGCCAGGTCGAACCGGCCGCCGGCCGCGCCCCCCGCCTGCTCCCCGGCCGGGCCCCTGGCGAGCACGCGCTCCACCCGGTCCGCGACGACGTACGCCCCGGCCAGCCCCAGCGCGGCGATGTTCGCGCGGATCACACGGACCGCACGCGGGTCGGCCTCGGCCAGCAGGGCGCGGTCGGCTCCGCGGGACAGTGCCTCCAGGCCCACCGCCCCGGAGCCTGCGTACAGGTCAAGGACGCTGGCCCCGGTCAGCGGCCCGCGGATCGCCTGCACGGTGGCGAACAGTCCTTCCCGGGCCCGGTCGCTGGTCGGCCTGGTGTCGCGTCCGGCCGGCACCGACAGCCGACGGCCGCCCGCGATCCCCGCGATGACCCTGGTCATGCCGGGAAGCGTAACTGGCGCGGGCCGCGTCCCCGGCTGCCGTGGCGTCCCGCATGATGGATGTCGATTTGCTGTTCACCGGTGACCAGCAATCTTCCATCGATCATGGCGGCCCCTGGCGGCGACGTGCCGGGAGTGCCGGGGGCTGTCGTGGCGGCGGCAGAACGGACGCGTGATCAGGCCTTCTCTAGGAACTCGGCCTGGTCGGGGCCGAGGAGCTCGCTGATCGCCGCGGCCAGGCCGGGATGGCGGTCAAGCTCGGGGTCGCGGTCCACCAGGTCGGTCGCCTCGCGGCGCGCCCGGCCGATCAGGTCCTCGTCCCGCAGCAGCGTGAGCAGGCGGAGGCTGGACCTGCGGCCGGCCTGGGCTGCGCCGAGCACGTCACCCTCCCTGCGCTGTTCCAGGTCGAGCCGGGACAGTTTGAAGCCGTCCAGCGTCGTAGCCACCGCCTCGAGCCGCTCGCGCGACTTGCCGCCCTCGGCCGCCTCGGTCACCAGCAGGCACAGGCCCGGCACCGTCCCCCGACCGACCCGGCCACGCAGCTGGTGCAGCTGGGACACGCCGAACCGTTCCGCGTCCATGACGACCATGGTGGTGGCGTTCGGGACGTCCACACCCACCTCGACGACGGTGGTAGCCACCAGTACGTCGATCGTGCCGACGGCGAAGTCCCGCATGATCCGGTCCTTTTCCTCCGGACGCAGCCGTCCGTGCAGCACACCCAGGCGGAGGCCCTTGAGCGGCCCCTGCTCGAGCGTGGGCGCCACGTCCAGCACGGCCAGCGGCGGGCGGCCGGGCATCGCGGCCGATCCGGGCGGCGAGCTGCCATCCGGCTCGCTCGGCTCGATCCCGTCGTCGTCGGGCTGACCGCCGACCTCCTCGTCGCCGCCGATGCGCGGGCAGACCACGTACGCCTGCTGGCCGTGCCCCACCTCCTCGCGGACCCGCTCCCACGCGCGCTCCAGGTACCTCGGCTTGTCCGCGGCCGGCACCACGTGGGTCGCGATCGACGAGCGGCCCGCGGGCAGCTCGCTCAGGGTGGATACGTCGAGGTCGCCGTAGACGGTCATCGCCACGGTGCGGGGGATGGGCGTCGCGGTCATGACGAGCACGTGCGGGCGGCCATCCTGCGCCTTCTCGCGCAGTATGTCGCGCTGCTCGACGCCGAACCTGTGCTGCTCGTCCACGACCACCAGGCCGAGATCGGCGAACTGCACCCGCTCCTCCAGCAGCGCGTGGGTGCCGATCACGATGCCGGCCGCGCCAGATGCGGCGTCGAGCAGTGCCTCGCGCCGGCGGGCGGCGCCCTGGGCGCCTGTGATGAGCGCGACCCGGGTGGACTTGTCCGCGGCGCCGAGCGTGCCTGCCTGACCCAGCGGGCCGAGCAGGTCGCTGACCGACCGGTAGTGCTGCTGCGCGAGCACCTCGGTCGGGGCCAGCAGGGCGGCCTGGCCGCCCGCGTCCACCACCTGGAGCATGGCGCGTACCGCGATCACCGTCTTGCCCGAGCCGACCTCGCCCTGCAGCAGCCGGTGCATCGGATGGGCGCAGCCGAGATCGGAGGAGATCGTCTGGCCCGCCGCGCGCTGGCCCTCGGTGAGCGTGAACGGGAGCCTGGCGTCGAAGGCCGCGGCCAGGCCGTCGGGCTCGGCCGGGCGCGGCATCGCGGGCAGTGCGGCGGCCGCGCGCCGCCGCTGGGCGAGCGCCGCCTGGATCACGAACGCCTCGTCCCACTTCAGCCGCTCCCTGGCCCGCTTCCAGTCCTGGTCATCCAGCGGCAGGTGAACGGCCCGGATCGCCTCGGCCAGGCCGACGAGCCGGTACCGCTCGCGGACATCGGCGGGGAGCGGGTCGTCGCCGACGTCAAGCACGTCGAGGACGGTGCGGATGCACTTGGCGATGCGCCAGCTCGGCAGCTTCCTGGTCGCCGGGTAGACCGGGATGATCTCCGCGGCGTACTCGGCGGCGAGCTCGGTGCCGGCCTCGTCGGCCGAGATCACCTCACAGTCCGGGTGCACGAGCTGGCGCCGGCTCCTGAAGATGGACACCTCGCCGGAGAACAAGCCGAACATGCCGGGGGACAGCCGCCGCTGCCACGAGCTCCAGCGCTTGCTGAAGAAGGTCAGGAGCAGCTTGTCCGCGCCGTCGGTGACCACGACCTCGGTGATCTGGCCCTTGCGGTGACCCATAGGGCGCGACTTCACGCTGACCACCTGGGCCAGCACGGTCACGTGCTCGCCGATGCGCAGCGAGGCCAGCTCGGTGAGCTCGCCGCGCTGGTGATACCGGCGCGGATAGTGACGCAGCAGGTCGCTGACGGTGCGGATCTCGAACGCGTCGTCGAAGGCCTTGGCCGCCTTCGGCCCGAGCGGGGTGCGGCCCAGCGGCTCGTGCAGGGTCACCATACCGGCAGGATAGGACGTGGCACCGTCGACAATGGCCCGGTCAGCGCCACCGGACGGCGCCGGTTCGCCTCCGGGCGGGGTGGTCGGATATCCTTCGACGACTGCCCGGGCGAATCCCGTGGTCGCGCCGGGCGTTTGACCAACCCAACCACCCAATGGAGCGATCCCGTGGCTTCCGTTTGCGACGTCTGCGGCAAGCAGCCGGGTTTCGGCAACAAGATCTCGCACTCGCACCGCCGCACCCGGCGCCGCTGGAACCCCAACATCCAGACCGTACGCACGGTCGTCGGCGGGACGCCGAAGCGGCTCAAGGTGTGCACCTCGTGCATCAAGGCCGGCAAGGTCGTCCGCTGACGGTCCCGCCCCCCCGGGCCGACCGCTGACCGCGCAGGTCGGCCGGTGACCGCAAGCCCGCTATTCTCTCGCCGGCCATTATGACCGGCACACGTGCCCGGGCCGGGCATCCCACCGGGTCAATCGTGTCTGGGGCTGTGCATCCCCGGGTCAATTTCGCGCCGCGGCCGGGCGGTGGCCGTGCCTGTTCGCGCCATGGCCGGGCCGTGGCCGCGCCGGCTCGCGCCGGTCCGTGCGGTGGCCGTGCCGGTCCGTGCGGTGGCCGTGCCGGTCCGTGCGGTGGCCGTGCCGGTCCGTGCGGTGG
>Ga0070710_10001239_pt1 | contig 12104 bp, 10 predicted proteins | sample LARL52metaG_FD_65454 | JGI IMG/M metagenome (GOLD analysis project Ga0070710, IMG submission 65454) | Corn, switchgrass and miscanthus rhizosphere microbial communities from Kellogg Biological Station, Michigan, USA - LAR L5-2 metaG | ecosystem: Host-associated > Plants > Roots > Rhizosphere ... | reverse complement strand
GGGACAAAGGGCACGGATGAACCTCGAGCTGACCGACGAGCAGGTGGTCCTGCGTGACACCGTGCGCCGCTATCTCGCGGAAAAAGCAAGCGTGACAACCCATGTGCGGCCAATGCTCGATGATACGACCGGAACCACCGCCGAGGTGTGGAGTGGATTGGCGGCCCTGGGCACCACCGGGGTGCTGGTCCCGCAGGAGTACGGCGGCTCCGGTATGACGATGGTCGAGGCGGGCATCGTGGCGACCGAACTCGGCGCCGCGCTGCATCCGGGGCCGTGGCTGTCGAGCGCGGTCGCAGCGGCGCGCGCGCTGACTCGGATGGTCACCGGGACGCACGCCGCCTCGCTGTTGACCGGTATCGCCGATGGTTCCACGGTCGCCACGATCGTTCCGCTCAATGGCCTGCGTCCTGTTGTCGAGAACGCGGTCCTGCGCGGCGACATCGCCGCGCTGCCGGACGCGGCCGCGGCCGACGTGGTGCTTGTGCTCGCCGAGGACGGTGCCGGCACCGGACTGTATGCCGTCGACGCGAAGGCGCCCGGCGTTTCGGTGACGGAGCGGACGCACGTCGATCAGACTCGCAAGCTGTTCGATGTCGTGTTCGACGGTGTGACCGCGCAGCGGCTCGCTTCGCCGTCGGCAGATGACATCCAGGGCCTCGTCGACGACGTGCTGATTGCAAACGCGGCCGACGCGTTGGGCGCCGCGAACGCGGTGATGAACCTCGCAGTCGAATACGCGAAGGTGCGACAGCAGTTCGACCAGCCCATCGGCAGCTTTCAGGCAGTTCAGCACCTCTGCGTCGACATGTACGAGACAGTCGAACTCGCTCGCAGCGGGGTGCTGCACGCGGTATGGGCTACGGATGCCGCACAGCCCGCTGAGCGCCACCTCGCCGCGCTGCGCGCCAAGGCGTTCGCGGGGCAGCTGGCGACCGTCGCCGACATCGCGATCCAGGTTTTCGGCGGCATCGGCTACACCTGGGAGCACGACGCTCACCTGTACCTCAAACGCCTGCTCGGTTGGAGCGCCTTCCTTGGCGGCTCCGACAGATACCTGCAAGAGGTCGGCAGGCAACTGGCGAAGAACATGTTTGGCTAACGATCGGCAACGAAAGGCGGGGCAATGTCCGAAGTGCTGCGCGGAGTACGCGTCGTCGAGCTGGCGTCGTGGACGTACGTACCGTCCGCCGGTGCAGCGCTTGCGGATTGGGGCGCGGATGTCATCAAGGTGGAGGATGTGAAGGGCGGTGACCCGGGTCGTGCGCTGGTGATCGGCGGTTTCACCCGGCAAAACGCGCGCGCCGACGTCGACTTCATCCTTGAGATCGGGAACCGCGGCAAGCGCAGCATCGCGATCGACATCAAGTCCGACACCGGCGGCGCGTTTCTCGGTCGCCTGCTGGCCACCGCGGACGTGTTCCTGACCAACTGGCTGCCCGGCGCGCTGGAGCGAGCGCGGCTCACGGTCGAGGACATCCGCTCGTTCAATCCGAACATCATCATCGCGCGCGGCACAGGCACCGGCGTCCGTGGGCCCGATGCCGACAAAGGCGGATTCGACGCGGCCACATACCTTTCCCGCGGCGGGGTTTCCTACACCATGACGCCGTTCGGTACCGAGACACCCGCCGTCCAGGGTCCGGGGTTCGGCGACCTGCAGGGCGGGATCACACTGGCCGGCGGCGTGTGCGCCGCACTCTTCCACCGGGAACGCACCGGTGAGCCCTCAGTCGTCGATTCGTCACTGTTGGCCCAGGCGATGTGGTGCATCGCACCGTCGATCTCGGTCGCCGACCTGTTCGACATCGACGGCATTCCGGGCGCGCCGCCGGGTTTGGCGATCAATCCATTGGTCAATCGGTACAAGACGCGGGACAACAGGTGGATCCAGTTTGTCTTCCTGCAGCCCGACCGCTTCTGGGCCGGCTTCTGCGAGCGCATCGGCCTGCCGGAACTCGCGACCGACGAACGCTTCGTGCCGTCGAGCAATCTCATCGCCAACGCCGCCGAAGCGTGCACGCTCGTCGGTCAGGCGATAGCAGGACAAGACCTCGAGCACTGGCGCAAGGCCCTTCAGGACGAACCCGGGGTGTGGGCCGCGCTGGCGACGCCGAAGGAAACTCTGAATGATCCTCAGGTCGAGCCGAACGGCCTGACGATCACCAACGTCGACGATAACGGCATCGAGTACCAGATTGTCGCCGCACCAGTGCAATTCAACGAAACCGCCCCGCCACCTGCCCGCGCTCCCGAACATGGACAGCACACCGAGGAGATCCTGTTGGAGCTCGACCTCGATTGGGACGACATCTCGGCGGCCAAGGACAGCGGCGCGATTCTCTAAAGGAGAGGCCAATGACGGAGCGGCGTGACCTCGAATCGGTCATCTATGAGCGGGAACCGCCGATCGCGCGGATCATCCTCAACCGGCCCGACAGGGCCAACACCAAGGACGCGCAATTGGTACAGGAAGTCGACGCTTGCCTGCACGAGGCCGACCGCGACAAGGACATCAAGGTGGTCATCCTCAAGGGCAACGGGAAGGGCTTCTGCGGCGGGCACGTAGCGCGCTGGGGTCCCGACGAAAACCCGTATCCGGACTTCGGGAACACCTTCGAGGACCTTTACAAAGGCACCGCCGACCTGTTTCTGTGGCCGACGCTGTATCTGTGGGAATTCCCGAAGCCCACCATCTCCCAGATCCATGGCTACTGCATGGGGGGCGGCATCTACCTCGGCCTGCTGACCGACTTCTGTGTCGCGTCGGACGACGCGTATTTCCAGATGCCGCTGGCGCACAGCCTGGGCGAGCCTGGCGGGCATACGATGATCGAGCCGTGGCTGATGATGAACTGGCATCGGACCATGGACTGGTTGCTCTTGGCGCCAACGCTTTCCGCGCAGGAAGCGTTGAACTGGGGCCTTCTCAATAAGGTTGTGCCGAGCGAGGACCTTGAGGAGACCGTCGAGGAGATGGCCCGCAAAATCGGACAGATCCCGCTGACCACGCTGATGGCGGTGAAGAACAACGTGAAGCGGGCGTGGGAGCTGATGGGGATGCGCGTACATCTCCAGGTGAGTCACATCCTGACCAACATGGTTGGCGCGGCGTCCGATGTGCAGGCCCGGCGAGCAGAACTCATGCAGTCAGGTTTGAAGCCAAGGGATTTCGTCGATCGCGACGAAAGCTCGCCGGCCTAACGCCCTGCGGCGTGGCGCGCGGCGACGTAGCCGAACACCATCGTGCTCGCGATGCTCGCGCCGGCACCGGGATACGTTCGGCCCATCACGGTCGCGGTCGTGTTGCCCGTCGCATAGAGACCCTCGATCACCAGGTCCTGCTCGTCGAGGACCTGCGCGTGCTCGTTGGTGATCACGCCTCCGCATGTCCCGACATCGGCCGGCAGGACCCTGGTCGCGTAGTAGGGCGCGCGCTCGAGCGGGCCGACCGCGGCGTTGGGCCGATGCCCGGGATCGCCGAGGCAGTCGTTGTAGGCCGACTGGCCCCGGCCGAAGTCGGGGTCGAGGCCCTTGGCCGCGAACTTGTTGAACCGCTGGATCGTGTGCTCCAGTTCACCAGCGGGAACGTCGATTTGGCGCGCGAGGTCGCCGATGGTGGCGCCGCGAACGACGGCGCCACGCTCGATCAGCTCTTCGGGCAGCCGACGCTTCTTCAGCGGGTTGGCACCAGAGACGTACCTGCCGACGTAGCCCTCGTCGAAGATCATCCAGCACGGCACCGCCTTGTTGGCGTACATCGCCTTGCCGACCTCGACGTAGGAGTTGGACTCGTTGCAGAATCGCCTACCGGTGGAGTCGACGTAGATGGCCCCCGGCCGCTGCCGTCCTGAGCCGAGTGACTTGGCTGCGGGGCCGCCGTCGGCGATGAAAACCGTTGGCAACCACCAGGCCTCGTCGAGCAAGTCGGTTCTCGCGCCGAGGCGCATTGCCGACTGCAACGCCTCACCGGTATCGCCCGCGTTCGCGATCGACCACTTGCCCTCGTTCGGCTGATCGCCGCTGTACCGGCGCCGCATGTCGGCGTTGTGGCCGAAGCCACCGGCCGCGAGCAGTACTCCCCTACGTGCTTCGATGGAAAGCCTTGAACCGTCGCGCCTGACGCGAGCGCCGACGACCCGGCCGGCTTCCACGAAGAGGTCCTCCATCGCGGTGTTCGTCCACAGCGGCGGCTCGCCGTCGCCGAGCCCGATGAGGGCCTTCAGCATCTGGGCGATCAGCGACGCACCGTTGGTGAGCATGTCGCGGCGACGGATTCGCGCGGCCATGGTGCGCGCGAACACGCGCATGGCGACGGCGAACGCGCGCGGCGCACGGTTGAAGTATTGCACCGAACGCAGCTCGTTGGTCAATACGACGAACCCGGAATTCCTTGCCATCGATGGCTGGACCTTATCGCTCCAGTTTCCGAGCTGGGCGGCGTCGAACGGGATCCCCTCGACACCACGCCCTGCGGCGTTGCCGCCCTTGTGATTCGGGTAGTAGTCGCTCCAGCCGGGACACCGCACGAGGCGAACACCCTTGCGCAGCAAGAAGGTCATCATCTCGGAGCCTGCAGTGAGGAACGTTTCGCGGCGCGCGGGTGACGAGGGCGCACCGATGTCGCCGACAACGTCGGCAAGGTAAGCAAGGCCGTCCTCATGCGAGTCCGCGATGCCGTCCCTGCGCATCAACGGATTGTTGGGCAGCCAGACCATGCCACCCGAGAGCCCGGTCGACCCGCCCACCAGGGCCTGCTTCTCGATCACCAGCGGTTCGAGTCCGACATCAAGCGTCACCAGCGCTGCCACCATTCCACCCCCGCCGCTGCCCACGATGAGCAGGTCAACGGACTTGTCCCACTCGGTCATCGGACCTCGGAGCTGACGCGTTCGGACAGGCCGAGATCGGCGACGGGAACGTCGATGGTGGTATTCGTTTTCTGGATTGACCCGACCAGCTGCTCGTACGGCAGCCCGGCCAGGAAGCCGTCCACGACGCGCTCGAAATTCGAGATCAGCCCTTCGATCTGCGTCGACAGCCGCATGAAGTCGAATCCCTTGGCGTGCAGGCCTTTCTGCTGACGCGGCAGGTTGGAGAAGTCCTGGGCCGGGATCGTCGGCCAGCTCGGGTCATCGGGAGCCAGGGGCTCGGGCGGAGTGGGTTTCCCGGGTGAGCGGTCGCCCGGATATCGGGTGAGCGACCAGATCTCGAAGAGTGTCTCCTCGGGTCCAAGCGGACGGATTCGGTAGGACGACGCGCTGCTGTACGTGGGCAGGATGAAGTAATGCGGGAAGCAGAACCCGATCGGGTCGATGACGCCGCGCCGATCCAGATCGTTCAGGTCCGGAAAGTCACAGCCGCGGGCCCGGTGCCACTTCGTGACGGCGTCGTTGACCGCACCGCGCCAGCCTGCCATTGCCTCGACCGGATCGTCGGGAAGCGATATGTTCTGCAGCCCCTCGGCGATCCGGACGTCGTTCTCGTGGGTCATCCCTCCCATCCCGGAGCCAAGGGTCCGCATGAAATGCAGGCTCGTCTCGATGATGGGGTGCACGGGCGATGCTTTCCTGATGTGCGACGGCGGAAGCAGTTGCGGGTGGGTCTGCGGGACGTGGTATCCCTCCATGAAGGCTTCGGTCGCCAGCTTCCAGTTGACCGGGAGCAGGCACGACTTCCACCACTCGGTGCGCAGCGCACCCACCTTCCATTCGTCGTGTTTGGACGCGAACGGTTCGATGCATTCGCGCAGCGGCGATGCACCGTCGTCGAGGTTGATCCAGGCGCAGCCGCCCCACAGCTCACACCGAACCGGGACGAGGCTGAGATCATCGGCGCCGAGGTTGCTTTCGTCGAATACCTCGGGCCGTAGCACGAAGGTGTTGGCACCGTCGAGACCCCAGCACCACCCGTGGAACGGGCAGACGAAGCTGCGACGGGACCCACTGCCCTCCACTATCTTCATCCCGCGATGGCGACAGGAGTTATAGAAGGCGCGGACGTTGTCGTCGTCTAGCCGGACGACGATGATTGACTGGTCGAGGATCTCGTACTCGACGAAGTCCCCGCGTGCGGGAATCTCCTCGAGCCGGCACGCCATCTGCCACACCCTGGGCCAGAACAACTCGGCCTCGAGTGCGTAGAACTCCTCGTCGTAGTAGCGCTGTTTGGGGATCCGGTCCACTGCCTGGACGGCCCACGGAACGGGAAGCGGTGTCCAGTTCACTTCGGTCAATGAGCTCACCCTCTGCCTCGGCGGTGCGAATCACGATCGGCGAGTGATCTTCCTATCTTAGCAAAAATAGCAAGTTCGCTTGCTGCGTTTGACGCGCGAATACTGGACATGACGGTGCGTATGGGGAGGCAACGATGGACAGCTGGATTGACGAGCTTGCGCGCGGCCTCGGCGAGGCACCATTGACATCCACGGAGACGACCAAGCTGCTAGACGCGGCCGGCGATGTCGCGCATCGGGTCGAGCGCAAGATGGCCCCGGTCTCCGCGTTCGTGATCGGCTGCGCCGTCGGACGCAAGCTCGCGAGCGGGGTGGATCGCAGCGAGACGCTCAACGAGACGTTGGGGCAGCTCGACGCGCTGCTGCCGCCGGAAGCGCCTGAGAGCTGAGCCGGGAGCCGACCGTAGATAGAGACCGCTTCTACCGGTTGTTGGGCGATCGCCCAACCGTTAGGCTGCCTTCATGTCGCACAGCCCCACTGACGAGCGGCCCCCGGTTGGCCGGGAGGCGACGCGGGAGGCACTGATCGAGGCGACCGCCCAAATCATGGTCGACGAGGGGTATGCGGCGGCGACGTCGCGGCGGGTGGCCGCCAAGGCGGGCGTCAAGGCCGCACTCGTCCACTATTACTTCCCGAGCATGGACGACCTGTTCGTGGCAGTGCTGCGCGACAAGGCCGAGACGAACCTGCAACGCCAGCGCCAGGCGATGGCCGAGTCGGAACCGCTGCATGCGTTGTGGCAGCTCAGCGGCGCACAAGACGCGCAGTTGTTCACAGAATTCCTGGCGATGGCCAACCACCGCAAGGCCATCCGCAGCGAGATCATCTCGTACGCAATGCGTTTCCGCGACATCGAAGAGGGCGCGATGACCCTGGCGCTGAAGGCCCGCGGCGTCGATCTCGAGTCGTTTCCCCCGGTGGTCATGTCGATGATCATGGGCAGCCTGGCGCGGATGGTGCTGCACGAGCAGGGACTCGGCATCACTCGCGGGCACGACCAAGCTAGGGCGTTCATCGAACAGTGCCTTGACCGCTTCGAGATGCCCGCCTGGGACCAGCAGCGGGCGGCAACGCGGCAGCTCAGTGAACCAGGTCGCGCCAGCGAATCGGAGGTGACCAGCACCACACTTGCTTGAGCTAATGGGTTTCGGCTGAGAAGTTATATCGGCTAAGTTACGTCTGAACCTGCCTGCGGCAGCCATTGGAAGAGGGCATACATGGGCACCGAAAGTCGGGAGCGAATCGTTTGATGTTGCGTCTTGCCAAACGCATCTGGGTACCGCTGGTCATCGTGCTGGTGGTTGCGATCGCGGCTTTCTGCGTGGACCGGTTCCGCGGATTCTTCGGCCAGACCGTGCTCACCAAGCCGGGTGCCGGCCTGGTCAACGACCCCGAGCCGTTCAATCCCAAAGTCGTGACGTACGAGATTTTCGGCACCGGAGGGGTGGCGACGATTAATTACCTGGACCTCGACGCCCAGCCACAGAAGGCCGAGAATGCCACGCTGCCATGGTCGCTGACCCTGACGACGACGGCTCCCGCCGCGAGCCCGAACATCGTTGCGCAGAGCGACGGTAGCAGCATCACCTGCAGGATCACCGTCGACGGCGTACTCAAGGACGAGAGGACCACCAACGGCGTGAACGCCCAGACCTTCTGCTTGGTGAAGTCCGCATGAGCAACACACATGTCGGCGCACACCCAATGATCCCTCGGTTCATTCGGCTGTTCTCGGTGCCGATCCTGCTGGGCTGGCTGGCGATCGTCGTCATCGTGAACGTCGTCGCCCCTCAGCTGGAAAAGGTGGGTGAGGCGCACGCGGTGTCGTTGGCTCCCGACGACGCACCGTCGCTGCAGGCGATGGAGCGCATCGGTAGGACTTTCCAGGAATTCGACTCCAACAGCTCGGCGATGATCGTCCTGGAAGGCGACCAACCTCTCGGCGACGCAGCGCACAAGTATTACGACGGCCTCGTCGACAGACTCGAAGCCGACAAGAAGCACGTCGAACACATCCAGGACTTCTGGGGCGACCCACTGACGGCCTCGGGTGCGCAGAGCGCTGATGGCAAGGCCGCCTATGTTCAGGCCTACCTGGCAGGCAACCAGGGCGAAACCCTGGCCAACGAGTCCGTGGAAGCGGTGCGCGACATCGTGGCCAACACTCCGCCGCCACCGGGAATCAAGACCTATGTCACCGGCCCTGCCCCACTCACCAGCGATCAGCACCACGCCGGCGACAAGAGCATCAAGCTGATCACGGGCATCACCATCTGCGTGATCTTTGTGATGCTGCTGTTCGTCTACCGATCAATTGTCACGGTGCTGCTCGTGTTACTGATGATGTTCATCGAGCTGGCGGCGGCCCGGGGAATCGTTGCGGCACTTGGCTATTACGACCTGATCGGGCTGTCGACGTTCGCCGTCAACCTGCTCACGACACTGGCGATAGCGGCGGGAACGGACTATGCGATCTTCCTCGTCGGCCGCTACCACGAGGCGCGCGAGAACGGCGAGGACCGCGAAACCGCCTTCTATACGATGTATCACGGCACCGCCCACGTCATTCTGGGGTCGGGCCTGACCATCGCGGGTGCGACATTCTGCCTGCACTTCACGCGGCTGCCCTACTTCTCAACGCTGGGCATTCCGTTGGCGATCGGCATGCTCGTCGCTGTCGCGGCGGCACTGACCATGGCGCCCGCCATGCTGACCATTTGCAGCCGGTTCGGCCTGTTCGATCCCAAGCGGGCGATGAAGACTCGCGGTTGGCGCCGCATCGGTGCCGCCGTGGTGCGCTGGCCGGGTCCGATCCTCGCCGCGTCGGTGGCTCTCGCGCTCGTCGGTTTGCTGGCGCTTCCGTCATACAAGCCGAGCTACAACGACCGCAACTACCTGCCCAAAGACATCCCGGCCAATCAGGGCTACGCCGCGGCCGACCGGCACTTCCCGCAGGCCCGGATGAACCCGGAAATGCTGTTGGTCGAGACCGACCATGATCTGCGCAACTCAGCGGACATGCTGGTGATCGACCGGATCGCCAAAGGCATCTTCCACATTCCCGGCATCGGCAGAGTGCAGTCCATCACCAGGCCGCAGGGCACTCCGATCGAGCACACCTCGATCCCGTTCCTGATCAGCATGCAGGGCACCAGCCAGCAGATGAACCAGGACTACATGGACAAAGTCATGGCCAACATGCTGACGCAGGCCAACGACATGCAGACGTCCATCAACACGATGGAGAGAATGCAGTCCATCACTGTGCAGATGGCGGCCACCACGCACGGCATGGTCGAAAAGATGCATGGCATGACTGTCGATATCCAGCAACTGAGAGATCACATCGCGGATTTCGACGACTTCTTCCGTCCGCTGCGGAATATCTTCTACTGGGAACCGCACTGCTTCGACATACCGATTTGCTGGTCGTTCAGATCGATCTTCGATACCCTCGACGGCATCGACACGATGACCGACGACATCCAGAGTCTCATGCCGCTCATGGATCGCCTGGACTCGCTCATGCCGCAGATGGTCGCGCTAATGCCTTCGATGATCGAGACGATGAAGAGTATGCAGCACATCACGCTGACGATGTACCAGAGCCAGAAGGGTCAACAGGACCAGATGAAGGCCATGCAGGAGAACCAGGGTGCGATGGGCCAGGCCTTCGATGCGTCGAAGAATGACGATTCGTTCTATCTGCCACCGGAAGTCTTCGACAACGCGGACTTCAAGCGCGGCATGAAGATGTTCGTATCGCCGGACGGTAAGGCGGTTCGGTTCATCATCTCCCACGAAGGTGATCCCGCGACCGCTGAAGGCATCAAGCTGATCCCGCAGATAAAGAACGCGGCGTTCGAGGCCATCAAGGGCACTCCGCTGGAGGGCTCGCGGATCTATATGGCGGGCACCGCGTCCACCTACAAGGACATGCAGGAGGGTTCGAACTGGGACCTCCTGATCGCCGGTATAGCCTCGCTCTGCTTGATTTTCATCATCATGCTTGTGCTCACTCGAGCCGTGATCGCTTCGGCGGTCATCGTCGGGACGGTGTTGTTGTCCCTCGGCACGTCGTTCGGCTTATCCGTGCTGATCTGGCAGCACATCCTGGGCATCCAGCTGCACTGGATGATCATTGCGATGTCGGTGATCATCCTGCTCGCGGTGGGATCCGACTACAACCTGTTATTGGTATCCAGGTTCAAAGAGGAGATACACGCTGGAATAAAGACCGGCATCATCAGGTCCATGGCCGGCACCGGCGCGGTGGTGACGTCTGCCGGCTTGGTGTTCGCGTTCACCATGATGTCGATGGTGGTCAGCGACCTCGTCGTCGTCGGTCAGGTGGGCTCGACGATCGGTCTCGGCTTGTTGTTCGATACATTGGTGATCCGGTCGTTCATGACGCCATCGATCGCGGCAATGATGGGACGGTGGTTCTGGTGGCCCCAGAAAGTGCGAACCCGGCCCAAGCCGGTGCCATGGCCGACGCCGCCGCGGCACCCGGCCGAAACTCCGGTCAGCGTAGGGGCTGGCGGTCCAGCTTATGAAAACCCAACGGGTCCAATTAGATAGGAGTGTCATGACGGGAATACGATTGGCTTCGATCGCTGCCGCAGCGATCGCGCCTGCCCTGCTGTTTGCCGCTCCGGCACACGCCGACCCGGACACGGATTTCGCCAGAGAACTCCACACGTATGGCATCTACGGCGGGAAGGACTACAACGCGTGGATTGGCAAGATCACCTGTAAGCGGTTGTCCAACGGGGTCGACCAGGATGCCGGCAAGTCGGCGAACTTCGTGTTCCAACAACTGCAAAGAGGCAGCACCACGGCGCAGGCGTGGCAGTTCCTCGGTGCAGCGCTACGTACCTACTGTCCCGATAAGTTGCCGGTCCTCGAAGCCGCCGCGCAGCAGTAAGGAGTTTCAGATGTGGATCAAAGCGAGTGTCGCGGCGGCTGTTGTGAGCGTGGCGGCGATGGCCCTTCCCGCGGTCGCGTCAGCCGACGCCACCGACGACTACCCGATTCCGAACCGGATGCTCAAGACATCCTGCACAGCGGAGCAGATCATGGCCGCCGCACGGGACGTCGAGCCGGTGTACTACGAGCGGTACATGATCGACTACAACAACAAGTCACCCGACGTGCACCAGGCTGTTCAGGATCGGATCCACTGGTTCTTCTCGATGGATTACGCCGGGCGCCGGCAATATTCGGAGGACACGGCGACCAACGCCTTCTACGAACAGCTGGCGTGGAACTGGCCGAACTGGGCAAAGCTGTTCTTCAACAACAAGGGCGTCGCCGCGCACACCACTGATGTCTGCATGCAGTACCAGCCCGACGACATGTCGGTCTGGAATTGGTGACGTCGCGCCTCGCCGCACGCTGAACGACCGCGGCCCGCAAGGTGGCCGACATCGCTTGTAGCACAAGGATTCTCGCTGCCCGGATCGTTAGCGAGCTGCACCCCGACGAGGTCTACGGTGTCGACATGTCCGGCGGCATGCTTGCCCAGGCCAGGATGCGCTCGTCGCAAGTGCCGTTCGAGGGCGCCGGCATTGACGTCAGCGATCAACACCGCGTCCACCGCCCGGCGTGGGTGCGGTTGCTTTCGGATTTGATCACCGTCGGCATCGAGCCGTAGCTGCTCAGGGCAGCTGACCGAACAAGGGCCCCAAGTCGTCGGACTGCACCGGATCCGGTGGAGGTGGCGCGTCTGCAGCGTCCGAGGGCACCGACGCCGCTGCTGGTGGCGCAGCGATCGGCGCAGGCGGCGCCGCGAGCGGTGCGGCGGGCGGCGGAGCAATCGGAGCGATGGCCGCCGGGGCAGGCTCGGCAGGGACCGCAAGCGGAGCC
>Ga0070710_10001235_pt1 | contig 12110 bp, 10 predicted proteins | sample LARL52metaG_FD_65454 | JGI IMG/M metagenome (GOLD analysis project Ga0070710, IMG submission 65454) | Corn, switchgrass and miscanthus rhizosphere microbial communities from Kellogg Biological Station, Michigan, USA - LAR L5-2 metaG | ecosystem: Host-associated > Plants > Roots > Rhizosphere ... | reverse complement strand
GAGGGAGTCCACCGCGTTGCTGACCGCGACGCCCAGCTCGGCCGCCTCGAGCAGAGCGTGATCGTTCTCGGCGTCACCCACGGCGATCGCGCTGTGCGGTGACACCCCCAGCTCGCACAACGCGTCGACCAGACCGCCACCCTTCGTCACCCCCGCGGGCAGCACCATGAGCTCGCCACGATTGCGCACCAGCTGCGCGTCCAGCCTCAGATCCTGCACGGCGTCCAGCGCAAGGTGCGCCGCGGACACCTGCAGCGCCAGGATCACCATTCCGCGGCGCACCGCGACACCGCGATCGGTCAGCCACCGCATCAGCTTCGGATCCACCGGCCGGGCGAGTGGACGCACCACACCGGACAACGCCAGCACCGCTCCGTTCTCCGCGACGACGGCGTCGAACTCACTCGCCAGACCGGGGAACTCGGCCTCCAACTCGGCGAGAATGCGCCCGGTCACGAGCAGCACCCGGATTCCGCCCGCACGGGCATCGCGGACGGCGGCCAGGACTTCCTCCCCTGGCGGGCCACCGCAGGCGATCGTCCCGTCCAGGTCCAGCGCCACGGCACGGTAGTAGCGGAAACTCATGGACCCCTTGCTACACAGGTATTCCACCCGCTCCCAGAGCAGTTCGTCCCACGACGCCGACGGGCTGCCGGGGACCTTAAGCTCTACGGGGAAGGCAGCCCGAGGTCTAGGTCTGGGAACGGCGGGCACAACGCCCGCCCAGTCCACGAGGGGGACCTCGATGACCAGAATTCGCATCCTCGCCGCAACGCTGCTGCTGTTCGCCGCATTCGGCGCAACGGCAGCACCCGCTACGGCAGCACAGTAGACCACGACGCTCGTGGCGATCCGGGCGACACACCATCCCGACTACGACCGGGTGGTGTTCGAGTTCGCCGGGCCGCTTCCCTCACACCGCGATGTCGGGTACGTGCCCGAGCTGATCGGTGCCCCCTCCGGGTTGCCGGTGCCCGTCGTCGGCGACGCGATCCTCCAGGTGCGCATGGCGTCCGCGTCCGGGCACGACGAGAACGGCAACGTGACCTACGGCCCGACCCGGCGCACCTACCCGCTGCCCAACGTGATCCAGGTCGTGAACTCCGGCGACTTCGAGGGCGTGCTCACCTTCGGCATCGGGCTTGCCCGCCAGACGACGGTGAACACCTTCACCCTCACCAACCCGAGCAGGGTGGTCGTCGACATCACCCCCCCGTTCCGCACCGTGCCGGTCGATGTCCACTTACTGGACCTGAACCGGTTCGAGCAGGGCATCGAGCCCTACACCCGAGCCGTGTCCCGGCCGGTGATCCCGCCAGCCACCGCGCGCGGGGCACTGCAACGACTCTTCGCGGGCCCCACTCAGGCGGAACTGGCTCAGCGGCTGCGGTTCGTCAACTCCGACGCCACCGGCTTCACCAATCTGTCCATCTCGAACGGCATCGCGCGGGTCCGGCTGACCGGCGGGTGTTCGAGCCACGGCTCGACGTTCACCATCGCCGGCGAGATCTTCCCGACGCTCAAGCAGTTCAGCTCGGTGCGCTGGGTCAAGATCTACGACCCGGCCGGGAACACCGAGCAGCCGACGGGCCAGACCGACTCGATCCCGGAGTGCCTGGAACCGTAGGCACCCGTGGCAGGGTCGTTCGGCCCTGGCTCCGGCTGGGTGAGCCTCGACGGATGACAGGCCTCTGCACCGACCCGTGCGAGATCCGGATAGCGGTGAGCTACCTGCGTCGCTGGATGACGGCGCCGGCGACGTTCAGCTTGTTCGCCCGTGCCCTTCCGGCGGCGCGCGGTTTCCTCGTCGCCGCCGGTCTGGCGGACTGCCTGTCGTTTCTCGAACGGTTCCGATTCACCGAGGACGAACTCGACTACCTCCGCAACACAGCCGGCCTGGCCGCTGCGGCGTGCGTCGCGTTGTGGGATCTGCGCGACGCCGTGATGCTCACCGAACTGGCCGAGGAGGAGATCGAGGAAGGCAACCTCGCCGCCCTGCCCCGGCTGGGCGGCGACTACGCGCGCCACACCGGCACCCGCGTCACCGTCGTCGACCGCACCGGCGCCCTGCTCACCGACTCACACGCCTCCGCGCCGCGCAACGCCGACCTCTCCGGCTCCCCCGACATCGTCGACGCACTGCGCAACCGGCCGACGGTGACCACCCACGTCGGCGAGACCGCCGACGTCCTCGCCGTCACCATGCCCGCCGCATCGGGCTCGCTCGTCCGCAGCGCCGTCCGGGTCACCGCCTCCACCGCCACGGTCGCCGGCCACGCGCGCCGGATGTGGTTGATCCTCGGCCTCGTCGCTCTCGGTGTGCTCGCAGCGGCAGCAGTCATCGGCTTCGCGATCTCGCGCTGGATCACCCGGCCCTTGCGCGCACTGGAGCAGGCCACTGTCGAGTTCGCCGACGGCGTGCTGTCCCAGCCTCCCGACGAGAGTGCGGGGCCACCGGAGCCGCGCCGCCTGTCCGCCGCGTTCACCCGCACCGCGAACCGCCTGCAACACCTGCTGCAGGCCCAGCACTTGTTCGCAGCCGAGGCGTCCCATCAGCTCAAGACTCCGCTGACCACGCTACGGCTGCGATTGGAGAACCTCGAACCCGAGCTGCATCCCGCCACACACGCAGGCCTCGACGACGCCCTCGGTGAGATCGATCGTCTCGACCGTCTGGTGCACGGCCTGCTCGCGTTGGCACGCCTGGAGAACAGCGCGACCAAGCCTCAGGCGGTCGACCTGGACGCCGTGGTCGCCGAACGAGCCGAGACGTGGAGCGCGTTCGCCGCCGAGCACGACGTCACGATCACCGTGGTGGTCGCTGTGCCCGGAGCTGTCGAGCAGATCATCGACAACCTGCTCGCCAACGCCCTGCGCGTCGCCCTCCCGGCAGCACGGTCACCGTCGCCACCGTGCCTGGCGATCCCGTCGAACTGCACGTGATCGGCCAGGGGCCGGGTATGACGCCGCAGGAGCGGGCCCGCGCCTGCGAACGGTTCTGGCGCGGCGACACGGCGACGGAAGGCACGGGGCTCGGTCTGGCCATCGTCACGCAGCTGGCCCGTTCCAGCGGCGGGGACATCGCCCTGCACGACGCACCAGGCGGCGGGCTCGACGCGGTCGTGCGGCTCGGTGCCGCTCAGGCCGCGGCCAGTTTGCGTCCGACCACGACGACGAGTTTCTCGATGAGAAGCACCACGATGTTCGCCAGCACGGCGGCGAAGAAGTCGCTCATGGGAGATCACCCCTGAACCGGTGAGGAGGAAGTCGTTCCACGGTAGGGGTGGACGCAGCGACGCGAGGTGGCTTGCGGATGAGCGTTGCGTGAAGCATCAGTTGATGCGCCGGGCCACCAGCGTCGCCACGAGTGCCGCGGTGAGCGCGATCGCCCACTGGTGCGGGAAGAGCGGGCGGCAGCCGAAGAAGTGGCTCAACCCCGGTATCTGCACGACGAGGCCGAGCGCGGCCAGCGACACGACACCGGAGGCCAGCACGATCGGTGTGCGGCCTCGCACCGCGATCGTCTGGCCCAGCTGCGCCGCAACGACTCCGACCAGTGCGGTGGTCGACGCTTGCCAGGGCGCGCCGGTGATCCGGCTGAGCAGCCATGACACCAGTCCGGCCGCTGCGGTGGTGATCGCGCGGACGGTGATCTGCCGGTTGAGCGCCGTGCCCAGTGAGGCGTCGGGGCCTTCGGCGAGCAGCGACTCGGGTGTGCGGTCGGCGGGTGGCCGGGTGGCGACGGCCATGGCGGGCAGTGCGTCGGTGAGCAGGTTGATGAGCAGCAGTTGCCGCACGTTCAGCGTCTCCCGTGCGCTGAGCACGCCGGCGGCGACGGTGAACGCGATCTCGCCGATGTTGCCGCCCAGCAGGATCGCGAGTCCCTCACGTACCGACGCCCACATCGCGCGGCCTTCGACGACCGCGTCGGTGATGGTCTCGATGCGGTTGTCGGTGATCACCACGTCGGCGGCTTCGCGTGCCGCGGTGGTGGCGTGCTCGCCCAGTGCCAGCCCGACTTCGGCGAGCCGGATCGCCGGTGCGTCGTTGGCGCCGTCGCCGGTCACGGCCACGGTTTTGCCGGAGGTCTGCAGCGCGGCGACGATGCGGGCCTTCTGCGCCGGGCTGACGCGCGCGAACACCGCGATACCGGGCAGCCGGTCGATGAGTTCCTCGTCGGTCATCACGTCGAGCTCGGGGCCGGTGAGCACGTCGCGGTCGCCGAGCGCGTCGACCTCCTCGGCGATCGCGGCGGCGGTGCCGGGGTGGTCGCCGGTGACCATGACGACGTCGATTCCGGCGCCGCGCAACGTGTGCACGGCCTCGCGCGCCGACGGGCGCACCGGGTCTGCCATTGCGAGCAGCCCGATCAGGCCGAGCCGGTTGACGCGCGTGGCGTCGAGTTCACGGCGGCTGCTGGCGGTGCGTTCGGCGACCACGAGCACCCGGTAGCCGCGCGCGGCAAGGCGGTGGAACTCCTTGTCCAGCCTTGTTCTGGTCGCTTCGTCCAGTGGTGCGCCGCGCCACGTGGTGCATCGCGGCAGGAGCACCTCCGGCGCGCCCTTGACGGTCACCGTCCAGTCTTGCGGGCTGCGGCCGAGCACCGCGTGGTAGCCGCGGGACGGTTCGAACGGCAGCTCGATCACCGGATGCCAGCCGGGGCGGTCGTCGTCGGTGCCGATGCCGAGCTGCCCAGCTCCCTCGATCACCGCGCGGTCGGTCGGGTGCGGAATGCGTTGCCCGTTGCGGGGGCTGGCGCGCAGGGCGGCGGCGACGATCGTGCGCATCTGGGCGGGCAGTTCGTCCACGACGGCCTCGGTGGCGCCGTCGAACACCCGCCGCAACGCCAGGTGGCCCTGGGTGAGGGTGCCGGTCTTGTCGAAGCACAGCACGTCCACGCGGCCGAGTGCCTCGATCGTTGACGGGTTGCGCACCAGTGCCCCGCGTCGCGACAGTCTGCGCGCGGCGGCGAGTTCGGCCACCGTGGCGACGAACGGCAGACCCTCGGGCACCGCGGCGACCGCGAGCCCGATGCCGCGCACCACCGAGTGCCCGAGCCGGCGGCCACGCAGCAGGTCGGTGGCTGTCAGGAGCAGGCCCGCGCCGACGGACAGCGGGATCGTCACCTTCGCCAGCGCCGTCAACCGCGACCCGACTCCGCCCGTCCGGCGCTCCCCCGCCCGTCCGGTCCGGCCGAGCTCGGTGTCGCCGTTGGTGGCCACAACGATCCCGCTGCCACGTCCCGCCGCGACAGCGGTTCCCTGGTAGGCCATGCACCGCCGGTCGGCCACGCTCGCGGCCGGCGACGGCGCAGACTGCTTGCCCACCAGGCCGGACTCGCCCGTGAGGCTCGACTCGTCGACCTCCAGGCCCTCGGCGGTCAGCACGCGGCAGTCGGCGGGCACGACGTCCCCCGCCTCCAGCTCGATCACGTCACCGGGCACGAGCAGTTCGGCGGTCACACCATCGATCTCGCCGTTGCGGCGCACTCGTGTCCGCACGGCCGTGGAGCCGGCCAGCGTGTTCAGCGTCTTGGTCGCGCGGAGTCGTTGTGCGCCACCAAGCAGCGCGTTCACGCCGAGCACGCCCATGATCAGCGTGGCGTCCACAACGGACCCGATCGTGGCCGACACCCCGGCGCTGGTGGCCAGTGCCGGGGTCAGCGGGTTGTCGAGCTCGGCGATCGCCGCGTGCAGCAGCGTCTCCTGCTCGTGGTCGTGCACCGCCCCGTTGCCCGACCGGCGCGCGGCGACCTGCCCGTTGTCGATGCCCTCCGGTGACGAGCCCAGCCGCCGCAGCACGGTGTCCGGCGACATGACGTGCCACGCCGTGCGGTCGGTCCCGGCGGGTTCGGGGCGACGCGCGGCACGTCTGGCCAGCCACACCCCGGCACCGATCGCGATCAACGCCGCCACATTGACCGGCAGCGTTGCCCGGTCGGTCGCCTGACGCCGCGGCGCGATCATCGTCAGCACCGACGCGCACCCTGCACCGATCACCGCGAGCTGCGCCGCCCGCGCCTCGGCCTGCCGCGCGGAAGCAGCAGCGTCGAGCAGCACGCACATGCTCACCAGACCCCGCGGGCACAGCACGTCAGCGTCCGATCGCACCGTCAGCCCGACACTGACATCCGCGGTATCGATCGCCTGATCGGACACGACCGCGACCACGTGTCCGTCCGCGCGCAACGCCCGCACCGTGTCGGCCAGGTCGATCTCGGCAGGAACGACGTCGTCGGCGTGGACCCGGTCGTCGGCGGCGGTGAGCAGCACCCGTCCGGCGCGACGCGCGCTGGCCACCAGCGTCTCCGCCAGTGGTGCGAGTTCGGGCGCCACCTCGATCATGCCGACCTGCGTCCCCTCGCGGGACAGTTCGAGCAGGCGCCCGCCGGTCTGTGGCCACACGGCCCACGGCCCGACGCGCTGCTCATGCCACGGGAACGACGGATCGACGAGCTCATGCGCGTGCTCGTAGACCTCCCCGACATCGGCGCCGTTCACCGGCCGCACCTCGTCGACGGCATACCGGCCGGTGTGCAACAGCCGGGTGTCGATCACCACCGTGTCGACCCGTCCGAGCAGCCGCAGCACGGCAGGATCGCGAACCAGAACCTCACGGTCGGCCAGATGCCGCGCGAGCTCGGAGGCGAACACCTGTGGACCCAGGCGCGCCGGTTTCGGCGTGCCCGCCGCCAGCATCGCCGTCGCGCGGCCGCGGTCACGCGACACCAGCAATGTCGCCGCGAAACCAGCCAACGCCAGACCGGCGAGGCGGTTGGCCGCACGAGCGGCCGGACCCGCCGGTGGCGCAGCCGGTGCAGGTTCCTCCGGAACGTCGAGACCCGCTCGCCGCCAGGCCGCCTGCTGAGCCCGGTGCGCGCCGAACGCGCTCAGGGCGCACAGCGCGTCGGCGAACAGGCCTAGCGGACGTTGTGCCACCGCCTGCGCCACCGCATTGCCGACCGTCAGCACACGCTCGCCACCCGCCCGCGCGACGACCGGCGCCCGCAACACCGGTATCGCGTCCACAAAGGACAACACGCTGGCCAGCGACTGCAACGACCGGGGAACCGGCAGAACACTGCTCGCCGTCGCCCAAGCCAGCCCTGCGGTCGTAACGCCCAGATCGAACAGCGCGCGCGGAAGCGGGCCCCGGCCGGTCACTTCTCGACATGGACGTGCTCGGCGGGCGGCTTCTCCTTGCGCGACATGCGCTCCGCAACCAGCGTGCCGGTACCGATCGCCACCGCCACCGGCCACTCGAGCAGCCCGAACACGGCCAGCACACCAAGACCCGCGAAATACACCAGGTGCTCAGGCGAGGGCAGAAGCGACGGGAGGGTGTGAGTCACGACCTGCTCGCGCTCGTCCTCGGCGTGCGTGGTCTCCTTCTGACGAGCGGCGGTCGACATGAGACGGCTCCAATACCTGCGCGGACGGTGCCCTGACAATCGACGCTACGACCGCGGGTGAGCCTTCGCGAGGGGCCAGTTCCGCACCGGACAGAAGCCGCGGGCCACAAGATCAGACTAGTCCGATCGTCGCATCCGCAACGCCCGTTCGTCTCGTCCCGGCACATCGGTGACTTTCGCCCCTGACATCCGCGTGACGACAGCGCTGGACTGGAGGGCGAACCCCGACATGGACGTGACGATCTAACCGTCCACTTCGGACACCGAAGGAGGTTGTCGGATGTTCTCCTCAATGACGAACAGACTGCGATGGTACGGCGTGTTCGCCATCGTCATCGGCGTCGTCTCCGTTGCGTGGCCCCGCATCACCATCGGCGCCTTCGTGATCCTGTTCGCCGTGTTCGCGTTCATGGGCGCGGCGATCGAGGCGCTCCACGCGTTCAGCAGCGACCGGGCGGGACCGGTCGCGGGATATCTGCTGTTGTCGCTGCTCTCGGTCGGTGCCGGGATCGTGGCGCTGGTCTGGCCGGGGATCACGGCGCTGACGCTGACCATCGTGATAGCCACCTGGGCGATCGCTACGGGACTCGCCGAGGTCGCACTGGCGTTCCGTCGCGACGAGGCTGCGGGGCGGCGGGCCATGTGGGCTCTCGGTGGCCTGATCTCGATCGCCCTCGGTGTGGTGCTCGCGCTCCGCCCCGACATCGGCGCCCTCACCCTGGCGATGGTCTTCGGCCTGTTCAGCATCTTCTCCGGGGTCCAGGCACTCGTCGTGTCCACGTCCGCCCGGCACGCCGTCGCTGCCGAACACCGGTGAACACGGAAAGGATCCGCCGACAATGAAAATGCTCTCCGAACGACTCAGCGAACTCTCGGAACGCGCCAGGCACACCGAGGAAACGATCGACGCCGCTCTTGAGCGCAACCGCGAAAGACTGCAGGAACAGCGCACAACGCTGAGCGCCAAGGCCGAAGCTCACCAGGAACGGTTCACAAAGAAGGTGACCGAGCAACAGAGCAAGCTCGCGGCGAAGTGGAACGAGCTGCGCAGCAATCTGGAGAACCAGTTCGCGACGATGCGGGCCGACGCGGGGCAGCGTCACGCCGACGACGCCGAAGCCGACGCCGTGATCGCTGTCGAGTTCGCGGAGTTCGCCCTCGAGCAGGCCGAGTTCGCCATCGTCGAGGCCACCATCGCCCGCGTTGATGCCGACCTCGCCAACAAGAAGTGAATCCAGCGGTCGTGGGCGAACAGGTGAGCCACCAATGCCTCCTCTTCACCCACGACCGTGCACGTGGAAGAAACCGTCGGACTCGCCAGCCGGTCAGCCGCTGCAGAGGCCGGCGACTTCCGGGTCGGTGCAGGGCAGGTAGCGGAACTGGCGCATCACGTCGGCTGCCTCGCTGGTGCGGAGGTAGTCCAGGTAGGCCGCGGCGAGGGTGCCCGGTTCGGCCGCGCTGGTGCGGTAGATGCGTTCGACCGTCCAGAACCGGTACTTCAGTCGCAGGACGTCGGCGGAGTCGGCGTCGAGGTCCGTGACGCTGACGTTGTCGATCGCGAGCGGCGCGATGGCCGAGTTCTGCAGGGCGCTGGCGAGGTCGGAATATCCGACGGCGTACTCGTCCGCGGCGACGGCGGCGATGACGTCCGCGGTGGACGTTCGTTCGCAGATCACCGCGGCGGTTCCGGGCAGGCGCGGGTCCGTGCAGTTCTCCGAGGTGCTGGCGACGCCTGCGGGCACGCCCAGCCGGTCCTCCAGCGTCTTCCTCGTGCCGGAGTCGGTGGTGCGGGCGACGACGTGGATCGGGTGGTCCTCGCCGGTGATGTCCTTCCAGTTGGTCAGCCGGCCCAGGAAGATCCCGATGATCTGCGGGGTGGTGAGGTTGCGGATCTGCCGCCTGGTGTTGGCGACGATCGTGAACGGGACGACGGCGAGCTCGGTCGAGCGCAGCGACCCGAACTCCGGCGGTGCCTTGATGTCGGACAGGGCGAGCAGGGTGCGGCGGTCGTCGCCCTGGGCGTCGTTGAGCCGTTGCAGACCGGCGATGCTGCCGCGGGTGCTCAGCCTGATCACCGCTCCCGGGCACAGCGTCTCGTAGGCGCCCGCGAGTTTGGTGGCGGTCGAGGCGAACGCCGTGGAACCGCTGAGCGTCAACGAGTCCCCGACGCACGACAGGTTCGCCGGCCGGTCGACCGGTGGCAGCAGGAACGCCGTCAGCGCACCGGTCAGGAAGATCACCGTCAGCCCGGCCCACAGCGGGGTGTAGGGACCGGTGCGGCGCTTGGTCTCCTCGGTGGTGATCCGGCCGTCGCGCAGCCGTCCCCCGACCTTCGCGCTTTCGCCGGAGCCCTGCACGACGATCACGACCTTGAACGACGCGTCGGGCTTGAGGCGCAGCTTCGGCAGCGTCACCCGGTCCTCGCCGGCCACCGCGCGGAGGTCGGGAAGCCCGGCCACCAGGGTCGCGAGGTTGTGCGGTTCGGACTCGGTCACGTCGAGGGAGACCAGCCGCCTGCCGGGGAAGTGCAGCGACAGCGGCGTCACGTAGTCGTCGGACTCGATGCGCTCCCGGCCGGTGTTCTTGACGCGGGCGACGATGATGCCGGCGTCGGTGATCGGGGTGCCCTCGCTGTCGAGCGAGACCCGACGGCCCCGGTCGACGCTGAACGGCGCGTCGATGCGCACCCGGCACGACAGGATGCGCTCCTGCTGCGCGCGCAAATGCGTCGTGTACCCCAGCACCGCACACACCGCCGCCACCACGACCAGACCCCAGATCCCCGGTACGCGCACCGAACTTCCGGCGGTCTGCTCGACGAACAGCGCCATCACCACCATCGCCCCGACGAGCACGACGCTGGCGACGACGGCACGCACCGTCCTCGACCACGCCTTGCGCTCGGCCGGTGCGGCGTCGTCGATCAGCGTCCTGGGTGGTGGTGGCACCGTGCTGAACGCGCCGGGGTCGCCGCTGAGCTCCACGCGCTTCTCGGCCGCCTCGACCTCGCGGTCGATCTGCTCCTCGTCGTACTCCGGGTAGGCCTTCTTCAGCAGCTCGCGACTGGCTTTGCGCAGGCGGCTGCGGGCCGCGGGATCTTCGGGCAGCACGGCGCTAGTCCTCCGTCGCGTCGGATGCCGGTTCGTGGCACTCGGGACAGCGCCCGGACAGGCCGTGCAGGAAGTAGGACGTGTACGTCACCGCCTGCCGGATGACGCTGCCCGGTCCGTCGCCGCCGTCGAACGCGTCGGTGCGCAGGAAGTGCACGACCATTCGCTCCCAGTGGTCCTGGGCCTGGCGCCAGTTCCCCTCGTGCCGCATGGCGAAGCGCAGCGCGAAGTACGGCGGGATCTCGTGGCCGTGCCGCGAGTACTGCAGGTTCGCCAGGCGCGGGATGTTGCCGCTGGGCAACGGGCCGAGCCGATCGCCCTTGGGGCCGGACCGGTTCGTGGTCGAGTTGACCACCAGGTAGCCGGCGACCGCGCCCGCGAAGCCGGTGACGACCAGCCAGCCCGCGATGGACAGCAGCAACGCCGGGAACCAGACCCAGTGCGGGTGCGAGCCGCCCGCGACCTCCCACGGCGAGACGATCAGCGCGCTGATCTCGTAGGCCTTGTCCCAGCCGAGCAGGATTCCGTTGACAGCGAAGAGAACCGCGCAGACGAGCAGGACCAGGTAGCCCTGCGTGATGAGCCAGTAGACCAGGCCCGTGTGCCGGAACCTGCCTCGCCACCACCGCCGGAACCGGTCCGGCAGCGGCTCACGGCCGGCCCGCCTGACGCTCTGCGGCTCGGCCCATCCCTCCACACCCGTTGAGACACGCCGACTTTCGCCGATCACGTACCCAATGAGACATGCGCGACTGCTTCTCGTTGACCCGAAACGACCGACTATGGCGCACGTCACACGACCCGCCGGGTAAACGCTTACATCCAGGAATGCCGGTCAGTGCACCGCGACCAGGTAGATGCCGTACCCGGCGAGCGCGGCGCACAGGAGGTAGCTGGTGGCGGGTATCAGGCGGTGGCCGCGGGAGGCCGCGGCCAGCCCAGCGGAGAAGACGGCCACGGTGCCCGCGCCGAGCACGAGCGAGACGACGAACACGAACCCCAGAGCGGGCCAGTCGAGGTGCACGGCGAGCTCTCCTTCACGCGGCCTGGTTGACGTTGTGCGCGCTGACGGGGTTGCGGCGGGACAGCACCCAGCAGGCCACCGCGACCGCGACCCCGGCCGCCGCGACGACCAGCACCCCGGCGGTGCCCTGCGCCGCAGTCCGCCCGGCGAGCGCTCCGACGAGGGCGGCGGCGGGCAGGGTGAGCAGCCAGGCGACGACCATCCGGCCCGCCACGGTCCAGCGCACCTCGGCCAGCCGTTTGCCCACGCCGGCACCGACCACACCGCCCGCGCACACGTGGGTGGTGGACAGCGCGAAGCCCAGCTGCGACGACGTGAGGATCACCGTCGCCGCGGCCGATTCCGCCGCGAAGCCCTGCGGTGCCTCGATTTCCGTGATGCGCGTACCGAGCGTGCGGATGATCCGCCAGCCGCCCAGCCACGTGCCCAGCGCGATGGCGAGCCCCGCCGACAGGATCACCCACAGCGGCGGCCCCGCGCCCGCGGGCAGCATCCCGGCCGTGATCAGGGTGAGGGTCACGATCCCCATCGTCTTCTGCGCGTCGTTCGTGCCGTGCGCCAGCGA
>Ga0070710_10001234_pt1 | contig 12122 bp, 7 predicted proteins | sample LARL52metaG_FD_65454 | JGI IMG/M metagenome (GOLD analysis project Ga0070710, IMG submission 65454) | Corn, switchgrass and miscanthus rhizosphere microbial communities from Kellogg Biological Station, Michigan, USA - LAR L5-2 metaG | ecosystem: Host-associated > Plants > Roots > Rhizosphere ... | reverse complement strand
GCTTTTCCTAAGTCATAGGCAGAATCTGAATTCCCAGAATCAAGGCGTACCGCGTTCTGCAAATGCTCGACTGCCGACTTCCATTCTCCAGCTTCCAGTTCACAATGGCCAAGCTGATAAAGCACAGCAGGACTTTGTGGAGCACCCGACGCTTCCTTCCGGTACTCGGCGATAGCCTCCCGATTGCGGCCCAAACTGGCGTAAGCAAAGCCGAGATGATAATGACCGAGAGGAATGTTCGGATCCAATCGCAGGGCCGCTTGAAACTGCTCAATCGCCTGCAGTGTGCGATTCGTATTCTGGTACGACCGTCCCAATAAGATGTGCGGCAGGGCCGCCTTGGGATCGAGTTTGATCGCCTTTTCGAGTTCTTCCGCCGCTTCCGGATACCGGTCAATTGAAAGTTGCACCAGCGCGATGTCAAAGTGAATATCTGAGCGGCTTGAATTCAACCCCTCCGAACGCCTCAGCGCCTGCAAAGCATTCTCATGCTGTCCTTGCTTGAAATAGGCCAGCCCCAGCCAGTGTTGCAGCTGAGCATCGCGCGGCCATTGGCGCACCGCAGCCTCTGCCACTCGTTGCGCATCAATCGGTCGGCCCGCCTGCAAATAACTGAGCACCAGCCCTCGATTGACCTCGAGATTTTCCGGACTCAATTGCCTGCCTCTTTCGAATTCCTGCACGGCGCGAAGGAAGTCATCTTTATCTAAAGCGCTCTGGCCGGCGCGAATGGCATCCTCGACGTGGTTCCCCGACTGCGCGACAGAGCTAATGGCAAGCGCTATAAAAAGCGGCAGAAGAAATGCCAGACAAAGCTCCGCAGTGGGGAAGAAAACCAGTGCCCGTAACAATAATCGCAGCAGCATTGAAACTGGATTCACAAATATTTTCCCGGGTATCTTCCAGCAAAAGCCTCGCAGAAGGATGTTGGTGGGCGTAGTATACCGCAGCGTTTCGCGCGGTTTAGCGTCGGTTCTTCCTTTTCACGCAATCTTCAGGTCAACCTGAAAAAGTAGTACCGTGGAATCCACGCAGTTTATTGCCCGCGGTGTGATAAAACCAGACCCTGTGAAGCTGCTTGTCGTCGAAGACGAACCTCGAATGCTGGAACTGTTGCGCCGCGGCCTCACCGAAGAGGGCCACAACGTGACTTGTGCCTCAGATGGCGGCGAAGGTTGGGAACTCGCGCGCGCCTATGAGTTTGACGCTGTCCTGCTCGACGTGATGATGCCGAAAATGAATGGCTTCGAACTCGCGAAAAAACTTCGCCAGGAAAAAATTGCCACCCCTGTGCTCATGCTGACAGCCAAGGATTCTGTGCCCGACGTAGTGCGCGGCCTGGACGCAGGCGCTGACGATTATCTGACCAAACCCTTCACCTTCAACGAACTTCTCGCCCGCTTGCGCGCGCTGCAACGCCGCGCCACCGCCCGTCCGCAGAACCGGTTGCAGGTAGGCGATCTCATTCTCGACCCGGAATCGCGCGAAGTCTCCCGCTCCGGCATTCCTATTCTTCTAACTCGCACCGAATACAGCCTGCTGGAGCGCCTGATGTACCGCGCCGGCAAAGTGGTTCCCCGCAACACCTTAATTGAATCGGTATGGGGCTTCGACCGCGAAATTGAAGAAAATACGCTGGACGCCTTCGTTCGCCTGTTGCGTCACAAGGTCGACCGGGAAGGCCTGCCCAAGCTCATCGTCACGGTCCGCGGCGTCGGCTACATGATTCGCGAGGAGTTCCCGGCGTGAAACGGCTCTCCATCGGCTTGCGGCTGACGCTGTGGTACCTGGCCATCTTCTTTCTGGCGGAACTGATTTTCGGCGCCGGCATGTGGCTCATCCTGCGCCAAAACCTGTACGACATTGCCGATCAGGCGCTGGAAGGCCAGGCTGCCGATCTCGAGCGATTCCTCGAAGCACGAAAGGACATTTCCACCCAGCAGCTAAAAGCTGAGATCAGCGAAGACTACAAAATCGAGCGCTCCGAAGACTATTTGCAAATCAGCGAGGCCGGCAGCGGGACAATTTACCGTTCCCGCTTTCTTGAAGAAAATCCTCTGCCCCCTTTTCCTCTCGACGAGAAGGAAAACCCCCGTTATGAAAATCGCAAGTTAGATCACCGGCGGTTCCGCTTCATGAGCCAGAGAATGAATGTGGGAGCGCGCGTGTATATGGTCCAGATTGGCCACCCCATGCACGAAGAACTCGAAACTCTGGATGACTTCACCCGATATCTGCTGTGGTTCGCCCCTCTTCTGCTGCTGGGAGCATCGGCCGTGGGCTATTGGCTGAGCCATCGGGCGCTGGCTCCTGTCGATGCTCTGGCCCGCACAGCTCGCACGATTTCCGGCCACAACCTCAGCAGCAGGCTGGAAAAGCTGCAGACCGGAGACGAGCTGCAGCGGCTCTCCGACACCCTGAACGAAATGCTCGCTCGAATCGAATCAGCCTTCCTGCGCATCACCGAGTTCACCGCCGACGCCTCGCACGAGTTGCGCACTCCCATCGCTCTCATTCACATCGAAGCCGAATTGGCTTTGCGCAAATCCCGGAACGAAGCCGAATATCGCGACGCTCTTCGCCACATCCTCGTCGAAGCCGACCGCACCACAAAGCTCATTGAAGAACTGCTTACCCTGGCCCGCGCGGATTCCGGCAGCGAAGCTCTGAATATTCATTCCCTCGACCTGCTTACATTGCTGAGAGACTCCGCTGCACAGTGGGCTCAGGTCGCGTCCCTGCGGAATCTGCAATTCGAAGCTCACCTCAATGTTCCAAGCCTCCCCGTGATGGGAGATGAAGGCGCGCTGCGCCGCGTCATCGACATCCTGCTCGACAATGCGTTCAAATACACGCCTGCCCCCGGCAAAGTAACGCTGTCCGCCGAAGAAAAGCACGATCACATCGTCATCAGCATCGAAGATACCGGCATGGGCATCGCGGCCCAGGATCAAGCCAGAATTTTCGAACGCTTCTACCGCGTGGACAAAGCCCGCAGCCGCGAACTCGGCGGCGCCGGCTTGGGTCTCGCCATTGCCGAATGGATCGTACAGCTCCATAAAGGATCAATCACTGTCAGCAGTGAGCTGCAGAAAGGTTCGGTATTCCGCCTGGAATTACCGCGTAGCCAAGTCCAGTTGCCGCAACCCGCTTCGAAACCATAGACTGGTTCGGCCTTTCGATATCCACTGATGACCCCTCAATTTTGCCGTCCGCGATCTCGGCGTGGCCCCCTCAACGGCCTTGCCTTGTTTTTGTACGCGCTCTCTCTGATCGTTACAGCGAAGGGCCGTGCTCAGAACCCTTCTTCCCTGGCAGGCGATGTCTCCAACTACGTGCGCGGCGAAATGCAGCGGCAGAAAATCCCCGGCGTAGCGCTTCTCGTGTCGCGCAATGGAAAGATGGTCCAGGCAGAGGGCTTCGGTTTCGCTAACGTTGAACTTCAAGTTCCCGTAAAGCCGGAAACCATTTTCCAGTCCGGGTCGGTTGGCAAGCAGTTCACGGCAACCGCAGTCATGATGCTGGTTGAGGAAGGCAAGATCCATCTCGACGATCCTCTCACCAAATATTTCCCCGTCGCGCCCGCCACATGGAACGACGTGACTGTGCGGGAATTGCTGAGCCACACCGCGGGCTTCGGAGATTATCCTGACAAGTTCGATTTCCGCAAAGACTGGACTGAAGATGAACTGTTGAGGGTGGTCGAGGGCATTCCTCTGGCGTATCCTCCCGGCACCAAGTGGGAATACAGCAACCTGGGATATCTGACGCTGGGCATTTTGATTCACCGCGTGACCGGAGAATTCTACGGAGACTTTCTGCAGCAGCGGATTTTTCACCCGCTCGAAATGAACACGACGAGCATCATCAGCGAGGCCGACATCATTCCGAACCGCGCTGCCGGCTACCGACTGGTGAAGGGCGAACTGAAAAATCAGGAGTGGGTCGCCCCCATGGTCAACACCACCGCCGATGGCAGCCTTTATTTTTCGATCCTGGACTTGGTCAAGTGGGACGCCGCGCTATATACAGAAAAACTCTTGAAGCGCTCAAGCCTCGACGAAATGTGGGCGCCCGCGAAATTAAAGAGTGGAGAGCCAAACAAAGACGGCTACGGCTTCGCCTGGTTCATCAGCGAACGTCACGGACACCGCCTGATCAGCCACGACGGAGCCTGGCAGGGCTTTAAGTCGGTAATCGCCCGCTACGTAAATGACCGGCTGACCGTCGTCGTGCTGGCTAATTTAGCTGAGGCCAAGCCCGGCGAGATCGCCGATCGCGTTGCCGACATGTATCTCACAGACAAAACGACACCTGACAAAAACTGATCTCTCTCGCTAGAAAGGCACTGGCGCACCTTCACCACCGAATTGTCATCCTGAAGCTCGCAGTGTGCGGGCCGAAGGATCTCGCCAAAACCGGGCCCCAGAATTCTCATGGATCTCAACGCCCTTCAACCTGCATCCGCATTCCATACTTCGGCCGCAGCGTAATCAACGGCTGCGGCTCAACCCGGTGCCGGGGGACCAACTGCAGTCTCCACCTCTGCGCCAGCGTCGACAGAATGAGCACTCCCTCCATCCACGCAAACGATTCCCCAATGCACTGCCGCGCCCCGGCGCCAAACGGAAAATAAGTAAACTTCAAGCGCTGTGCCTTGGCCTGCGCCGAAAACCGCTCCGGCTCGAAGCGCAGCGGATCAGGAAAAAACCGCGGATCGCGATGCGTAACAAACTGGCTGATCAGCACAGTCGTTCGCGCCGGAAGAAAATAATCGCCTAAAGCAAAATCACTCCGCGCATAACGGCCCATGGCCCACGCTGGCGGATACAGCCGCAGCGATTCCGCCATCACCTTCTCCGTATAACTTAAGCGCGGCACATCCTCAAATCCCGGCAACCTGCCCTGAAGGACAGCATCCATTTCGCCGTGAAATTTGCTTTCGCATTCCGGATTCTGCGACAGCAAATACCACGTCCACGAGAGTGCATTGGCCACGGTCTCATACCCCGCCAGAAAAATTGTGATTACCTGATCGCGCAACGACTGGCGTGATTCTTTATCGTTCGCGGGCGCTGCAGCCAACATCAGGTCCAGAAGGCTTCCCCGATCCAGCCCGCTTCCCCGATGGGCATCGATCATGCGGTAAACCACGGCATCGATCCGGTTGCGCGCCCTCACGAACGCCGCCAGTCCCGGCGGACGTAAATGCACCAGCCATTCCGCCGCCGGCAGCATGATCAGAAAATTGTAAAGTCCCATGATGCGATTGATCGCCGAGGCCAGTTCATAAACTTCCTCTCGCAAGTCAGTCGCAAACAGTGTCCGCGCCACAATGTTGAGCGTGAGATGCATCATGTCCGCGGCAATGTCGCGCTGCTCTCCCGCGCGCCACGAATCCCGCAGCCGGGCCGCTTCTTCCACAATCACTCGCGCGTATTCCGCAATACGTTGCCGATGAAACGCAGGCTGCGCCGCCAACCGCTGCGCGCGATGCGCCGCTCCTTCCGCCGTGATCATGCCCTCGCCAAGCAGCATCTTGGTGCGCTGCACCGTGCGTTCCTTGATGAAGTTGTCGTTCTGCACCACCAGCACTTCACGGATGTACTCGGGATGGTTCAGAAAAACAATGTGGTGATGCCCCAGCTTGTAATGCGCAATGTCGCCGTAAGTATCGGCCAGGTGCTGAAAAAGAAGAATAGGGTTTGCCGGACGAAATTTGCGCAGCGCAAACCAGAGTAGATTGCGCTCGAACCCAGACGGGAAGCGGTACTTGCCCGCTTTCCGGGAAGGGCCTTGCATCCCGGCTTGCCGTACCGCCGTTGCCATTGAATTAGTTTACATGGCAAGAGTTCACGATTTCCGCAGTGCATCCAGCGCCTCCAACACCTCCGCGCTATGCCGCGCCGGATCAACGCTGGTATACACCTTCGCCACCTTCCCGTCCGGATCGATCAGAAACGTGTGCCGCGCCGCAAACTTCGCCACCCCAAGATTCGTCAGCGCACCATAGGCTTTGCTGACTCCCCCGTCCGTATCAGCCAGCAGCTTGAAGTTCAGTCCTTCCTTGGCGCAAAACTTCTTGTGCGAATCGACGCTGTCCACGCTCACGCCCAGCACAACCGCGTGTCGCTCGGCAAACTTCGACTGATCCGCCTGAAAGTTATGCGCCTCGCGCGTGCATCCCGGAGTTTGATCCTTGGGATAGAAATACAGGACCACCCAACTCCCCCTGTAATCTTTCAAACTCACCGATGCGCCTTCCTGTGAAGGCAAACCGAAGTCAGGCGCAGCACTGCCCGCCTCAGGAGCCGCCGTGCGACTGCCGGCAACCAGGCGCGCAGCAATGACTCCCACCACAAGAACCACGGCAATCAGCAGAATGATCCGCAACATTAAGCCTCCCTAATACCGCTCGCATCAATGCCAATTCGGGCGCTACTCCGCCCCACCCAACTTCCCGCATTGTAGAACGTGTGGTCGTCTCCCTTCGTCCAGCAAAATTCCGCGCAATTGAATATCATGGACTATTCGGCACAACTGAACGGAGATATCAGACGTGGCTCAGACGGAAACTGACGGTCAAGAGGTATTAGAAACCCGCGAGTGGGTCGACTCGCTGGACTATGTATTGTCGCAAGGCGGTCCCGTGCGCGCCGGGCGATTGCTCCAGCAACTGGCCCTGCACGCCAAGCGCGCCGCGGGAGTGAACCTTCCCTTTTCCGCGACCACTCCCTACCAGAACACGATTGCTTCTCCGCAGCAGGCGCCTTTCCCCGGAAGTCAGGAGATGGAACGCCGCATCAAGAGCCTCGTCCGCTGGAACGCCCTGGCCATGGTGGTCCGCGCCAACAAAATTCAGGAAGGCATCGGCGGCCACATTTCCACCTTTGCTTCTGCCGCTACCTTATATGAGGTCGCCTTCAATCATTTTTTTCAAGCCCGGAACGAGAGTGGCGACCGCGACTTCGTCTATTTTCAAGGCCACGCCGCGCCCGGAATTTATGCTCGCGCCTACCTCGAAGGCCGCATCCCCAAAGAAAAGCTGGAAAACTTCCGCCGCGAACTGAAACCAGGCGGCGGCCTGAGTTCGTATCCTCACCCCTGGCTAATGCCGAATTTCTGGGAGTTCCCCACGGTCTCCATGGGATTGGGCCCGATTCAGGCGATTTACCACGCCCGCTTCATCCGCTATTTAGAAAATCGCGGCCTCAAGCAATCCACCGGCGGCAAAGTCTGGGCCTTCCTCGGCGACGGAGAAATGGATGAGCCCGAATCCCTCGGCTCCATCACCCTGGCCTCGCGCGAGAATCTGGACAACCTGATTTTCGTCGTGAACTGCAACCTGCAGCGTCTCGACGGCCCAGTGCGCGGCAACGGCAAGATCATTCAGGAACTCGAAGCCATTTTCCGCGGAGCCGGATGGAACGTCATCAAAGTCATCTGGGGCTCGGACTGGGACATCTTGATCCGCAGCGACCGCGATGGCTTGCTGGTTCGGCGTCTCGGAGAAATCAGCGACGGCCAGTATCAGAAATATTTTGTCGAGAGCGGGGCCTACTTTCGCCAGAATTTATTCGGAACCGATCCCCGCCTTCTAAAAATGGTGGAACATCTCTCCGATGAGCAACTGGCGCGCATGCGCCTCGGCGGTCACGATCCCATCAAAGTCCATGCCGCCTACCGCGCTGCCGTAGATCACACCGGCTCTCCCACGATTATTCTCGCCAAGACAATCAAAGGATACGGTCTGGGCGAGGCAGGCGAAGGCAAGAACATCACCCACCAACAGAAGAAGCTGAACGAAGAAGAGCTGGAACTATTCCGTTCGCGTTTCGGAATCCCGATCCCCGACGATGAACTGCACAACGCGCCCTTCTACCGGCCGTCCGACGACAGCGCCGAACTAAAGTACATGCAGGCCCGCCGCCAGCAGCTCGGCGGCTATATGCCGCAGCGCAAAGTCTCCGCCATGCCCCTGAAAGCCGTGTCGGAAGCGCACTTTGAGGAGTTCTACAAAGGCACCGACGGCCGCGAAGTGGCAACCACCATGGTTTTTGTGCGTTTGCTTGGAAAGTTGCTCCGCGATCCGGAGTTAGGCAAGCTCATCGTCCCCATCATTCCTGACGAAGCCCGCACCTTCGGTATGGAAGCTTTATTCCGGCAGGTCGGCATCTACTCCAGTGTCGGCCAGCTCTACGAGCCGGTCGATATGGACACCCTCCTCTATTACAAAGAAGCGAAAAACGGGCAGATTCTGGAAGAGGGCATCACCGAAGCTGGTTCCATGTGCTCCTTCATCGCCGCCGGCACGGCTTATGCCAACCACGGCATCAATACCATCCCCTTCTTTATTTATTACTCCATGTTCGGATTCCAGCGTATCGGCGACCTGATCTGGGCCGCGGCCGACATGCGCTGCCGCGGTTTCCTCGTCGGCGGCACCGCCGGCCGCACTACTCTCGCCGGCGAAGGCCTGCAACACCAGGACGGACACAGCCACGTTCTGGCTTTGCCAGTTCCAAACCTGGTCGCTTACGACCCCGCATTCGCCTACGAAATTGCCGTCATTATTCAGGATGGCATCAGGCGCATGTACGTCGACCAGGAATCGATCTTCTATTACCTCACTGTTACCAACGAGCCGCTGCCCATGCCCGAGATGCCGAAAGAACCGAACGTCCGCGATGGCATCCTGCGCGGCCTCTACCGCTTCAACACCTCGGACGCACCCGACCAGAAACTCCGCGTGCAACTGCTCGGCAGCGGGACCATCATGTATGAGGTGTTGAAGGCGCAGACCATGCTGAAAGAAAAGTACGGCGTGGCCGCCGGTGTGTGGAGCGTCACCAGCTACAAAGAGTTGTACCGCAATGCCAACGACTGCGAACGCTGGAACATGCTGCATCCCGGCGAATCGCCGAAGATGCCGTTTGTAACTCAAACACTCAAAGATGCGCCTGGACCGTTCATCGCCGCATCTGATTACATGAAGGTGTTGCCCGAGTCCCTGGCAAAGTGGGTGCCGGGACAATTTGTCTCTCTGGGAACCGATGGCTTCGGCCGCAGTGAGAGCCGCGCCGCGCTTCGCGATTTCTTTGAAGTGGATGCGAAACACATCGTGCTGGCCACACTCGGAGCATTGGCGCGCGAGAAGAAAATCGGCATCGACGTCGTAAAGCGGGCCATCGGCGAACTCGGGATCGACGCCGAAAAAGTGAACCCGGCCATCAGCTAAGCGCCACATCGTTTCGCATAGAACATTTGCTTCGCACAGAACAAGGAATGGAATCAGTGATCGAGTTCAAACTCCCCGCACTCGGTGAAAACATTGACCAGGGCGACTTGGTTCGCCTCATGGTCACGCCCGGTGCGACCATCAGCGAAGGCCAGGCCGTCATGGAACTCGAGACGGACAAGGCCGTCGTCGAAGTTCCGTCGTCAGTCAGCGGAACCATCAAGGAAATCCTGGTCAAAGAGGGCGACAAGATTAAGGTAGGGCAGGTAATTTTTACGGCGGAGAATAATGGCGCCCCCGCAGCCGTGGCGAAAGAAGCCCTTCGCCCGAAGGAATCTCCCGCCTCCGGCCCCACACCTCAATCTGCTCAACCTTCAGCCAGTCCCACGGCGGCCGGCGCAAAACAACAGCCGGCGCCTGCTCCCCAGCCGCCAGTTCAAGCCCCGCAGCGTTCCCGATCTACCGACACTCCGGCGCCATCTGAATTCCGCCTGCAGGAACTTGGAGAAAACATTTCTGAAGGCGATCTCGTCCGCCTGATGATCGCTCCCGGCGCGAAAGTTTCTGAAGGCCAGCCAGTCATGGAACTCGAAACCGACAAGGCGGTCGTGGAAGTTCCATCGACGGTCAACGGCGTCGTAAATGAAGTTAAGGTCAAAGAAGGCGAAAAAATCAAGGTCGGACAGGTGATCTTCACTCTTCAGGGCGGAGCGGCCTCTCAGGCTCAGCCATCTCGTCCCCAGCACCAGCCCGTGGAGCACGTCTCCGGCCAGCATGGCGCGCGTCTCGCCTTCCAGGCGGCAATTCGCGCCGAAGGAAAAACCGAAGAGCAGGCCCTCCCTCCCGATCAACCTCGTCCGCGTGCGGAAACATTTTCCATGCCCGTGCAGTTGGGCAAGGTTGCTGGCACCGAGCATCGCGGCCCGGTTCCCGCCGCGCCACATACCCGCCGCCTGGCCCGCGAAATCGGCGTCGACATCTACGAGGTCAAAGGTACCGGCCCCGGCGGACGCATCAGCGAGGACGACGTAAAAGCCCACGCCAAAGCCGCGCTCAGCGCTGCCACCACCGCCGCGCCCGCGCGTGCCGGACACTTCGTCGCCCCCAAACTACCTGACTTTTCCAAGTGGGGAAAAATCGAGCGCGTCTCCATGCGCGGGGTCCGCCGCAAAACCGCCGAACATCTGGCGGAATCATGGAACACCATCCCCCACGTCACCCAGCACGACCGCGCCGACATTACCGAACTCGAACAATTACGCGCGCGTTTTGCTCCCAAGGCCGAGCAAGCCGGCGGCAAGATGACGGTGACAGCCATCGCGTTGAAAGTTTGCGCCGCGGCTCTCAAAGTCTTCCCGCAATTCAACGCCACCATCGACATGGAGAAGGAAGAGATCATCTACAAGCAGTACATCAGCATTGGCGTGGCGGCCGATACCGACCGCGGCCTGCTGGTTCCCGTGATTCGCGATGTGGACAAGAAGAATATCGTCGAGCTGGCGGTCGAGTTATCGCAGCTCTCCCAGAAAGCGCGCGACAAGAAAATCACCCTCGCCGACATGGAAGGCGGCACTTTCACCATTACAAATCTTGGCGGCATCGGAGGCACTGCCTTTACTCCGATCGTGAATCATCCCGAGGTCGCCATTCTCGGCCTCTCGCGTTCGCGCATGGAACCGGAATGGATTGGCGGGAAATTCGAGCCGCGCCTGATTCTGCCACTCTCGCTTTCCTACGATCATCGCCTGATCGACGGCGCCGACGCCGCGCGTTTTCTGCGCTGGGTCGCGGAAGCCTTCGAGCAGCCCTTCCTGCTCTCGGTTCAGGGATAAGATAGGCGGCAGCCAGACATTTAAAGACATTACTTCATGAACGAAAACCTCGATCAAATCTCCAACGAAACCCCGAAAGAATTGAAAAACATTCGCCTCGCCGTCATGGGCGCCGGCCCCGGCGGTTACGCCGCCGCCTTCCTCGCCGCCGATCTCGGCATGCACGTTACCCTGATCGATCCCGAGCCTAATCCCGGCGGCGTCTGCCTCTACCATGGATGCATCCCTTCAAAAGCCCTTCTGCACGTCGCCAAACTGCTGGAAGAATCGCAGCAGGCCAAGAACTGGGGAATCGAATTCTCCGCGCCCAAGATCGATCTGGCCCGCCTCCGCGGATGGAAAGAAAACGTCGTCAAGAAACTTACCGGAGGCCTGGGACAACTTTCCAAACAGCGTCACGTCGAGTACATCCAAGGCCGCGCAGCCTTTGAAAACTCCACCACGCTCAAAATCGCGAAATCCGACAACAGCGAAACCGTCCTTACCTTTGACCGCATCATCCTCGCCACCGGCTCTCGCCCTGCGATTATTAGCGCATTCAAGCTCGATTCGCCCCGCCTGATGGATTCCACAGGGGCCCTCAACCTCGAAGACATCCCCGGCAGCCTTTTGGTGGTTGGTGGCGGCTATATCGGCCTTGAACTCGGCTCGGTCTATGCCGCGCTCGGCACGCGCGTCACTGTCGTTGAAATGTTGGCCGGCTTGCTGCCCGGCGCTGATCGCGACCTCGTCCTTCCCCTGCATAAACGCCTCGAGAAAATGTTCGAAGCGATTCTGCTGAATACCACCGTCGCGTCGCTGAAAGAAGAAGGCGCAGGAATTCGCGCAACCTTCGACGGCAAGGCCCTGCAAGACAAAGACCGCGAGAAAACTTTCGACCGCGTCCTGGTTTCCGTGGGCCGCAAGCCAAACTCAGAAATTCCCGGCCTTGAGAAAACGCAAGTGCAGGTCGGCCAGCGCGGCTTTATCGAAGTCAACAAGCAACTGCAAACCGCCGACCCCTCCATCTACGCCATCGGCGATGTTGTCGGCGAACCCATGCTCGCGCACAA
>Ga0070710_10001230_pt1 | contig 12145 bp, 12 predicted proteins | sample LARL52metaG_FD_65454 | JGI IMG/M metagenome (GOLD analysis project Ga0070710, IMG submission 65454) | Corn, switchgrass and miscanthus rhizosphere microbial communities from Kellogg Biological Station, Michigan, USA - LAR L5-2 metaG | ecosystem: Host-associated > Plants > Roots > Rhizosphere ... | reverse complement strand
GGCTCGCCGCGCCCTGATCGACCTCCATTCGCACATCCTCCCCGGACTGGACGACGGGGCAGCCGATCTCGGCGCCGCGCTCGAGATGGCGCGGCTGGCGGCGGCGGACGGGACGCGGGTCCTGGCTGCGACGCCGCACGTGCGCGACGACTATCCGACGAGCGCGGAGCAGATGGAGCGCGGGCTCGCGGACTTGCGCGCGGCCGTCGACGCGGCGGGCATCGAGCTCGAGGTCGTGCCCGGCGGCGAGCTCGCGCTCGAGCAGGCCGGGCGCCTCGAGCCGGGCGACCTGCGGCGCTTCTGCCTCGGCGGCAGCGACCGCTGGCTGCTGGTCGAGTTCCCGTACGAGGGGTGGCCGCTCGGCCTACAGCGGCTCGGGCAGGCGCTCGGTGGCGACGGCTTGGGCGTCGTGCTCGCCCACCCCGAGCGCAACGGCGAGGTCCAGGCCCGGCCGAGCCGGCTGCAGGAGTTCGTCGAAGCCGGAATGCTCGTGCAGCTCACCGCGGCCTCGGTCGACGGCCGGCTCGGCCGCCAGGCGCAGGGGGCGTCGCGGACGCTGCTCGAGCTAGGCCTCGCGCACCTGATCGCGAGTGACGCCCACGCGCCGTCCGTCCGGGCGATCGGTCTGACGGCGGCAACGCAGGAGGTGCGCGACCCCGAACTGGCGCGCTGGCTCACCGAAAGCGTGCCGGGCGCGATAATCGACGGCTCAGAGCTGCCTCAACGACCCTGATACGCTCGCCCGCGGTGTCCCAGCTCGACAAGGAGCTTCGGGAGCGGATCGACGAGCCGGTCTCTCCGGAGGCCGAGCGCGAAGCGCGCCTCTCACCGGAGGAAGCCGTCGCGCAGATGCGGATCAAGGTGCCGGCGCAGCGGAGCCGGAAGCTGCGGACGATCCTCGACCGCGTCAACGCCGACGACGGGCTGAAGGCGTACTGGCACGTCTCGAACGTGAACGCGGTCAAGCGGCTCGGGATCAACGACCACTCCTGGGTGCACATCCAGATCGTGGCCAACATCGGCCTACGGCTTCTTCGGATCCTCGCGAAGCGCGGGGTCGAGCCCGGGATGGTGACCGACTACGACATGAAGCAGGAGGACGCGGAGGTCGTCGTTTTGCTCGGCGCGCTACTGCACTGCATCGGCATGGCGGTGCACCGCGACCGACATGAGGACTGGAGTCTGTTCCTGGCCGAGCCGAAGGCGCGCGAGCTGCTGGCCGGAATCTACGAGGAGCCGGAGCTGACGGTCGTCGTGTCGGAGGTGCTGGAGACGATCACGTCCCACCGCGAATCTGGACACCCGCTGACGCTCGAGGCCGGCATCGTCCGGGTGGCCGACGCGCTCGACATCGAGGAGGGCCGCTCGCGGATCCCGTTCGAGCGCGGGCGCGTCTCGATCCACTCGATCTCCGCGGCCGCGATCGACGAGGTGATCATCAGCGAGGGCGAGGAGCACCCGGTCTCGATCGAGATCAAGATGAACAACTCGGCCGGCGTCTACCAGGTCGACGAGCTGCTGAAGGCAAAGCTGCACGGCTCGGGCCTGGAGCCGTACGTCGAGGTCGTTGCGCGGATCGAGAACGAGGCCGAGAAGAGCCTCGTGCCGCTGTACCGGCTCGAGTAGCCGTTACTTCGGGACGGGCTCGAGACTGTAGCCGACGCCGTAGCGGGTCTGGATGAACGTGTGCCGAGGTGCCGGCACGTCGATCTTCTCGCGCAGCCGGCGGACGCAGACGTCGACGGTGCGGTCGCGGTGCGTGGCGCGGCGGCCCCAGATCCGCTGCAGCAGCTCGTCGCGCGAGGCGACCCGTCCGGTGTCCTGCGCGAGCGTGTAGAGCAGCCGGAACTCCGTGGGCGTCAACTCGGCGTTCTCGCCGTCGACGAACGCCTGCACGGAGCGCGGGTCGATTCGCAGCTCCTCGATCACGAGCTCCTCGCCGCGGTCCTCGGGGACGCCTCGCACGCCGCGCCGCGCGGCGGCCTGTACCCGAGCCACGAGCTCCTTCATCGAAAACGGCTTGACGAGGTAGTCGTCGGCGCCGATCTGGAGCGCATGGACGCGATCGTGCTCCGTCCCGCGCGCGGAGACGACCAGGATCGGTGTGCCGATCCCCTCGGCGCGCGCCTGCTCGATCAGCGCCCAGCCGTCGAGGCCCGGCAGCATCAGGTCGAGTACGAGCACGTCGGGCCGCTCGTAGCGCAGCCGTGCCAGCCCGACCTCGCCGGCGCCGACCCGCGTCGAGTCGAGCCCGGCCGCCGTCAGGTGCTGCGCCATGCCCTCGGCGATCGTGTCGTCGTCTTCGACGATGAGGACCTTCGTCACGCCATACTCAAGACTAGTGAGTGACACCGACTATGAAGCCCTCCGGACGGCGTTCACGGCCTCCGTGTCGCATGAACTGCGCACGCCTCTGGCCCGGCTGCAGTCGCTGCTGGAGACCGCCGAGCTTCCCGGCGTCGACCTCGACGCCCTGCTCCGGCAGGCGCGGGACGAGGTCACCGAGATGACCGAGCTCGTGGACGACATCCTCTTCCTGAGCGAGCTCGAGCAGGAGCGCGAGGTCGTCGCACTCGGCGTGACCGAGGCTGCGCCCGTCCTCCGCGACGTCGTCTCCGAGCTGAGCGAGCGCGCCGAGATGGCCGGGCTCACCCTTCGTCTCACGATCGAAGACGAGACGATCGAGATCCCGCTGCGCCGGCGGATGCTCCGGATCGTGGTCGAGAACCTGCTCGAGAACGCCCTGCGGTACGCCGGCGAGGGCGCGACCTGCACCGTCACGCTGGCCCACGGCGAGAACGGCACGCTGCTCGAGGTGGCCGACGACGGCACCGGCGTGCCCGACGAGGACGTCGCGAGGCTGTTCGAGCGGTTCTTCCGCTCCGACCGCGCGCGCACGACGCGAGGCACCGGTCTCGGTCTGGCCATCGTCAAGCACGTGATCGAGTCCGCGGGCGGGAATGTCGAAGCCCGCGGCGGGCGCGGCCGCGGGCTCGACATTCGTTGCGTGCTTCCAGCTTGAGCTGCCTCTATGAATGGACCCGCGAGAGCGTCTTGCGGGCCGCTTTCTGGACGAGCGGCGAGAGCGGGACGAAGCGCAGCTTCGGGCCGTACGACTGGCCCTTCGTCAGCGCCCAGTCGACGAACTTCTTCAGGTCGGCCGCTTTGCTTGTCTTCAACGGGAGGATCACGTACGTGAAGGTGCAGATCGGGTAGGCGGTCTTCGCCCGCGGATTCGGGTTCACGACCGTGATCGAGTTGTCCTTGCTCTGAAGCTTCTTCAACGACATCAGGGCCGCCTTGATCTGGATCAGCCCCGGCAGCTCGTACTTGCCGGCGCGATTCTTGATCGACGCGAACTTGAGGTGGTTGTTCAGCGAGTACGCGACGTCGACGTAGCCGATTGCGCCGGGCGTGCTCGCCAGCTTCGCGGCAACGCCGGAGCTGCCGCGGGCGCCGACGCCGACCGGGAACGCCGGCTGCGTGCCCCTGCCGATCTTGTCGTGCCAGTACTTGCTGATGTGCGACAGGTAGTCGGTGAAGTTGTAGCTCGTGCCGCTGGCGTCGCTGCGGTAGACGGGGGTGATCTTCTCGTGCGGGAGGTTCACGCCCGAGTTGATGCTCTTGATCCCCGGGTTGTCCCAGTACTTGACGGTGCCGCTGTAGATGGCGGCGAGGAGCGGGCCGGTCAAGTGCAGGCCGTAGCCGACGCCCGAGACGTTGTAGGGGATCGACGTGGCCGAGAAGGCCCACGGGATCTGCACGCAGCCCTTGCAGCTCGCGAACTGATCGGTCGAGAGCGGGGCGTCGCTGGCACCGAAGTCGACGGTCCGCGCGGAGATCGCGGCGATGCCGCCGCCGCTGCCGATCCCGCTGTAGGCGACCGTCGAGGCACCGTAGTGCTGCGTCCAGGCCGCGACGAGTGGCTGGACGAACGTGCTGCCGGCGCCGGTGATCGTGCCCTTCTGCCCTGCCGACGCTGAGCCGGCGAGGCCGGCAACGACGACCGCCGCGGTCACGAGCACGGCGAGGGCCGCCGCAGTGGCTCGATTTCTGTTCACGATGATGTGTCTCCTCTCGAAGGTGGTACTCCAGGCGCGAGGGTGACTCGCCGCCCCGCGGGTGTGGGCTGAAAGGCGGTTGAGGACTGGTAACCATTCGGTGACAGCCCTCTAGCCAAGCGGCATTACTCGTTAGCGTGGCCCGCGATGAGCACGGTTCCCGCCACGGAGCGCCTGGGTCCGCGGTCGCAGCTCCGCGCCCGGCTCGGCGACCGGATCCTGCTCGGGCTCACCACCCTCGGCGCGCTGATCACGATCGCGCTGATGGTGCTGATCGCGTACCGCATCTTCCGCGGCGCGCACCTCGCCATCAGCAGCTTCGGCCTGAGCTTCCTGTGGCACACCGTCTGGGACACCAACAAGGGCGTCTTCGGCGCGGGAACGCTTCTCTACGGCACCGCCGTGACCTCGGCGATGGCCCTGATCATCGCCGGGCCGCTCGGGATCGCGATCGCGCTCTTCCTCACCGAGCTCGCGCCGCCCGGCGTGAAGGGGATCGTCGTTTCGCTCGTCGAGATGCTCGCCGCCGTCCCAAGCGTGGTGCTCGGCCTGTGGGGGATTCTCGTGCTCGGACCGTTTATGGCTGACCACGTCGAGCCGTGGCTGCACGACACGCTCGGGTTCATCCCGCTCTTCAGTGGCGACCCGAGCTCGAGCGGCCTCTTCATCGCCGGCCTGGTGCTGGCGATCATGGTCGTCCCGATCGTCGCCAGCATCTGCCGCGAGCTGTTCCTCGCGGTCCCGCGCGAGCTCGAGGACGGCGCGCTGGCGCTCGGCGCCACGCGCTGGGAGATGGTTCGCGGCGTCATCCTCTCGTCGTCGAAGCCCGGTATCGCGGCCGCGCTCATCCTCGGGCTCGGTCGGGCGATTGGCGAGGCGATCGCCGTCACCCAGGTGATCGGCGCCTCCAACTCGCCGGAGATCCACGCCTCGCTCTTCGGAGGCGGTGACACGCTCGCGAGCCGCATCGCAGCCCAGTTCCAGGGCGCGGTGACGAAGCTCCAGATCTCGTCTCTCTTCTACCTCGCTGCGATCCTGCTCGTGATCGGGCTCGTGACGAACCTGGTCGCGCAGGTCATCGTTCGCCGCTTCGAGTTCCAGCGGACCGGAGCCGACTGATGGCGACGGTCGAGCAGACATTGGACCTCCGGGGCGGCCGCAAGTCCCGGCGACGCCGGCTGACGAACCGGTTCGCCGAAGCCCTGGCGCTCGTCGCGGCCGGGCTGGCGATCTTCGTGCTCGGGATCGTCGTCTACTCGGTCGCCCAGCGCGGCGCGAGCGAGCTCAGCTGGGGCTTCCTGACGAAGCCGCTGCCGCTCTTCGGCCTGCCCGGCGGCGGCATCGCGCCGCTGATCGTCGGCTCGGCGATCATCGTGGGGATCGCGACGCTGATCGCCCTCCCGCTCGGCGTCCTGACCGCGCTCTTCCTGAGCGAGTTCGCACGGCCGAGCCTCGGTCGTCCGGTCCAGCTGACGCTCGACCTGATGAACGGGCTGCCGTCGGTGATCGTCGGCGTCTTCGTCTTCGGGCTGCTGGTCTACGGCCACACGCAGAGCGGCATCGCCGGCGGCTTCGCGCTCTCGATCGTGATGCTGCCGCTGATCGCCCGCTCCACGCAGGAGGTTTTGCGACTCGTCCCGCAGACGCAGCGAGACGGCGCCGCTGCGCTCGGCGCGACCAAGGCGCGAATCGTCCTCGGGATCGTGATCCCGAGCGCCCTCGGCGGCATCCTGACGGGAACGGTCCTCGCCATCGCCCGTGCGATCGGCGAGACGGCGCCGCTGCTGTTCACGACGTCGATCTTCGTGAACAGCGTCTCGACCGATCCCAGCCACGCGATGCCGAACATGCCGGTTCAGATCTTCATCTGGTCGGAGTCGCCGAATCCCGAGGACCATGCGCGCGCATGGGCGACAGCGCTGATCCTGTTGCTGTTCGTGCTCGTGACGAGTCTGCTGGCCCGGGCCGGGCTGGCGCGCTGGCGCAAGAAGATGGGACAGGTATGAGCGAGGAGGAGCCTGTGAACGAGACCGTTACGATGCCGCAGATGAGGCCCGTCGACGTCGCAGAGCGCGAGAGCGCCGGCACGCCTCAGCTCGGCGAGACCGTCTTCGACATCCGCGATCTGACCGTGCGGTACGGCTCGAACGTCGCGATCAAGGGCGTCTCGGCCGAGATCCACAAGAGCCTGATCACCGCAGTGATCGGGCCGTCCGGCTGCGGCAAGAGCACGTTCATCCGCTGCCTCAACCGGATGAACGACACCGTCCCAAGCTTCGACCACGACGGCGAGGTGCTGTATCACGAGACCGACATCTACGGCTCCGGTGTCCAGCCGATCGAGGTGCGCCGCCGGATCGGGATGGTCTTCCAGAAGCCGAACCCCTTCCCGAAGTCGATCTACGACAACGTCGCGTGGGCGCCGCGGATCCTCGGGATGAAGAAGGGCCTCGCCGAGCGCGTCGAGAAGGCGCTGCACGAGGCCGCGCTCTGGGACGAGGTCAAGGACCGCCTGAAGAAGAGTGCGCTCTCGCTCTCCGGTGGCCAGCAGCAGCGGCTCTGCATCGCGCGGGCGATCGCGGTCGAGCCGGAGGTGCTGCTCCTCGACGAGCCCGCCTCGGCGCTCGACCCCATCGCGACGCAGAAGATCGAGGAGCTCATGCGCCAGCTGAAGCAGGACTACACGATCGTGATCGTCACGCACAACATGCAGCAGGCCGCGCGTGTCGCGGATCGGACGGCGTTCTTCAGCCTCGAGGTCCAGGACGGCCAGCGGTACGGGGTCCTTGTCGAGTACGACCAGACCGAGAAGATCTTCACCGCCCCTGCGGACAAGCGCACCGAGGACTACGTCACCGGTCGCTTCGGATGAGCGAGAACGTTCGCGTGACCTTCCAGGAAGAGCTCGACCAGCTCGAGGCGACTTTGCAGGAGGAGGGCTCGCTCGTCCTCCGCGTGCTGCGCGGCGCCCTGAACGCGCTCGGGCAGCGCGACGTGGAGCTCGCTGACGATGTGATCGCGTTCGACGACGACGTCGACAAGCACTACCTCCAGATCGAGGAGACGATCCAGTCGCTGCTCGCGCGGCAGACGCCGGTCGCGACCGACCTGCGGCTCGTGCTGGCGCTGCTGCACACGAACCTTCACCTCGAGCGCATGGCCGACTACTCGGTCACGATCGCGAAGCTGACGAAGCTCGTGGCCGACGTCGAGGGCGACCCGACGATGATGCAGACGCTGCAGGAGATGGGCGAGCGGGCGGAGGAGATGATCCGCGTCGCGCTCGATGCCTTCGCGAACCGCGACCTCGAGGCGGCGGAATCGCTCGTCGACCTCGACGAGCTGATCGACCGCTCGAACCGCCGCTTCGTCGACCGCGTCATCGAAATCGTCAGCGAGCCCGGCCTGCGGGAGTGGGTGCTGCGGATGGTGCTCGTCTCACGGACGCTGGAGCGGATCGGCGACCATGCGGTCGACATCGGCGAGCAGGTCTCCTTCCTGCTGACGGCCGAGTTCCGGGAGTTCACCGACGCCTCGCATCCCGAGCAGCACACCTAGAACCCGACTCGTCCTCCTACTCACGCTGCTCCCACTTGCGGCAGGCTGCGGCGGCTCGGGCGGCGGGGGCTCGTCGGGCGGCTCGGGCGGCGCGCTCGTCGGTGCGGGCAGCACGCTCGTCGCCCCGCTCGTCGCTCAGTGGTCGAACGACTACGCCAAGCGCACGGGCGTGTCGATCACCTACGGCGCGATCGGGTCCGGCGGCGGGATCGCCCAGATCACGGCCCGTACCGTCGACTTCGGCGCGAGCGACGCGCCGCTCTCACCCGACCAGGCGAGCGCGTGCAAGGGCTGCCTCCAGGTGCCGTGGGCGCTGGCGGCGACGCTTGTCTCCTACAACGTCAAGGACGCGCCGGCCAAGCTGAAGCTCGACGGGCCGACGCTCGCGAACATCTACCTCGGGAAGATCACGAACTGGAATGACCCGGCGATCGCGAAGCTGAACCCGGGCGCCTCCCTTCCGGCGACGAAGATCAGGCCGGTCTACCGCAGCGACTCGAGCGGCGACACCTACGCGTTCAGCGACTTCCTCGCCAAGGTCAGCCCGGAATGGAAGTCGAAGGCGGGCGTCTCGACGCAGGTCAGCTTCCCGGTCGGCATCGGCGGCAAGGGCAACGACGGCGTCGCGGCGGCGATCGGCGGCACCGACGGCGCCCTCGGCTACCTCGCCATCTCGTACGTCTTCGCGAACAAGCTCGACTACGCGCTGGTCGAGAACGCCGCCGGGAACTTCCCGGTTCCGGGCTCCGACAGCATCGGCGCCGCCGCCGCGGCCGTGTCGACGATTCCGCCCGACAACGCGATCTCGCTGACGAACCCGCCGCCCTCCGCGCCGAAGGCCTATCCGATCTCGACGTTCACGTACGCGCTCGTCCCGCAGAGCTCCTCCAAGGCCAAGACGCTGCGGGACTTCCTGACCTACGCGCTCGGTCCAGGGCAGAAGTTCGGCGCGAAGCTGCAGTTCGAGCCGCTCCCGGCCCGCGTGGTCGACGCCGGCAGGACCACGATCGCGAAGATCGGCTCGTCGTAACCAGGTAGACCCAGCTTCGTAACCCAGGTGCCCTGGCCACGCGGCGAAGATGGCGATTCGTTGTTCCGGGCGGCGTCTCGCGCCCTGGGTGAGTAACGGCCGACGTAGTGGAAAGAATGGAGCCCGTGCGAGTTGCAGTCGTCGACGTCGGAGCGAACACGCTCCGTTTGCTGGTGGCCGTCCCTGACGGGCGCTCCGTCGCCACCGTCCACCAGGAGAAGGCCCAGCTCGGCCTCGGTGAGGAGGTCGAGCGGTACGGCTACATCAGCGACCTCAAGTGCGCCGAGGCAGTCGACGTCGCCCGCGCCCAGACGCGCCGGGCCCGCCGGCTCGGCTGCGAGCGGATCGAGATCCTGGTCACCTCGCCAGGGCGGCAGAGCGCGAACAGCGACGAGTTCGCGGACGCGCTCGCCAGGGGCACCGGCGTTCCCGTGCGCATCCTCAGCTCGGAGGAGGAAGGCGCGCTCGCGTGGGACGGCGCGGTCGCCGCGCTCCACGAGCCGCCGGAGAGCGTCGCCGTCTGCGACGTCGGCGGCGGCTCGGCGCAGGTCGTCGTAGGCGCCACTGCGACGGGGCCGGCGTGGGTGCGCTCGGTCGACCTCGGCTCCCTGCGGCTGACCACCCGGCTGCTCTCGGACGACCCACCGCCGGCAGCCGCGGTCGCCGAGGCCCGCGCGGCCGCTGCGGAGGCGTTCGGCGCGGTCGTCCCTCCGGTCGCGCAGCTCGGGCTGGCCGCCGGCGGCACGGCGCGCGCCCTGCGGCGCATGACCGAGCGGCTCGATCCCAAGGGGCTCGAGGACGCGATCGAGACGCTCGCTGGGCTGAGGCGCGCGAAGGTCTCGAAGCGCTGGGCCATCTCGCCGCAGCGCGCGGCGACCCTACTTGCGGGAACGATCCTGCTCGCCGAGGCGCAGCGTCGGATCGGCGTCCCGCTCGAGCTCGCCTCCGGCGGTGTGCGTGAAGGGTCCGTGCTCGCGCTGTACCGCCAGAGCGCCGCGGCCTACGCCTGAGGCGGCCAGCGCTCGAGCACGCGCACCTGGCCGTCCTCGACCTCGAGCACGATCGTCTCGCCCTTCTTCGCCGACTCGCCGAGCAGGTCCTCGACCAGGTCGCCGTGGACGGACGCGACCAGCGGCACGTCGGCCGACGCGAACAACCCGAGCGCGTCGCGGGCAGTCGCGCCCTCGGCGAGCGCGTCGGTGGCCTCGAGTTCGACCGACCGTGCCTGCGCGAGGGGGACAACCGTGTCCACGCAGCGGACGTACGGGCTCGACGCGATGCGGCCGACCACCCGCCCCTCGAGCTGGCCGACCAGCAGCTCCGCCTGGCGCCGGCCGCGCTCGTCGAGTGGACGGAGCCTGTCGTCTCCGTCCCAATGCCTGCGATGGCCGGCGCGCGCGTGACGGACGAGGTAGACGATCATCCGAAGGCGCGCTTCGCGGCCCGGTCGAGCCGGCGCCACGCCCTCGGCAGCTGCGCGCGGGCCTGGCGGCGCCGCTCACGCTCCCGCTCGACGAGCCTGCCGGCCGCGAAGGCCGCACCCGAGCTGCCGAGGTCGGACAGCAGCTCGCGCAGCCGCGCCTCGGCGACGATCGCGTCCTGGTGCGCGCCGAGCACGTCCTGGAAGACCTTCGCTCGCTGCACGACGCGCAGCGCCGGCTCGCCGACCTCCGACTCGGCGAGCTCGGCTGTGTAGCGCGCGCGTTTACCCAGGATGCGCGCTCGGTGGAGGTCGTCGTCCGTGGACGACGGCGCAAGCGCGTCGGCGACTGTGCGCAGGCGCCGGAACTCCTTGCGCGCGAGCTTGCGCAGCGAGACCTCGCCGCGTCGCACGCGCGGCCCGCGCGCGGCCGACTCGAGCTGGTCGAGCAGGGCGTAGTAGCGGTCGCTGCGCAGCGCATCGACGGCGATCGCCTGGGCGGTCTCGCGTTCGTCCCCGAGCCGCTCCAGCAGCACGGCGGCCGCGGTGCGCTCCGGCTGGTCGAGGCCGTCGATCTCGGACCGCAGACGCGCGATCAATACGTCGAGGTCGCGCCGACGCCCCAGCGAGCCGCCGAGCCACTTGAGCTCGTCGCGCAGCGGCTCCGCCCAGGACGCGTCGAGCATCGGACGGGCGGCCCGCAGCATCGCGCGCGCCCTCCGCGCCGCGACGCGGATCGCGTGCACGTCCTCCGGCTCGAGGTCGAGCCGCACACCCGGGTCGTGGCGCAGGATCGACGAGTACTGCCGCCCGACTAGCGAGCGGAGCCGCCCGATCGGATCGTCGATCTCCACGACCTCGGTCTCCAGTCCGTCCGCGATGCGCTCGGGCCCGGAGCCGTTGCGCAGGAATGCGGGCAGCACGCGCCGGACCTCGGGCGGAGGCGTCACCGGGCCGCCGATCTGCTCGACCACGAACGGCTCGCCGTCCACCCGCGGCAGCTCGAGGTACCAGACACCCTGGCCGTTCTCGAGCCGGCGCGAGAGCGTGAGTCCCGCACGTGCGAGACGCCGCTCGGGCAGGTCGTAGAAGACGACCTCCGAGACCCCGTCCACGGTCATCGTCCGATCGTACAAGGGGAACCGCGGGAGGAACGTCACCGCCCCTCCCGCGGCTTACGGGACGCCTCGGGGAGAGGGGAAACAGAGACGTCCGCACTCGTTGCCTTGTCGAAAGCTCCGACGCCGAAACCCGGCCGCTGTTAGCGGCTTCATCGAATCCTCACCAAGGGGGTGGGTTATGCGTCCAGCCGCCGGCGAGCATCGTGGCCACGACCTGGATCTCGCTCAGCTCGTCCGGCTCGCACGCCAATGGGTCGCGGTCCAGCACGACCACGTCGGCCAGGTAGCCGGGAACGAGCTTGCCGCGCCGGTACTCGTCGCCCGCGAGCCATGCCGGCGCGACCGTCGACGCGTGGAGCGCCTGCTCGACCGTCAGAGCCTGCGCGGGCCGCCAGGCGTCGCGCTCGTCGAGCGTCCGCGCGACCCCTGCCCGGATCCCGAGCAGCGGGTCGAGCTCCTCGATCGGCGCGTCGGAGCCGTTGGCGAGCACGGCGCCCGACTCGAGCAGCGACCGGAACGCGTACGGCTCGCTTGCCGTCTCTCCCCAGAAGCGGTCGGCGACGTCGCGGTCGGAAGGCGCGTGGCTGAACTGCACGGACGCGGTGACGCCGAGCTCGGCGAACCGCGGCATGTCCTCGGGCGCGAGCAGCTGCGCGTGCTCGATCCGCTGGCGCAGCCCGAGCGGCTGCCACTCCGACCGGGTCGCCTCGAAGGCGTCGAGCGCATCGCGGTTGGCCTGGTCGCCGATCGCGTGCACCGCGATTGGGAAGCCGGCGCGGGCGGCCCCGCGGATGAAATCCTCGAGGCCTTCACGGCTCGTGATCGCGACGCCCGAGCCGTCCAGCATCCGCGCGGTCTGCGAGCCGAGCGTGCCGTCCATGAACGCCTTCAGGTAGCCGAGCTTCAGCAGGGGCGAGCCGAGCCCGCCGCGCACGTCGACCGCCTCGAGCTCGCC
>Ga0070710_10001225_pt1 | contig 12157 bp, 10 predicted proteins | sample LARL52metaG_FD_65454 | JGI IMG/M metagenome (GOLD analysis project Ga0070710, IMG submission 65454) | Corn, switchgrass and miscanthus rhizosphere microbial communities from Kellogg Biological Station, Michigan, USA - LAR L5-2 metaG | ecosystem: Host-associated > Plants > Roots > Rhizosphere ... | reverse complement strand
AACACTACGGCGCGCGCGGAGTTCAACTTCTGGGCCGACCCCGAGGCGGCGCAGACGGTGATCCGCCGGGGCAACCCGATCATCGTGCCGCTCAACCTCACGCACCGGTGCATCGCCGACACGGAGTTCCTCGCCAGGGTCGACCCGGTGCTGAGCAACCTCACCGGCACCTACAGTGCGTACCTCCGCGACCGTTCCGAAAACCGAGGTATCTACTTCCACGACGCTGTCGCGGTGGCCGAGGCGATCGTGCCCGGCACGCTCAGGACGAAGACCCATCTGCTCGACGTGGACGACGAGGGCGCGCTCGTCGAAGGAAAGCACCAGGTAGAGGTCGCGGAAGACTGCGATTGGCCCGCGCTGAGGACCTTCATGGAGCAGCGCTTGTCCGTTTGACGACAACTTCGTGTCGCTCTCTGGGGTTGCGCGGGCACGGTAAGTAGGGTCCGCGACCATGCAGCGAAGAGTCCTCACGACAGCTGCGGTGGCGGTGGCCATGACATTCGGAGTGGTCCCTGCCTCCGCACAGCCTCAGGTCCAGGTGGTGCCGGATCCCGCGGCGCACGTGAACCCGTTCATCGGCACGACGAACCTCGGGAACACGTTCCCCGGCGCGGTCGTGCCGTTCGGCATGTTCTCCTTCAGCCCCGAGGCGAGTCGCGGCAACACCCTGCGCGCCGCGGCTCCCGGTGGCTACCGCTACGACGCCACGAAGATCCGCGGCTTCAGCCTCACGCACATGTCCGGCACCGGGTGCGCGGGCGGCAGCGGTGACATCCCGATCTTCCCGCACGTCGGGGCCGTAACGACGTCGCCGGCCTCCGACGCGAAGGACGAGGTCTACGCCAGCGAGTTCGCGCACGCGGACGAGGTGGCCAAGCCCGGCCGTTACGACGTGACGCTCAAATCCGGTGCCAAGGCCGAGCTCTCCGCCACCGAACGCACCGGTGCGGCGCGGTTCTCGTTCCCCGCCGACAAGCCCGCGACGGTGCTGATCAACACCTCCAAGTCGCAGGTCGGCAGCAGCGACGCCGAGACCGTGATCGACAAGGAGAAGCGCACGGTCACCGGCAGCGTCACGGCGGGCAACTTCTGCGGGTACATCAACCAGGTCGGCCGCCGCAGCTACTACACGCTGCACTTCGTGGCGGAGTTCGACCAGGACTTCACCGAGGTCGGTACGTACCATGACAACGTTGTCACACCCGGCAGCACGTCTGCCGCGGGCGGCACGACCTACGGGACGAACGGCTGGCCGGTGCTCGGCAAGGGGTCCGGTGCCTACCTCGGGTTCACGCCCGGTTCGCAGGTGAACGTCAAGGTCGGCATCTCCTACGTGAGCCTGGACAACGCCAGGCAGAACCTCGCGGCCGAGAACAGGGGCCAGTCCATTGAGGACATGAGGGACAACGCGTACAGCGCGTGGCAGAAGCAGCTCAGGCGCATCGAGGTCGGCGGCGGCTCCGATGACGAGCGGACCAAGTTCTACACCGCGTTGTACCACTCGCTGTTGCACCCCAACCTGTTCAGCGACGTCAACGGCGAGTACACCGGGTTCGACGGCAGGACCCACAGGATCGACCGGGCGAGGCAGAAGGCGCAGTACGCCACCTTCTCCGGCTGGGACGTCTACCGCTCGCAGCTGCAGCTCGTGACGCTGCTGGAGCCGCAGATCGGGTCGGACATCGCGCAGTCGCTGCTCAACCAGGCCGACCAGAACAACGGCGTCTGGGACCGCTGGACGCACAACGGCGGCGGCACGCACGTCATGAACGGCGACCCCGCGCCCATCGCGCTGGCGGCGATCGCGGCGTTCGGCGGCGACAGGTACGACCTCAGGTCGTCGCTGCGGAGTCTGGTCAAGGCGGCGACCGTGCCGACGGAGGCCGACCTGAGCAAGGACGGCTGGGCCGTGATGTCGGCCGGGCAACGGCCGTCGCTCGACAAGTACCTGAAGTACAAGTACATGCCGTCGGTGTCGAACGCGTGGGGCGGCGCGGCGGAGACCCTGGAGATCTCCGCGGCGGACTTCGCGATCAGCCAGCTCGCCGCACGGGTCGGCGACCGGTCCGTGCAGCGCACGTTCGCCGAGCGCGCGCAGTGGTGGCAGAACAACTTCGACCCGGTCGCGGACTCCACCGGCGGCTACATCCGCAACCGCAACGCCGACGGCACGTGGGTCAAGGGCTTCACGCCGGACACCGGCAACGGTTTCGTGGAGGGCAGCAGCGCGCAGTACACGTGGATGGTCACGCACAACGTCGCCGGTCTCGTGGAGGCGCTCGGCGGTCGTGAGCGCGCCACCGAACGGCTCGACGACTTCTTCCACAACACGGACGGCAGCTGGGCGTTGACGGGCAAGGGCGGTGCGAAGTCCGAACTGGACAACGAGCCGTCGATCAACGTGCCGTGGCTCTACAACTACACGGGCCAACCGGCGAAGACGCAGGAGACGTTGCGCGAGACCATCAACACGCTGTGGAAGGACGCCACCGGCGGCATCCCCGGCAACGACGACCTCGGCGCGATGTCGTCCTGGTACGTCTTCACCGCCATGGGCCTCTACCCGCAGGTGCCGTCGCGCGCCGAGCTGGTGCTGAGCAGCCCGCTGTTCACGTCGGTGAAGATCAACCGCGGTGGCGGCAGGGACATCACGATCACCGCGCCGGCCGCGAACACCGCCACGAAGTACGTGCAGTCGCTGAAGGTCGACGGCCGCGCGTCCACCAGGACGTGGTTGCCGGAGTCGTTCGTGGAGCACGGCGGCAGGCTGGACTTCGTGCTGGGCAAGACGCCTTCCTCGTGGGGCACGGGCGTTTCGGACGCGCCGCCGTCGTTCCGCGAGGGCGAGCAGCCGATCAGGCACGACCAGCCGTACTACCTGACCGTCGAACCGCGTCAGCTGGTCGTCGAGCCGGGCAGGTCGGTCACCGCGAAGGTCAACTCGGTCAAGCTCTACGACGGTGACCCGAAGGCCACCTACACGGTCACCGGCCCGGCGGGGCTCACGTTCACGCCGACGACCGGTGCGGTGCCGTCCGAGTTCACGGTGACGGCCGCGCCCGGAATCGCGCAGGGCTTTTACGACATCACCGTCACGGTGACCGTCGAGGGTGCCGCGAAACCGGTCGTGCTGCCGCAGATCGTGAAGGTCGCGCCGGCGGGCAGCCTGCTCGCGGCCGTGAACAACGTCGGCGCGTCCGACGACGCGGACGGCGACGGCGACTTCGACGGCGGCGGCTACAGCTACTCGCGCCAGGCCCTCGCGACCGCGGGTCTGTCGCCCGGCGGCACCGGCACGGTCGACGGCCTGACGTTCACCTGGCCGTCGTCGCCTCCCGGCCGTCCGGACAACGCGACCGCGGCGAAGCAGACGCTTGCCCTGTCCGGCACGCGCCTCGCTTTTCTGGGAGCGGCAGCGAACGGGGCCCGCACCCGTACCGCGGTGGTCACGTTCACCGATGGCACCACGGCGAACGTCGACATCGGCTTCAGCGACTGGACGCTGGGCGGTGGTGGCCAGGTACCCAGCTACGACAACGTGATCGTGGCCAACACGCCGTACCGCAACCAGTCCGGTGGCGGCAGCGAGAAGGTGGCCACGCACATCTTCGCCACGAAGACGTACGCGGCACCGGAAGGCAGGACGCTGGCGAGCATCGTGCTGCCGGAAGATCCCGACCTGCACGTCTTCGCCGTCGCAGTGAGTTAGCGGAAATGTATCGCGAACATATTAATGTAAACCATTAACATTTTGGGAGGCCAGGGTCGCCGGCGACGGGCTCGCGCTCAGACCGGCGACCAGCATGTCGACGAGGTTGTTCACGAACAGCTCGTTCTTCGTGTGCCCGGCCGGTTCGTCGTCCAGCAGCCGTGCGCGCGCGGCGAACGAACTGACGAGCTGCACGCGCAGTGAGGCGAACCGTTCCTCCAGGACGGTGCCGGGCAGCCCGGCCAGCACCTCGCGGAGCCACCGCGCGACCGCCTGGCCCGCCGGTGCCGCACTGCGGAACGAGATCTGATAGGCCAGTGCCGGGTGGCTGTGCTGGGCGACGATGCGCAGATGCGCTCTACCGAGCGGGCTTTCCAAATCGTCGGCCATGGGGACGGCGAGCGCGTGCACCAGGGTTCTCAGGTCCGTCGTGCGATCGTCCGCGACGATCGCGGCGACGAGCTGCGCCCGTCTGGCTTCGACGGCGGCGAAGTGGAGGCGGAGGATCTCCTGCACCAGCTCCGCCTTCCCACCGAAGTGGTAGTGCAGCGCGGACTCGTTGCGGGCACCGATCGCGTCGTGCAACTGCCGCGCGGTGACGCGGTCGACGCCCTCCCTGGCGAACAGCAGCGCACCCTGTTCGAGCAGGGCGTCACGGGTCGATGGACTGGCCACCGGCAAACCCTACGGGCACGTCGCGGCGAGTTCCCGGTGGAGTGCGGCGTCGACGATCAGATCGCGCATGACGGGACTGTCGTACTCCTCGCGATGTTTGAGCTCCAGACCCAGGCACACATCCTGCGCGGCGACGTTGGTCGCGCCGTCGGCCAGCGGGATGTCCTCACCGTTGATGCCGCCGTTGCGCTCGTAGCTGTACAGGTGCGCATAGTCGACGCTGCCCGGCGTGTCGTCGCCGCTGTTCAGCTCGTCGAGGAACGCCGACCCCGGCCGCATCTGCACGCACGAGGCGGATGAGCAGATGCCGGCCTTGTCCGTGCCGTAGTTCACGCCACCCAGCGAGATCATCACCCCCACCGTGCTGAGCCCGCCGTCGAACTTGACGCAGTAGCGGACCGCCAGCGCACCCTGCGAGTGACCGACCACGTCGACCTTCGCCGCGCCGGTCTCCCGGCGGATCTCGTCGATCCGGTCGCAGACCGCACGCGCCGAGACCTTGATGTCCACCGAGCCGGGCGGTCTGCCGGACAACGGCATGGAGTACGCGGTGAAGCCCTGGGAGCGGAAGTGCGCCAGGGCGTCGTCCATGTAGCCGACCGGGCCGAACGTCCCGCCCACCAGCAGCAGCGGGCGAGCGGGCGTGGCGGCGCCGGCCGCGGTCGTGCCTGACACCGCCACCGTCAGCGTGACGACCGAGCTCAGGATCCACCGCCACGAGGAACTGAATCCATATCGCATGAAACCCCCTTCGCCGTTGCCATTTCGGGATCGCGCACAGCCTGGCGCGCACGCTGATTAATGTCAAGCATTACTAAATCCACTGCGATTCGGCTCGTAGCCAATAGAGTGGTGCGGTGTTCACCGTTTCTGAGCGGGACCAGCTGCGCCGCGACCTCGTCAGCACCGCGGAGTCCGACCCACGGGTGATCGGGGCCGCGCTGACGGGATCAGCCGCTGTGGGCCGGGAAGACCGCTGGTCCGACATCGACCTCGCGTTGTCGGTCGAGGACGAGATGGACGCGGTGGTGGCCGACTGGACCTCGCTGATGTACGCGCGGGGCGCGGTCAGCCACCTCGACGTGCGGCACGGGTCGGTGCTCTTCCGGGTCTTCCTGACGCGGTCGACCCTGCAGGTGGATCTCGCCTTCTGGCCGTCGGCCGAGTTCGGGGCGACCGGGCCGACGTTCCGGCTGCTCTTCGGCGAGGCCAACGAGATCCCGCAGGCGAGGCAGCCCGGCCGCGACGACCTCGTCGGACTCGCGTGGCTCCACGCGCTGCACGTGCGGTCGTCCATCGAGCGCGGGCGCGGGTGGCAGGCGCTCTACATGATCAACCACATGCGGGACCACGTGATGTCGTTGCGCTGCCTCGGCGAGGGCGTCAACGCGGTGCAGGGACGTGGCGTCGACGACCTGCGCGATCCCGGCGAGTTCGCCGGGACGCTCGTGCTCTCCACCCACCCCGACGAGCTGCGCCGGGCGTTCCACGTGCTGACCGGGCTGCTGGCCGGCGAGATCAACGACTCGGCACTGGCTCGGGCTGTGCGGGCGCTTTCTCCCTGAGCAGCAGTGCGGCGGTGATCAGCACCAGCACGGCCGCGGAGGCGTGCACCGAGAGCGCGGTGACCACCGAGCCGCCGCTCGTGATCACCGCCAGGCAGTCGCCGATCGGGATGATCGAGTCGGCCAGGACGACCCAGCCCAGCGCTCGCCGCTGACCCCTCAGCAGCAGGATCAGGGCTGTCAGCCCGTACGCGAGGTCGCGCACCCCCTTCACGACGTAGTAGCCGCTCGGGTCGACGACGCCGAAGCCGGCTGCCGCGCCGTGCCCGTTGAGCAGGAACATCAGGCCGAAGGTGAACCCCGCCGCTACGACGAGCCAGGCCATGATCGTGGTGAATCGCATGACGTCCTCCGTGATTTTCTAGCGTTGCTAGCGACAGGAGCGACGCTAGCAGTAGTCGCGCTCGTATGTCTAGCGGTGCTAGATTTTCTGCCGTGACCATCCAGAACCGGCGCGAACGCGAACGCGCGGAGCGCCATCAGCTGATCATCGATGCGGCCCGCGACCTGGCGGAGGCGGAGGGCTGGGACGCGGTCACCACGCGCAGGCTCGCCGAGAAGGTCGAGTACAGCCAGCCCGTGCTGTACAGCCACTTCAAGGGCAAGGAGGCGATCGTGCGCGCGGTCGCCATCCAGGGGTGCGGCGACCTGGCCCGGCAACTGCGCAAAGCCCGTCCCGCGCAGGGGAAGTCACGGCTGCGGGCCGCGGCGGAGGCGTACCTGGAGTTCGCCAGGGAACGACCGGCCCTCTACGACGCGATGTTCGTACAGGAGGTAGACATTCCGTTCGGCACCGACGACACTCCCGCCGAGTTGCGCGACGCGTTCGGCGAGCTCGTCGCCGCAGTGGAACCCGTTGCGGGGCAACGGGATCTGGAGACGCTCACCGAGGTCTTCTGGAGCACGCTGCACGGCATCGCCACGCTCACCAAGGGCAAGCGACTGCGGCCCAGCCACCACGAGGCCAGGCTCGACCTGGCGCTACGTGCGCTCAGCCTGGCAGAGCAGGAAGAGCGGCCCTGAACCCACGCGGGTCAGCACGACCGTCGCCTCGGCGGGACCGGCGAGCTTGAGGCGTTTGCGCAGCGTGTTCGGGTCGACGTCCAGGCCGCGCACGAGGATCTCCAACCGGCCGATCCCGCGCGCCCGCAACAGCGACTTCAACGCCTTCTCGGTGTAGTGCCCGTGTTCCAGCACGCGGAACGCGCGGATGCCCGCGGGCGGTGTGTCACCGCTCAGATAGGCGATGCGCTCGTCGAGCTGCCACAGGCCGTGACGGGCCGCGTAGTGCCGCACGAGACCGGCGCGCACGACCGCGCCGTCCGGGTCGATGATCCACTCGCCGGGCGGGCCGACCGGGCAGTCGTCGGGTTCGGCGTCCGTGATCGTCAAAGAAGCAGATCCGTGGATCACGGTGGCACGGCGCGAAACCCCTGGCGTGGCAAGGCCTCGCGTCCACAGGCAGGCCTCGCGGACGGCACCGTCGAGCGACACCAGCTCGATCTCGTCGGCCCACGGCGCGACCGCGAAGTCGATGCCGGGCGCGCACTTCACCGCGAGGTCGACACCGGCGTAGACCGAGGAGAGCTCGTCGAGCGGCGGCACGAAGTCGGCGGGATGCCACTTGCGGCGGCCGGACGAGTCGCGCCGGGCCGGATCCGCGGTGACGGCGGTGGCACGGGAAACAGGCCGCAAAGCGTCCGCCTGGACGACCAGCTGGCCGGGAACGTTGTTGCGCGCCATGGCCAGCCGGACCGGATCGAGGTCAGAGCCGACGCACCGGGAAGCGACGGCGTTCAGGGCGAACAGGTCCGCGCCGATCGAGCACGTGACGTCGTGGACGTCCCGGCCGGCGAACCGCGCGGCGCGGTGGCGGGCGACAGCGGAAGCGGTGGCCTGCTGGAGCGCGTCGTCGGTGAAGAGCCAGCCCTCCGCCGAGTCCAGTTTGGACACCGCACGACGGCGCAGCAGCACCGTTTCCACGACCGGGGCGAACGACGAGCCGAGCAGCTTGCGCGCGACACCGACGTCGTGCAGCCGCGAGGAGTCCGTGAAGGGCAACGCGTCCACCTCGGACAAAGCGGCGACTCCCGCCGAAGACCGCAGGAACGCCACGTCGGACGAGGTGAACGCGTACCCCAACTCAGGACGACTTCTCGCCGGTGACCGACACGTTGTAGAACACCTCGCGCGGCAGGACCTTCGCGAGGACGTTCTGGTCGACCCACGAGAGGTTCTGCCAGGTGCGGTAGGCGAACATCGCCCAGCCGAAGCCCAGCTTCTCGCGCGGCACGGCGGCCTCGAACGTGCGCACCGGCCAGCCGAACAACGCGGCCGAGAGCTCGTCGGTCACCGCGCGCACCGCGACCGCCCCGGCACGGCGAGCCGTCGCCTCCAGCTGGTCCGGGTCGAACGTGTGCAGGTCGACGACGGCTTCGAGAGCAGCCGCACGAGAGGACTCGTCGAGCTCCTCCTGCGGACGACGCCACCCGCCGAGAGCCGGCACGGCCTTGGTGATGTTGGTGGTCAGCCACCACGTCGCCTGGCCGAGCTTGCGGGCGTAGAAGTTGCCGATGTTCGTCGGGTCGCCCGCGAACACGAACTTGCCACCGGGCTTCAGCACGCGGAGCACCTCGCGCATCGCCTTCTCCACGTCCGGGATGTGGTGCAGCACCGCGTGGCCGACGACGAGGTCGAACGTGTTGTCGTCGTACGGGATCCGCTCGGCGTCGGCCACCCGGCCGTCGACGTCCAGCCCGAGGTGCTCGGCGTTGCGCAGCGCGACCTCGACCATGCCGGGCGAGAGGTCGGTGACCGAGCCCTTCCTGATCACGTCGCCCTGCATGAGGTTCAGCAGGAAGAAGCCAGTGCCGCAGCCCAGTTCCAGCGCGTGCTCGTACGGGCCGACGTCACCGGCGGCGGCACGGAAGCGGTCCGTCGCGTAGGTGATGCAGCGGTCGTCGTACGAGATCGACCACTTCTCGTCGTACGTGCCCGCTTCCCAGTCGTGGTAGAGCACCTGCGCGAGCTTGGTGTCCTGGTACGCCGCCTCGACCTCTGCCGCGGTCGCGTGCGGGTTGGGTGCCGGATCAGTTGCCACTGAACTTCGCCTTCCCGGGCCCGTTCTCGATGAACGACTGGACGCCCGCCTTCTTGTCCTCCGTCGCGAACAGGGCCGCGAAGAGGTGGCTCTCCAACTTGAGCCCAGACTCCAGGTCGGTGTCGAGGCCACCGTCGACGGCGGCCTTGGTCGCGGCCAGCGCCAGGACCGGCCCGTTGACGAACTGCCTGGCCCACCGCACCGCCGCCGCGTACACGTCGTCCGGTGCGACGACCTCGTCGACCATGCCGATCTCCAGCGCCTCCTGGGCGCCGACGAACCGGCCGGTGTAGAGCAGGTCCTTGGTCTTCGACGGACCGATCAGCCGGGCGAGGCGCTGCGTGCCGCCACCGCCGGGGATCAGGCCGAGCAGGATCTCGGGCTGGCCGACCTTGACGTTGTCACCGGCGATGCGGCGGTCGCAGCCCAGCGCGACCTCGAACCCGCCACCCAGCGCGTAGCCGGTCAGAGCGGCGACGGTCGGTTTCGGCACCGACGCGAGTGCGCCGAGGGCGTCCGACAGGCCCTTGGCCCGCAGCGTCATCTCGGCGTGGGAGATCTGCGCGAACTCCTTGACGTCGGCGCCGGCCGCGAAGACCTTCTCGCCGCCGTAGACGATGACCGCGTAGACGTCGGAACGCTCGGAAGCCTCCTTGGCGGCGGCCTGGAGCTCGGTCTGCACCTGCCGGTTCAGGGCGTTCATCGGCGGCCGATCCAGCCGGATCGTGCCGATCCCGTCCTCGACTTCCAGCCTCACGAACTCAGCCACGCGCGGTCCTCCTTGTTTCTCGCGACGGCGATGTCACGTTACCCGGCGGTAGCTTGTCAGACCTTACGTCGGGCGAAGAAGCGGTCGCCTGAGCGTTGCAGTTCGAGGTCCTGGCCGAACGTCTTCGAGAGGTTCTCCTCGGTGAGGGTGTCCTCCAGCAGGCCCTGAGCGACGACCGAGCCCTCGCGCAGCAGCAGCGCGTGCGTGAAGCCGGGCGGGATCTCCTCCACGTGGTGCGTGACCAGCACCATCGCGGGCGCGTCCGGGTCCAGCGCCAGCTCGGACAGCTTGGCCACCAGGTCCTCGCGACCACCCAGGTCGAGCCCGGCGGCGGGCTCGTCGAGCAGCAGCATCTCCGGATCGGTCATCAGCGCGCGGGCGATCAGGGTGCGCTTGCGCTCGCCCTCGCTGAGCGTGCCGTAGAGGCGGTCGGCCAGGTGCTCGATGCCGAGCGTGCCGAGCAGCTCGCGGGCGCGGTCGGTGTCGAACTTGCCGTACTCCTCGCGCCACCGGCCCAGCACCGCGTAGCCGGCGGAGACGACGAGGTCGACGACCTTCTCGTCGGGCGGGACGCGGCCGTTCAGCGCCGCCGAGCACAGGCCGATCCGGGGCTTGAGCTCCTGGACGTCGGTCTTGCCCAGGCGCTCGCCCAGCAGGTGGACCTTGCCCTTGGTCGGGTGCAGCTCGGCGCTCGCCAGGCGCAGAAGGGTGGTCTTGCCGGCGCCGTTCGGGCCCAGCACGACCCAGCGCTCGTCCAGTTCCACGCTCCAGTCGATGTTGCCGACCAGCGTGTTCTTCCCTCGGCGGACCGACACGCCCGCCATGTGCACGACCAGATCTGTCACGTCGACGTCCGCCACGCCCCGCATTCTTCCGAACGCCTCACCCCCGCCCCTCCATCGGGGTACACCGCGGCCTGCTGCGAAGAGGACGCGGGGACGCTGCGTGCGCCAGGAGCGCACGAAAGCTCCCCGCGTGCGGAGAGCGCTGCGCCGCCTGTGTGAACTCCCGAGTTTTTTGTCGGTATCGGATGCCAAGATCGGAGGCATGGCTACGCGACCCGAGTCCGAGGTGCTGGCAGGCCGTCCGTTCCCGCTGGGGGCGCACGCCGAGGCGGGCGGTGTCCGGTTCGCGGTGACGTCACACGTCGCCGATGCCGTCGAGGTCTGCCTGATCAACGACGACGGGTCGGAGAAGCGGGTCGAGCTGACCGAACGGACGTTCGGCGTGTGGCACGGGCTCGTCCCGGGCGTCACGCCGGGGCAGCGGTACGGGTTCCGCGTGCACGGGCCGTACGACACGGGACGGGGGCTGCGGTGCAACCCCGCGAAGCTGCTGGTGGACCCGTACGCGCGGCAGATCACCGGCAGCATCACGGACCTGGAGGCCGCGCTCGGGTACGTCGGCGACCCGATGCACGGGGCGCCGTCGGCGATCGACTCGCTGGGCTCGGTGCCGCTCTCCGTCGTCAGCTCGCCGGGCGGGGCGGACACGGGGGTCAAGCCGGAGGTGCCGTTCGAGGAAGCCGTCATCTACGAGATGCACGTGAAGGGGTTCACGAAGAGGCATCCAGGCATCCCGGAGAAGCTGCGGGGCACCTACCTCGGGCTGGCGCATCCGGCGGCGATCGAGCACCTCACGCGGCTCGGGGTCACGACGGTGGAGCTGCTGCCGGTGCAGGCGTTCCAGGACGAGCCGTCGCTGATCGGCAGGCGCGTGAGCAACTATTGGGGGTACTCGCCGCTGGCGTACTTCGCACCGCACGCCGCGTACGCGAGTGAGCCGGGCCGGGAGATCCAGGAGTTCCGGACGATGGTGGCCGCGCTGCACGCCGCGGGCATCGAGGTGCTGATCGACGTCGTCTACAACCACACGTGCGAGGGCGGGCCGGGCGGGCCGACGATCTGCTTCCGCGGGTTCGACGCGCCCGGCTACTACCTGCACGCGGGCGGTGGCAGCACGGTGGACATCACCGGGTGCGGCAACACGCTGGACGCCGGGTCGCCGCAGGTCGTGCGGCTGGTGACGGACTCGTTGCGGTACTGGGCGGACGAGATGGGCGTGGACGGGTTCCGGTTCGACCTGGCGTCCACGATGGGCCGGCCGGGCGGCGGTTTCTTCGACCGGGACAGCGCTCTGCTCACGGCCATCACGACGGATCCGGTGCTGTGCCGGGCGAAGCTGATCGCGGAGCCGTGGGACGCGACCGGGGACGGGTACCGCGTCGGCGACTTCGGGGTGCAGTGGGCCGAGTGGAACGGCCGGTACCGCGACACGGTCAGGGACTTCTGGCGCGGCCACACGTCGGTGCGCGACCTGGCGTACCGGTTGTCCGG
>Ga0070710_10001223_pt1 | contig 12159 bp, 10 predicted proteins | sample LARL52metaG_FD_65454 | JGI IMG/M metagenome (GOLD analysis project Ga0070710, IMG submission 65454) | Corn, switchgrass and miscanthus rhizosphere microbial communities from Kellogg Biological Station, Michigan, USA - LAR L5-2 metaG | ecosystem: Host-associated > Plants > Roots > Rhizosphere ... | reverse complement strand
GCATGCCGACCACCATCGTCCGGTCTGGCTTCCGTTGTTCATTGCGACGCTCGTGGTGGCTGTGATAACGGCTGTCGCTGTGGTGCGTGGCTTCTTGACGAGCATTCGCGCCGATGAGGGTGACAACGACCTGCGCGACGGCGACAACGATCCCTAAACGCCTAAGCTGATCGAGGATCGGCGCTCTTCCGACGGACCTGACGAGGTCAGCGCGATCATCTCGACTCCCGGAGGAGTCTGGCTTGGCGGTTTGCTGACGATCCAAACCGCCGGGTCAGGGGCCTTATTTCGGGTATGCGGAGGGTTGATGCATGCGAAAGTTGTTGCTGCACACGGTGTTTGCTGTGACGGGATGGCGTAACCGGTGCGGCCCGTCCGCGTGGACGTATCGACTGAACGATTTCGATCGGTCGGCCTTTGCTGGCAGTGCGAAGCGCAGATCATGTTCCTAAAAAGAATATCAAGTGCAGCTTTGCATTCCTGTGGTGTCGGTCCGGTGTGCTGCGTCCGCACACCGACAGCGAATCGTCCTGACGGGCAACGAGTATCGATACCGCACGCAGGCTGAGCGCCGATCTGCCGTGCGCGACAGGTATTCCCGGTGTGGGTGTCGTTGGGTGCCATAAGCGCGGAGGCGGTTCGTAGGTGGATCCGACCGTCAGAGAGCGATACGACCTGCGGTCGGGCCCCCGCTTCTATTTCGCCTTTCCTTCAGTCACGCCGACGGCGGCGTGCATGCGTCTTCGTGCCGCCCGACAACGTGATCGCATTCGCGAGGGTCACGATAGTCAGCGGATTGTCCTCAGCGCCCGGCATTGTTTGCGATCATTCCCGGTGCGGCGCGTCTGTTGTGGACACAGAAACAAGACATCGGGGTCATCCTCGCGGTCGAATTTCGGGCTCGGCTACGACTCGGTTCGAAAGCTGACCTACCTGTTCGAGGGGAGCGTGGACTCCACGGACACGTGGTCGTGGGACGGCAGGTGCTGGAGGCAGGTCTCGTGATTCGGCCCGACGAGGCGAATTGGACACTCGATGACTTTCGACACGGCCCGCAGTTGCACCGTGCTGTTCGGTGGCGAACCCGTTGCGGGACAGGCGCTTCGAGACACTTGGGTGTTCGACGGCACGTAGTGGACGCAGGTCGAAGACATCGGTCCGTCACTGCGAACCGAACACGCCACCGCGTTCGACCAGAACCGTGGACGGCTGGTGCTGTTCGGCGCTCTGCTTCGTGGCGACGGTGCCGACGGTCAATGGGCCCGCGACACCTGGGAGTGGGACGGGCCACGTGGACACAAGTCGAGGACGCCGGTGGGGCGAAGCGCCGCTCGCACTGTTGGGCGTACGACAGAGACAGAAAGCGGATGTCGTGGTGGGGCCACAATAAGTGCGTGACGGCCGCAGACGGCAAGGGGATAAGGAAATTCGACCATGACGGCCTTCGGAAATAAATTGGCGACGGCCGGCATCGCGCTCGTCAGTGTTGGTGCGATCGGGATCGCGCCAACGGTTCAGACCCCGCCGCGGCCAGCGGTCCCAGCGGTTCGTCTCGCGGCGGCGACTTCTCCGACAGTGGTGCAACCGCTGGCACAGCAATCCAACGTCCTCGGGGCGCTGCTCAGGACCGGGGTCCAGGCGATCGCCGATCGTCTTGTCGATCGTTGAGTTGCGGGCCATCGCCACCGAGAACTGTGCGCCGTGTCGTATGCACGTGCCCACCACGGCGCGCGAGCCGAAGGCCGAATCGCCACGCACCAGGATCGTGGTGTCTGCGCTGATGGCGCGGGCGGTGCTGATCGCCTTCGCGACCATGCGTGCGGCACCCTTGGCCGAGTTGGCCCGCCCGGCGCGCAACCGCGGCCCGGCGATCACCGGCGCCGAACCTGCCTAACAGGTGGAATGACGCCGACCACCAACTGGCGCCCAGCCTAATCGCGGGCCATAGCCAATACCCGCAGGACGTTGGCCCGCCGATCTTCGATGGCGCGGCCGATCTCCTGCAGCAGCAGGGGCTTGCGCAGTACCAGCTCTTCCATGTGCGCGCGGTCGATTTGCAGCACGGTGACCTCGTCGAGGGCGTATGCCCCGGCCAGCACCGGCTGTCGGGTCAGCGCGGTTTGGCCGAGGAACGCCCCTTCCTCCAGCGTGCCGACCGAGATCAGTGATCCGTCGTCAACCGTCGCTGTTAGCCGCACCCGACCTGCAACGAGGAAGGCCATGGCCGTGGGCACTTCGCCCGAATGCAGAAGGATCTCGTCGGCGCCGAAGCGGGCGACCGTGGCATACGCTGCCAGCTCCTGTTGGTCGGTGTGGATCAGCCGCAGCTTGGGCGCGACGGCGCGCAGCGCCTTCTCGACGCGGTCCCGGGTGGAGAACTCGTCCGCGGCCCCGTCCAGGTGCAGGCCCTCGCGCCGGGCCGCATACCACGTCCAGCGCAGGAACATGGCCCGGGCGACGGCGTCGTCGGCGGGGGACCGCAGCGCGACGGTGGTGTGGTACTCGGTAGCGCCGACTGCGACGCTGACTGGCGCCACCTCGGACTTGCGGTACGGCAGCATGTTGGCTACCCGGTTGAGCATCACGCACACCACGTCGGGCGGATCAACCAGTGAGAACGTCGTGGTGATCATGATCTTGTGCGCGCCGGCAGGCTGGCTCAGGTTGGTGAAGGACGCGCCGGCCAGCACCGAGTTGGGCATGATCTGCATGCCACTGCCGGTGTCGATATGGGTGGCCCGCCAGTTCACCTCGACCACCCGGCCCCGCGCCGTCGGAGTGTCGAGCCAGTCGCCGAGCTGGAACGGCTGCTCGAACAGCAACAGCAGGCCGGAGATGATCTGGCCGACGGAGTTCTGCAACGCCAGGCCCAGAACAACGGTGCTGATCCCCAGCGCGGTGAACAGACCTCCGACGTTGGCGCCCCAGATATAGGAGAAGATCACCGCCAGGCCGAGCGCGATCAGCACGAAGCGGGCCACGTCGATGAAGATGGTCGGCATCCGTTTGCGCCAGCTGCCCTCGGGCGCGCCCTGGAAGACCGTCGCGTTCAGCCCGGACAGCAGCATCACCAGCACGACGAAGCCGAACACGGTGGCCACCACGCGCACCGACGTCGCCTCGGCCGACACCTCGGTGGCCTTGACCAGCAACAACAGCAACGCAGCCAGCGGAAGCAGATAGTTGCGCAGCAGGCTGACCGGCCTGGCCAGGATGCTCTGCCTGCGGACCAGCACGTGCTGCCACTCGGTGAGCAGAATCAGCCCGACCGGCAGGCCAATGGCGACCCCGATCGCCCAGTAGAACCACGATGAGTCCAACAGGGCTGTCATGACTGACGGTCCAACAGTCGCCAGATCGGCTCCTCGGCCCCGTCGACGGTGATCACCCCGATCCGGGTGAAATGCCGCGAGTCACGCATGATCTCGTACACACCCGCCGTCACGTAGATGCCCGGCTTGGGGGAACCGCTCTGCACCTGGTAGGCCAGGTTGACCGCGGCACCCCACATGTCATAGACAACGGTCGACCGGCCGATCAGCCCACTGGTCACGGTGCCGGTGTCGATGCCCGCCCTGATGTCGAGGCGGCGGCCGGTCTCCCCGTTGAACCGGTCGATGATGCGCTGCATCCCCAGGGCGAAGTCCACCGCGCGCCGGACGTTGTCCAGCCGCGGCACATTCAGGCCGCAACTGGCCAGGTAGCCGTTGCGCAGGGTCCTCACCCGCTCTACGCCCAGGCCCTCTGCCGCGGCGTCGAACTGCCGCAGCAGTTCGTTGAGGATCGCCAGCGATTCCTCCGACGGCAGCTCGTCGGACAGTTCGTCCAGGCCGACGACGTCGGCAAAGATCACCGTGACGTCCTGGTGATCCTGCGCGATGGTCTGCTCGCCCTCCCGGTAACGCTGCACCACCTGCTCGGGCATCAAAGACAGCAGCAGCCGGTCGTTCTCTTTGCGCTGCTCGGCGAGCAACTGCTCCTTGATGCCGAGATTGCGGCTCATCTCGTTGAAGGCCGCCGTCAGATCGCCGATCTCGTCCCGCGACTCGACCGGGACCGCGACGGCGTAGTCACCGCGGCTGATGCGCTGAGCACCGGCCTCCAGCCTGCGGATCGGCCGCACGAAGAGCTGGGCGAGCAGCATGGCCGCGATGCAGACCACGAACACGATCGCGGTCGAAGTGAGCACCAGGGTGCGGGTGAACGACGACTCCGGCGCGAACGCCTCGGAGGTGTCGATCTTGGCGATGATCGACCAGTGCAGGTCGGTGTTGGGCAGCGTGACCGGGGCATAGGCCTGCAGCGTCTGGTGTCCGAGATAGTCCGAGGTGATCAGCGTGCCGCTCTGCCCGCGCTGAGCGTAGTGCACGGCGTCCGTGGCGACGGGTTGCACCAGCATGGTGCCGCCCAACCGGACCGCCTGGTCGACCACGTCGGGTGGGGTGCCCGCCTCGACGGCGTCGCGCTTGTATTGCTCCGCGTTCTGTAGGAACAGCCGAGAATCGGACCGCATCAGATCGTCAGGCCCGGCCAAGTAGGTTTCGCCGGTCTTACCTAAGCCGGTCGACTGCCACTGCTTGTCGACGGTCATCAGCCGGTTCAGTCCGGTGATTGGGAATTGCAGGGCCAGTGCGCCGTCGACGCGCCCGTCCACCCCGACCGGCGCCACCATCCAGGCCGTTGGGGCATCCCCGGCCGGCTGGTAGCGCTGGAAGTCGGTGACGGCCACGAAGTCCACCGCGTTCGACGCGATGGTCTGTTCGTAGGCGTCACGCAGGTTGTTCTCCCGATACGGCCCGGTCAGGAGGTTGGTGCCCAGGTCGACCCCTTTGTCGGCGGAATACACGACGTTGCCGCGTCCGTCGAGCAGCAGCGCGTCGACGAAGCCGAACCGGTTGACGATCTGACGGAAGAAGTCGTTGTAGCGGGTGTTGGCTGCGGTCCATGCGCTGCCGTCCCGGGCATCGTCGAGGTCGATCGCGTTGTTGGCGGGGCCGACCGGCGCAGTGTAGTAGGCCTGCAGGTATTTCTGGGCGTTGGAGTCCGGTAGCAGCGCGTGCGGATCGAGCCTTTTGGCGGTCTTCTGTTCGGTGTTCTTGGCGAATTGGTTGTAGTGATCGAAGACCTGTTGCTGTTGCGCCGGGTTGGTGGTCGCCGTGGCGAGCTGGTCGAAGCCGGCGGTGAACGCTCCCAGCGCATCGATGGTTGTCGACCCGCGGGTATACATGATCAGCGAATTCCTCAGGTCGTTGATCTTGTCCTGCATTTGCCGGCTCTGCGAATCCCGCACTTGGGTCAGCCGGTCGAACACAGATGCCCGCAGCGAAGTGCGGCCCGACTCGTAACCGATTAACCCCACCACGGCCGCCGACACGATGCTGGAGAGCAGCAGCATGACGATCAGCTTGGATTTGATGCTGACCCGCGACAGCAGTCCGCGCCGCAACCGGCCGCGCGCCGGTCGAACAGCGGGTTCTGCCTCCGGCATGGCTGCAGGTGAGGCACCGGTATCGCCGGGCGGCGCCGCTGCGGTGTGTGTGGCCGACGTCGCGGGGTCCTCTGACGCGGTCACCGGCCCGAGGCTCACCCCAGGCGACGATGGCGGCATTGGTTTCCTCTCGGTTCGGCGGTCTGATCGATTCGCGGAAGCGACGCTGCCCCCGAGCACCGCAGCAGACTAGCGCGCTAAATCTGAACCCGCATAACTCAGCAGGCACAATGCCTGCTCAAGCCGGTGCGCTGTGCACCCGCATATGCTCGATCCGTTCGATCTGCAGCTTCGTGCAGGCATAGACCCCGGTCTGTGACACGGGTGCGGGCCGAATTGCGCGCCGGCAGAAAGCGCACCCACACTGGTTATAGCGCACACGCCCAACAGCCTGTGGGCGCGTCACTGCGGACAGCTGTACATGTAGTCAGGCCCACGGCACCGGCGGGCTTGCCAGGCGACAACACCGATCCTGTCAGGCGGGCACCGGGTCAGCCGCCACATACATTTACGGAAGGTTCAGCTTCCCGAATCGGACGAGGTTTGGGCGGCCCACAGGTCGGGTCCGAAGACTTCGTAGCGGATTCGGGCCGGCGGCACGCCGCGTGAAAGCAGTGTCGACCTCACGTGCCTCATGAACGACAGCGGACCGCAGGTGAAGACCTGAATGTCTTGCGGGAGCGGGATGTCGGTCAAATCCATAAATCCCTGGCGGGAGCGGGTGTCGCCGTCATCGACGGATTCGTACCACGCATGGGCGGTGAAGTCGTCGATCTCGCGTCCGAGATGCAGGACGGTTTCTCGCAGAGCGTGATCTTGAGCGCGGCGGTCGGCGTGGGCGACGATGACGGTCCGCTGAGGCCGGCGCCTTCTGATCTCGTTTTTCCCTCCGCGAACTCCACGCCGCTGCGTAACCGCAATTTTCGCCGCGACAGCTTCGATGCGGCTACGGCTGCACTGGGCCTGACGATCACTCCGCACAACCTCCGTGACACCGCATCGTCGCTGGCCATACATGCGGGGGCCTCGGTCGTTGCGGTTGCGCGCTTACTTGGCCATGAGTCGGCTGCGACGACGCTCAATCACTATGCAGGGCTCTTCCCTACCGACCTTGACGACTCAGCGGTACGCCTCGATGCCGCCCCGAGAGAGGCCGTCGGAGACCAGTGAGCGCCACTTGGTGTCATTGGCTCAGCGACCAGGCACCGACGAGGAGTCGGACCGACGCGGAGCCGGGAATCGCGGAAAGCGTAGATGAGCTGCGAAAACACGAAGTGCCCCGGCAGGATTCGAATGTGCCGGGATGAAAGACGCCGATATGTGCCGTGACCTGCAATTACGTTGGGGGAGTGGGCATCTCGGGTAGGCGGCGGGTTGCTCAGTTCGCTCAAGATGCGCGCAGCGTGAATGATTTGTGTGGTTGAACTGACGTTGTGGACGGGCAAACCCGCTGGTTACGCCGGTTGGTCGGCAGGAATCGAACCGGGAACAGAAAGAGATTCGAATGGACAGAGAAACACGGCGGCGTAGTCAGCGCGGACGCCGGGAATGGGGTTACGTCCGTAAACAGGGAACGAAATCGGGACGGTATCAGGCTTCCTATATCGGGCCAGACCTGCGACGGCACTTCGCCCCGGTTACGTTCTCGTCCAAGATGAACGCCGAATCGTGGCTAGCCAATGAAAAAGATCTCATCGAAAAGGCAACGTATAACGAGGATTACGTTTGGCAGCCACCGGAGACGCGCTAGCTGGAGAAAAAGGCTGCGGCCCTGACACTCGCGGAATATTCCGCTCTCTGGATCCGGCGGGCAGTGATCGAGGGCGCGCTCAGATCTGGTCGGGGCGAGCGCCGCGAGAAAGTCCGTGAGCGGAAATCGGTTCAGCCGGAAGTTAACTCACGCAGCGCCGGGAGCAAAAACGCCAGCGCCGGGCTCCCGTGAGACATCGCGTCCTTCTCCACGGGAGTGAGTTCGGCAGCCGTGCGTGACGACCCCGCGGGCAGAAACACCGGGTCGTAACCGAGCCCGCCGTCCCCGCGCGGTTCCCGCCCGATGCTGCCCGGCAGACGCCGCGCACCACGATCTCGCCGGACTCCGACACCAACGCGAGCCGGACCGGATCACACGTTCAGTGGGCCGCGATTCAGCGCGCCGGTCAGCGAGTCAGGGAGGGACGGACGGTGAGGACCGGCGACTGGGTCCAATGCAACACCGGTTCGGGGGTCGATGCCGAAAACGGTTGCCATCATGTTCCTTTCATGGGGGCCAGCAGTGGTGCGGTACGTGCGGGTCGAAGCCATGCTCGGCGCGTTCGGGTTCGCCGGACCGGCGTCCGGGCTCGATCTGGTTGGTCAGGATCGGCAGGTAGCCGAGCCCCCCGCGCAAAGTCGCGCAGTCGTCGAGCCGAACCACCACAGCACCCTCTCTGGATGAGTTTGGGATCACTGGCTCAGTCCTGCTGAGACTTTCGGCACGGGGAGCCGCTCGTCTCCATTACGTTACTTGCCGGGCGCCCAGAACGAGTGATCACTTCGGGCGTTCTCACGTTCTCCTAACACGCGCTCGCTGTTGACGCTAGGGCTGTGCGTCGTCTAGGTCGCTATTGAAGTCAATGACCATCAGCACGGCCTCTTCGACGGTCAGTTGGCCCGCGGCGATCTGCTTCTCCAGTGAGTGCAACCAGTCGGGCACTTGCGGGCAACCGGCGAGCCCGCAGACCGCATGCGCGATCGCGATGGCCCCTTTCGGCGGCGAATGTCCAGAGGAAAACGCCTTCATGTCGACAACCTGCGGCTCCTGACTCCGGTCAAGGAGGATGACACGCACCAACCAGCACGACGCACCCGTTGCCGAATACGACGTGCTCACACTGGTGGCCAAGTCATTGACCTACCCAATCGCAGTCTGTTACAGGCACCCGGACTATCCGCGGGGTGGGTACGTGACTTTCAGCATCGATTCGGATAATGCACTGATAGTGCGATATCGTGCACTGCATGGATCAGAGCGCTGCCAACCTTGCGTCGGCGATCGGCGTGCGGGTCAAGCAGGAGCGGAACTCGCGGGGCTGGACGCTGGATCAGCTGGCCGAGGCCGCAGGGGTGAGCCGCCGGATGGTGGTCAGTGTCGAGCAGGCGGCGGTCAATCCCAGCGTGGGGACGCTGCTTCGGCTCAGTGACGCACTCGGCGTCGGTCTGCCCGCGTTGGTCGAACCGCCTGAAACCAAGTCGGTGAAGGTCACCCGCAGGGGTGAAGGCGCCACGCTGTGGAGCGGTGAGGGCGGTGGGCGGGGAGTGTTGGTGGCCGGCACCACACCACCGGATGTGGTCGAACTGTGGGACTGGACCCTGGGCCCAGGAGACCAACACAGCAGCGAGGCCCACGCGCCGGGAACCAAGGAACTCGTGCACGTCCAGGACGGCTCGATCACCGTCGAGGTCGCCGACCAGTCGGTCACCCTCGATGCCGGTGATGCGGTCGCTTTCCCCGGCGACGTCGCCCATTCCTACGCCAATCCGAGCACCCAGCCGGCGCGGTTCTCCCTGGTCGTCTTCGAGCCCGGGGTCGGGGCGGGAGCACCACGATCGGAGAGACGTCATGAATGACGTTGACACGCTCGAAAGGTTCCTGGCGGGAGCCCACGTTGGTGATGCCGTGTTCGCGCTGCGGCCCGACTACCGGGCCCTGCTGCTGGCCGTCGACGGGCTGGTGCCCGGCCCCAGCGACCAGGACAGCGACGCGCTGCTGCAGGCAGCCGAAACCTCGGCCAGCCAAGCGCTGAGCAAGCAGCCGGTCGATCAGCTGCCACACGTGGCGGCGTGGCGCGATGCCTACCGGGCGTTCGGGGCCAAGCCGCAACGCACCCGCAACAGCGTGGAGGCATTGCTGCGCCGGGCGGAGTCGGGGCTGCCGCGAGTGAACCGGCTCACCGACCTCTACAACGCGGTCTCGGTGCGCCACCAGCTCCCACTCGGCGGGGAGGACCTGACCCGCTATGTCGGTGCGCCGCAACTGATCCGCGCCGCCGGCACCGAGCCCTTCCACACCACCGCCGGCGGCGCGGAGGTGATCGACCACCCCGAGCCCGGCGAGGTGGTGTGGTGCGATGACGCCGGGGTGACCTGCCGGCGCTGGAACTGGCGCCAGGCGCGGCGCACCCAACTGCGTAACGACACCACCACGGCGTTGTTCCTTTTCGACGCCCTCGATCCGATGACCGACGAGGCGCTGCTGGCCGCCGCCGACGACCTCAGCACCCACCTGCTTCGGCTGGGACCCGACGTCCACATCGCTCGCCGCCTGATCGCCACCGGCGCAAACCTTGATGAAGGAGACTGACATGCTCATCCACCCGTGGGATGCCGCACTCGACACCACCGAATGGCGCGACTGGCTGGCCTCCACGGACCGGTTCGGGATTCTCGCGGTCAACAACCTCGACCCAACCCGAGCCCCGCTCGTGCTGCCCCTCCATTTCACGCTCGCCGGCGACGAGCTGCTCATCCACCTGGCCCGGCCCAACCCGGTCTGGGACCACCTACAAGCGGCCACCGAAGTACGGCTCGCGGTGATCGGCGACTACGCCTACATCCCGACGTACTGGCGGGCTAAGGCCGGTGGGCCCGACGAGGACGGCGTGCCGACCAGCTACTACTCCGCCGTGCAGTTTGTCTGCCGTCCAACGGTTGTCGACGACCCCGAGGGCAAAGCGCAGATCCTCACCGCCCAGCTCGCCGACTTCCAACCCGAAGGCCGCCACGCCCCTGTCGCCGTCGGCGCGGACCCCTACGGGCGGATGCTCGCCGGGATCCGCGGTGTGCGGCTGACGGTGCTGCGAGTGGAGGCCAAGTTCAAATACGACGACTCCAATCCCGTCGACCACCGCCAACGCGTCATCGGCAATCTCGAACGGCGCGACCACGGACTGGATACCGCAGCCGCCGCCCAACAACGGCGGCGCCTCGCGGCGATCGGCGACTGGCGAACCCACCGGAAGCAGAAATAACCACCACACGCGGCGATCAGCCGCTCGGTGATGGCCGGGACCTGCGGGTCGGCCACCAGCAGCGTGGTGAACAGCCCGTCGGGCAGCCCGGCGGCGGTCAGGATGTGCTGGCAGGCCAGGCGGCGCCGGTGGTATCGGGGGGAGTGTTTGAGCAGCGCGGCGTTGCCGAACATCAACGCCGGGGCGGCGAATCGAAATACCTGCCACAGTGGGAAGTTCCACGGCATCACCGCCAGCACCACCCCGACCGGTTCATAGGACACCCAGCTGCGGTCCGCGGCCGTCTCATAGATCTCGTCGGCCAGGAAGGTCTGGGCGTGCTCGGCGTAGAACTGCAGCCCGGTCCTCTCCTCTTCAGTCCTCCAGCTCGCAACCTTCGTAATGCAGGCGCCAAGGTCGCAGTGTGAACCGCTCATGTCATGAGGCGCCGGGGATCGGCGAAAGCGTCTTCGATCTCGGGGACTGTGCTGTGTGCGGCGATGAGCGCTGTGAGGAGCACTCGGGCTTGTGCGGCACGGAGGCTGTGAGCCGGGATCGCTCCGGCGGTCTGGAGGTCGTGTCCACCTCCACCTCCGCCGTACGAGGCGGTTAAGGGGCCCTCTGGCACTCGGCTTGAGACGACCACGACGACTCCGGCCTGGCATGCGCGTCGAACCGCGTCGACGACGGTCGGGTTGGTGTTGCCGGAGCCCAATGCCGTCAACACTATGCCGTGGGCGTGAGCCGATATGGAGGCGTCGATGTGTGTTCCGTCGGCACCGGGATAGAGAGCGACGATGTCAACTCGTGTGTCCGACAGCGTGTTCCATGGAAGCACGTGCCTTGTCACCGGATCGTCGTCAGGCCACCGACGAAAGGCGTCGAGCTCGCGGGTGTGCGCTTTGTATGTGCCGCGCGCAGGCAGTAGTGCACCACCGAACGCGATCAGCACGCCGCGACGGCGGTTGGCAGGGTCGACTGCGGCAGTGAGCGCGGCGGTCAGGTTGCCCGGGCCATCGGGGTCTTGGTGATCGGCGGTTCGTTGGGCGCCGGTGAAGATGACAGGGCGGTCGTCGTCGTGATGGAGGTCTACGAGAAAGGCCGTCTCTTCCATGGTGTCGGTTCCATGAAGCACCACCACGGCGTCGATGTCCGGAGAGAGTAGAGCGGAGGCCACGGCCGTTCTGATGTCCTCCATGTCCGCCTGTGTGAGGCCGGCAGAGTCGTTGTTCATCAGTTCGTGCACGGTGATGGTGATGCCGGGTGGAACACCTTCGTGCCCGTCGAGCAGGTGGGCGGCAGAGAGAACAGGCACACTCACACCGTCCGATCCGTGTCGGCTTGCGATGGTGCCACCAGTAGTGATGAGAGTGATGTGGTGTTTCGAGGTCATCGCGCTTCCTGTGAGAACCTGTCTACCTGTCAGACAGGATGTAGGTGAGTGTTGCGCACGTCAGGCCTCAACGTCAACCCCCCGGCCGAACTCTTGACTGCGCACGAAGTCGTGGGGCATACTCGAAAACCTGTCAGCCAGCTTGACAGATTTTGTCGAGGATACCGATGTCGGTGCAGCTCCATCGGCATCGAACAACTCCCGCTGAAACCCATGTCGAACAACATGTCCCGAGGTGAAGAGATGACCAGCACGCGCATCGAGCACGATCTGCTCGGCGACCGAGAGGTTCC
>Ga0070710_10001221_pt1 | contig 12167 bp, 13 predicted proteins | sample LARL52metaG_FD_65454 | JGI IMG/M metagenome (GOLD analysis project Ga0070710, IMG submission 65454) | Corn, switchgrass and miscanthus rhizosphere microbial communities from Kellogg Biological Station, Michigan, USA - LAR L5-2 metaG | ecosystem: Host-associated > Plants > Roots > Rhizosphere ... | reverse complement strand
GTCGACTTCACCTTCTCGACCGCCTTCACCCACATGTTGAAGCCGATCACATGCGCTTCCATCGGGTCGTTGGTGGTGCGCTTCGGATTCTTGGTGTAGGCCTGCCACTCCTTGATGAACTTCTCGTTCGCCGGGGTCTTGATCGACTCGAAGTAGTTCCAGGCGGCGAGATGGCCGACCAGCGGCTTGGTGTCGAGACCGGCGAGCTCTTCCTCGCCCACCGAGAACGCCACCACCGGAATGTCGGTGGCCTTGATGCCCTGGTTGCCGAGCTCCTTGTAGAAGGGAACGTTGGCGTCGCCGTTGATGGTCGACACCACGGCGGTCTTCTTGCCGGCCGAACCGAACTTCTTGATGTCGGCGACGATCGTCTGCCAGTCGCTGTGACCGAACGGCGTGTAGTTGATCATGATGTCGTCCTGCGCGACACCCTTGGACTTCAGGTAGGCTTCCAGGATCTTGTTGGTGGTGCGCGGATAGACGTAGTCGGTGCCCGCCAGCACCCAGCGCTTCACCTTCTCTTCCTTCATCAGATAGTCGACGGCCGGGATCGCCTGCTGGTTCGGCGCGGCGCCGGTGTAGAACACGTTGCGCTCGCTCTCCTCGCCCTCGTACTGGACCGGATAGAACAGGATGCTGTTCAGCTCCTTGAACACCGGCAGCACGGACTTGCGCGACACCGAGGTCCAGCAGCCGAACACGACCGCGACCTTGTCCTTGGTGATCAGCTCGCGTGCCTTCTCGGCAAACAGCGGCCAGTTCGAAGCCGGGTCGACCACCACCGCCTCGAGCTTCTTGCCGAGAACGCCGCCCTTCTTGTTCTGCTCGTCAATCAGGAAGAGGATGGTGTCCTTGAGCGTGGTTTCGCTGATCGCCATGGTGCCCGAGAGCGAATGCAGCACGCCCACCTTGATGGTGTCGTCGGCGGCTTTCGCACCGGTGAAGCCGGTCAGGCCGAGGACCAGACCGGCGGCGGCCGCCAGCCAGCGACGACGGCTGAACGACGTCGCTATATCGTGGTTGATGGAAGTAAGCATGAGGTTGTCATCTCCCTGACGCAGGCGTTGAACGCTGCGAAACGGCCCCACGGCCGCCTGCGTTAAGGGAATCGCAAGAACCATGCCATCGACCGCAGGCGCGGCAAGTCAATGATTTGTTTCGAGAATTTCCTACATTTTGGCGGCGCCGCGCAGTCTAGCTGCCTATTTCCTGACCAGTACAACTGTATGCTTTGTCGGCAAAACGGCTAATTATTGTGCAGTATTAGCCGAATGTCTAATTTTCTGGCAGAAGATGACCAGGCGCGGCGGCCGCAATCTTGGCGAGAAATTGGCGATCTTGTGAAAATTCTTCGCGATCGCAGCATATTCTCCAGATTGACCTTGAAAGCGCCGCGATACTGTTCCATATCGGCGGCAGGACCGAGTGAATCATCCGGTCGATGCGAGCCGCGTGTTCTTAAGCCCGCGAATGCAGGGCTTCTGGCTTGCCCCTATCACCCAACCAAAACGACGCCCCCGGCACGCGGGCGGTTTTGATGTTTCGTCCGCTTCGGCATTCAAGCCCGCAGCGGCTGAACTGCTTCATGGAAAGATCCATCTTTTGACCTCCTTTCAGGATTTCGGCCTGGCCGACGCCATCACGCGTGCCCTTCGCGAGGAAGGCTATCAGACGCCCACCCCGATCCAGGCCCAGACCGTTCCGTTTGCGCTCACAGGGCGCGACGTCATCGGCATCGCGCAGACCGGCACCGGCAAGACCGCGGCCTTCGCGCTTCCGATTCTGCATCGCCTGCTCGAGCGGCGGACGAAGGTGTCGCCAAAAACCTGCCGCGTCCTTGTGCTGAGCCCGACCCGCGAATTGTCGGGGCAGATCCTCGACAGTTTTAACGCCTACGGCCGCCACATCGGCGTGACCTCGGCCCTCGCCATCGGCGGCGTGCCGATGGGACGGCAGGTGCGTGCCCTGATGGGCGGCGTCGAGATTCTGGTCGCCACCCCCGGCCGCCTGATCGATCTCGTGCAGAGCAACGCGCTGAAGCTTGGCCAGGTCGAGTTTCTCGTGCTCGACGAGGCCGACCGCATGCTCGACATGGGCTTCATCAACGACATCCGCAAAATCGTCGCAAAGCTGCCGACAAAACGACAAACTCTGTTCTTCTCGGCGACGATGCCGAAGGATATCGCCGAGCTTGCCTCGCAAATGCTGCAGGATCCGGCGCGCGTTGCCGTGACACCGGTCTCATCGACCGCCGAGCGCATCACCCAGCGCATCATCCAGGTCGATCACTCGGCCAAGGCAACGCATCTCGCCGAGCTCCTGAAGCAGGAGCTGGTCGAGCGCGCACTGGTCTTCACCCGCACCAAGCATGGCGCCGATAAGGTCGTGAAGGGCCTCGAAAGAGCGGGCATCCGGGCCAGCGCCATCCACGGCAACAAGTCGCAAAATCATCGCGAGCGCGTGCTGGCCGCGTTCCGTTCCGGCGAGATCCGCACCCTCGTCGCCACCGACATCGCCGCACGCGGCATCGATGTCGACGGCATCAGCCATGTGGTCAATTTCGACCTCCCCAATGTTCCCGAAACCTATGTGCATCGGATCGGGCGCACCGCGCGGGCCGGCGCCGAGGGCATTGCGATCTCGCTGATCGCAGGAGGGGAGGAGATGGGCTATCTGCGCGACATCGAGCGGCTGATCCGCATCGCGCTGCCCCGGGAAGACCGTCGCACGGCGCGTGAGGCGGGCCACCGCGAGCAGGGCCATCGCGAGCAAGGCCATCGCGAGCCAGGCCATCGTGAGGCAGGCCATCGTGAGGCGGGCCATCGCGACGCTGGCGCGCCTAATCCGCACCGGACCCACCGGCCGCATGCGGCACGTGGAAATGAATCGGTGCAGGCGCCGAAAGGCCCTCGCCGCCACCGCCGTTCCGGTGCTAATAATGGCGCTCAGCAAATCAATCGCCAGGAGCCGCGCCGCGGATCGCATGGCGGCGGAAAGTCCGAGGGAATCCAAGGCGTTGCATTCCTGCATCGCGAGAGCCGCCCGAACAACCACCGCAACCGCCGCCAGCAGCCCCGCTAGCCGTCGATCGAACTTGAGAGAGCCATGGCTAAAGAAGAACTGATCCAGTTCGAAGGACTGGTCACCGAAATCCTTCCCGACGCACGCTATCGCGTCCAGCTCGACGCCGGCCACGAGATCGTTGCCTATACCGCCGGCAAGATGAAGAAGAACCGGATCAAGACGCTGGCCGGCGACCGGGTGACCATCGAAATGTCGCCCTACGATCTGGAAAAGGGACGGCTCATTTTTCGCCACAAAGATGAGCGTCCGGCCTCAGGCGGACCGCCGCGCAGCGGCGGCCCCCAGCGTGGCGGCCAGTTTCGCCGCCGCTAGTGTCCACTCCCGACGGCTCGGAAGCCCGCGCATGACAGGACCCTGTCATTGCGTGGCCGGGTCGTTATTGGCAAAAAAACCGCACGTCAGGATTGTTTTGGGGCCCCATTTCGCATAATATAAACCGTAATCGATTTTCGGCCGGACGACATTAGCTATCCACCGGTACAGCCGGTTTAGACGCTGACGACCCTTCCAAAAATTCGATCTCACCAGCCCACGCGAGTGGGTTACTACGTTTCTATCTGAGAAGGGACTATCCCGTGAGCATGGGAACAGTGAAGTGGTTTAACGCGACCAAGGGTTACGGCTTCATCCAACCGGATGATGGCGGAAACGACGTGTTTGTTCATATCAGCGCCGTCGAGCGCGCGGGCCTCGGCACACTGCGTGAGGGCCAGAAGATCTCCTACGAGATCGTGGCCGATCGCCGCTCGGGCAAGTCGTCGGCCGACAATTTGCGCGCCGCGAACTAAAGGATGATCCGGGCACGCCCGGACCAATCCTCGAGCGTACTGCAAGCTAGAACTGGCAGAGCACTGACGAAGCTAAGAGGCCGCCGGCGTGCGGCCTTTTTTATTGTCTTGTGATTTATTGTCTTGCGATCGGCCTCGTCGTGGTCCCCGGACAGATCGCTTCAGCGTCAGATCTGCGGGCAACTCCCCGACGTCACGTTGATGAGCACACAGCTCGACTGGCGCGGCCTTGTATAGGCGAAATCGCTCAGCGTGATGCCGGCCTTCGCCATCACATAGCCGACCGTCGGCACGTATTTGTAGGAAACCTCGCTGAAAATCAGGTAGCTGCCGGCGACCGCGAGCGCGCTCGGGATCGCCACCGTGGACGAGTTCGTGCGCGGCGCGCTGCCCCTGCTCCACTGGACGCGCGCCTGCAGCGTGGTCGGATCGACGTAGAGCTCGCTGATGGTGGCGCTCAGCGGCGCCACCGGATAGGGATTGGGCGTGGTCGTCGAATACGGCCACATGATCCAGTTCGAGGCGAGGAAGAAGTTGTTGATGTCGGCGTCCATCACCGACGTCGATTGCGACGTCAGGTCGGACAGCGTGCGGGCCATCAGCGTCACCTTGCGATCGACCGCGACACCGGACGAAAACTCGACGGTGCCGAAGAACATCACCAGCATGACCGGCATGATGAAGGCAAACTCCGTCGCCGCCAGGCCGCGGCGATCGGCAAGCATGCGGAACCAGTTCTTCGCCAGCGCTTTCATCTGATAATTCCTAGTACGGTTCATTCTTGAAGACGGCGGTCGCCTGCAGCAGCACCTTGTTGTTGGAGAGATTGGCGAGGTTGAAGCCAAACCCCGTGACGAAGGTGGGCCACTGATAGAACAGGCGGACCACGACCAGGGAGCTGGGGCCGCCCGGGTTGTATTGCATGTTGTTGATGAAGTTCTTGCTGCTGTCGATCTGGTTGGCGATCGTGACGCTCGAGGCGGATGACCAGCTTTCGACGTCGATATAGATGCTGTTGCAGTCGAAGAACGAGGCCGGGACCTGGGTACAGACGTAATTCGCGAACTGGGACTGGGTGTAGGATCCGTTCTGCGCCTGACCGGTCAGGATCATCCGCGCCGAATTCTGCGTGATGGTCTCGAGCACCTGGCCGGCGAAGAACATCAGCGCGACCTCGATGATCGCAAACAGGAGCCCGAAGAACAGCGGGGCCACGATGGCAAACTGCACCGCGGCCGAGCCGCGGCGATTATGCCGGAAGCGGCGCAGCAGTGTCCCGAGGCGGTGTTGGTCTTTGGGCGGCGACATCAGGCATTTCCGGAAAGCGGCGAACCTCTTGCTTCCGAAAACTAGCGCCAAGAGATTGTTGAAGTGTTTCGCGTCTCAGGTCCGCGAAAGTCGTGTGGATTAAGCGGGTGCTAACCGTGTTGCCGGGATCGGCCGTTCCGGGGCCCGGCGGGTCCGCGTCGCCCGTCCCGACGAGGACGGCTCAGTTGCTCTTGTTCGCGGTCGTGCCGCTGGCCGCGGCACTCGCCTGCCCGTTCAGCGCACCGGCCTGCTGGACCACGGAGCCGAAATAGTGATCGCCGTCACCCAGCGTCATCCGCCGCTGGCACATCGGCATGCAGCTATAGGTCTCGCGCTCGACGCCCCGATACACGGTGACGAGCTGTTCGCTCGGCCCCTCGACCTGGATCAGGCGGTCCACCAAAATCTCGCCGCTGCGGTCCATGGCGATGAAGTTGGTCGCGCCATAGCCCTTGCCGGTCACGACGACGACGCCGCCGGGCTGCAGGGTCACGTCCGCGATCATCGGATTACCGACCACGATGGTGGCGACGCGGGCCGGCAGCTTGACGAGCTTGGCCTGATCGACATTGACCGCGACGACATTGGGCTCGGCGGGCGCCGCGAGCGGCCAGAACGACAGACCAAGGGCGAGCGAGCTTAAGGCGAGACGAAGGGAACGCGGCAGGACGAACGACATGACTTACTCCGGGGCGTTGACAAGCCGGCCTCTAACGATACGCAGCAGGGCCGGCGCCCGACGCGCGCGAGTGTGATGCGAACTGGTAAACAATCCGCGAATGCCGCCGCAGCCCGCGCCAGCCTGCCACAATGCGCGGGCATTTGGATCGCCATCGCAGCTGGGTTCTCGATTGCGCAGGATCTTTTCGGAAGACCGCCGTGCACTTTTCCGGGTCATGCGCTATTGGCGAAACGGATAGATGAGCTGTCCGCCGATCGCGTGCGGGATCGCGCTGTCGTCGGCGCAGTAATGATCAGGAAGCGCGTTCTCCGGCATGCGGAAGGTGCCGAACAGGATGTCCCACAGCGGAAACGTGCCGGCGAAATTGGTGTTGCCGCCGACCTCCATCGCGGTGTGATGCCAGCGATGGAAAACCGGTGTCGCCAGCACGTATTTGAACGGTCCGAGCGTCCAGTTGAGATTGGCGTGAACGAAAGCCGAGTGGAAAGTCGTGAACGGGCCGACCCACAGCATGATGTTTGGCGAGATGCCCGCCATCAGCAGGATGACGTCGACAGCAATGGTCCCGAGCAGCAGGTTCACCGGATGGAAGCGCGCCGCCGAGATCCATTCCAGGTCTTCCGATGAGTGATGGATGGCGTGATACTTCCAGAAGCCGCCGCCATGAAACAGCCGGTGCAGCCAGTACAGCATGAAGTCCGACAGCACGAGAAACAGGGCGGCCTGCATCCACAGCGGAAGCTCCGACAGCGGACCGTGGCCGTTGTCATAGAACGCGATCAGGTCGTCGGCCTCGCGAATCTTGAACACCACGCTGGCGCCGATCACCAAAAGGCCGATGCGGAAGACGCGCGCGAACACCGGCACGAAGAACCAGTAGCAGAGATCGGTGACGAGCTCGCGCTTGCGCCACCACGGCCCGGTCGGATTGCAGGCCCAGAAATGCGCGAGCACCGAAAAGACGACCGCCAGCACGATCGTGATCGGGACAACCTTCATGATCGTCTGCCCAAGCATCGTGAGAACTTCGAGCGGCAAGGTGGACATGGTCGCCTCGTTGCGGAAAATGGTCAGAACAGCGCTACTCCCTTGCGCTTAAGGAGCAGTGAAACCGGTGAGCGCCGGAGCCGCGCGCTCACGCTGGCGCGCAAGCGCGCCAAAGGGATTTCTCAAATTGCGCAGTCGTGCTTAACGGCGAATTTACTCTGCTCAACAAGTGGCGTTTGAGACGATGTTTCTCCGAACGAATTAACTGCGCCGCAATTGTCGCCCTCTTAGGGTTTTCCATGGTCACGGTGCTGAGAACGCCGGCGAGACCAAACCCAAGTTCGACAGCCACGTGCACAGGAGTTTCGCAATGAACAAGCTCGTTTCGCGCTTCGTCAAGGATGAGTCGGGCGCCACCGCCATTGAATACGGCCTGATCGCTGCCGGCATTGCCGTTGCAATCATCACCGCCGTCAACGGCGTCGGCACCGCGCTTTCCACGAAGTTCGGCTCGATCTCGACCTCGCTGAAGTAAACTGGCAATCCGCTCAAGGGCGGATGTCGAGGGCCCCGGCACAGCCCGGGGCCCTTTGTCGTGTCCGCGACCAGGTTGTGCGTATGCGTAAGATCCTCACGGAAACCCTCGCGACCGGCACGGCCCAGCCGCCCGCAACGCGAAGGCACCAGTCGCCGGCAGAACTCGTTTGTCTTGCCCTGGTGCTGGCGGTCATCACACTGGCCGGCCGGATCGTAACGATCTGGTAACCGCGCCGCCGGCGTCTCGCCCATCCCGGCAATCCGTGGAGCCGACATCGAAGGATGTGGCAGCGGCGCAGCGACGTCGTTGCATGAATAACGCTCCGACGTTGGTCGATTGTTCACCACTGGCGATTTAAGCTTTCCGCCAGACCCCAACCCGGACGTGCCCGATCAGCCCATGATTCTCGATGTCGTCCGCCTGCTACTGTTTCCGGCCTTGATGGCGTTCGCCGCGGCGAGCGACCTTCTCACCATGACCATCCCCAATCGCGTCTCGCTGGTGCTGGCTGCCGGCTTTCTCGCGCTGGCGCTCGCCAGCGGCATGCCCGCTCATGACATCCTCACCCATGTCGGTGCCGGAGCTGCGGTCCTCGTCGTCGCGTTCGTCTGTTTCGCCATGGGCTGGGTCGGCGGCGGCGACGCCAAGGTCGCGGCCGCCGCCTCGCTGTGGTTCGGCTTCGCGCATCTGCTCAACTATCTGGTCTGCGCCTCGCTGTTCGGCGGCGCGCTGACGCTGTTGCTGCTGCAGTTCCGGCAATGGCCGCTGCCGCCCGCGCTTGCGAGCCAGGACTGGCTGTCGCGGCTGCACGCCAAGGAGAGTGGTATCCCCTACGGCATCGCGCTCGCGATCGGGGCGCTGATGATCTATCCGGAGACCGAATGGATCCGTGCCGTCGACATCGTGCACTTCGCGAGCCCGTAGTCGTCCGCAGCGGTCCGATGCCGACGCTCGCATTGCCGAGCGGAAACCAACGGTTAAGGCGATTTAGATACGCCTCATTAACCATGCTTTGACGAATAACTGCTCAACTCCACTCCACGGCGGCGGCAGCGTCGCTGCGTTCTGTGGAAAGTGAAGCGTATGAATACCGCACGTATTGTGGTCCTGACCATCGCCCTCGGCGCCGGGGGCGTTGCCGCCTATCTTGCGAGCGGATCCGACGAGAAGCCTGCCCCGCAACAGGCCGCGGCGCCGCTCCCGACGGTCGACGTTCTCATTGCCAAATCCGACATCGGTCTCGGCCAGTCGATCAAGCCGGATGATCTGCAGTGGCAGACCTGGCCGGCCGGCACCGCCTCCTCCAGCCTCATCAAGCGCAGCGAGCGCCCGGACGCCAACACCCAGGTGACCGGCTCGATTGCGCGCGCCCCGTTCGTTGCCGGCGAGCCGATTTTGGAGCAGAAGCTCGTGAAGGGCGACGGCGCGGGCTTCATGGCCGCGATCCTGCCGACCGGCATGCGCGCGATCTCGACCGAGATCTCGCCGGAAACCGGCGCCGGCGGCTTCATCCTGCCGAACGACCATGTCGACGTCATCATGTCGCGACGGGAGAAGAACCCGGATCGCACCGGGCAGCCCGACATCATCATCTCCGCAATCATCCTCGCCAATGTCCGCGTGCTTGCCATCGACCAGACGCCGAAGGAAAAGGACGGACAGAACGTGGTGGTCGGCAAGACCGTCACGTTGGAACTGAAACCCGATCAGGCCGAAATCCTGGCCCGCGCGCGGCAGGCCGGCACGCTGTCGCTGGCGCTGCGCAGCATCAGCGATCTCAACGCCTCGGATGACCGCTCGGACGATCAGCCTTCCCGGCGCGCCTACATCGTCAACATCGTTCGCTACGGCATTCCGAACCCAACGACGACGACGCAGAGATGACCATGAGAACACCCGACATGACCCGCCGGGACAACCAGCCGAGGATGCGGGCGTCCGTCGTCCGCGCGCTGTCGTTTTCGGCCATCCTTGCGCTGAGCCTGGAGGCGGCGCTGGTGCCCGTCGCAGCTAGCGACTATCGGCCTGCCGCGCAGGGCCCGATGGAAGGCCAGATCAATGCGCGATCCGTCTCGCTCGGCATCGGCAAGTCGATCGTGATCGACCTGCCGCGCGAGATCAAGGACGTGCTGGTCGCCGATCCGAAGATCGCCAATGCGGTCGTGCGCTCGGCGCAGCGCGCCTACATCATCGGGGCTGCGGTCGGCCAGACCAACATCGTGTTCTTCGATGCCGCGGGCGCGCAGATCGCCGCCTACGACATCGCCGTGAAGCGCGACCTCAACGGCATCCGCGCCGCGCTGCGGCAGGCGCTGCCCAATGCCGACATCCAGATCGACGGCCTCGGCGACGGCGTCGTCCTGAGCGGGACGGCGTCGAGCCCGATCGAGGCGCAGCAGGCGGCCGACATGGCCGCGCGCCTCGCCGGCGGCGCCGACAAGGTGGTCAATTCGATCGCGGTGCGCGGCCGTGACCAGGTCATGCTGAAGGTCACGGTCGCCGAAGTCGCGCGCTCGATCATCAAGCAGATGGGCATCGACCTCTCCGGCCAGCTCAATTACGGCACCGCGGTGGTCAACTTCAACAACGCCAACCCGTTCACGGCCTTCGGCCGCTCGCTGGTCTCCGGCAACCAGGTCTCGACCTCGTTCGGCTCGACGCCCTCGGTCACCGCGACGCTGCGCGCGATGGAGAGCGCGGGCGTCGTGCGCACGCTCGCCGAGCCGAACCTGACCGCGATCTCGGGCGAGTCGGCGACCTTCATCGCGGGCGGCGAGTTTCCGGTGCCGGCCGGCTACGCCTGCGACCCGACCACTCACGTCTGCACCACCCAGATCAACTTCAAGAAGTTCGGCATCTCGCTGAATTTCACTCCCGTCGTGCTGAGCGAGGGCCGCATCAGCCTGCGCGTGATGACCGAAGTGTCGGAACTGTCGAACGACAACGCGATCACGCTGTCGCAGTCGGTGACCTCGTCGACGGTGAACTCGCTGACCATCCCCTCGATCAAGACCCGCCGCGCCGAGACCACGCTGGAAATCCCCTCCGGCGGCGCCATGGCGATGGCCGGCCTGATTCAGGAGCAGACCAAGCAGGCGATCAACGGCCTGCCGGGGCTCGCCCAGCTGCCGGTGCTCGGCACGCTGTTCCGCAGCCGCGACTTCGTCAACAACCAGACCGAACTGATGGTGCTGGTGACGCCCTATGTGGTCCGCGCGGTCGCGCAGAAGGACCTGTCGCGTCCGGATGACGGCTTTGCCGCTGCGTCCGATCCGCAGGCCGACCTGCTCGGCAGCATCAACCGCATCTACGGCGTGCCGGGCCGCGTCGAACCGGGGCGCAACTATCGCGGCACCTACGGTTTCATCACCGATTGAGGACGGGGCAAGGATTCAAGCAATGACAGCCAGGACTTCCCCCGCCCGCAAGCGTGCGATCCGCGCCGCCGTCGCGCTCGCCGGCCTTGCGCTCGTGCTCGGCGCCTGCACCCATACCGACGAGGTGGCGACCACCGCGAGCATTCCCGACGACTATCGGCTGCGCCACCCGATCGCGGTTCAGGAGGCCGACAGCTCGATCGTCGTGTTCATCGGCCGCGGGCGTGGCGGGCTGACCGCCGAGCAGCGCGCTGATGTGATGGGGCTCGCGCAACGCTGGGGCCACGAGGGCACCGGCGTGATCAACGCCGACCTGCCGGTCGACACGCCGAACGCGCGGCCGGCGGCCGACGCCATGCGCGAGATCCAGTCGCTGCTCGCAGCCGCCGGCGTGCCGCCGAACGGCGTCGTGGTCCGCCGCTACCATCCGGAAGACCCGCGGCACATGCCCGCCATCCGTCTCAGCTATCCCAGGATGTCGGCGACGGCAGGCCCCTGCGGCCTGTGGCCCGAGGACCTCGGCCCCTCGGTCAAGAACAAGGGCTATATCGACAACAAGCCGTACTACAATTTCGGCTGCGCCTATCAGCGCAACATGGCGTCGATGGTCGACAACCCCGCAGACCTGGTGCAGCCGCGGCCCGAGACGCCGCCCTACGCGCCGCGCCGCGACGAGGCTTTCGAGAAATACAAGAAGGGCACCACCACCACCACGAGCTATCCCGAGTCGGACAAGGCCAAACTCAGCGACACAGGCAAATGATCAGTTACGCGCGCCAGACCACCGAAGAGCAGCCCGGCACGGCGCCGCCGCCCGCCGAGGATCATATCGCGCCGGCGCCGCGCGTCTCCGTGCAGGCGTTCTGCGAGACCGTGGAAACCGCCGCCGCGGTGCAGTCCGCCGGCGAGGACCGCCGTCTCGGCAAGGCGCACCTGAAGATCCAGATGGGCGGCATGGCGGCCGCCGGGGAAGCCTATCGCTCGGCGCCGACACCGAACGTGATCGTGCTGGAAGCCGACGCGCGCAGCAACATCCTGGGTGAGCTCGACCAGCTCGCCACCGTGTGCGATCCGGGCACCCGCGTGGTGGTGATCGGCCGCGTCAACGATGTCGCGCTGTACCGCGAGCTGGTGCGCCGCGGCGTCAGCGACTATCTGATCGCGCCGGTCAACACGCTGGACGTAGTCCGCTCGATCTGCAACCTGTTTTCGGCGCCCGAGGCAAAATCGGTCGGACGGATCGTCGCCGTGGTCGGCGCCAAAGGCGGCGTCGGGGCCTCCACCGTCGCCCACAACGTCGCCTGGGCGATCGCGCGCGACCTGGCGATGGATTCCGTCGTCGCCGACCTCGACCTCGCCTTCGGCACCGCCGGTCTCGACTACAACCAGGATCCGCCGCAGGG
>Ga0070710_10001217_pt1 | contig 12185 bp, 2 predicted proteins | sample LARL52metaG_FD_65454 | JGI IMG/M metagenome (GOLD analysis project Ga0070710, IMG submission 65454) | Corn, switchgrass and miscanthus rhizosphere microbial communities from Kellogg Biological Station, Michigan, USA - LAR L5-2 metaG | ecosystem: Host-associated > Plants > Roots > Rhizosphere ... | reverse complement strand
GCCTGGATCGCCGAGCGTTGCCCGGCCGGGGACGGTGCGCTGTAACCCTGTTTGACCGCACCGTCGTTGGTCAGCGCCGAGCCCGTGAGCACCGAGTAGACGGTGTCCCCGTCTCGGCGGGCCGCCGAGAGCGGCTTCAGCACCACCACGCCGACGCCGCTCGCGCCGACCGTGCCGTCGGCGTCGTCGCTGAACGGGCGGCAGTGCCCGTCCGCGGAGAAGATGTGCTGCGGCCGGTACCGGTAGCCCTTGTCCAGGGTGCGGTCGACGAGCACCCCGCCCGCCAGCATCACGTCCGCCTCGCCGCCGCGCAGCATGCCGGCGGCGAGGTGGACGGCGACCAGCGAACTCGAACACGCCGTTTGAGTCGTCAGCGCCGGGCCGGTCAAGTCGAGGTGGTAGGCGACCTTGGTGGCCAGGAAGTCCTTCTCGTGGTGCAACGCGAGGAGGAAGCCGTCCGGCAGCGCGGCCGGGTCGGCCTCGCGCAGCATCTCCTGGAAGTACGTGTTCTCACCGCAGCCCGCGACGATCCCGACCCGGTCCGGCTGGACGATCCCGGCGTGGGCGAGGGCTTCGACGCAGGTCATCAGCAGCTGCCGTTGCTGCGGGTCCATCAGCGCCGCGTCGCGGTGGCTGATGCCGAAGTGCTCCGGGTCGAAGGCCAGGGGTTCGGGAAGGAGGCTGCGCGCGCCGACCAGGCCCTCGGCGGCCGGGAACTCCTCGATGCCTCGGCGTCCCGACACGACCAGGTCCCAGAACGACGCCAGGTCCGGCGCGCCGGGCAGCCGCACCGCCATGCCGATGACCGCCACCGGCTCGTCGGCAGGAGTTTCGGCGGACGTCCTGGCCGTGGCCGGGCCCGTTTCGAGGTGCCGGGTCAGGTCCCGGAGGGTGACGTGTTCGAAGAGGTCGGCCGCGGTGAAGCGGTACCCGGCTTCCGCACAGCGCAGGTGGAACCTCATCAGCGAAAGACTCGTGGCGCCCGCGGTGAAGAACGTCTCGTCGGGCCCGATCGGCGCCCCGGTCACTTCTTCGAACAGGGCCGCCAGTTCGCTCGACGGCGCGACCGACGGCCGGTGGAGATCCGTGCCAGGGGTGCCCGAAGCGGCGTCCCGGTCGAGCTTCCCGCTCGGCGTGCGCGGCAGGGTCTCGACGACGCGGAAGCGGTCGACCCGCGCGTGCGGGGGCAGCAGCGGTTTGAGGAAGTCCGTCAGCTCCGCCGCTGACGGGGTCCGGCGGCACTCGAGGAACGCGGCCAGCCGGTCGCCTTGCGGCAGGACGACCGCGTTGACGACGTCGGGGTGCCGCAGCAGCGCGGCTTCGACCTGCCCGAGTTCGAGGCGGTGTCCGCTGAACTTGACCTGCCGGTCGGCCCGGCCGTCGAAGTGCAGCAGCCCGGTGCGGTCGAAGTGCGCGAGGTCGCCGCTGCGGTAGTACAGCTCGGGCAGCTCGGCGAACTTCTCCGGCGCCGCGTCCCCGAGGTAGCAGCGGTTCGCCGCGAGACCGCCGATGAGCAGCTCGCCGACCTGCCCCGGCGGCAACGGCGCACCCGAACCGTCGGCCACCCGCAGCACCGCGTTCGCCACCGGGCGGCCGATCGCCGGGCGCTCGGGCCAGTCCGCCGGGTCTCCGTCGAGGGTCAGTGCGCTGACGACGTGGGTTTCGGTCGGGCCGTAGTGGTTGTGCAGGCGCGCGCCGGGCAGACCGGCGAACCAGTGGCGGATCGCCGGCGTGCAGACGAGCTGCTCGCCGGCGGTGATGACATCGCGCAGCCGCGACGGGTACTGCCCGAGCCGGGCACCGTGCTCGGCGAGCAGCTGCAGGGCGACGTACGGCAGGAAGATCCGTTCGATTCCAGCGGTCTCCAGCTGCGCCAGCAGCGCCGGGACGTCGTGCCGCCACTGCGGCCGGATGAGGTGCAGCCGCCCGCCGCCGCAGAGCGTGGTGAAGATTTCCTGGAACGACACGTCGAACGACAGCATCGAGAACTGCTGGGTCGCCGCGGGCGGCAGGCCCTGCCACCGCACCAGGTTGGCCAGTGTGCGGTCCGGGACGCGCACGCCCTTGGGCACGCCGGTCGAGCCCGAGGTGAACAGCGTGTAGAGCGGCCGCCCTGCGTACCGGGCGGGGACGTCCGGCACCGGCCCGCCGGTGAGCGTCACGGTCCGTTGCTCGACGTCGGTGTCGAACTCCTCACCGGGGGCGAGCAGGACGCAGCTCGGGCGGGCCTGGTCGAGCATCTGCCGCAGCAACGCCGGCGGGTACGCGGGATCCAGGGGCACGGCGGTGATGTTCAGCCGCGCGAGCGCGAGCAGCGCGACGACGTGCTCGGCCGACGGCCGGAAGTACAGGGCGATGTCGGTGGCGTCTTCGGGCAGGGTGGCCGCCAGCCGGGCCGCGTGCGCGTCCAGTTCCGCGTAGGTCAGCGTGGTCTCGCCGGTCAGCGCCGGGGCTTCCGGAGTCCGTGCGACCTGCCGCGCGAAACCTTCGGCCATGGTCTCCCATGCCAGGACCGCTTCCGCGCCGCGGCCGTGGTCGCGGTGGTCCGGAATCCGTGCGTCACCGTGCAAGGCGCGGTCGAAGGCCTCACCGAGGGCCGTCACCTCGGCCTCGGTGAAGTGTCCCTCGCCGTACTCCCACAGGCAGTCGAAGCCGTCCGGCCGTTCCACGACCGACAGCGTGAGCGCGCACTTGGCCTCGGCCGCCTCGATCCACTGTGGACTGACCGAGCAGCCGGGCAGCCGCAGGGTTTCGAAGTCGGTGTTCTCCAGGACGAACAGGTGGTCGAAGGCCGCGTACGCGGGGTCGAGGTCGGCGAACGCGACGTCCTGGTGGTCCAGGGCCGTCCCCGCCGTCTCTCCGAGCCGGCGGAGCTGGGCCGCCAGGTCTTCGTCCGGCTCCACCGACAGCGGCAGCCGGACGGTGTTGGCGAACATGCCGACACCGTCTTCGAACTCCCGCACCGGCCGGTTCGCGACCGGCGCGGCGATCCGCGGCCGAGTGCGCCCGGTGACCGCGTAGAGGCTCCTGGCGAACACGCCGAGCAGCAGCTGGAACCGCGTCAGTCCCAGTTCGGTGGCCCACTCGTCGACGCGCTCGCGGTCGATGCGGGTCGTGTGCAGCCGTCCGGCCAGGGACGCTTCGCCGAGCGGCTCGGCGTCGTCGGCGCGTTCGGTGAGCTGGGCGCGGTAGCCGGGCGAGGCGAACCAGCGGGTCTGCCAGGCCGCGAAGTCGAACGGCGTGTGCGCGCCAGGTCGTGGTCGCGCGCCGGACAGCTCCCGGAACAGGACGTTGAGCGACCAGCCGTCGACCGCGATGTGGTGCAGGCACAGCAGAAACGTGCCGTCCGGCTGCCAGGCGGCCCGCAGCAGCCTGCCCGAGGCCAGGTCGAACGGCGCCGTGAAGAAGTCCTCACCGGGTTCGGTCCACGGGTCGTAGGCCGCTTTCTTCACCTGCCGGAGGCCGTCCGGGGTGGCCTCGAACGCGGTGCGCAGCGCCGGATGCCGCTCGACGAGGCCGCGCACGTCCCGGCGGAGCGCCTCGAGGTCCGGATCACCGGTGACCCGGAACGCGAGCGGCACGTGGTAGGCCTTCGACGTCGGGTTTCGCTGCTGCAGCAGCCAAAGCCGCTGCTGTTCGCTGGTGGCCGGCGCGGTCGCCGCGATGGTCGGCGCGCCCGGTTCCGGGTAGACCGCGCGTCCCGCCGCCGAGATCGACGCGGCGAGATCGGCGAAGGTGCCGCGTTGCACGACCGACGGCGCCAGGTCGACGCCCCAGCGTTCCCGGATCGCGAAGCGCAACCGCAACGCCTTGAGCGAGTCGCCCCCGGATCGCAGCCACGTGTCACCGGGACGCAGGTCCGGGACGTCGAGAGTCTCCGCGACGACGCCCAGGACCTCGTGCTCCCACGCCGTCGCCTCGCCACCGGTGTCCGGCCGCCACGCGGGGACACCGCCGGCCAGCAGCGCGGCCTCGTCGACCTTGCCGTTCGCGTTGCGGGGCAGCTCCGCGAGGCGGAACACGTGGTGCGGGCGCATGTAGGCGGGCACGGTCTCGGTCAGGTGCGCTTCGAAGTCGTCGAAGGACAGCTCGTCCGCGACGACGTAGGCGAGCAGTTCGGCGGTGGCCGCGCGGCGCACGGCCACGTGGACCTGCCGGATCGCCGGGTGGGCCAGGAGTCGTTGCTCCAGCTCGCCGGGCTCGATCCGGAACCCGCGGACCTTCACCTGCCGGTCGGTACGCCCGACGTAGGCGAAGAGCCCGCCCGGCAGCACCCGGACCAGGTCGCCCGTGCGGTAGTAGCGGGCGCGGCCCTCGTCGAGCCACGGCAGGCGGACGAACTTCCGCCCGGTCTCCGCGGGCAGGCCGCGGTAGCCGAGCGCGACCCCGGCCCCGGACAGGTACAGCTCCGCGACCTCGCCAACGGCTGCCACGCGCTCGTCCGGCGTCACCGCGACGGCACCGGTACCCGGCAACGGCCGGCCGATCGGCACGACCTCGGCGTCGAAACCACGCGGGATGGCGTAGCTGAGCGCGAACGTCGTCGTCTCGGTCGGGCCGTACCCGTTCTGCAGCCGGGTCGGCGAGTCCGGGTTGTCCCGGTACCAGCGGCGGATCAGCGGGGCGTTGAGCTGCTCTCCGCCGATGACGACCCGGCGCACGGTGGCGAAGCTGCCCGGCACGGTCTCGGCGACCGCGTTGAACAGCGTCGCGGTCACGAACATCGTGTCGACGCGTTCCCGGACCAGCGCGTCGGCGAACGCCCGCGGGTCGCGCACGGTCTCGTCGGCGAGGATCACGCACGTGCCGCCGGTCAGCAGCGGCACCCACACCTCGAAGCTGATCGCGTCGAAGGCCGGGTTGGCCAGGCAGGCGAACCGCGTGCCGTGATCGAGCCAGCCGGATTCGGCGAGCCGCAGGACGCCCGCGTCGCGCACCTCGACGCCCTTGGGCCGTCCGGTCGTGCCGGAGGTGTAGAAGAGGAACGACGCCGGCGCGGGCTCCGCGGGGGCCCCGGTCTCGACCGGCGTCAGCTCCGGCAGCGCGTCCTCGATCACCGCGACCGCGCCCGCGTCGGCGAGGATGACGTCGCGGCGCGACGGTGGGCTCTGCCGGTCCAGCGGCACGACCTGGCCGCCGAGGCGCAGCACACCGAGCATGGCCTGCACCAGTTCCAGCGAGCGCGGCAGTCCGACGGCGACCGCGTCACCGGGGCGGACACCCTGTCGTGACAGGGCGTCCGCGACGGCCGCGGCACCCGCGTCCAGCTCGGCGTAGGTCAACCGGCGGTCGCCGTCGGACACGGCGAGGGCGTCCGGGTGCCTCAGGGCCCGGTCGTGGACGCGGCGGGCGATGGACGTCATCGCGCCGCCAGCTCTGCGGTGATGAGCTCGGCGACCAGCGGCAGCGCGTCGCTCTCCAGCATGTCCCAGTGCCCGCAGTCCGCGGGGACCACCTCGAACTCGCCGCGGGCGCGGCGGCGCCAGAACTCCACCGCGCCGGGGACCGGATCCTCGCCGACGGCCTGGACGAACACCACCCGCGCGGCCGACTCGCCGGGGTCGTGCTCGCGCGCGGTCAGCCGGTTGTGGTTGTACGTGCGGTGGTAGCGCTCGATCTGCGCGTCCTCGATGCCGGGGTACATCCCGTTGAACCGCACCAGCTTCTCGCGGAACTCGGCCGCCGGAACGGGTTCGATCGCGGCAATCGCTGCCGGGTCGTCGGTCGCGGTGGTGTCGAGGAGGACCACGCTGACGTGGTGCTCTTCGGCCAGCCGACGCCCCATCTCGTAGGCGATGAGGCCGCCGTAAGACAGTCCACAAAGGACCAGAGTTTCCTCGGGTCGCGGGTCGACGAGCCGCAGGTACTCCTCGGCCATCGCCTCGATGCTCGGCAGCGGCGCTTCGCCGGGATTGAGGCCGGGGGACTGGATGCCGAGCACCCCGGCGTCCTCGGGCAGCAGGGCGCTGAGCGGCAGGTAGCAGAACGCCGTGCCGCCCGCCGGGTGCACGCAGACGACGCGGGCCTGTCCGGCGCCGTGGCGGAACTCGACGAGACTGCCGCCGTCGACCGGGCGGTCCGCGCGCAGCAACGCGGCTTGCGCCTCGATGGTCGGGTGCAGGATGACGTCGCGGATCGGCAGCTCACGGCCGAACCCGGCGCCGATCGCGTGGGCGAGCTTGATCGCCGAGATCGACGTGCCGCCGACGTCGAAGAAGTCGTCCGAGACGCCGATCGAGGGGTGCAGCAGCAGGTCCCGCCAGATCCGCAGCAGCGCCAGCTCGACGTGGTCGCGCGGGGCGGCGGTGTTGACCGCGTTGGTCGACGCGCTCGTGCGGGCGTGCGCCAGGACGGCGTCGCGGTCGAGCTTGCCGCTGCGGTTCAGCGGCAGCCGGTCGAACTCGGCGAACACCGACGGGATCATGTAGTCGGGTAGCCGGTCGGCCAGCGCCGCGCGCCACTCGTGCGGGGTCCGGCGCTCGCCCGCGACCCCGGCGACGAGCCGGGGATCGCCTTCGCGGTCGACGAGCACCGCGGCTTCGCGGACGCCGGGGACGGCCAGGAGCGCGGCCGTCACCTCGCCGGGCTCGATGCGGAAGCCACGCAGCTTGATCTGGTCGTCCCGGCGACCGGCGTACGCGGCTTCGCCGTCGGGAAGCCAGCGGGCCAGGTCTCCGGTGCGGTACATGCGTTCGCCCGGCACGAACGGGTCCGGTACGAACCGCTCGGCGGTCAGATCCGGCCGGTGCAGGTAGCCGCGAGCCAGGCAATCACCGGCGAGGAACACTTCACCGGCCACACCCGGTGGCACTGGACGCAGTCGTTCGTCCAGCAGGTACAGCCGGGATCCGGGCAGTGGCCGACCGATCGGCGCCGGGCGGTCGAAGGGCTTCGGGTCGAAGTGCGCGGTCGCGTAGAGAGTGGCCTCGGTCGGTCCGTAGCCGAAACAGATCCGCAGGCCGGGCAAAGCGGCGGCGAACCGGGCGAGCGCGGCTTCCGGAAGGGGTTCGACGCCGGTGAGGACCTGCCGCAGCGCGAGCCCGGCGACCCGTGCCGGGTCTTCGTCGATCCAGCGGACGTAGGCCGGGGGCAGGAACGCCTGCACCACCTGGTGTTCCCGCAGCCACGCCATCAGCGCCGCCGGATCGGGCCGGACGTCCTCGGGCACGACGTGCAGCACAGCGCCGGTGGTCAGCGGCAGCAGGAGTTCGTGCACCGAGGCGTCGAAGCCGATGCTCGACCACGCCGACGTCGCCTCGCCGGGTGTCGCGCCGAAGCGGTCGAGCCATTGGTCGAACAGCGCTAAGACGCTTCGGTGGGTCACCGCGACGCCCTTCGGCCGCCCGGTCGATCCCGAGGTGTAGATGACGTACGCCGTCTCGCGGGGATCGACGGTGACCGTTTCGCGCGCCTCGTGGCCTTCGGCTTCGAGGGCGCTGATGTCGTCCAGCACCCACATCGGGCGCGCGTCCTCGACCATCGCCGCCTGCCGCGCCGCAGGCTGGGCCGGGTCGAGCGGGAGGTAGGCGGCGCCGGTCTTCAGCACGCCCAGCACGGACACCACCAGCTCGACCGACCGCCCACTCCGGACGGCGACGACCTCGCCCGGCCCGGCTCCGCGGCGGCGCAGGGCATTCGCCAGCCTCGTCGCGCGGCGGTCCAGCTCGCCGTAGGTGAGGGTCCGGTCGTCGCAGACGAGCGCCGGGGCGTCCGGCGTGGCATCGGAGTGGGTGGTGAACCGCTCGACCAGCCCGCCGGGACGCCGGCGTGGTTCGGGGCCGGTGCTCCAGCCGGTGAGGATCTCGCGGCGCTCGGCGTCGTCGAGCAGGTCGTAGCTCGCGACGTCTGCTTCGGGGCGGGCGGCCAGCTGGTCGAGCAGCCGGACGAGATACCGCGCGTACCGCTCGGCGGTCGCGTGGTCGAAGAGGGCGACGGCGTAGTCGAGGTGGCCGAGGACGTCGCCGTGCTCGTCGGCGAGGTTGAGCGCGAGGTCGAACTTCGCGGGGGCGTGCTCGACCTCGAGGGGTTCGGCCCTCACCCCCGGTAGTTCCAGGACGTCGTGGAGTTTCGGCACCCAGGCGAACATCGTCTGGAAGAGCGGGGTGTGCGCTGGGCTGCGAGGCGGGTTCACCAGCTCCACGACCCGTTCGAACGGCAGCTCGACGTGGTCGATGGCGCCGCGCAGAGCTGCGCGGACCTGCTTGAGCAGGACGGCGCCGGTGGGGGAGTCGCCCAAATCGGCGCGCACGGCCAGGGTGTTGACGAAGAATCCGAGTGTGTCGGGGTACGCGCCGCCCGCGCCGCGGTTGGCGGTCGGCACGCCGACAACGATGTCAGTTTGTGCCGAAAGGCGGGAGAGCAAGATGAACCAGCAGGTCAAGATGGTGGAGTAGAGCGTGACACCGTGTTCGCGCGCGACCGCCGTCAACCGCGCGGTGAGTTCCGGCCCGAGGGAGACGGGCACGCGCGCGCCGCGGTAGTCCTGCCGGGACGGGCGCGGCCGGTCGGCCGGCAACTCCAGTACCGGCACCACGCCGTCGAGCTGGTCCCGCCAGTACGCCTCGTGCGGCTCCCGGCCGGGGCCGATCAGCCAGTCCTGTTGTGTCTGGGCGTATTCGCGGTACGGGCGGGCCGGCGGCAGGCCGGCCGCCGCGCCGGTCAGCTCGGCCGCGTAGAGGATGCCCAGCTCGCGCAGCAGGAGGGTGCGGGACCAGCCGTCGAAAACGATGTGGTGGACGGTGATCAACAGGACGTGCTGCCGATCACCGTCGACGAGCAGCCGGGCCCGGGCCAGCGGCGCGAGCGACAAGTCGAACGGCTCGGCAGGGTCGGCCCGCCGCAGCCTGGCCGCCTCGTCCGACCGCCCGGTGACATCGTTGACGGGACACGGAAACCCGTGACCGGCGGGTTCGACGATCTGCGCGGGCCAGCCGTCTTCGACGACGATCCGGGTCCGCAGCGCTTCGTGGCGGTCGGCGAGAGCGTCGAAGGCGCGTTGCAGGGCCTCGCGGTCGAGGGGACCCCGCAGAGCGAAGGCCATGGTCTCGTTGTAGGCCGGTCCCGCTCCATCCAGCTGGGAGACGGTCCAAAGGCGTTGCTGACCGGACGACAGCGGTGCGGACATTCGCATTGAGGACGGCCTTTCCTGGCAAGGCGGGCGAACCGGTACCGCTTTGTGCCGTCGCAGCCGAGGATGGAGAAACGCACTCTGTCTGTCCGGATAGTTAACACCAGACCATCGGCGATGACGAGAGGTCGACCGAATTTTGCCCGGAGGTCTCATTTGGCGTCCTGAACCGGCTTCCGAGCGTACGGGGTGTGCGGCCGCATAACGCACCATGCGGCCGGCAGTCAAGCGGTCTGTGTCCAGCTGGACATCAAGGTCACGTCCCTAACGGCGAACAGCGCCGCCCACGAGACAGGGAAGCCGAATGCCATCAGGACGGCGTATCCGGCACTGCAGCGGTGATGTCCGAGGACCCGATTTTGCCCGATTTCGAACCGTTTCTCGGCACCGCAGCCGGCAACGGTCAAGCACCGAGAACTGGTCCGGGGTCGGTGCCGGGACAGCACGCCGATCAGCAACCATCGCACGCTGCATCGGCATGAGAGTGCATCCATGGTTGTCGTCGCCGATCGCAATCTTGGTTCGGAAATTTCAAGTCTGCGTCCTCGTGGTGGTGATCGATCGGGCAACTGGGTAGGTGAGCTACGGAAGGCCGAGTTCGACCGCCTCGACCCGGTGTGCGAGCGTCTGGTCGAGGCGGACAATCTTGTTCTTGCTCCAGGCAGGCTGACTTGCGGTCCTTCGACTTCGCCCGGCCATCCTTCACGCTGGGTCTCGATAATTCCGGCCTCGAGGTTGTCGCGGATCTCAATCAGGTGGTGGCGTTGCGCTGGATCAGGCCGAAGAGACTGCACCTGGCGCACGCATGTTCGTGAATGCGTGGAGAGTTAAATGTGCGGGCTCAGGTTCTGGCGGAGACTTTACACTTTACGAACTGCGCCAAGAACGCGTCCCCGTTCTTCGTAGGTGGGAATCCGGCATTCTTTGCTTGGCCGTGCTGCTCGGGGCGGCCCAGCGAGTGGTTTCGGTGATGTCGCGGCGGCCGGCCAGGTGCCGGTGTTCCGGCATACGACGGCGATCTCGTGCCGCAGTAACAGAGGCTCGACATTCTTGGCCGCGGCGGACAGGCCGAGCAGAACCAGCCACCAGCATGCCTCACGGCCGTCATGCATGGTCACCGCAGGTCAAGGGTCCGGCGTAGAGTTATGGCACCCCACAGGGACACTGGCCCCCCGATCATCTGCGAGACCAGGAGTGCACCGTGCAGCAGGGAACCGTCCGCTGGTACGACCTCGAGCGCGGCTTCGGCTTCCTCGCCCCGGATGACGGCAGCGCCGACATCTTCGTGCACGTCTCACAGGTGCAGGGCGAGGGCGCGGCCCGGGCACTGCGCGAGGGCCAGACGGTGGAGTTCGAGACCGGTGAGGGACCCCGCGGTCCGCAGGCGCTGCACGTTGCCGTCACCGGGGACGCGTCGCCCGACGCGACCCTGGGCGTGCTCGCCACCGTCTCCTGGTACGAGCCGGCCAAGGGCTACGGGTTCGCCGCGCCGGACGGCGGGGGTGCTGAGGTGTTCGTGCACTCCTCCGCCATCGTCACCGGGGGTGTCCTCGCGGCCGGGCAGCGGGTGGCCTTCGTCGTCACCGCCGGGGAGAAGGGGCCGCAGGCCCAGCACGTGGTGCCGCTGAGCTTCGACGCCGGGGTCCGCCGAGCCCCTCTGGTCGCGCCCCGCGACGGCGCCGACGGCTCCGTCCTGTGGTTCGACGAGGAGAAGTCGTTCGGCTTCGTGGCCGCCGACGACGGGGCGGGCGACGTCTTCCTGCACGTGCGCGCCCTGGTCGACGACCGGTACCTGCCGGTCGAGGGCGACCGGGTCTCGTTCACCACGGTCACCGTGGACCAGGGGCGTCAGGCGCGCGAGGTGCGGTTCGTGGCCGCCGGCGAGCCGGTGGAGGCCGCCGCGGCCCCCAGCCAGGCCCGTCCGGCCGCCCGGCCGGCAGCCCGCGCCGGCGACGGCACGGTGGCCCGCTACGACGCGGACCGCGGCTTCGGTTTCATCACCCCCGACGCGGGCGGGCCCGACCTCTTCGTGCACGTCTCGGTGGTCTCCGGCGAGCCCCTGGTGGCCGGCGAGCGGGTGCGTTTCCGCATCCGGCAGAGCGACCGGGGCCCGCAGGCCGACGCAGTCGAGCACGCCTGACCGTCCGGAACGGTCCTACGACGCCTCGAAGCGGGTGACGTAGCGGCGCTGCCACGGCGTCCCGACCGCCCGGTGGTCGTAGCGCTGTGCGTGCCGACAAACACGTCCGTGCAGGTCAGGAGGCATCGGCTGCTGCGCATGTCCGATCGGGACAAGGACGTCGAGATTCTCGCGCTGCGCCATCAGCTCGAGGTTTTGCGCCGGCAGCTCGGCGATCAGCGCCCACGACCGCGACCAGAGGGCAGGGCGTTGCTCGCCGCTTTACTCCCGCCCCTGGCTCGCGTGAGGTTGCGCAGCTCCGGCTGTTGGTCAGCCCGGACACGGTGGTGAGGGTGGCATCGCGACCTGATGAAGCGCCGTCATGTCCGTGCCAGCGTGAACAGAGGACCTGGACGTCCGGGTACGGTCGCTTCGATCCGCTGCCTCGTCCTGCGTCTGGCAACTGAGAACCCGTCGTGGGGTTATCGACGCATTCACGGTGTGGGAGATCCGCAAGACTGCGGGCGTCGATCCGGCCCCGAGTCGGGCAACCGTCACCTGGGCCGGGTTCCTGCGTTCGCAGGCTGAGGCGATCCTGGCGATGGACTTCATCGAGACGGTCACGCTGACCGGGCAGCGCCAGTACATTCTCACCGCCATCCACCACCCCGACCGGCGTGTGCGAAATGCTCGGCACGACCGCACACCCGACCCATGCCTGGGTCACCCAGGCGATCCGCAAATACCCAGAGTTGATCGACAGGATCCTCGGCGCTGCTGGAATCGCGACGGTGCTCGGATGCCGCCTCCACCGCCGTTCCCGAACTCGCCTGATACAGGAGCGATCCATGACGCTGACTGACGACCAGGCCACCACCACGGCCACCCACCCGCTCGACCCGGTGACCGGCGAAGAGATCGCCGCCGCCCGCCGGATCC
>Ga0070710_10001215_pt1 | contig 12189 bp, 14 predicted proteins | sample LARL52metaG_FD_65454 | JGI IMG/M metagenome (GOLD analysis project Ga0070710, IMG submission 65454) | Corn, switchgrass and miscanthus rhizosphere microbial communities from Kellogg Biological Station, Michigan, USA - LAR L5-2 metaG | ecosystem: Host-associated > Plants > Roots > Rhizosphere ... | reverse complement strand
ACCGCGCGCTGATGGAACTGTTTCGCGTGATGGCGCCGCGGGGAAGATTATTCATCCTCATCAATCTATACAAGGACAACCAGTACTCCCTGCAATGGGTAGACAAGCTGAAAGTCCCGGTGCACGTGCGCTCGGAAGCGGAATACGTCGCGTTGTTGAAGAAGCACGCATTCGAAAATGTTGAGGCTTGCCGCATTCCCGATGAGACGCCCACTCCGGATGATTACAAGACAAAATCGTTTCATAGTCTGGATGATCTGCGGGCCTTCAAGCGCGAGGGGGCATTGCTGCTAATGGCGTCGAAGCCGGACCTTCGGACGCCAGCGCCGGGATACACGATCTATTAATCGCTCTTCCTGAAACTAGATTTCACTCTCGTCGTCATCGTCATCGCGATCACGATGGCTCAAGTCCTTTACCGGGCTCAGAGCGCGGCCGTCGGATGCGTGGCGAATTTCAATTCGGCCATTTACGTTTCCCAGCTTGATGCGCGGTCCGCCATTGCCCAGTTCGCCGCGCAAGTCGTGGCCGACGAAGCGGTGATGGTTCACGTGCAGACCGAAATCGTTGTCAATGCCGCCAGAGACCGTGCTGGCCTCGATTTCAGCTTTGGAATCGGAAGGAATCGTCAATTCAAGCGAACCATTCACCGAGCTCAGTTCCACGGAGGAGCCGGTCAGCTGATCGAATCGTGCATCGAGATGGCCGTTGATGGTGGAAAGTTCGGCTCGGCCCGCGAGATTGTGGGCTTCCAATGTTCCGTTAATGCAGGAGGCGCGTACTTCGCCGGTCACTCCAGTCACATCGAGCGAGCCGTTAATCAGCTTAATTTCATCCAGCCGAATGGACCGCGGTACGGTGAGCGTGTATTCCACCCCGGCAGGATTGTTGTGTGACCCCCAATTGAAATCGACATCATGATGGGGATACTTGGTGCGAATCGAAACGTAGTCCCTGCCTGAATCAATTTCAATGCGCGCATCGTCCAGCCGGTCTTTGGACCCGGCATACTTCACGGCGTCCACCTTGACTTCATTGCGATCCCAACTGGAAATGTGAACGGCGCCGTTGATGTTATCGAGTTCTACGCGGCCGTTAGAAGAGATCGGATAAGTCTGATGAAACTCCTCGGTGAATTCACCCCGGCGATCCGACGCATGGCCAGCAAGAGCGACCGCGAGCACTGCGCAGATGGTTCCTAAAAAAGCACCCGACCTTGCGGGGAATGGGCGTCGGTTCATGGGATTCCTCCGTCTCAAGCCTTTAGACGCGGCGCTTCAGGAATGGTAAGAGCCCAGGCCAGAAAAAGCCTCCCGTCATTTATGGAATTCTAAAGTTACCTCGGTGACGTTCCCATCCTTTGCCAGTGGAAGGACAATCCTATCAAAGGCTTAAGTGGGGTTTGTTCTTGCTGCATATTGGGGAAAAAGCATCGGTGCTTAGGCGCTCGCAGGGGACGGCTCCCGTCCTTTGGGCAGGGCTGTTTCTGCTCTTGTATTTCATGGCCCCTCAGGCAACCGCCCAGTCGACTGATGTTGAGAAGCCAGTCCCTATCCTCAGCGGCAGCGTGGGTACTTTCTCATTTGTGACGGGAGGAGAAAATGAACTTAACGCCCAAATTAATCCCGTTCTTCTCGTTCCGTTAGGCGATCGCTGGCTGGTGGAAGGCAGGGCTGAGTTCGAAGGAGCTTTTCAGCGTTCTCTGAACGGTGGCCCTTACGGCGGTCCGGTGAGCAAGAACCTCGACTACCTTCAGGCCGACTACATTGCCAACCCGCACCTCACGGTCACGGTAGGCCGGTTTCTCACGCCCTTCGGAATTTTCAATGAACGGCTTTATCCCATTTGGATCCGCAGCCTGCAGCAGGATCCGCTGATCTTTCCCATCGCCACCGGATCAAGCGACGGCATGATGCTTCGCGGCGGATTCGCCGCCAACGCCCAAGCCAACCTGAACTATGCGGTGTATGTTTCTGCGGTCAGCACCGGACACAGCAACCTGGAATCAGACCGCAATGTCGGAGCGCGCATGGGTGTGTTCCTGCTTGGGCCGCGGGTTGAGGTGGGGGCTTCGTGGCAAAAGCTATTGCAGGACGAACGCTCCAATGCGTTTGGATTTCATTTTGCCTGGCAGCCGGTCTCACTTCCGCTTAGCACACACGCGGAATACGCCCGGTCCAATCGCGGAAGCGGATATTGGATCGACGGCGCTTACCGTTTGAGCCAGCTTCCTTTCTGGCAAAAGGCGATGCGGCGCACCGAATTTGCAGCCCGGCTGGAGCAGTTCTACAGCGGCCAGATCAGCCCGGAGGAAGCTGCGGGATTCGAATTGCCGGCGGCCAACACCCGCGAGGGCGAATTCGGCCTGAACTACTACCTGCGGGATGGACTCAAGGCGGTGGCCAGTTATGGACGTCAGTTCAGTGCGGCAGGAAATTTAAATTTATGGACCGTGGGATTGGCCTACCGGTTCCTGGTTCCTCTGGGACGGGTGGGAGCGCCATGAAAACGAGATTTGCAGCGCCGTTTCTTGCTCTGGCCTTCGCATCGCTGGTCTTTGCTTGTTTCACCTTCGTTTTGTCAGCCCGAGCGGAAGCGCCTTCAGGCCGCAAGGAGTCCAGCAGCACCGCTCCCGTCGTGCATGGCGATGAAGCCGCATCGATGCGAATCCAGGGCGAGCAGCGTTACCGCGCGAACTGCGGCCGTTGCCATGCCGCCCCGCAGAAATTTCCTCCGCGCATGATGGCCACCGTCTTGCGCCACATGCGCGTGCGCGCAACCATCACAGACGAGGATATGCGGCTGGTGCTTTTCTACATGACACAGTAGCCCGATCGGTAACAGCTTCGATGACAAAATTACTTAGCTCTTGTCGTACGCTTTTCATGATTATGGCCGCAAGCATTCTTGCGATTGGAATGCCGGCTGCTTTCGCGCAAGCACATGTCATCGACTTGGTCGCCGACAGTGACAGCCGTTATAAGATCGCCGGAGAGCGAACCCCGGAGATCACTGTCAAGGCCGGAGAGCAATTACTCTTGCGCGTGACTGCTCGCCGGGGCAAATCGTGGAATCGTGATGGGTCGGTCCATGGCTTCACCCTGCTGCGAGCCAAGGATCGAACCCCGGTGGAGGGATGGAGCCTGCTGTTCAAGCCGGGCAGGCAGGAATTCCACCTCACCGCGCCGGGAGAGCCCGGCGAGTACCAGGTGGTCTGCACCGTGATTTGCAGTGAAGACCACGAGGGCATGCACATGAAATTTACCGTGCTGCCTTGAAATGAAGGAGTCGTCATGAAGCGTGCAGCGATTTGGTGTGCGGCAGGGATTCTGGGGGCAGGAGCGATCGCATACGGGCAAGAGCGGGTCTTCCACGGCGAGGTTTCCGACAGCCAGTGCGCGCTGAATGTTCACTCGCTCACCCGCTCGCATCAGGAGATGCTCAAGTCCAAGTCCATGGGTGGGACGGCAAATACCTGCTCAAGGTTCTGTGTCGAACACATGGGTGGTTATCTCGTTCTGTCCTCGGACAAAGACGTTTTCCGTCTGGATCGCACCGATCTGGTGCACGGATTCGAGGGCCAAAAGGTAAAGGTCACCGGCGTATTGGACACCAAAGCCAAACAGATCCATGTTCTGAAAATTGAGCTGGAACCTGAGAAATAAAGTTCAGGACTAGCTGCATTCCACGAAGGCTGCAACCCGTTCCTCGCGAAGGTTAGTCTCTTCCACTCTTAGTCTGGGGTCTCTGTCCGCGCGGGCGGTTTCTCCCCGGCTTCGCTTAGTATGTAAACCCCAAGTATCGCCATCTCCGGTTCGATAGGGTGACGGTACCGCTGGCCGGGGAACACCACGTAGTAAATCGCGGGATACAACAAGATTAGCCAGAATAGCAGCCATGCATCCTTTTTACGTCTTCGCAGAGCGCGTCCCAAGCCCCAGAACATCAGCACGGAAGATGCCAGGAAGAGAGAATTCTTCACTTCGGCGAGCCACCAGATTTTTGCCAGTCGCGGCGGTCCCGCCCAAAAATAAATAAAGCGCTTCAGGCAGAGCACGGCAAAGCGGCCGTAATCCGCCTTAATGTAATCGACGGCCTGCTGCTTTCGCATGGCGATATAGGGCAGTTCGCCCATGGCCACGTACTGGCGCATGGCGTAGACGTCCTGCGTGGGATGCAAATGCTGCATCCAGGTTCCGTCGGCGCCGTTGCCGTTACCCAGTCGCAATTCCGCACCAAAATTGTCGCGGATGAAAATGAACTTGTCGAAGGTTTGATAGTTGCGCGCAATCCAGGGAGCGACGCAGGCAATGAAGACCAGCGAGGCCAAAGCAACGCCTGCCACCGACGGCTTGCCTCTGCGCGCGCGGTGATACCAGGCCCACAGTCCAGAGGCCGGCAGGAAGGAGAGCAGTACCGTGCTGCTGAGTGCCGCCAATCCCCAGAGTGCGCCGAACCACATCCACGGTTTTAGCCCGTCGCGTTCTTCGAGAGTTAGCGTAAGCCAGAAAATCACAGCCATCAGAAATGCTGAGAAACTTGTCTCCCAAACCCAACGAGTGCACCAGTACATTACGTAGGGAAGCAGTGCCCAAGTCCAGGCCGCGCCGACGGCAACCTTTTCGGAAAAAATCCGCTTCGCAATCAGAAAAATCGGAATGCCGGTGAGGGCTGAGAACACGCTGTTGAAAATCAGTAGCGCCAGCGCCGAGCCGCGTGAGTAGATGCCAAGCAGGTGAAACACTCCGGCGACGAGGTACGGATACAAGGGCGGCTCCCAAGCCGTGGGGCCCGTGGGCGGTCCAAAGGCGTCGCTGAAGCCGCGGCCCGATGCAATGGCCGCGCCGATCCGTCCCATCTCCCAGCCAAAGCTGAAATTGTTGTCGATATTCTTGAACTTGTACGTGTGGCCGATCAGAATCCACGACACGCGCAGAAACAGCGCAATGGCCACCATCCAAAACTGCGATGTGCGGATGTCGAGCCACGCGCTTACCAGCCCGTTGAGGCTGCGTTGGCGGTTCGAACCCCCGGCGGGTTTTGCATCCATGGATGATTCTATTTGTAGCTGAGTAGAAGCGCTGGAGCAAATCACCACTGCGATTCCGCCAGAGCCACTAACCGAAGCAGTCCTGCCGCGTCCAATCACCGGGCGTTTCAACTGTGCCCAGTAGTCTGGTCTCTTAAAACTCAACTTTTGCGAAAGGTGGTCTATGCGGCTTCGGTTTCTCTTGGGATGTTTGCTCATGGTGTCGGGATCCCTGAGGGGGTTCGGCATAGATGCCTCTACGTTTCGCGGCAATGCCGAGCATAGTGGCGTGTACGATGCCGCCGGAGTGCCGAAGTTCAGCCAGATGAAATGGAAGTTCCATACCAACGGCCAGGTGATTTCGTCCCCGGCAGTTTCAGGTGGAGTAGTTTTTTTCGGCAGCACCGATGGGACTTTTTATGCCGTCGATCAGGAATCCGGCAAGCTGAAATGGAAATTCGCCGCGAAAAGCCGGATCACTGCGTCTCCTGCCGTCGCTAACGGAATCGTTTATTTCGGCGCCTACGACGGAAACTTCTACGCGCTGAACGCAGCCGACGGAAAGTTGAACTGGAAGTTCCAAACCGGGGGCGAGCATCGTTATTCCGCCACGCACCTGCACGGTTCCACACCAGCCGCCGAAACCATGCCCGACCCTTTTGATTTTTATCTTTCGTCCCCAGTGGTCTGGAATGGCGGCGTGTTTCTCGGCAGCGGCGATGGCAACATCTATGCCTTGGATGCCGCTTCCGGCGCGTTGAAGTGGAAATTCAAGACCGGCGACGTCGTGCATGCATCTCCCGCAATAGCCGACGGAACGTTATTCCTGGGCAGTTGGGACAGTTATTTCTATGCCCTCGACGCCGCTACCGGAAAAGAGAAGTGGCGCTTCAAAACCGGCGAAGATCCTGACATTCACAACCAGGTCGGCATTCAATCCTCCGCCGCCGTCGTCGATGGCGCCGTCTATTTCGGCTGCCGCGATTCAAACTTCTATGTCCTCGACGCCGCTACCGGCCAGAAAAAATGGAGCTTCTCCAACCACGGTTCGTGGGTCATCGGCTCGCCTGCCGTCCGCGACGGGAAGGTATATTTCGGAACTTCCGACACCGGCCTGTTTCACGCGCTCGATGTCAAAACCGGCGATCCCATCTTTTCCCTGAAATTTCAGGGCTGGCCCATGTTCTCTTCGCCAGCTGTCGCCGGCAACATGCTTTACATCGGATCGCATATGGGCAAGCTCATGGCCATCGATGTCGCCTCGCAGAAAACCGCGTGGACTTTTGAGACTGACGGCGCGAAGCAGAACTCTTCCGCCTGGACGAAGCCCGATGGAACGCCCAACTACGAAGCAGCTTTCGCCTCAGACTTCTACGACGACATTGTCACCGGCGTCACAAAGATGATGAATATCGGAACTATTCTCTCGTCACCTGTCGTGATCGATCGCACCATCTATTTCGGCAGCAGCGACGGAAATCTGTACGCGCTGATGTAATCAGCCGTTCTTGCAGCCCAAGAAGATTCCGGAATTTGACAACTGCTCCGAGCGAGTCATAGGGTAAACTGCTCTAGTGGCGGCTCTGCAGCAGCGGAGTCTCCCTGGTTCACGAGGAGCCTATGGGCTGGCTGCAAAACAAGTTCGAAAAAAATTTCATGATCAGCACAGTGGACTACGTCTTCAACTGGGCGCGGAAGTCCGCCGTGTGGCCGATGACGTTTGGTTTGGCCTGCTGCGCGATCGAGATGATTGCGTCCTCCACGGCGCGCTTCGATATCGCCCGCTTCGGCTCGGAAGTCTTCCGGCCGAGCCCGCGGCAAAGCGATCTGATGATCGTCGCCGGCACGGTGACCTTGAAGATGGCGCCGGTGGTGAAGCGTATCTACGACCAGATGCCCGACCCGAAGTGGGTGATCTCGATGGGCGCGTGCTCGTCGGTGGGTGGGCCATTCAATACTTATGCGGTGCTGCAGGGCGTCGACAAAATCGTTCCGACGGATGTTTACGTCACCGGCTGTCCGCCGCGCCCGGAAAATCTTTTCTACGCGCTGCTGAAGCTGCAGGACAAAATCGACACCATGACCCTGGCCAAACGCCCGACTGAAGTTCGCCTCGACCCAAACATGCTGGAGAACTTCAAGCGCCAGGTCATGATCGCGCAAACCCTGCAGCCGAAGTAGCAGTTGGCATTTAGCATTTAGCCAAATCGGGCTCGTGGTCACGAAACGAAAGATGCCGCTGAGAGACCAAATGCTAACTGCCAATTGCTAACTGCCATGTTCATCAAGCTCACCGCTGAATCCGAACTCCCGCCTATCGACGAAGCCAAAGAATTCTCCTGCGGCCAGAAAACCATCTGCGTGGCCAACGTGAGTGGCGTCTACAGCGCTATGGACAACGTCTGCCTGCATCGCGGAGGCCCGCTAGGGCAGGGAATGGTTGAGGGAGGCAAGGTTGTCTGCCCCTGGCATGGTTGGGCCTGGGATGCTAAAACTGGGGAGGGGGAACAAAACCCCTCTATTAAGATCGCTATCTATCCCTTGAAGATTGAAAACGGCGACATGTCAGTCGACATCTAGAGGGTTTACTGGCCACGGTTTATGAGCCCTGTCACTCACTTCTTAACTGGCTGGGTTTTTGCAAACTGCTTTGCCCTTGAGCGCCGAGACCGCGCGCTGGTCACGCTGGCATGCGTCGCTCCCGACATCGATGGTCTGGGTATTATTCCCGAATTGCTCACCCGAAACTCAATTCATCCTTTATTGTGGTTCTCTCTGTATCACCACAGCCTTCACAACCTGGCGTTCGCGCTGGTCATTGCGGCCACTGCCTGTGCTCTGGCGGCACAAAAATGGAAGGCGGGACTGCTTGCCCTGCTGAGTTTCCATGTGCATCTCTTGGAAGACGTGATAGGGGCGCGCGGTCCAGACGGCTACCATTGGCCCATCCCGTATTTACTGCCGTTCTCTTCGTCGGTGCAACTTAGCTGGCGGGGACAGTGGGCTCTGAACGCCTGGCCGAACATTTTAATAACGATCGTGCTGGTGCTGATCACACTCTGGCTGGCATGGAGGAGAGGATTCTCTCCAGTTGAAATGCTGTCAGAAAGAGCTGACCGTTCCTTGGTGACGACGCTTCGGCGACGCTTTCCCCCCACTACCGGGCTTGACGGCGCCCCGGAGGATTCACCCATCAACTAATTCTCGACCAGATGCTGGCGAAACGCCGCTTCATTAATCTCCAGTTCCCGACAGGTTAAGAACCGCTGACTCGGCGCACGACGGATCGAAATTGCACAGAGGATAGTCGTTGAATGTCACCGCACCGGTAATCGCGCCGGTCCGTGTCGGAGTAAAGGTTACGGCCACTGTACAGGTACCGCTGAAAATCAGCTGATCAAAGCACGGCGTGGTCTTGGTTCCGACTCCCGCGACCGCGAAGTCTCCAGTGGCGAAAATGCCGGTGATCAAATTTTCCGGCGTCTGCATGGTGTTGGTCACAGTCACGATTACAGGGGCGCTGGTTGTTCCCACCTTTTGCAGGGGGAAGTGCACAGCGTGCGGGCTGAAGAGAACCTCAAGCGCTCCCTTTCCCGAAAGCCCGATCACTTGTGGGCTGCTTGCGTCGCTGTCGACGATGGTGATTGCCCCGGGATAGCTTGCAGGACCGGCCGCAAGCGGCGGCGCGAACCAGACTGCAAAAATGCATTGCCCGCCCGGTGGCAGCATGCCTGTGCAGGAGGGCTGCCGTTCCTCCAAACGATATGGGGTCGAAACCGATACACTTTGAAATGTCAGTGACGTCGTGCTGGTGTTGGTCAAGGTGACGGTATTCATTGGCGTACTCGCTCCCAGGGTTTCGTTCCCGCAGTCCAGGCTTGACGCCGACAGCGACACGTGGGACACGACGTTTCCCGAACCGCTGCCCGACAAGGCCACAGAAGGGTTATTTCCATCGGACGTAATCAGCGAAAGCGCGCCCGGAATGGCTGTGGCCGCGGTCGGCCGAAACGTAACGCTCACCGTGCAACTCTTCCCCGGTGCAAGCGAAGCAGGGCAGTTGTTGCTTTGAGAATAGTTGCCGGTTGTTGCGATTGTCTGAATGGTGATCGCCGTGCTCCGCCGGTTGGTAACAGTAACCGCCTGGGGTTGGCTGGCCGATCCGACCGGAATTGTTCCGAAACTTAACTCCGCAGGGACAAGCCGCATGGGCGAAATAGCGGTTCCGGTGAGCCCGACCGTTTGCGGGGCAGACTGCGCGCTGCTGGTGATTGTGACGGCCCCATTCGTCGTACCTAAAGCATCCGGCGTGAAAGTCACATCGACCGTGCAACTTTCTCCTGCAGCCAATGTCGAGCACTGGCTGACCGCGCTGTAGGTTCCGCTGGCGGTTATCGAATTGACGGTTACATTTGTCGTGCCCGTGTTGGTCAGCGTTGCAGTCTGCGCTGGGCTGACAACATTTAACACCTGGTCTTTGAAACTTAGACTCTGCGGTGAGATTTGAAGCTGTTGCGCTGGCGCCAACGCGCAAAGCGAAATTAGTAGAAGACCGCTGATAGTGAGGTGGCGCATCCTGCCCCCTTTTCGTGAACATCCGCGCGAAAACTCTACTCCAGCAGGGTGCGAAAGATTGTCAACTCTTTGTTAAATCGTAGTCACGGGTGTGGAGTTGCTACCCGAGATAGTGCAGGAATTTCCCTGGAGCATTGTCGAATCCAGGGAAAACCGTGGCCAGATTCCTGTTGCCCAGGTGCGATGCGACGGCCTCGCCCAGCACATGCCGAAAATCTGTGGTGAGAGCGAGATCCCGCCCTTCATAGAGCTGTGATTGATCAAGTCCCGGCCAGCGCCCATAAACTTTGCCACCCTTCACCGGCCCGCCCAGAACGAACATCGCGTTGGCATGGCCGTGGTCCGTGCCGCGATTGCCGTTCTCGCGCGCGGTGCGGCCAAACTCTGACATGGTCACCACCACCGTGTCTTCTCCAAGATCCCCGAGATCGGTCCAGAATGCCGCCAGCGATTGCGAGAAGTCGCGCAACACGTTGGCGATCTGACCTTCGGTTGCACCCTCGTTGACGTGGTGGTCCCATCCGCTGATGTCGGCGAATGCAATCTGCACTCCGAGATTTGCTTTGATGAGCTGTGCAAGTTGCCGCAGGCTATCGCCGAAGCGTCCCTTGGGATAAGTGACGCCGGGCGCGGGCTTGTATTTGGAAGGGTCGGCGGACTTCAGCATCTTGACCGCGTCAAAAGTTTCTTCGCCCGTGTTGTGCAGCACGGTGTCCAGCGAGTGGCCGTACATCGCCTCAAAAGTGCTTGCAGTCGGCGAATTTTTTGCATTGCGCCCGCCCACCGAGAAGTCATTGATGTTGCTCATCGCGATTGCCGGCTCAAGCCCGCTCAGGATCCGGGGAATGGACGGGCCCATGGCGATGGCCTCAAAGGGAGACTTGGGTGGCGAGTGCGGCAGATTGCGCAAGGTGCGGTTGAGCCATCCGTCGTCGGTAGATTTGACGCCGGGAGTGCCGGACTCCATGAAATCCTGGGCATCGAAGTGCGAGCGATTGGGATCCGGCGATCCAGCGGCGTGCACGATCGCCAGGTGACGCTGCTGCCACAGCGGCCGGAACGGCGCCAGGGAAGGATGCAGGCCGAAGAACCCATCGAGATCGAGCACGTCTTTGCGCGGAATATTGATGCTGGGCCGCATGGCGTAATACTGCGGCTCGGCATGGGGAACCACGATGTTCAGCCCGTCAGCCGCGCCGCGTTGGAAGATCACCACCAGGCGCTTATTGCGCGTGCCCGGTTCCGCCGCACCCCATGCAGCGCGGGCAAGAAAACTCGGCACCGCCGCCGTGCCGACGACGGCGAGGGCGCTGTTTCTGAGAAATACGCGGCGCGTAATTGTCATAAGGGTTCGGCTTTATCTTCTTTGAAACTCCGGCGAACCAAGCAGCAGGCCCGCGATCATACTGGTCTCGGAAGAATGAGCTGCGTCGTCGGATCGATGCATGATATCCGGTTTTGGCTGTGTGCCATTCTTTGACGACGCCTCCACTTGAGCTGCAATGGACTCGTGCGTTTGCTGGGAAACGCCGCCGGCGAGTAAGCTGGCTTCCAGCGTGGAAAGCGTCGCACTCAAATCTGCGGGCTCCGGATTTCCTCCAGCCAACTGCCCCGCGTCCACTTTCACGCCCCTGATCTTGCCACTGCTCAAGGCCAATGCAAAGTTCATACGATTCAATAGCGCCGAAGAACTTACCCAGGTTTCCGCCTTCATGGAATAGCCGGTAGGTGGTTGCGCGCCATAAAGAGGCATGCCCATGTTATTGAGTTGCCGGGTCAAAGGCAAAGCATCCGTGACCTCGCCGCCCGTGGCTCGCACCGCGGAAGCCACAAATTCCAGAGGCGTCTTTACTTTCGCGCGATAGTTAGTGTCGTCCCAAAACTCGGGCGAGTGGAACAGCGTGCTCAAGACCTCGCGGAGGTCGCCCTTCTTTTTCAGGAAAGTGTTCGACATGCGATCGACCAAGGCCGGTGGCGGATCATCAGAGACGAAACGTTCCGCGAGCTTCAGCGAAATGAAATGCGCCGTCTGCGGGCTGGTGGCCAACCGGTGCAGTACTTCCAGGCCTTCGCCTTCGCCCTTGGGCTTGATGCGGTGTCCGAGCACGAACTTTCGCCCGGGCTCATGCATGCGCGGTTCGAACTTGAAGCCGCCGCCCTCCTCTGGCTTTTCGATGGTCCATCCGGTAAAAACTTTGGCAACTTCTGCTACATCGCGCTGCGAGTAGCCGCCATTCACGCTCAGCGTATGCAGTTCAAGCAGCTCGCGGCCGTAGTTTTCATTGAGGCCACTCGGGCGTTTGCCTTGATTGGGTCGCTGCGGTCTGGGTGGGTAGCGTCGCCCATACCGGCCATAACCAGACGGACGCGGCGGAAGGCCCAGAGCCCGCGCCGAGTTTGGCCCTACACTCATCCAATTGTCCAGGTAGTACAACATGGCCGGACTCTTCGCCGTAGCCACGAGCAGATCTTCGAACTTGCCTAGCGCGTGCGGACGGATCACATCCCGTTCGTAGCTGGTCAGCATCAGGCGGTCGAGACCTTTGTCCACGAAAACATTGAAGTGGTTGATCCAGAAATCAGTC
>Ga0070710_10001212_pt1 | contig 12203 bp, 10 predicted proteins | sample LARL52metaG_FD_65454 | JGI IMG/M metagenome (GOLD analysis project Ga0070710, IMG submission 65454) | Corn, switchgrass and miscanthus rhizosphere microbial communities from Kellogg Biological Station, Michigan, USA - LAR L5-2 metaG | ecosystem: Host-associated > Plants > Roots > Rhizosphere ... | reverse complement strand
GATCGAGTTGTCCACGACTGCTGCCGGTACCATCAGCCAAATCGCTCGGGGTTTTTCGAGCTTTTTCACAAAATCCGCCAATGAAGAACTGCCGGTGGCTTTGTCCTTGACCAGTTCAGCCACCGCATCAGGTGACATGTCGAAGACGACGCATTGGTGGCCATGCCGGAGAAGTCTTCGCACCATATTGGCGCCCATTCGGCCTAAGCCGATCATTCCAAGTTGCATGGAAGGCTCCTCTGAAGGCTGTTGATGCTACGACGTGATTGCTTTCGCCGCGCAGACTTCTTCTCGCATTGAGATCGGTGTTTATTGCGGCCTTTCCCTGAATTTGCGGTATCGGTTAATCAGCGTGTTGGTCGAGCTGTCGTGGCCGAGCTTTGGTTCATCCCTGCTGGTGAGTTCCGGGATGATCCGCTGCGCCAAGACTTTGCCAAGCTCGACGCCCCACTGATCGAATGAATCGATGTTCCAGATCGTCCCCTGCGTAAAGACGCTATGCTCGTAAAGTGCAGTCAGCTTGCCAAGCGCAGCGGGGGTCAGCCGCTCCAGCAGAATTGTGTTGGATGGCCGATTTCCTTCAAACACGCGATGGGGAACCAGCCAATCAGGTGAACCCTCAGCCCTGACTTCGTCAACCGTCTTCCCAAATGCCAGCGCCTCTCCTTGCGCAAAGACGTTCGCGAGCAACATGTCGTGTTGCTCTCCAAGTCGGTTGAGTGTTTCGTGAAAGGCAATGAAGTCGCAGGGAATGAGGCGAGTGCCCTGATGGATAAGTTGATAGAACGAGTGCTGACCGTTCGTTCCTGGCTCGCCCCAATAGATCGGTCCGGTATCATAGCTAACAGGATTGCCATCGAGGGTGACGTGCTTGCCGTTGCTCTCCATCGTCAATTGCTGGAGATATGCCGGAAACCGCTTGAGGTACTGCTCGTAAGGCAGCACCGCAACCGTCTGCGTGCCAAAGAAGTTATTGTACCAGACGGCAAGCAGCCCCATCAGCACCGGCAGATTGCGCTCGAACGGCGCGGTGCGGAAATGCTCGTCGATCTCATGGAAGCCGCCGAGCATGGCGCGAAAGTTATCGGGGCCGATTGCGAGCATCGTCGAGAGTCCGATCGCCGAGTCCATAGAGTAGCGTCCGCCGACCCAGTCCCAGAAGCCAAACATGTTGGCGGTGTCGATGCCGAACTTTGTCACTTCCTTCGCATTCGTTGACACCGCGACAAAATGCTTCGCAACCGACTTCTCGTCACCCCCAAGTCCCGCGAGCGACCAATTGCGTGCGCTCCGGGCGTTGGTCATGGTTTCGAGTGTGGTGAAAGTCTTGGAAGAGATAATGAACAGCGTCTCCGCCGCGTCGAGATCGCGGGTTGCCTCCGCAAAGTCGGTGCCGTCCACGTTGGAGACAAACCGGAACGTCATCGCGCGGTCGCTGTAATGCTTGAGCGCCTCGTAGGCCATTACCGGCCCCAGATCGGAGCCGCCGATGCCGATGTTGACGACGTTGCAGATCCGCTTGCCAGTGTGGCCACGCCAGGCACCGCCGCGTACCCGATTGGCGAAATCAGTCATACGATCGAGCACCGTATGTACCTCCGGCACAACGTTCTCGCCATCAACAAGTATCGATTGTCCCTTCGGCGCCCGCAGCGCTACATGCAGGACGGCTCGCCTCTCAGAAAGATTGATCTTCTCGCCTGAAAACATCGCTTCGATCCGCGCGCGCAACCCGGACTCTTCGGCCAACTGCAGCAGCAAACCCAGTGTTTCATGGGTTATTCGGTTCTTGGAGTAGTCGAGGTAGATTCCCGCTGCCTCCGCCGTCAAACGCTCACCCCGCTTCGGCTCTTGGGCAAAAAGGTCACGGAGATGCAAGCGGTCGATCTTTTGAAAATGTACCGACAGCGCATTCCAGGCGGGAAACTCGGTAACGGTTTTCGGGGAGGCTGTCATTCATAGCTCCTGCTAGCGACGACCGCGGATTGCGCAGTTTGTTTGCGCGAGCGAGCGCTCTTCTCCGTTAGCGGACCTTCCCACATCCGGAACCCGCCCTTGAATGCGTTCGCGTTATCCCCGAGCCGGCACAATCGCGGGAATTCTTTCAATTTATTGGCGTTTCCGCCGCCCAGCACGACCTCATCTGGTTGGAGTGCCGCAACCAGATATTCAACGATGTCTTCGACGTGTTTCCGCCATGCCTTCTTGCCAAATTCCTCCAGTCCGCAAACGCCGACATAGTCTTCGTAGGTCCGCTTCTTGTAGGGCAAATGCCCTAGCTCCATCGGCTGCACGATGCCGTCGACGATCATCGTCGAGCCGAGCCCCGTCCCGAGGCCAAGAAACAGCATTTTGCCGCCCCGGTAGCTGCCGAGCGCCTGCATCGCGGCATCGTTGATGACTTTTGTCGGCAGTTTAAATGCCGCAGCGAAGTTGAACCCCGCCCAACCTTTTCCCAGATTGTAAGGTTCGGCCAGGGGCCGGTCATGCGCGACGGGACCCGGATAGCCAATCGACACCACGTCATATTCCCAGCCATCGGCCAGCTTTCTGACGCTTGATACCATCTGCCGGGCAGTCAGGGTCGGCCCGGAGTCAAATTCTCGTTTCTCTTTTTCGCCGGAGGCGAGGATCTTGACGTGGGTGCCGCCCACGTCGATGACCAGGACATTCATTGGGGACCTTGTCTCGATTGGGAGTTAGCTTGCCTTCTTGAGCACCTCGGTCTTGGCAGAGATCACACTCATCAGTTCGTTCCAGGATTTGACGAACGACTTGGCGCCTTCGTCCTGCAACGTCGCCGCCAGCGCGTCGACATCGACGCCGGCCTTTGCAAATTGCGACAGCACCTCTTCGGAGTCGCCGCCATCGGCCCGCAACATCTCTCCGATCTCGCCGTGATCGGCGAGGGCCTTCACAGTGCCTTCCGGCATGGTGTTGACCGTGAGCGGCGCGGCCAGTGCCTTGATGTACAGGACGTCGGACGCCGCTGGATCCTTGGTTCCCGTGCTCGCCCATAACAGGCGCTGTGGCCGCCCACCCTCGTTGTAAATGCGCCGCGAGCGTGCCGAGCCGAGCAACTCGCAGGCGGCCTTGTATGTTCGTTTCGCGATTGCGATGCCGAGCTGGTTGCGCAAGGGCGCGGGCACTTTGTCCGCGACGGCCGCATCCCAGCGGCTGACGAAGACCGACGCAACGGATCCAACATTTGGATTTAGGCCGGCTGCGATGCGCCGCTCGATGCCCCGCAGATAGGCTTCGGCCGCAGCGAGGTAATGCTCGCGGCTGAACAACAGGGTCACATTCACGGGCACGCCGGCGAAGATCGACTCCTCGATGGCCGGTAAACCTTCCACGGTGCCGGGTATCTTGATGAAAAGGTTGGGTCGCTTTGCCCGTGCATGCAAATCCTTGGCCGCCGCGATCGTGCTGGCCGTGTCATGTGCGAGAAGCGGCGAGACCTCGAGCGAGACCCATCCGTCGACACCATTGGTGCGGTCCCAAATCGGGCGGAATAGGCCGGCTGCTTGCGCCAAATCTTCGATTGCCAGTTCGAAGAACAGCGTCTCACCCGACTTTCCCTCCTTGAGCTTGCTGCGGATCGCTGAATCATAAGCAGAACTGTTCTTGATCGCATGATCAAAGATTGTCGGGTTCGATGTGAGGCCCGTCAGCGACAATTCGGCGATGTAGCGCCTCAAGGTGCCACTGGTCAGCAGGTCGCGGGTGATGTTGTCAAGCCAAATGCTCTGTCCAAGCTGATGGAGCTCTTGCGTTGCCTTCATCGCTTCACCTCCGCACAGCTTCGAGTTGAGGGGCCACCGTGAGCAGGCGACCTAGATCACAGTCGAGCAGGTCTCCGATCCGGTCCACCGTCACGTCGGGTGGAGCGATCGAGGCAAGGGCCTTCGCGTCATGCGCATATTGACCTTGTCGAGGCAAGACGGTGGTGACGCGGGCGCCCCAGACATCCTTGACCGCGGCGAGAATTCGCGGCTTGTCATCGACCAGCACGTAGTGCAGTGCCGGATAGCGGGACTCGATATCATCAAGCGCAAGTTCCTTGTGGATATAGATCAGCACCTGCGAGTTGACGGCCTCCGAAAGTCCGGAGCGCTCAACCTTGCGCGGTTGGAAAACGACGTCGCCATCGGTGAGAAGGATGGTTGGGCCCCACTGGCGGAGCCTTTCGAGCACGTCCAGTGAACCCGGGTACAGACGGTTGGCGAACGGGTAGTCGACCAGGAACGAAGACATGGATAATGGATGCATGTCCTGCGGGTGTTCGATCCGGTATCGCTGTAGAGCACCGAGATAGTCCCGATACCCCAGTTTTCCGAACAGGTCCTCGAGAATAGCCCAGTACCGATCGCGACAGGCGGCACCGTACTGGCGCTCGAGGTAGGCCTTGATGTCAGCCTGGATGTGGTCGTTGTCGAGAAGCGTATTATCGACATCGACCAGGAACACGACTTGGTTCATCGGTCCTATCCTTACGCAACTCTCTGCAGCACGCTCTGCGCACGGCCAGGCCGCGCGACGCATATTTCAAAGCTGTCTCCCTCCGACCCGCACATCCAAATCTCTGTGCGCCAAAACCGGCGGTAACACGTCTTCGACGTGCCCGGCGTCATTCCACAGCCGGATCGCTGGCTCCGACTGATTGTGTTCGTACCCAAGTATGCTCAGGCTTGCAGTATTGAGTGTGAAGGATCGTCCGGCCCCTGCGTTGAGGCCCAACCAGCGTGCCGTCAAAACTCGGAGAAAATGCCCGCTCGAAAACAATAGGACGTTACCCGGGATGTTGCGAATGCGTTCCACCATGCGATCGGCCCGGGCGCCGACCTGATCCGGTGTTTCTCCTCCGGGACAACCATCGCGAAACAATTGCCAGTCGGGGTGCCGTTCGCGGATCTCCCTTGTGCGCAGTCCCTCGTATTGACCGTAATTCCATTCCAGCAGATCGCGATCGACCTCCGCTTTGCTTCCGAACCCGGCCAATTCGCAGGTCCGGACCGCTCGCTTCAGCGGGCTCGTGAACACGGTTACGAAAGCGATGTCTTGCAGGCGTCGGCCTAGAGCCTTCGCATTGAGTTCACCACGTTGGGTAAGAGGTAAGTCCGTGAGGCCAGTATGCTGAGCCGACAGGCTCCACGCGGTTTCGCCATGCCTTGCAAGGCAAACGATCGGAAGGACGGCGCTCATGGTCTCGTCTCTTCAGCTTCGTCCTCCCGGCACGCATGGTGGGAGGGGACTGAGCGACGGCTTATGCATAAGCAGCCGTCTCTATAACACTTGCGCACGGTCGCAAAAAGTGTAGTGCGCCCGATTCCGAAAAGCAACGATCAACCCCCTTGCGACATTTTCGCCATCTGATGAGTTAGTATGTCCATAACGCTGACACATTCGCTCCCGGCGTGTCCCACTAGGTTGGGCGCGGAAACTTTGGCGCCCGGTACCGCTACCGTATTTCGTATCCTTGCAAAAATTGGCGCCGACATTCCTCGGCCAGGATCTCCGCCTCTCGCGCATACCAAATCAACCGAAGATCTATGTCGAGGACGCCTCCTGTGCGAAAGTAAGCTGGTCGGCTCGCTGCTCAAGTCGTCCTCCTGCACATCGTCTGCGGGCTGAAAGGGCGCGGAAGGCCGCGTTGAGGAAGCATTTGCCGACTTCTGCCGCGCTCAGTTGCTGGACTGGCCATCGCTTCGAACGACCATGCAGTTGAAAGGACGCTTTCAGATGGAAGCCTATTGAGGGTGGAGTTTAGTATGAACGGCGACATCGAACAGAGTTGTCGATGATTGATGGAGAGTTTTGGTGCTATTTCAACAAACGGCACATGGTGAAAAGGGATGAATGCTGCAAGCCAATCTCAGATAAAATTCGATAGTTCTTTGCGGATTGAGGACTACGGACTTGTCGGCGATTGCAGGACGGCGGCCCTGATCGGCAGGAACGGCTCTATCGACTGGCTGTGCTGGCCTCGTTTCGACAGCGCGGCGTGTTTCTCCGCCTTGTTGGGAAACTCCAATCACGGTCGCTGGTGGATCGCGCCTTTCGACCCGGCGTACAGCAGCTCCTGGTCCTATCGTGGCGACACGATGATACTGGAGACCATCTTCGCAGTTCGGGACGGGGTTTTTGCTGTCATCGATTTCATGCCGACAAACCGGCCTGACTCTTCGGTCGTCCGCATTGTCGAGGGACGATCGGGGAGCCCGCGAGTTCAGATGGACCTCAGGCTTCGGTTCGACTACGGCTCAGCTGTGCCTTGGGTGAACCGTCTGCCCGATGAGAATGGGATTGCTGCCGTCGCCGGCCCCAACCTTGTCGTGCTGCGAACACCTGTTGCGTTGAAAGGAGAGAACTTATCAACCAGCGCCGATTTCACTGTTTCCGAGGGCGAAAGGGTGCCGTTTGTCCTCACCTACGGTCCTTCGCACCGGCCGCCACCTGCCGCCATAGATGCTGATCTTTCGCTAAACGATACCGAGGCCTTTTGGCGGGAGTGGTCGGCACGTTGCACCTATGATGGGCATCGCCGTGAAGCAGTGATGCGTTCCCTATTGACGCTTAAGGCGCTGACCTTTGCGGAGACTGGCGGTATTGTCGCTGCCCCAACGACCTCCTTGCCTGAGCAAATTGGCGGTCCGCGCAACTGGGACTATCGTTATTGTTGGGTGCGGGACGCAACGCTCACACTGATCGCCATGATGGGCGCGGGCTACTACGAGGAAGCCAAAACCTGGCGCGACTGGTTGCAGAGGGCGGTGGCGGGTAGCCCTCATGATCTTCAAATCATGTATGGGTTAAGCGGCGAGCGTCGGCTGAATGAGTGGGAGATCCCTTGGCTTCCGGGCTATCAGGGATCGTTGCCCGTTCGGATTGGCAATGCGGCATCGGACCAGTTGCAGCTTGATGTCTGGGGGGAAATGATGGACGCGCTGCATCTTGCTCGTGAAACCGGTCTTGCGCCAACCCTCGCGGGACTGTCGTTGCAATGCTTCCTATTGGAACACCTGGAAGCAGTATGGAAAGAACCGGACGACGGCATTTGGGAAGTGCGGGGTGGAAGAAGGCATTTTACACACTCGAAGGTGATGGCGTGGGTTGCGTTTGATCGCAGCGTCAAGGATGCGGAAAAATATGGTTTTGACGCGCCAATTGATCGGTGGTGCGCTGTCCGGGATGAGATCCATCGAACCGTATGTGCAAGAGGATATAACAGCGCACGACAGGCCTTCACGCAATGCTTCGATAGTTCTGAATTGGACGCGAGCCTACTTCTCATGCCGGCTGTAGGGTTTTTGCCAATTAATGATCCTCGCATTGCCCGAACGGTAGCGGCCATTGAGCGCGAACTGGTTTCAGATGGGTTGGTGTTGCGCTACCGAACCGAAAGCGGCGCGGATGGGCTGCCTGCCGGAGAAGGGGTCTTTCTCGCGTGCAGTTTTTGGCTCGCCGACGCGTACCAAATGCAAGGTCGAATCGCAGAAGCAAACGCTTTGTTTGACCGTCTGCTCGCACTGCGTAACGATCTCGGCCTTCTCAGCGAAGAATATGACACTAAAGCCGGGCTGCAGGTTGGCAACTTTCCTCAGGCGTTTTCTCATCTCGCGATTGTTCGTACGGCTCTAAGCCTCCACCGCGACGAACCCTTGCGGAATAGCCTCGAAAAGACGCCGAGGGCCGCACCTTGATCGGCAAGAACTCGATTCAAACACCCTGGCGTGGCGAACGCCGCCCTTGCTTGGGCCAACGGAGAAGCAGGAGGTCGTGCTGCTCCTCGGCGCGTTCCGGCTGCGTCAGCGCCTCTCGATCGACCGGCGCGAACCACCCGCATTACGCTGGCTCCCGGCTGACGAGCCGCGAAGGGACAGAACGATCCCCTCGACGAAGTCGATGAAGGCGCGCACCTTGGCCGGCGGGAGGCGGCGCGAGGGATAGTAGACATAGAGCGGGAAGCGCTCTTCGGACCAGTCCGGGAGAAGCTGGACGAGTTCGCCGCGCTCGAGCAGCGCGTCCACACCGAGCGCGAAGGTTTGCGCGACACCTTGGCCTGCGATGCAAGCGGCGAGTTTGGAGGCGAGATCGTTCAACACAAGCCTGCCAGTCACGTTCGCAACGACGATTTTTCCACGCTTATGGAACTCCCAGCGGAAGGGGCGACCGGTCACGGGATCACGAAACAACAGGCATTCATGCCGTTCGAGATCGCGCGGCCGGCGCGGTTTGCCGTGGCGCGCAATATAGGAAGGAGCCGCGCAAGTGAGCATCCGGGTTTCGAACAGCTTGCGGGCTATGAGGGCTGAAGGCTCGGGCAAGCCGAAGCGCACCGCTACATCGACGCCTTCGCCGACGAGATCGCCGAGCGCGTCGCGGATCGTAAGCTCGAGCGAAAGCGCGGGGTAGGTCGCCAGAAAGCCCGGTAAGCGCGGCGCCAGAACCAGTCGCGCGAACCACGGATCGACATCGACGCGCAGCCGCCCGCGCGGCGTCGCGGCCGAACCCGCCGCGTCGGTGGCCGCTTCCTCGAGCCCCGTCAGCAACGGCACAACCGATTGATGAAAGCGGCGCCCTTCATCGGTAAGCGTGACGGCGCGCGGCGTGCGATCGAACAGCCGCACGCCGATGCGCGTCTCGAGCCGCGCGACCGCCCGACTGACGCCCGATTGGGTCAGACCTAACGCATCGCCGGCCCGCGCAAAGTTCCCTGTCTCAACGACGGCCGCCATCACGCCGACACCGCCCAGCAGTCTTCCATCGAAAACCATGATGATCTCCTGTCATCTTAAGATGGACAAAGATGCGCTGGTGGCAAGCTAAATTTGCGCCGATGTTGCGGGTGTCACCGCAACGACTGGAGATCCGCTCATGAAACTCGCTGGACAACGTATCGTCATCCTCGGCGGCAGCTCGGGGATCGGGCTTGCAACGGCTCAAGCCGCGGCACGGGAAGGGGCGGCGGTCGTGATAGCCTCGAGCCGCAAGCGTCGGGTGGAGGAGGCTCTCGTCGCGCTGCCAGCGGGTGCCGAAGGTCAGGCGCTCGATCTCACCGACGAGCCTGCGGTGAAGGCATTCTTCGCCGAGCTTGGTCCCTTCGACCATTTGGCTTTTACCGCCGGTGAGACCTTGCAGCTTGGCCGGCTCGCGGAGACCGACATTGCCACGGCGCGCGGCTTTTTCGCGCTGCGCTATTGGGGCGCCTTTATGGCCGCCAAATATGGTAGTGGCCACATCCGGCCGGGTGGCTCGATCGTCTTCACCTCGGGTCTTGCGGGCTGGCGTCCTCATGCCGGCTGGTCGCTTGGCGCCAGCATCTGCGCGGCGATGGAAGGCCTGACGCGGGCACTGGCGGTGGAGCTCGCGCCAACCCGCGTGAACATCGTCTCGCCCGGCGTGGTGAAGAGTCCGCTCTGGGCAAATATGACGACGGCCGATCGCGACGCGCTCTATCGTCAAACCGCAGCGAAGCTTCCCGTCGCTCATATCGGCGAGGTCGAGGAGATCGCCGAAGCCTATCTTTATTTGATGCGGCAGACCTACGGCACCGGCGAGGTGCTGAGAGTCGATGGCGGCGGCGCGATCGTGTGAAGATCGGCGGCGCGCGGCTTTGAAGCCGATCTGCGACGGCAAGTCATTCTTCCTGGAAACGTTACGCGTTTTGGGTGCAGGTTCGCTGAGCCGCGGAACCGTTTGGATCGAGCGCGGTACCCGCGTGCGGCAAACGAATTTCGAGAAATCAGGAAATGTTGCGCGGAAGACGTCGGCTTCACCGTCCCCGAAAACCCAAGGTCTCGTTTGAACATCTCAAACAAATAGGACCTGCGATAGCCAGCAAGCTCCACCCAAAGTCTTCCGGATAACCGCCTTTGGCCCTTCACGCCATTTCGCGTGGGCGCAACAGTCAGGTCGCTTTTGGAGAAAAGCGGACATCAATTGGCGGGCAGGACCGGCTGGCTCAGTCGCGAATGACCCAACAGCGACATCGGGCCTACATGCGACTGAGGCCGATTGTGCCCCATTTCTCACTCGCAGCCCGGTCGCAAAGTGCTAGGCTTTTGGAATTGTCAGAGAGCCTGTTTTCAGGGGCCACATGAGACGGCGCGAGTTCATCACGCTTGTTGGCGGTGCGACCGCCTGGCCGCTTATGGCAGGAGCCGAGCCAGCGCCGCCGATAATTGGGTTTCTTGGTGCGCCGTCGTCTGCGTCTTACGTGAAAAATGTGGCCGCCCTCCATCAAGGTCTAAAGGAGGCCGGCTATGTTGAAGGTACGAACGTCACAATCGAATATCGGTGGGCAGACGGTCAATATGATCGGCTGCCGGCGCTCGCGTCCGAACTGGTCGAAAGGAGGGTTGCCGTGATCGTTACAATCGGCGGGGCTCCTTCGGTCGTTGCAGCAAAGAACGCGACGTCAACAATCCCAATTGTGTTCACCATGACCGCCGATCCGGTGCAGCTTGGGCTGGTTGCTAGTCTTAACCGGCCCGGCGGCAATATCACAGGCATAGCCATATTGGGTGTAGCGCTTGAGGCAAAGCGCCTCGAGATATTGCATGAACTTGTGCCCGCCGCGAAAATAATTGGGGTCCTGGTCAATCCCAAGAATCCGCAAGTCCAAATCCAAACAAACGAACTGGCGGCAGCCAGCCGCACGGCGGGCCAAGAGATTATTCAGCTAAAGGCCAGCAACAATCTGGAAATCGATGCCGCTTTCGAGGCTCTGGCCGATCGCGGGGTCGGGGCTGTAATCATCGGCCAGGATACTTTTTTTACTAGCCAACCTGTTCAATTCGCCGCGCTAGCCAGACGCTATGCAATACCCGCGATATCGCCTTGGCGAGAGCATGTCACCGCTGGAATACTGATGAGTTACGGTGCAAGCATCACTGAGGGATATCGCCAAGCCGGCGTCTACGCCGGACGGGTTCTCAAAGGCGAGAAGCCCGCTAACTTGCCCATCGTGCAGCCGACGAAATTCGAAATGGTGATCAACCTCAAGACCGCCAAAGCGCTTGGGCTCACTGTACCGCCGTCGCTGCTTGCCCAAGCCGACGAGGTGATCGAATGAAGCGCCGCGAGTTCGTCACTTTGATTGGTGGCGCGACGGCTTGGCCGATCGCGGCGCGGGCGCAGCGGTCCGGCGCGGTGCGGCGCATCGCCGTAGTCGGCGCGCTCGCCGCGGATGACGTCGAAACAGTCAAGCGCAGCACGGTATTCGAGCAGGCACTCGCTGCAGCAGGCTGGACCAAAGATGGGACCATTGCGATCGACTATCACTGGGTCGGCAACGATCCCGCGCTCGCGCAAAAAATGGCGGTCGAGCTGGTGGCGCACGCGCCCGACGTCCTTCTCGCGTCAAGCAACCTCGTGATTGCGCCGCTTTCGAAGGCGACGCGCACCATTCCAATCGTGATGGTGCAGGTCATCGATCCAGTCGGGTCGGGTTATGTCGAGAGCATGGCGAGGCCGGGCGGCAATATCACAGGCTTCACCCAGTTCGAATACAGCCTCGCTGGTAAATGGCTCGACCTGCTGATGGAGATTGCGCCGCGCACTTCGCGAGTTGCCGTGCTGCGCGACCCGACGCGCAGCCCTGGGATCGCGCAGTTTGCCGTGATCCAGGCGATGGCCCCCGCACGCGGGGTGGAGCCCATTCCGATCGATCCTTTCGACATTGCCGACATGGAGCGCCGGATAACGGCGTTCGCGAGCGCTCCCAACGGAGGAATGATCGCGACGGCAAGCGGCATCGCCACGCACCGCGCGGCAATCATTGCCATAGTTAACAAGAACCACTTACCAGCGACTTATCCCTACCGCTACTACGCCGCTGACGGCGGTCTTGCCTCATATGGTCCCGATACGGTCGACCAGTACCGACGTGCAGCCAGTTATATCGATCGCATCCTCAAGGGAGAAAAGCCCGCTAACCTGCCAGTGCAGGGGCCGACCAAATATGAACTGACCATCAACCTCAAAACAGCGAAAACGCTGGGGCTCACCGTGCCGTCATCGATCCTCCTCCGAGCCGATGAGGTGATCGAATAAAGCCAAGCTAGCAATTGCTGCGATGCATGAGTCCGAAAGTGGCCCTTCACGTCATTTCGCGGCCGCGCGGCAATTAGGTCGCTTCTCTAATCGGCCGTTTGAGGTCAAGCACTTTCAGACTATCCGCCACTGCAATGTCGATGTCG
>Ga0070710_10001207_pt1 | contig 12235 bp, 18 predicted proteins | sample LARL52metaG_FD_65454 | JGI IMG/M metagenome (GOLD analysis project Ga0070710, IMG submission 65454) | Corn, switchgrass and miscanthus rhizosphere microbial communities from Kellogg Biological Station, Michigan, USA - LAR L5-2 metaG | ecosystem: Host-associated > Plants > Roots > Rhizosphere ... | reverse complement strand
CTAGCCCCATGAGAGAGCCTCTGGATCAGCTAAGGGCAGGACAATGCAGGACGGGCCACGGCTCCTGGTCGCCGCTGCACTAGGAAAGATCATCGAACCGCTACTGCGGCAGGCACTGCCCGATGCCTCGGTGCGGATCGCCGAGGACCAGGCTGCGGTGGAGCGCGCCTTCGGTGACCGCCTGCGGTACGACGTGGTGGTCACCGACCTGACCTGGATGGACTACACCGTCGAGTACAGCTTCGACGGTCTCGACGTGCTCGACCTGCTCCGCAAGACCCGCAGGCAGACGCCGGTGATATTCGCCGCGCAGGGGCACGGCCCAGAACGCGACCACCTCGACGAAGCGGTCGAGCAGCCCGAGGTGGTCGGGGTCTACCGCAAGTCGACCGGGCCCCAGCCGCTGATCGACGCCGTGGAAATCGCCGCCGCAGGCGGCAGCCTGACCGGCCCGCTATTCTCCGCGGGCGCCAGCCCGCCTGATATTCCACGAATTCACGCATATTTCGGGAAAGGGCGGGGTTCGACCGCCGCGCGTTTGGCCGGGGCGATCGCTTCCGGCCGGGCCGCCAATCACGAAACGCTGGCCGGCGCGGCACATGTGGGTTATGACACGGCGGCCAAGCTGGTCGATTATCTGGGACCGCTGATCAGGGACCGCGGTGAGCACAGCCCGGACCTCAAGATGACCCCTGAGATCGTCTACCGGTGGTGCGGCGAGCACGCGAGATACATCCTGAGCTGGTGCCGGCGCAACGGTTACGGGGATATCGCCGCACGGGTCATGCCGGCCGCCGGCCCGCCGCGGCGGCCCGGCGCCTAGCCACGGCATGCGGAATCTTGCATAGCCCGGCCGGAGATCGGCAAGGATCCACCTGACTGGGTTTCCCGGGAGCTTTGTTACCTGGGTTCCGGATATAACTGAATTGGCCAACGCTGAACCCCCGCGAGAGGGGTCCTGCGCAGGCGCGGGGGGGTGCCGGGTAGCCGACGTGGCCGGTGGATCGCGTCGGCTTCCCGGTGCATTTACCGGCAATCACTTTGTGGCGTCCCCGCGCGTTCGCGGGGCTAGCTGCCGCGGCGGCGGCCGACGTAGGCGACGCGCCCCGGCCGGATCGCACCGGAGTCGATCGCGGCCTGTTCGTCGGCCTCGCTGACGCCGTCCAGATCGGCGAAGAAAAACGGCCCGTCGCCGAGGAACTGCCGGTCGAATCGCGCGTCGAGTTCGGCGACGATGTCCGCGGCCGCGTGCAGGTTCTCCTCCGCCGCCCAGTCCCGGCAGTAGCGCTCCCAGGGCAGCCCGGACTCGCGCCATTCGTCCCGCCGGTGCCGCAGCCAGTTGTGCTCCGCCGCGGGCCCGGGCAGCCGGCGGAAGCACCACCGGGCGGTCGCCTCGTCGAACCGCTCGCGCGCCCACTCCACGACCACGATCGTGCCGCCGTCGGCCAGCGCCGCCTCGGCCAGGCCCAGGACCTCGCCGAGGTCGGCGACGTGATGCAGCGACGTGCATGCCACCACGGCCGCGGCCGGCCCGGGCAGTTCGTGCCGTTCGAACTCCACCCGGCGGTACCACGGCCCGTCCGGCGCCTCCGGGTCGACACCCGCGGCGTCGTAACCGGCGGAGCGCAGCATCGGGACGAACCCGCCGAGCGGGCCGCAGCCGATCTCCACGACGGCGCCCGGCGGGGCGGGCAGCCGGTCACGGACGAACGGCCAGACCGCGGCGAGCCACCGCTCATCGGAAGTCACGCTCGCCAGCCTATGACCGTGCGCCGTGGTGCCCGCTGACCACTCCACGTCACGTTCCCACGGCTCATGAATGTGGGTTTGGTGCCCTTAGAGAGGCCTCGTTGTCACGTTCATGCCCCGTCGCACGGGCATCCGGGGCACGCTGGCCGGGCCCCGGATGCGACGATGGACAGGTGAACGACGCCGTTCCGGTCACCGATAACCAGGCCGCTTCCCGATTCGAGATCTCCGCGGACGGCTACCTCGCCGAACTGCGCTACCACCGCAACGGGAAACGCCTGGCCCTCATCCACACCGAGGTCCCCGAGGAACTCGAGGGCCGGGGCTTCGGGGCCAGGCTGGTCACCGCGGCGATCGACCGCGCGGCCCGCGAGGGCCTGACGATCGTGCCGTACTGCCCGTTCGCCCGGGGCTGGCTGGAACGCCATCCCGACGTGGCGGAACGGGTGGCCATCGACTGGCGGGCCGTCTAGTCACCGCCCGAGGGCCGTGAGCCGGCCAGGTAACAGGCCCGTTCGCCGGGCGGGGCTCAGGCCAGGCAGGTGAGCGGGGCGCCGCCGTTGTAGGCGACCATGTCGGCCAGGGCGGTGACGATGTCGATCGGGCCGCCGCGCGGCGTGCCGTCCAGTTCGGCGCAGGCGCGGTGCAGGTTGCCGACGATCCGTTCCGCGTCCGGCCAGGCGGCGAACCGGCCCAGGTCGGTATCCCGGGCCGCCTGCAGCGGGGACAGGCCGGCCTCCCGGCAGCGCACCGCGACGTCGAGCACGAACCTGAGGTAGTCGAGGGTGTCGTCGATGGGCGCGCGGTCGCCGAAGACCGGGCCGTGGCCGGGCACGATGGTCTGCGCGCCCAGCGGCGCCACCACTGTTTCCAGTACCTCGACGGCGCCGGCGACCGAGCCCATGAGCAGGAACGGCGTGCCGCCATTGAAGATCAGGTCACCGCAGAACAGCACGGACCGCTCGGGGATCCAGACGATCGAGTCGTTGGTCGTGTGCGCGGCGGTCCCGACATGGCGGACGTGCGCCCGCAGGTCGCCCACGTGCAGGGTGATCTGGTCGGTGAACGTGACGAACGGCGGGTCCAGGCGCAGGTCGCCCCAGTCGGGGCCGTCCCAGAACGGCAGTTCCCGTGGTGGCCCGAACGCGATGGCCTCCTCCCGGGCGCGCTCATGCGCCACGATGGCCGCGCCGCCGAACAGGCAGTTGCCGAAGGTGTGATCGCCGTGGTGGTGGGTGTTGACCACGGTGCGCACCGGATCCTGGGTGACCGCGGCGATCGCGTCGCGGTAGGCCTGGGTCCTGCGCTGCGTCGAGCAGGTGTCGATGCTGATCACACCCTGCGGCCCGGTCAGGAAACCGGTGTTGTTGATCCACCAGGTGCCATCGGGCTGCACGTAGGCGTAGACGCCGGCGGACACCTCGTGGACCTCGGGCCGCCCGGGAACGGTGATGTCGATGCGCTGACTGCTCATCCGCCCCTCACCCCCTTATCGCGGATCACACAGGATCAGCGGGATGTCCCGCTGGGTGCGCCGCTGGTACCCGGCATAGCCGCCGTAGGCCGCGACGACCCGGGGCCACAACTCGGCTTTTTCCTCGGCGGTGGCCTGGCGTGCCCGCACCGGCCGCCGCTGGCCGTCCATGGTCACCTCGGCGTCGGGGTGCGCCATCAGGTTGCGGTACCAGTCGGGGTCCCTGTCGTCGCCGCCCTTGGAGGCCACGAGAACGATCCGCTGGCCGTCGACGACAGGCGCGGTGAGCATGGTCGAGCGCGGCAGGCCGGACTTGCGGCCGACCGTGTGCAACTCGACCACCTGCATCCCGAATGCCGAGTTCAGCACCCGGCCGCCGGTGCCGCGCAGGATGACCCGGTGGACCCGGCTCATGGTCTTCAGGCCGATGTCCGCCAACTGCTGCTGCAGGTTCATGGCCAGACCTTACCGATCGGTAGCCGGCCGGGGTCACGCGGCGCCGGCCGCGGCGGGCACCCGGTCAAGGACGATACCGAAGTGCTCCCGGTAGGCGGCCAGCACCGCGTCGTCCGGGCCCAGATCCCGCTCGGTGCGGGCGCCGCCGCTGGTGCTGATCAAGGTGCGGCCGCTGAGCGAGATCCGTCCGTCAGCGGTGAGCCGCGAGCAGATCGTGCTCCAGGTGAAGTGGGAGTCCGGTGAGGTCTGCTGCCACCAGCAGGTCGGCACGAAGTCGGCCAGGGCCCGCTCGCGGCGCTCGATCCGGTACTGCGGCCGCCCGTCCTTGGCCACATCCACATCACCGTCCGGCGTGTCGGCGAGCACGAACCGGCCGCCGGCATCGTCCTGGGCGTCCCTGCCGTCCCAACGCAGCGGGTAGCTGCTGTGCGCGCCGAAACCGACGTCGGCCAGCCACGGGCCGCTGCCGTCACGCAGGTGGACCACCAGGGCCAAGTGGTCGAACAGCGGCCCCAACTGGCCGTCGCCGCCGTAGACCCGCGCGGCGACCCTCCTCACCTGGGCGCCAAGCTGCTCGAGCAGCAGCGCGAAGGCGCCGTTGAGCTCGTAGCAGAAGCCGCCGCGCCGGCTGGTGACGATCTTGGCGATCAGGTCGGCCTCGGCCAGGGAGATGGGCTCGCCGAGGTGGATGCTCAGGTTCTCGAATGGCACGGTGCGCTGGTGTGCCAGGTGCAGCGCGCCGAGCGCGGCCGCGTCCAGTACCTCGGGCCGGCTCACGCCGATGCGGTCCAGGTAGGCGGCCAGCGCCGCGGCGTCCATCACAGGCGCCTGGCCATCAGGATGTCGTCCACGTACCGGCCGTTGATGAGGAACTCCTCAAGCTGGGTGCCTTCGCGGGCGAAGCCGTGCCGCTCGTACAGGCGGATGGCCGCCCGGTTGGTGCTCAGCACCCGCAGCGTCAGCTTCCGGATACCGCGGCCGCGCAGTTGTTTCGCTGCCGCGTCCAGCAGGCTGCCGGCCGCGCCGCGGCCACGGGCGCCCGGGTGCACCGCGATGCCCTGCACCTGCATGACGTGCGCGTTCTCCGGCAGCCGCGTGGGCGGCTTGAGCCGGATGTAGCCGACGACGCTGCCGTCAAGCTCGGCGACCAGATGGGCCTCGGGAGGGCTGTCGGTGGTGAAGAAGAACCCGTCCCGCGCCCCAGGGGCCAACGTCGACGGGAACCCAGAGTCCGCTGACCACGCGAGTGCATCGACTTCGGTCAGCGCCGCCTGGTCGGTCATCCGCGCGGGGCGCACCCGGACGCCGAGTGGTGAACTCACGTGACCATCGTGACAGATCGCCCGGAATGTCCCCTCAGCGCGGGGCATCCGCGGCGACGAACCGGGCGAAGCGGCGCAGCGAGAGGTCCATCCCGCGCTGTGCCAGCGGCCGGGCCAGCCGCCACCCCCACCGGCCCGCCGCCCCGAGCGGCAGATCCAGCCGCTCGGTCCACCGGAACTCGCTGCCCGCCCCGGCCGGCACCACCTCGAACACGCCGGCGCCGCGGACCACCCGGCCGGTGTGCCGCACCACGCAGTGCCGTGGCGGCTCCCACTCGGTGATCACCATGGTGTCGGTGAAGCCCACCAGCCAGATCCCGGTCCTGGCGACCACGCGCGCGCCGGGGCCGTGGCCACCGTGCACGCGGGTGGCGAGCATCCACTTCACTTGGCTGGGCCAGTCCACCACGGCATGCCACACCCGTTCCTGGGGCTGCGGCACCTGGACCCGCGCGATGATCTCTACCCGGTTGCTCACCGAGTGCGAGCCTACGGGGCGATGCGGAATACTGCCGGGCATGCCTGAACTGATCTCGCAGCCGCGCCGGGTGCCCGCCGCCGGTGAGCCGCCGAAGCTGATCGACGAGTTCGTGGGGCGGGCAAGCACGGGCGAGGAGGGGCTGAGCATCGCCCGGATGCGCAGCCCGTCCGGCTGGGCCGAGCCCGGCCAGCGCCCGGAGTTCGACGAGTTCACCGTCGTGCTGCGCGGTGCGGTGGTGGTGGAGTTCGAGGGTGGCCAGATGACCGTCGATGCCGGGCAGGCCGTGCACGCCAGGCCCGGCGAGTGGGTGCGCTACAGCACTCCCGGCGCGGACGGTGCCGAGTATGTCGCGATCTGCCTGCCGGCCTTCGCACCGGACATCGTCCATCGCGACGACTGAGTTGGCCGGCCGCGCCGGTCACCAGCCGAGTTCGCGGAGCCGTTCGTCGCCGATGCCGAAGTGGTGCGCGACCTCATGGATGACCGTGCGGCGCACCTGTTCGGCGACCTCTTCCTCGGTGCGGCAGATCGCGCAGATCGCCAGGCGGTAGATGATGATCCGGTCCGGCAGGACCCCGGCGTACTGTGTGGTCCGGCTGGTGAGCGGTACGCCCTGGTAGAGCCCGAGCAGGCCACGCGGCCCCGGGCCGTGCTCGACGGTGACCGCGACGTTGCGCATCATTTCGCCGAGTTGCTCCGGCAATCCGTCGATCGCCGCGACTACCATCTCCTCGAACCGCTCCGGCTCGACAAGGATCATGTATCCATTGTCGCGGGCCGGGAAAGGTGCAACCGGGGAGCCTGCGACGGCGTCATAACTGTCACACGGCTCACGGAGCCGACCCGTTCAGAAGGAAACCGTGATGGACACAACTCTGCTCCTGACCCGGCGGGCCCTGCCCGCGGCAGCGCTGGCCTGCGCCGCCGTGCTCGCCACGGGGTGCGGCACTTCTTCGAGCACCACCGCGAGCGGCGACTCTTCGGCGCCTCCCAGCAGTGTCCCGGCTTCTTCCCCGTCGTCTGCCCCCGCGGCCCCGGCCTCGCCGACCGGTTCGCCTGCGCCGCCCGGGCCCGGCCCGTGCCCGACCCGCTCCCTCCAGGTGAAGCTGGGTGTCAGCCAGGGCACGGCAGGCAGTGTCTACACCACGATCGACTTCACCAACATCTCGAACGTGACCTGCACGCTGTATGGGTATCCCGGGGTGTCCCTGCAGACCGCCAGGCCGCTGCACCAGATCGGCAAGCCGGCCAAGGAAAACCCGGCGACGCCGCGCAAGCTGGTCACGCTGCAGCCGCAGACCACGGCGAACGCGCTGCTGCGGATCGCGGACGCGGGGAACTACCCGGAGAGCATGTGCGGCATGACGACCGCGCACTACCTGCAGGTCTACCCGCCGAACCAGACCACGCCCGCCTACATCAAGTACACGACCCAAGCGTGCTCGAAGCCCGTGCGGCTGATGACCGTGGACGTGGTAAAGCCCGGCTCGGGCAGTTCCTGACCCACCGGCCCGGACCTTTGACACCGCGGGATGGCGGCCCCTACGGTTGCCTGGTCGCGGCGTCGCCGCGGCGGTGCAACGGCAGCGAAGTCCAGTGAGAACCTGGCGCTGTCCCGCAACGGTGAAGCCCCTTCGGGGATGAGCCCGGTCGCCTGCTGCTGCGCCACGGTTACGGTCCTCGGAGGAAGGGCGGTCCGTCGGGCCCCGGTCCTCCGGCATCTCGTGGAGGATGGCCTGTGGACAGCCCGCCGGCGCCAGCGCCCCGCCTGCAGCCCGCCGAGCGCGTCCGGCTTACCGTCATGGCGGCGGTGGTTTTTCTGCTGAACGCCAGCGGCTGGGCGATCTTCGTCCTCACGGTGATGCCGCACCACTTCCAGTACGCCAAGCTCGGGGTCGGCCTGGGCGTCGCGATCACGGCGTGGACCCTTGGCCTGCGGCACGCCTTCGACGCCGACCACCTGTCAGCCATCGACAATGTGACCCGCAAGCTCATGGCCGACGGCCAGCGCCCGCTCGCCACCGGGTTCTTCTTCTCCCTGGGCCACTCCACGGTGATCGTGGCGGTCGGCGCGGGCATCTCGATCGCCGCGCACGCGGTGTTCGGTGCCGTGGTCAACCCGGGTTCCACCTTCGAGACCGTGGGCGGCACCGTCGGCACCGGCCTGGCGGCGTGCTTCCTCTACCTGATCGCCGGGCTGAACCTGGTCGTCCTTGCGGGCATTGCCAGGGTGTTCCGCGACATGCGGCGCGGCCGGTTCAGCGAGGCGGAACTGGAGCAGCAGTTGCAGGCGCGCGGCCTGATGTACCGGTTCTTCGGCCGGTTCATGCGCTCGATCGGGCACACCTGGCAGATGTACTTCGTGGGCATGGCGTTCGGCATCGGCTTCGACACGGCCACCGAGGTGGTGCTGCTTACCGCCACGGTGTACGCCGCGACCTCCGGGCTGCCGTTCTACGCGGTGCTCGCCCTGCCGCTGCTGTTCGCCGGCGGGATGACCCTGTTCGACACCCTGGACGGCTGCTTCATGAACCTCGCCTACGGCTGGGCGTTCGCCCGGCCGGTGCGCAAGGTGTACTACAACCTGGTCGTCACCGGGCTGTCGGTCGCCGCCGCGTTCCTCATCGGGACCGTGGAGATCCTCGGCATCCTCACCAGCGAACTGCACCTGCACGGTGGCTTCTGGGGCTTCATGGCCGATTTCGACATCAACAAGGCGGGGTTCACGATCGCGGGCCTGTTCCTCGTGGTCTGGGCCGTGGCGATCGCGGTCTGGCGGTTCGCCGGCCTGGAGTCCCGCTGGGATAACGCACTCCCGCCCCGTTAGCCCCGACCTCTCACGCGCTGGACCGGCCCTGACGATGGCGTGTGCCGTGCTCGCCTCAAGGCGGCTACTTCCCCTGGGAGGTGGTCGCGGGAATGGCGGGCACCCCGCGGCCACCTGGTTCTACAGAACCTGTAGAACAATACTTATAACCATCTACACTCGGCGTAGAAGTGTGTAGGTGTGGTAAGGAGGCGCGATGCTGTCGGCGGTGCTGGTAACAGCCGGGGAGCTTGCCGCGGGCCTGGTGCTCACCGGGGCGGTCCTGGTGGCGGTGGCCAGCGAGCGGATTCACAGCACGGCGGCCATGGCGGCGACCGCCATGGCGGGGCCCGTGGTAGCGGGCCTGGCCAATGAGGTGTGGGCGGAGACGGCGGCGCTGTCCGCCGGGGTGGCGAGTACCGCCTGGATAGGCGAGGCGAGCCAGGCCACCCGGCATGGCGGGTGAACATCGGGCACCTGATCACAGACTATGGATACCTGGCGCTGTTCACCCTGATCGCTGCGGAGTCCCTGGGCATCCCGCTGCCCGGGGAGACGGCCTTGATCACCGCCGGCATCTACGCCGGGCACACCCACCGCCTCTCGCCCTGGCTGATCTTCGCCGTGGCCGCCGGGGCGGCGATCGTCGGCGACAACGCCGGATACTGGATCGGCCATTCGGGCGGGTACCGGCTGGCCCGCCGGCACGGGCCGAAGGTGCGGCTCGACGAGCGGAAGCTGAAGATCGCCCGGTACCTGTTCGACCGGCACGGCACCGCGGTGGTGTTCTTCGGCCGGTTCGTGGCCGTGCTGCGCACCTATGCGGCGTTCCTGGCCGGGACCAGCCAAATGCGCTGGCGGAGGTTCCTGCCCGCCAACGCGGCCGGCGGCATCGTGTGGGCCGGGGCCTACACGCTGGCTGCCTATCTGGGCGGCGCGGCCCTGCAACGGGCCTCGGGCATCATCGACCTGATCCTCGTGGGCGCCGCGGTCCTCGCGGTGGCGGCCACGGTGGTGTGGCTGCGCCGGCGGATGGGGGTACTCGGCGAGCGCGCCGAGGCCGCTTACCCCGGCCCACTGGAATGACCCTGGTCAGCGGGCCACGGTTTCGTGCGGGCCCGGGCAGGGACGGCAGGCGTAGCGCAAAGAAGGCATGATGCGGCTATGGACGAAGTTGTCGCGCTGCGCCCGGTCGCCGAGGCGGACCTGCCGTTCCTTGAACGGCTGACCCAGGACCCGGATGCGGCCGGGGATTATGCCTGGTCGGGGTGGCGCGATCTGCTCCGGTTGCGCCAGGGGTGGGCGGAGGACCGGCTTATCGGCAACGACGGCGGGGTCCTGTTGATCGCCCGGGGCGGCGAGCGGCTCGGCTTCGTGTCCTGGTTCCAGGTGGACTTCCCGCCGTCGTACTACTGGAGCATGGGCATCGCGCTGCTGCCGGAGGCCCGCGGCAAGGGCTACGGCACGCTGGCGCACCGGCTGCTGATCCAGTACCTGTTCGCGCATACCACGGTGCACCGGATCGAGGCCGTGACCGAGGCCGAGAACGTGGCCGAGCAGCGGGTGCTGGAGAAGGCGGGCTTCATCCGGGAGGGCGTGATGCGCGGCGTGTTCTGGCGGGACGGCGCCTACCGGGACGGTGCGCTGTACGGCCTGCTGCGCACCGATGCTGGCGGCTAGCGGATCATGGCAGGCGTGGACGACGACCTTGCGCTGCGGCTGGTCGCCGAGGCCGATCTGCCCATCCTGGAACGGCTCACCCAGGACCCGGAGTCGACCGGTGAGTTCGCCTGGCTGGGCTGGTACAAGCTGACCAGGTACCGCCAGTGGTGGGCGGAGAACAGGCTGATCAGCGACGACATCGGCGTTCTCATGGTGGTCCGCGGCGACGACCGGTTCGGCTTCGTCACCTGGCACAAGGTGCCGGCCACCCCGGGCTGCTACCACTGGAACATCGGGATCGCGCTGCTGCCCGAGGCCCGGGGCAAGGGCTACGGCACGCTGGCGCAGCGGAAGCTGGCCCAGTACCTGTTCGCGCACACGACCGTGCAGCGGATCGAGGCGGCCACCGAGGTGGGCAACGTGGCGGAGCAGCGGGCCCTGGAGAAGGCCGGCTTCACCAGGGAGGGCGTGCACCGCTCCACCGGCTGGCGCGACGGGGCCTACCGGGACGGGGTCTGGTACAGCATGCTGCGCACCGACCAGCCCGGGCTCGGCGGCTAGGGGGTCTGCAGTAGCTGGGCGCGGTGCTCCCAGGCGAGGTTGAGCACCGCGACCCCGGCGGCTTGGAGCGGTTCCCGGCCGCCGGTGAGCCGGGCAACGGTCTCGGCGGTGAACGGGATCCCGGCCGGGCCGCCGCCGGTGCTGCCGCCGGTGATGACCCGGCCCTCCGCGTTCAGCGCGACCAGGCCGGCGAACTCCGCGTCGAACAGCGGGGCGTCGAAGACCGCGACGGCCAGGACGTCGGTGGCGAACGTCAGCGGGTCCACGCCAAGACCGAGGCAGTGCACGGCGAGCCTGCCCTCGCGCCGGGCGGCGGTGAGCCGCCGGTAGAACGGCCAGCCCTCGTAGTCGAGCAGGCCGCCGCTGGTCTGGTAGTCCTCCGGGGTGCCGAGGAACTCCTCGCTGAACTCCCTGGCCATGGACTTCCACAGGCTCAGGTCGTGCCGGAGGGCCGCGGCCGCGCCGGTCACCGGCTGGAACAGGCCGACCGGCATCACCTGGTACAGCCCGCCGCCGTGGTTCACCTTGGCCGGATCGCGCCAGTGCAGCACGAACGACGCACCGCCGGCCGCGTCCCGGCGCAGCGTCAGGGTGGTGACGGCCACCAGGGCGGGACGCCGGGCCAGCGCGCACGGATCCCCGGCCAGCGCGCGCAGCGGCAGGTCCGTCATGCGCACCGCGTCCCCCGAGCGCTGCCACGCCTCGGCAAGCTCATGCGCCACCGCGTGCCCGAGGTCGATCCCCTCGAAGTAGCTCGTCTCCCCGATCCGCAGCCCCGCCGGGGCGGCCAGCCGGGCATCGAGCAGGCGGTAGCAGGGCCGGTTCTCGAACAGGGCCGGCCGGTCCAGCGCGCCGACCGCGTCGGTGTAGCTGGCGTACCGGCCACCGTCCGGCCGCAGCGGCCGGACCTGCGCCGAGGCCCCGTCGTAGCGGCTCGTCGGCCGCACCGGGCCGCCGGCGTCGCCCGGCGGTTCCCCGTCCCAGGTCACCGGGAGGTCATCGAGGCCGAGCGGGGCCGGGGGGAGCCACTCCTCGCGGCACAGCAGATCCGCCGACCCGGCCCGCGGCAGGCCGGGGTACAGCCGGGCGGCCACCCGCCCCAGCTCATGCCGGTTCGCGGTCAGCGCCGCGCGGACATCGCGCCACCGCCGCGCGGATTCGGCAGCCACATCAGTGCCCATCGGCCACCGCCCCGCGGCACCTCCCCCGGTCCGGCATCAGCACCCTGGCCACTCTAATCGCCAGGCATCCCAGCCCCCGCCCACACTCCGTAGTCGCATCGCCGACCTGTGTGTTTTGACGTTTTCATTACCGTCTGGAGGGGTTCCCCCGCGCGGCGCGCGGGTGTACAGGTTCTTTATGGGCCGACATACCGCCGAGCGCGGGCCAGCGAACGACTTGTTCATGGCCACGGTCCTGGGCGCCCTGCTGCTGCTGTTCGTGATCGTCCTCGCCCTGGCCGCGAACTGAGCAGGCCGGCGGCACCGCGGGTCCTCGCGCCCGCCCTCGATGATCGATAAGGTGCCTGTCGCAAGCCATCGCCGCGGTTGCCCGGCGACAGCCTAGGGGGGCGGATCCGGACGCGCCGCGCGGTCCAGCACGCCTGACCATCCAAAGGAGGAGGTCGGTATGTGGAAGCCCCGGCAGGCCCGCCGGCTACCCGTTCTCTCCGCCCTGATCGCCGGTTCCGCGCTCGCGCTGGCGGTCCCGGCCCTGACGACCAC
>Ga0070710_10001206_pt1 | contig 12240 bp, 23 predicted proteins | sample LARL52metaG_FD_65454 | JGI IMG/M metagenome (GOLD analysis project Ga0070710, IMG submission 65454) | Corn, switchgrass and miscanthus rhizosphere microbial communities from Kellogg Biological Station, Michigan, USA - LAR L5-2 metaG | ecosystem: Host-associated > Plants > Roots > Rhizosphere ... | reverse complement strand
CGGTTACAATGAGCGCATGAGCAGCGATCAACTGACGACGACGGAGGTAGCGGCGCTGAAGGGTGTGACGCGGCAGGCAGTCAGCCACGCGATCAAGCACGGCCGGCTGTCGGCGCGGCAGTATGGCAGGTTCTGGCTGGTAGAACGCGAGGCAGCCGAAGCGTGGCGACCGCAGGGGGGCTGGCCGACGGGACGGAAGAGGAAGTAGCGGCGGGCCCGGGTCAGAGGCCCGCCGCTCGTGGTAGGGACACACACTCAGATTATCTACCGGCTTGTTGTATCATTACGGAAACGGGAACGTCTGGCCTACTGGGCGTGACTCTTTCAGTAGGAAACCGGAAAATAAGCGTCGACGCTTAACGTCTAGCGCGGTACCCACTCCTGCCACACCGCCGTTCCCACCTCCGGTTTTCTTCGCTTCCACCCCGGGGGCACCACAAACCGCACCGGCACGGCCGCCAGCAGCAAGTTCGCGAGCCGCCGCTTCCACGCTCCCGGCACCTCTGGCCAGGCTTCCACAAGCTCGTGGGCGAGCGGCGCCAATCGCTCCAGCAGCGGCCCGGCATCGGCGCTCGTCGTCCGTTCCGGCCGAAGCTGCCGCTGCAGATCCTTGATCTCCGCTTCGATCTCCCGCTGGACCGCCCGGTGCGCCGCCTGCTGCTCCTCACCCTCGGCCCGCAGCCCGGCGCGCACCGCCCGCTGCAATTCAGCCCGCAGCCCCTCCAGCCGCGCCAATGCCTCTGTAACGTCACCAGACGCCGCTACAGCGCGTTCAGCCTCCCGCCGCTCCCGGTAGAGGGCCACGAGGCTAGAGAGCCGTACAGGGCACGAGAGATAGGGCAGCAGCGCTTCTTCGGCGCGGGCGTGGACGAGATCCCGCCGGACCTGCCAGACGGCGCCGCTCTCCGGATCGCGGGCCTCATAGACGCGATACCCGTTGTTCACGTTCAGCACGACCCGCGCGCCGGGCGGGGCATCGACGAAGCGCACCACGTCACGGCACCAGCCGTCTTCCACGTTCGTCCAGTACGGACGGCCGCGCCGCTCTTGAAGCGTGGCCTGGATCGCTTCCCACTCGGCGCGGGTACAGGCCGCCGGCCAGGAGCCGGGCGACTCGGCCCAGAGCCAGCGCTCCGCGGGCAGTCGCTGGGAGCGGCGGCGGCCCTGCGGCGTGGTCGTCATCGTATGACGCAGCGCCGTCCAGCCGCAGATCACCGGTGAGGTGAGAGCGCGGCGCAGGGAGATGGGCGGGATACCGTAGCGGTCTGCCAGCCGGCGTACACTGGCGTCGTGGATCTCCCGGCAGCAGGCGACGAGGACGGGGAACTCGGAGGGCTCGGGCACCGGCTGTTCCAGGTCCCGGCTCCAGCGGTAGCCGAAGGGGACGGCGGCGCCGGAGGACAGCCCCTTGCGGACCTTCTCCTTCCGGGTCTGGTCGACGCGCCACTTGAACTCGGCCAGCTCGTATTCGGCCAGCTCGCTCTGGACGCCGACGAGGAGGGATTGGGTGCGGTCGGACACGTCGATGGTGCCTGACGGCGTGCGGATCAGGATACCGGCGCGGCGCAGCGCCACGCGGATACGCCCGCGCTCCTGCGGATCGCCGCGACTGAGCCGAGATAAGCCCATACAATACAGCACGCCGCCGGAGCCTGGCGGCAGGGCTTCCCACTCCTGCAGGACACGCAGGAACTCCGCGCGCTGGGAGAGGAACTCGCCGGACTCGACTTCTTGAATGACGCGGAGAGAGGCGGGGTCGATGCCGTCGGCTTCGGCCAGGCGGAGGAGGATAGAGCGCTGGGTGCCGAGGAGCTCCGGATCGTCCGGGTCACCGAGATGCCTTGATTTCCGGACATGAAGATAGGCGCGCCCGTTCACGGCAAGCGACGACTCACCTCATCGACCGCCTGCTCCAGCAGTCCCACCAGCTCCGCGTTGGACATCGGCTGGAGCGGTACGGACGGCGCGGCTTCGATGATGAAGACCCCGTTCGGCGGCTGAGGCGGTGCGAAGTCGTCGACCGAGCGCCGGGTGTGCGCCGCGTAGGCAATGAGCACGGGGAAGGGAGCCAGGTTCTGCCCTCGCTCATAGGCGTAGACCGTGGAAGGCTGGACGGATAATCGCTCGGCCATCTCCGACACGCTGATCTTCGCCGAACGCCGGGCGCTGCGGAGCCGGTCCCCTACCTCCCGCTTGAACGCCTCGTCTGCCTGTACATCCTGACCCGACGCCAAGAATTATACCCTCCGTGCAAATTCTACTACAAAACCGTTGACAAACGATTTCACATATCGTAGAATAATTACACGGAGGATGAACAACGAGCCGCTATGAACAAGACGAAACTGATGGAGCGAGTGGAGGCCCGGCATGGCCGCCCCATTGAAGAGTTGCTGCGGGAGCAGGTCGAGGCCGGCCGGACGCTGGAGCAGATGGCTGTCGCCCTTGGGGTGAGCATCACCACGCTGCACATCTGGATGTTCCGGTTGGGCGGCGAAGTCGTGGAGCGCCGTACGGTGCGCTTCCGGAGCGAAGAGGCGGCAGTATGAGCGAGATCATGATCGTCCCCATTCCCGCCCGCGCCGGAGTCTACAGCGTCTCGACCGGCGGCGGGACCTACCAGTGCGATGCCAATGCCGGCACCTGCACCTGTCCTGCTTTCATCTATCGCTATGCCGAAAAGCACGAGTCCTGCAAGCATCTGAGAGCGCTCGCCGAAAAGCTGGAGGAAGAGCGAGCGTGCCCGTTGTGTCACGGTTATGGCAAGATAGCGCTCCGTAACAGATATGCAGGGGAAGCGCCCGATTGTGTGTTATGTTCCGGAAGCGGACTCAAGCAGCCTGGCCTTTCTCAGGATGACCTCCGCGAGATCTTCAAATGAGGGTCGAGGTAGGGCGCATCGACCCGGGGCTGCGCCGCTGCGATTGCTGTGAAAGCCTCGCGCCGCCGATCTGGGACTGCGCGATCCCCTACGGCGAGCGCAAACGCGGTGATGCCAGCCGGTCACAGTACTGGTGCCTGTGCGCCGACTGCATCGAGCATATCCGCAAGCATCCGTCGCCCTATGTGGCACTGGATACCCGGCTGCCGGAGATCGCCGCTCCTCCACAGCTTGAGCGCGCCAGTGGGCATTCTGGCAAGGTGATGTGATGGCCGAGCACCCGACCGCCGCCGAGCTGCGCGTCGTGATGGACCTGATCGACTGGCTGGAAGAGCGCGCCAGGGCGAAGCGCCGGCCCGCCCAGTTATGTCCGAGTGCCACGCGAGTCTACAGCGAGCCGGCGGCTGCCGTCAAGGAAAGCGGGCAATGAGCAGTGATTTTCTTCTCTCGCTGCTGGTCACGGCGATCATCGCGTGGCTGGCGTGGGCGAGCACGATGATTCACGGAGACGACGATGGCGACGATTGATCCCCAGTGGATAGTCAGCTTGAAGGGCAAGGACTATCCGACGTGGCCCGGCATTCTGGACGCCGCGACGAAGGCGGGCCTCCGGGTGCTGAAGACCACGCTCATTCAGAACCCGGAGGGCAGCAACGGCAACCTGGCCATCGTCATGGCGACGGCCATCTTCGAGGACGGCCGGGAGTTCACGGACATCGGAGACGCCGGCCCCGGAAACTGCTCCCCGCAGATCGCGTCGGCCGCCTGCCGGATGGCCTCGACGCGAGCCAAAGGCCGCGTGCTGCGCGACGCGCTGAACATCGGACAGACGATGTGGGAGGAGTTGCCTGACGATGAGAAGATGGGCGCCAACGGAGCAGCTCATGGGCCGCGAGTGGTTCCGGCTCCGGCTGCCGAGCCTAAGGCGGCAGCAAAAGGGGCAGATCTGGCTGTACGGCACGGACCGGTCTGCCAGATATGCAGCGCGCCCTTGCCCGCGAACGTTTACCGGCTGGCGATGACCGAGTTCGGCTCGGGATTGTGCATCGAACACGGCAAGGAACGGCGGAAGCAGCAGAGAGAGCAGCTTTACAAGGAGCAAGACGAGCGCCTGGCGGCGGAGCGGGAAGCAGCAGCAGTTTAAACGAGCAAACGCCTGCGGAGTAGGGCCGCAGGCGTTTGTTTCAATCAAAGGACATCGACGAATCATTGACAGTATACCGGATTGGCGAGCAAAACGCCAACACGTTGGCGAGTTAGCGAACGGCAAAGGCCGTTAAATGGAAGAAGCGATCAAGGGGGCAGGATGCCGGGCGGTAAGCAGTTCCTGGAGCATTTCGAGCCGGGACACCGGGGCGCCGTAGCCAGTTGGTTTTATCAGGCGGTGCGGCAGGGTGAGGACTCGCCGCGGCGGGTTTGCTCCCATGTGTATCGCTACCTGTCGGATTACCTGGTTCGTTGGGGCGACTACCCGGGAGGGGTACGGAAACAGCAGGTCCTCGCTGTCATGAGGGAGGACCGGGGCGGTGCGCTGGCACTGGCGGAGTATGCGATCTGGTACGAGTCGCTGCCCGAAGCCGAGCGGACGGCGATCAAGCAGCGCAACGAGGAAGAAGGCAAGCGCCAATGGATGGTGACCCAACCGCCTACGAACAAGCAACGATCGCTGCTGGAGCGGTTAGGCTACGCGGGAACCATCGAGAGCCGCGCCCATGCATCGGAGCTCATCGAGAAGTTGAAGGACTGGTGAGGATGGAAGGGCCGGAGATTGTCCGTCGCTCCCTTGATCTCCTTTACCAAACCGGTGATGTCGTCGAAGTGCGGATCTTGAATACGAAGCGAGGCACCGTGAGTGGTTATTTCGATGACATGGGTCGGCTGGCGGAGGCGGCGGCGAGTTGGAGCGGCCGCGCCCCGGCGGTTTATACGACGTTGAACCCGGTCGCGCGGGATTTGCTGGCGCGGGCCGCGAACCGGCTGCGCGAGTTCGCGCGGGAGACCACGACCGACGACCAGATCGTCCGCCGCCGCTGGCTGCCGCTCGACTTCGACCCCGTGCGGCCGTCAGGAATCTCAGCGACGGATGTCGAGAAGGAAGCGGCGTTTGCGCGGGCGCGGGAGTGCCTCGGCTTTCTCGACGAGCGAGGCTGGCCCGCGCCGCTGTTCGGCGACAGCGGGAACGGCGCCCACCTGCTCTACCCCATCGACCTCGAAAACGATGAGCCGTCGCGGGACCTGGCACGCCGCGTGCTAGCGGCCCTGGCATTTCGGTTCGACGATCATCTGGTCAAGCTGGATCAGACGACCTACAACGCGGCCCGCATCTGGAAGCTGTATGGAACGATGGCCTGCAAGGGCGACGACGTGCCGGAGCGGCCGCACCGTCTGGCGGAGCTGTTGACCCTATGACGCGCGCGGTTGTCTCCGTAGAGCAGTTGGAAGCGGTGGCCCGGCTGCTGCCAGCGGAGCCACCGCGGCCGATACGAGCGGGAAGCGCATCGTTCGACATCGATTCCTGGCTGACGCGGTATTCTGTTCCGGTCGGGGCGGCCGCGCCCTGGAACGGGGGACGGCGCTGGGTCTTTTTCGTTTGTCCCTGGAATGCGTCCCACACGGACCGCAGCGCCTACATCGTTCAGTTCCCCTCAGGGGCGATCAGCGCCGGCTGCCATCACAACGGCTGCACCGGGAATGGCTGGCCCGAGCTCCGGAAGCTATACGAACCCTTTCCCGAGAACGGACAGATCCGGGTACGGGAGTCTGCCCCACTCAATTCGGTGCATTCCTTAAATTCGCTAAATTCGCTAAATTCGCGCGGTGAAGAAACGACCGAGGAGCCGGGCTGGCCGGCGGATCTGGCTCCGGAGGCTCTCCACGGGCCGTCAGGAGAGATCGTGAATGAGTTGGCGCCGGAGACGGAAGCGGACCCGGCCGCGCTGCTCCTCTCCCTGCACACGCTGTTCGGCAACATCATCGGCCGCAGCGCTCACTTCAGGGTCGGGGTGACCCCGCACCATACGAATCTGTTCGCGGTGCTGGTCGGGTACACCGGCGAGGCGCGGAAGGGGACAAGCTGGGATCCGATCGAGGATCTGTTCCGCCGCGCCTTTCCGGAGTACGCGGCGAAGAACATCCATCCGGGCGGCCTGGCCTCCGGTGAGGGGCTCCTCTCGCTGGTGCGCGACCGGCAGGAGAAGCGCGTCCAGATCAAGAAGGGCGGCCGCCTCACCATGGAGTCTGAGACCATGGTCGAGGACTGGGGCGTCGAGGATAAGCGTTGCCTGGTGGTCGAGACTGAGATGGCTGGTCTGCTGAAAGTTATGAGCCGACCCGGTAATGTCCTCTCGCAGCAGATCTGTAAGGCCTGGGAGACCGGAAACATCCAGTCCATCAGCAAGAACAACCCCGCCAAAGCGACCGGCGCGCATATCAGCATCCTCGGCCACATCACTCCCGATTCCCTCAAACGCAACCTCACGGAGGCAGACGCCGCCTCAGGCTTCGGCAACCGCTTCATGTGGATGCTTGTAAAGCGGGCTCGCTTGCTCCCTGAAGGAGGCAAGCTTCCGCTTCTGAATAGGCACATTATAGCCATAAGAAAGCTAGTGGAGTTAGCAAGCGAAGGGGTTGAAGAAATAGCGCGAGATGAAGCAGCCCGGCGAATGTGGGCAGCGGTCTACGGCGACCTGGTTCGGGCAGGGGTAGGGATGTTTGGCGAGATGACGGCGCGCCGGGCGCCCATCGTCGGGCGACTGTCGCTGATTTACGCGCTCTGGGACGGGAAGCGGGTGATCGAGCCGGCGCACCTGCTCGCGGCTCTGGGGGTCTGGGAGCGGTGTGAGGCCAGCCTGCGGTTCCTGTACGGCGACGTGACCGGCGATCCGACAGCGGATGCGCTGTATGACACGATTGCCAACCGGCCGGAGGGAGCGCACCGGACGGATCTGCACGCGGCGCTCGGCCGGCACCGGCCGGCCGCCGAGCTGGACCGGGCACTGACGGCGCTGCAGCGGGACCGGAAGGTTGTCATGGTCCGCCAGAAGGGCGACGGGGGCCGCGAGGTCGAGGTGTGGAGGCCGCTTGCCGGCACAACGGGCGCGGCGGCCGGCTGTGGTTATCTGGAGAAGGCGCGCGCCGCGATGAACTGCGAAAACAGCGAATTTAGCGAAAATAGCGACGGCGAGGCGTAGGCTTGTCGGTCGACGGTGGAAAGGAGACGGAGGAATGGTCGAGCGATGGCGGTTGGCGTATGAAGAAGAGAAGCGGCGGCGCATGGAGGGTCCTCTCGGCGAGGGGTGGCGCAACCTGGAGCGGCTGGGTCTGTATCGTCCGCTGCCCAGCGAGAACCTTAACGAGCTGGGCATTCCCACGGACGGTCCGCTCGATCCGGAATGCTCGGTGGAAGCATGGCCGGATACGGGAGCTTCGGCGGACGGCCTGGTGCGGGTGTATTTTGAAGGTCTCGCGGAGCACTTGATCGAGCAGGTCCGCAAGTCCGAAGTTGTTTTGGGTTGTGTGGCGTGGTTGACGCACGAGGCGGTCCTTTCGGCTTTGGCAGAGAAGACAGACGTGGCGATCGTTGTGCAGAAGGAAGACTTCCTTCGACCGGACATGGACCCGAAACCAGGTTGGAAGGCCGATCTCAGGCGATCCTATGACCGTCTTCGATGCTCGTTGTGCCGGTATCATTTTCAAGGAATACTTGGGTGCCTCTCCACTTTGCACGATTCTGAAATCCAACCCATCCGCTGTATGGGGCATCACAACGCCGAGCGAAGCGCCACTTGTCCCCGAATGCACCACAAGTTTCTTCTGCTCTGCCGGAGCGGATCGGTTGAAAGCGACGATTTCCCTTTCCGCAGTGAGCCGGAACCGTATGCCGTCTGGACAGGATCGTTCAACGTGACGCGCAACGCCCAGAACTCTTTGGAGAACGCGGTACTGATCTCCGACCCGACCATCGTGCGCCTATACTATGCCCAATGGCAGCGTGTTGAGTCGCTTTCGGAGCCGCTCGATTGGGAAACGGAATGGGCCTCGCCCGAATGGCGCATAGGAACTTGAGATGACGACGCAAGCACGAGCCGATCCCCAGACGCTGAACCAGGCATCCGAGCTGACCTTCGGCGAGCTGGTCCGCTGGTATCGCCAGCGCCGGGGCTACTCGCAGCAGAAGCTGGCGCTTTTGATCGAGGCCGACGCGACCTACCTGAGCAAAATCGAAGGCGGCAATGTTCCGCCGCCCTCAGTTCGGCTCATCGTGCGGCTGGCCAAAGCGCTCTCGGTGAGCCCGATCGAATTGCTGGCGGCCCGCCGGCCGATGCCGGAAGCCCTGCGGGGGTTGTCGAAGAGCCAGTGGGCGGCGCTGGTCGACTGGCTGCAGGTGCGGTGGGGGGAATGACCTGGGAAATCAGCCATCGAGCCGACCCACGGGCGGTGCGACTGGCCGACCTGCACTACAGCCGGCAGAAGCCGGGCACGCCGCAGTTTATGCCGCCCGGCCGCTGCCTGGTCCTGTGGCAGCCCGGAGCCGTCTGGGGGACTTCCTGGCCGTTCGCCGAATACGTCAAGCACGCCTGGGCAGGGGCCTGGGTCTGCTCGATCTTCCGGAACGAAGGGGCGGGGCGAGCCTCCGACCTGATCCGCGAAGCCGTCGCGGCGACGCGCTGGTACTTTGGCGAGCCCCCGTCGTTGGGGATGGTGACCTTCGTGGACCCACAGAAGGTACGGCACAAGCGCGATCCGGGACGCTGCTTCCTGAAAGCGGGTTTCCAGCGGTGCGGCGCCGCGAAAGACGGGAAACTGGCGCTGCGACTAGCACCCGCCGCGATGCCGGAGGCGGCAGCGCCTTGCTATTCGCAGTTGTCGCTATGGGAATACTCATGACCACGCACCGCCGGCACCGCTGCAAGCGAAGGCATCGAAGCTACCGGACGCTGGCAAAGTGCATCTGGAGAAGAGCCCAATGGGTGAAGGGCGAAGGGCCCTACGCCGTCCTCTACCATCTGGGCGGCTTGACCGTCAGTCTCCACGAGCGGGAGGTGGGCGCGGAGGCAATGGCGCGGATACTGGAGCGGCAGTATGGACAGGGACGGCCGCGCCTCGCGCGCCTGGTCGATCCCAAGGAGACGCAAGGGATATGACTGCCGAGGAGTTCTTTCAGATCGAGTTAGCCCGCTTCCGGGGACGCGCCTGCGTCGCCCTGGAGTTCGCCGGCGTCCGCGTTCTGCTGGAGCCTGCCGCCGCGCTCCGCATCGCCCGGCGCATCGAGCAAGCAGCGAAAGCGCTGGAAAAAGAAGGAGGAATCAAAGAAGAGGGAATCTAACAACCGTAAGGACAGGGCGGAATCTATTTACGCTTGTAGCTTCAATCGGCAAGCGAGCAGTACTGGTACCTGCACCGCTGCGGCCCGGTCAAAAGCCGGGCGGCCGGGCTTTACGGCTGATACCTTTGGGCCAGCCGCGCGGCCGGCGAGTGAGCGCTTTTGAGCGCTTCGCGGTCGATGAGCCAGTCCCGGCCCAGACGACGGGCCGGGAGGGAGCCGGAGCGGATGAGCTGGCGGATGCGGGAGTCGGTGAGTGAAAGCAGGGCGGCGGCTTCGGCAGTGGTCAAGAGATCAGGCATCGGCCCGCAGCTCGGCCAGGATCGCTTCGCGGCGCAGGGCCAGCGCGAAGCGCTTCTCCCAATCTTCGGTCTGATACATCGCCTGGCCCAGTTCGAAGAGTTCTTTCTCGAGGATCAGCGTTCGCATGGTTTTCATTGTCGTCTCCCTGTCAGGTCAGTTCTCAACTGCTTACATGATCATATTACCGCATCGATATAATATTGTCAAGCAGAGGGAGCGTCTTTTTTTCGAGGGCGGTCTTTCTGCCAACCGACATACCGAACGACGACGTGGGCAAGGTCACGACCGATGATGAACCAGTCTCGGCCCATCTTCTTACCGGGAAGCTTTCCTTCGCGCAGCATCTGGCGAACGCGGATCTCGCTGACCCCGAGGTATTCGGCGGCCGCTGCGGGGTTCAGCCATTGATCACCGAGAGCCAGAGCATCCGCTTCCGTGAAGGACAATTGCTGCCGTCTCGCTTTGGCGCGTGCGGAGCCGGCGCGAAGCTCTTGCAGCCAGTAGGCTTTGTCCGTCTCTTTGTGGCAGGTACCGCAGAGTGTCTCCAGATTGTCGGGCTCGTGCGTGCCGCCGTTCCGGCGAGGCGTTTTATGGTGGACTTGCAGATCGTCGGAACCGAGGCCGGGATGTCCTTTCTTGCCGCAGCCGCGACATTGATAGCCATCGCGCTCCAGAACCGCGAGCACTACCGCCGGATGCGGGCGCGAACCTGACTGGCTTGCCATTCTTTCTTCTCCTTTCATTCATATTATACCACAACAATAAGTTATTTTCAGGAGGGAAGCCATGCTAACTGAGGAACGCCGGGCGAAACTCGAAGCGTGGGCGAAGGCGGAGGTCAAAGGACCGCTGCCGTCGCGCTTTCTGTCTCTTGCGGATTGGGCGCGGCGCGAGCTGGATCACGAGGCGGCGACCGGCCTGGTTTCGGATCGCGCCGCCTTCTCGCCAGCGGCACAGGCTGCCCTGGCTGAAGCAGTCCGAAAGGCAGGCAATCAGGCGACGGGGGGCAGAGGCAAGGATGGAAAGGGCTAGAGCGTGGTAGAATCAGGGAACGAGCGATGGTCAGTCCGTCGGTAAACCCCAGGCTCACGGAAGAACAGAAGCAGGAGCTGGCGCAGCGCTACACCGCCGGGGAAATGCTGCCGGCGCTGGTCGCCTTTTATCGGACCTGGACGGCGAACGCGAAGTGGGCGATCCGGAAGTATGGCGGTACGCTGCGCCCCGAGGACACACAGCCGCGTGTCTGCCGGGTCTGCGGGGAGAACGTGCCGTCGCCGACGAAGCGGAATCTCTGCCCGGCGCATATCCGACAGTACTGCTCCCGCTGCGACGAGAAGCTGCCCAAAGGGCGTGTCTGCCGCTGGTGCGCGGCCTGCGACGCGGCGAACAAGGAGCGGCTGTATGCTCGCGGCGGGCTGTGCTCGCTCTGCGGCAAGCACGAGCGGACGCCCAGGAGCACGCTCTGCGCTCACTGTCAGGACGCCGCCTACCTCGCGGAGCGGCAGGTCAGGCTGGCGCATCCCGGACGGTGTCTGGACTGCCAGGCCGCGCTGCCGCCCGGGCGGGTCAGCCGGCACTGCACGGACTGTGATCGAAAGCACGAGATGTGGCGGCGGCGGGATCGGCAGCGGCGCGGCGAGCATCGCTGCCGGCAGTGCGGCGACCCGCTGCGATTGAAGGATCAGACCTACTGCAAGGGCTGTACGACGATGATCCAGAATTGGCGGCGCGCCTGGCACCGGGGCAATGAGGTGGCGCGGCAGCTGGGCACGGTGGAGAGCCGGCGGCGCTGGCAGAGGGAGCAGGATGGCTGAAGCAAAGTCGAAGCCACCCATCGTCTGCAGCGAGCAGGAGCTCATCGACGAGGCCATCAAACTTCGCGCCCGGACTTATCAAATGCTGCTGGCGGCCGAGAAGGACGGTGACTTGAAAACGGCGCTCGCTGCCGTCCGTGAAGCGCGTGGGTGCATGGATCTCCTCGCGAAGCTCCTGGTCCAGCGCCGGGAAGCTGTCGTCGAACTCAAGGCGGTCCCCTTGGAAGAGCTGGCCGCGCTGGTGAACGGGAAGTCGCAGAGGGAGACGGATGGCAGCGGCGGTTGACGTGCCTATCACTTTATTCGGGTTTATGTGAATGGCCGCTAATGTCCTCTCGGAAGAGCAGCGTCTGAAGCTGGTTGAGTGGTTAGCTGCCGGTTATCCAGAGCCGCTGATCCAACAGTTCTTCGCGGCGCGGGGTTGGAAGAGCATCTCGCAGCCAGGCATCAGTTGGCACCGCGAGCAGCACCGCGAGCATATCGACCGCTGCCGGCGCGAGCGCGAGGCTCGGGCCTACAATGCCGGGCTGGCGCAGCTCGAGGAGCGGGTGCGCCAGCTCGTGAAACATGCCGAGGCCTTAGAAGAGATCAAGTGGCTGCCCGACGACAAGGGCAAGCTGCATAACGAGAAGGCGTGGCGGGAGACCCTCGATGATATCGCGAAGGAACTTGGGCATCGCCGCGCGGGATTGGATCTTGATGTCAGTCGCCAGTCAGACGCCGATCTTATCGCTGAAGCAAAGGCAATCCTTGGAGGAGCTGATCCGCCGCCGGCCGAGGGCCACGACGAATCAGTTTGAGCGCTACCGGGATGATCCGGTCGGCTTCGCCCGCGATATCCTGGGCGTCTCGCTCTGGGAGAAGCAGCAGCAGATCGCGCTCTCGGTAGTGAACAACCGCCGCACGACCGTGCGCTCCTG
>Ga0070710_10001205_pt1 | contig 12244 bp, 8 predicted proteins | sample LARL52metaG_FD_65454 | JGI IMG/M metagenome (GOLD analysis project Ga0070710, IMG submission 65454) | Corn, switchgrass and miscanthus rhizosphere microbial communities from Kellogg Biological Station, Michigan, USA - LAR L5-2 metaG | ecosystem: Host-associated > Plants > Roots > Rhizosphere ... | reverse complement strand
CATCGCAGCCAGGCTGACCCGTTACGCGAGGGAGACGCGCATCGTTGGCTCTCGCGTCTTGCGTGGTTCGCGGGCGACAGGAAGAGCGCCGAGCGGGAAGCGCAGCGCGCGATCGAGCTGCTCGAGCCGCTCGAGCGCGGGCCTGAGCTGGCCATGGCCTACAGCAACGTCGCGCAGCTCAAGATGCTGGAGTCCGCCCACGCCGAGGCTATCGACTGGGGACAGCGCGCAACCGAACTGGCCGAGCGGCTCGACGATGACGAGATCCTGGCGCACGCTCTCAACAACGTAGGCACTGCGGAGCTTCAGGCTGGGATCGCAAACGGCGCAGCCAAGCTCGAGCGCAGTCTCGATCTGGCCCTCAGGGCTGGCTTGCATGAGCATGCCGCGCGGGCGTTCACTAATCTCGCCACGACCTACGTGACGCGTCGCGACTTCGAGGCGGCGGCCCGCTACCTCGACGCGGGGATCGACTTCTGTCGCGAGCACGATCTCGACTCATGGTGGCTTTACCTGACCGGCTGGCTGGCACGGGCGAAGCTCGAGATCGGGGAGTGGGATGCCGCGGCGGACGCCGCGAACGCTGTTGTTCGTCATCCGCGCGTCGCCGTGCCAAGCAGGATCACGCCGCTGGCCGTGCTCGGGCGGCTGCGCGCGCGCCGCGGCGACTCCGATGTGTGGAGCGTCCTCGACGAGGCGTTCCAACTGTCGACGCGGGCAGCCGAAGTCCAGCGCCTAGCGCCCGTCGCCGCTGCACGGGCAGAGGCGCGCTGGCTAAGCGGTGAAAACGATCGCATCGAGGAGGAAACCGAGATCGCCCTAGAGCTCGCGCTCGCGCACGCAGACAGGTGGTCGGCCGGGGAGCTCTGCGCGTGGCGCCGGCGAGGAGGCGTCGAGGACACGCCCACTCCGGACGCGCTCGCCGAACCGTTCGAGCTCGAGCTAGCGGGCGAGGCTGAGCAAGCAGCGGAGCGCTGGAGGTCAATCGGTTGCCCATACGAGGCCGCGCTTGCGCTTTCGTCGGCCGACGACGAAGACTCGCTGCGCCGCAGCGTGACCGAGCTCCAACAGCTCGGCGCACCACGGGCGAGCGCGCGTGTTGCGCGGATACTGCGCGAGCGCGGCATCCGCCGCGTGAGTCTCGGACCGCGAGTCTCGACCCGCGAAAACCCGGCTGGCCTGACCACACGGGAGCTGGAAGTTCTGTCTCTCCTCGGTGAAGGCCTGCGCAACCGTGAGATCGCGGCTCAGCTCTTTCTCTCTGAGAAGACCGTCGATCACCACGTTTCCGCGATCCTCCGCAAGCTCGGCGTCGAAAGCCGCGGACAGGCCGCTGCCGAGGCGGCGCGGCTAGGGATCAACGGAAGATAGGGAATCCTCCCGAAGTCAAGGCGGCAGTCTAGGGCTAGCCTCCGGCGAGATGAATCTCCACAGATTCTTTGGCCGCAAGCAGCCATACCGGGCGGTCGCACCCACCCGCCCGGCCGTGAAACCGGCGCTGGCGTGCGAGCGCGTGATGCTCGAAGCGCAGCGGCTCGCCCAGCAGATGGCTCGTTCGCGAGCCACGCTTGAGGGCTGAGTCCCACCAGCACGCCTAGCGTCAGATCGAGCAGCGCCTAGCCGCTAACCCAGAACCCGACGCGGCTCTTCAGCTCAGGTGGGCGAGCGCGAGCAAAGCCATGGGAAACGACAATTGGTCGGCCGGTGGTACAGCTTTCGTTAGTGCGCCAGAGAGTGGAGGGGCGACGGGATGCCGCCCCTCCCAACGTGTTCATTTCAGCCGGTTGTTGCCGACCAGGTGTCGGTGTTGCCGAACGTGCCGGGGCAAGGGCCGAGTGGCCATGGTGCCGGCAGTGCGAGCGTGCCGGCTGCAAGCGATGCGGCGCGGTATGTCTGAACCGGACCGCAGACGGTCGCGTTCTGCGCATCCGTCCAGACGCCGAGCCCGTAGGTTGCCGTTGCGGCGGCGTAGACATAGTCGCCGATCCGCTCCTGGTAGATGTCGTGCCCTGGGTAGGTTCCGCGCAGGTCGTTGTGGCCGGCGGACGTGTCGGTCGAGCCGTTGTAGACGACCGACCACGCGCCTGGTGCGCCGCCGGCTCCGACCGGCGCGGTCATGAAGACACCGTGGTATGGCCGCGGCGAGGTCATGTCCGCGCCCCTCCACGGGGCCGTGTCGGCCTCGTAGGTGAGATACATCCGAGTGCCGCCGGGCGCGATCGCGGGCGCCGCGTAGAGCGGCCGGTCGCCGGCGCGCGATGCCGTCAGCGGGTTGCTCCAAGTCGTGCCGCCGTCGGTCGACCAGCTGACAAGTGCCTTGTTGTCGTTGACATTCGAACCGCTGTCGGCCCAGGCGTCGACGATCTCGTTTGTCGCGCCGACACCGGTGGGCGCGCCGTTGGCGATGTCGACGCTCGGAATTGCCGACAAGTCGGTGCGTGCGCCGGCGAAGCCGTCCATGACACAACGGCCGTACACGGGATCGACGAAGAAGCAGGGGTCGGTGATCTGGCGGATCACCTGCATCTTGGTCCACGACTTGCCGCCGTCGAACGATTTCCACATCACATGGAAACCGTGCGTCGGCAGCCCGACCAGGGTCGGGTTCTCGAACATCTCGGAGAACAGGTAGGCGACGCCGTGGCTATCGGTGCGGACCGTGCACCCGCTGAGGCCGAACTGGGTCGGCCCGTTGCCGTTGGTGCCGGCCGGCGTGACCTGCTTCGACGTCCAGCTGTCGCCGCCGTCGCCCGAGACCGAGACCGTCAAGGGGGCCGGGAACGTCCCGCCCAATCCCAAATGTTGACCGTTGCTTCGGAACTCGGGATTGCATATGTAGACACGGCCGAAGAACGGACTCGAGGCGGCGTTGTCAGCCCAGATCTGCTCCTTGTCCTCGAACGCCGTCTGGCCGGCGTGCTGGTTGGCAATCACCGGTGACTTCCAGTTGCTCGCAGAGGCGATGCGGGTCGGTGTCGGATTGTCGAGTCGCGAGACGCCGACAGCGAGGTAGCCGTGGAACTCCGGGTTCGGGAAAGCGAAGCCGGACGGCCAGGCACCGGTCAGGTTTGCGTAGTACACACGCGAGCCGTTCGCCCAGGAGAACTGACCGTTGACCCGGATCGGGCCAACCGCGAGCGCCGGATCACCAGAAGAGACGAGCCGGTTCTCGAAGTAGCCCGGAAGCGTATGGATCGATCCGACGTGCGGCGTGCAAACCTTCGTCGGGTCGCAGTCGTTTGCAGTCCAGCCCGTATAGGTCGGCTGAATCCAGCTGTGTCCATTGTCGAATGAGAACGCGAACGCGCTAAGGCCGACGCCGTCGTCGGCCGGGTCCGCGCAGGTGCCGAACTGGAGCGCGTCCGTCTGTGGGCAGGGCGCCCAGTCGACGAAGTCGTTCCAGGCGGCGACGGCGATGTTCGGGTGGTTCGCGTCGATCGCGACCGCCGGTTCGTTCTGATGGTTCTGCGGCGTCATGTTGGGCGGGCTGCCGACACTGACGTCGCCTGCGAGCGCGGGCGCGGCCACACACAAGGCGCAGATCAGGCTCGCGCTCAGGAGCAGACTTCTCCCGATCATCCGAAACCTCCCTTCAGCCACGCGAGCAATTGCTCGCGCAAGCTGTCCGTGGATCCAACGTCCCGCCTCGACGGCGAAGATGAGACCCAGACCTTCTGTCGATCCCTCCCCATGGACGCTCCCCCAAGGCGACAGTCGATTCTCCACCGCCGTAGCACCGAGATCAAGTGACAGCAGGTGCGTCCCAACCGGACAGAGATCGAGACGGTGATGGCGGACACCCGGATTCGCGGCAGAGGGGAGCCGCTCAAAATCGGAATGAGCCGACCGCGGCGTCGTCTGTCGTTGGAAGATTTCGACGACAACCGGAAAACCGACTACATTTTCTTGCATGACGCGCCGACTCGCCGACGTTGCCGCCTACGCCAAAGTCAGCGAGGCGACCGTCAGCCGCGTCCTCAACGGCAAGGCCGGAGTCTCCAAGGCAACGCAGCAGGCGGTGTTGACTGCCCTCGATGTCCTCGGGTACGAGCGGCCGACGCAGTTGCGCGGCCAGCGTGCACGCCTCGTCGGGCTCGTGCTGCCCGAGCTCCAGAATCCGATCTTTCCTGCCTTTGCCGAGGTGGTTGCCGACGCGCTCTCGCGGCGGGGCATCACACCCGTCCTCTGCACCCGGACCGCCGCCGGCGTCACTGAAGCTGCCTACGTGGACATGCTGCTTGAGCAGCAGGTCTCCGGGATCATTTTCTTCGGGGGCCAGTACCACGAAGCCGGCGCGGATCACCGCCACTACCACCTGCTCACCGAACGCGGGTTGCCGGTGGTCCTCATCAACGCGGCCTATGAAGATCTGGGCTTTCCGCGCGTCTCGGTAGACGACGGCCATGCGATCGAGCAGGCGCTCGCCCATCTCGAGTCCCTCGGCCACGAGCGGATCGGCATCGTGCTCGGACCGACCGACCACGTCCCTTCGATTCGCAAGGATCAGGCGTACCGCCGCGTGCGGGGCGAGCACGAAGCGCTTGTCGAGCACACGATGTTCTCGATCCAGGGAGGCGTTGCTGCCGCAAACCGGCTGATCAAGCGCGACGTCACGGCCGTCATCTGCGCGAGCGACATGCTCGCGCTGGGCGTCATCCGGCAAGCCCACCGGGGTGGCCTAGGCGTCCCCCGTGATCTGTCCGTCGTGGGTTTCGACGACTCGGCCCTGATGATGTGCACGGACCCGCCGCTGACGACGGTGCGGCAGCCGATCGCAGCCATGGGTCAGGCCGCGGTCGCACAGCTGCTGAGCCAGGTCGGTGGTAGCCAGGTCTCGAGCGAGGAGCTCCTCTTCGAGCCCGAGCTCGTCGTACGAGCCTCGACCGCCCCTGCGGCTCCCGTGCGTGCGGCCTTCGCCGTGAGCCGCTAGTCACAATCAAGTTCTTGCAATCATTGTGGACTTTTTTGCGGGATACGGTGTAGTGTCTGCAACTCGGAGTGGCGACGACGCAGAAAACCCGGCGCCGAGGGGCGCAGCGGCCAGCAGGCGTGCCACACCCGTGGTGGCGTAGCGCTGCGATCTACGAGGTGTACGTCCGCAGCTTCGCGGACGGCAACGGTGACGGGATCGGGGATTTGGCCGGGGTGCGGGCGAAGCTTCCTTACCTGCGCGACCTCGGCGTAGATGCCATCTGGTTCACGCCCTGGTACCCCTCCCCGATGGCGGACGGCGGCTATGACGTCGCCGACTACCGCGACATCGACCCGATGTTCGGGACCCTGGGAGAGGCCGAGCAGCTGATCAAGGAAGCTGCCGATCTCGGCATCCGGGTCATCGTCGACATCGTTCCCAACCATTGCTCCGATCGGCATTGCTGGTTCCAGGAGGCGCTCAGCAGCGGGCCGGGATCCCGCGAGCGCGATCGTTTCTGGTTCCGTGCCGGTCGCGGCAAGGAGGGCGAGCTGCCTCCAAACGACTGGTCTTCCATCTTCGGCGGCAGCGCGTGGACACGCACGCAAAACGAAGACGGGACGGGGGGAGAGTGGTACCTCCATCTTTTCGCCCCCGAGCAGCCTGACCTCAACTGGGACAACGACGATGTGCGGAAGGAGCATGAAGACGTGCTCCGCTTCTGGTTCGACCGCGGGGTCGCCGGAGTGCGCATCGACTCGGCCGCATTGCTCTTCAAAGACGCCACCCTTCCGGACTTCGACCCGGACAATGCACCGGCGCCCCACCCGTTCTCGGATCGGGACGAGCTGCACGAGGTCTACCGCTCCTGGCGGGCCCTGGCGGATGGCTACGCCGGCGACCGGATCCTGATCGGAGAGATCTGGCTCCCCGACCCCGAGCGCTTCGCCCGTTATCTGCGCCCGGACGAGATGCACACCGCCTTCAACTTCGACTTCCTCGCGTGCCCGTGGGAACCGGAGCGGCTGCGCGCCAGCATCGACGCCACCCTCGCCGCCCATGCGCCGGTTGGAGCGACCGCGACCTGGGTTCTCTCGAACCACGACGTGACGCGGCACGTCACGCGGTACGGGCGCAAGGACACAAAGTTCGAGTTCGCGGCGAAGACAAGCGCGATCCCGGAAGTCGATCTCGAGCTCGGCACGCGGCGCGCTCGAGCCGCCGCGCTCCTGACGCTTTCCTTGCCGGGCGCGGTCTACATCTATCAGGGAGAAGAGCTCGGGCTTCCCGAAGTGGAAGATCTACCGACCGGGGCCCTGCAGGACCCCATGTTCTTCCGTTCGAACGGGACGGATCCCGGCCGTGACGGCTGCCGGGTGCCGCTCCCGTGGGACGGCGCGGAGCCGCCTTTCGGCTTCAGCGGCGTCGGAGCAAGCGCCGAGCCGTGGCTGCCGCAGCCGTCGTCCTGGAGTGAGTTGACCGCGGAAGGGCAGGCCGGTCTCAAAGCGTCGATGCTCTCCCTCTACAGAGACGCGCTGCGCATCAGGCGATCCGAGCCTGAGCTGCAAGACGGGCCGCTGCGATGGCTGAATGCCCCATTTGGGGTGGTCGCCTTCGGTCGCGGCGATGGTTTCATGTGCGTCCTCAACCTCTCGGACTCGGCCATCGAACTGCCGGGCCACGCGGCCCTTCTACTTGCCAGCGAGCCCCTCGAGAACGGTCGGCTCCCCTCGGACAGTGCGGTTTGGCTCCGCAGTTTCGCTTGAAAGTCGTATTTCTGCAAGGAAATGAAAAGTATTTGCATTGATTTGTCGAGTGTGAAATGCTGGAGGGCGCCGGGGCCGACCCGGGACTCCCTGCGAAAGGAGAAAGGACGATGAAGTCCAGTTTCAGGGCGATAAGGCTCCTCGTGGTGGCCGCGGCGCTGTTCCTCGTTGTCGGCGCGGCCTCACTGGCTAATGCGGGCTCCCAGGCGAAGGTCACGATCAATGTGGCCGCGCTTCGCCCGGGCAGTTCGGCGGATGCGCAGAAGCAGTTCGACGACAACGTCGCGCTCTTCGAGAAGCAGCATCCGAACATCGCGGTGAAGCCCGTCGAGTACGCATGGAACGGTGCCACCTTTGCCGCGCAGCTTGCTGCAGGCCGACTACCGACCGTCTTCACGGTGCCGTTCACCGACGCACGCACGCTTGGCGAGCACCGCCAGGTCGCCGACATCACGGCCGGCGTGAAGAAGTGGGCGTACTACAAGAAGTTCCAGAAGACGATCATCGCGGAGGCGACGACGTCGAAGGGCCGCATCATCGGCGTGCCCTACGCCGCATACGCGCAGGCGCTTCATTACAACCGGCAGCTCTTTAAACAGGCCGGGCTCGACCCGAACAAGCCGCCGACGACCTGGGCGCAACTTCGGAAGTACGCGAAGCAGATCTCACAACGAACCGGCGCGGCGGGTTACGCCCAGATGGGGCTGAACGACAACACCGCAGGCTGGATCGCGACGACCGTGGCGTACACACTCGGCGGACGGATGGAGCAGGGTCGCGGGGCGAACGCAACTGCGACGCTGAACAGTCCATTCACGGTTCAGGCGCTGAACCTGCTGAAGCAGATGCGCTGGACGGACAAGTCGATGGGCTCAACGTTCGACTACACCTGGCCCACGATCAACCAGGCCTTCGCGGCCGGCAAGATCGGCATGTTCATCAACGGCTCGGACATCTACACGTTCCTCGTCCAGGCTGCGAACCTCGATCCGAAGATCTACGGCATCGCACCGCTTCCGCTCGCGAAGCAGAAGAACGCCGGTGTCATGGGCGGTGGGTCGATCGCAGTCGTTCGGCCGGACACGAAGGGTGCGAAGCTGAACGCCGCCCTCCAGTGGATCGACTTCTTCTACATGGAGAAGCTCATCAAGAAGCCGGCTGCGCTTCGGGATGCACGGATTCTCGTCGCCAACCAGCAGCCGGTCGGTGTCCCTGCCTTCCCGATCTTCAACAAGGTGCAATACGACCGCGCCAACTCCTGGATCAAGTCGTACATCAACGTCCCGATCAAGCAGATGAACCCGTTCCTCAAGGGCATCTTCAAGCAGAACCTCTATCCCGAGCCGGCGGCCTCGACCCAGAGCGTCTACCACGCCCTCGACCCGGTCGTGCAGGCTGTTTTCGCAGACAAGAACGCCAACGTCTCAGCCCTCCTCGCACAGGCGAACGACGTCGCACAAAAGGCCATCAGGGAAGGGAAGTAGTCCTTGACCGGTTGGCTCGGCGGGGAGCCTTCGGGCTCCCCGCCCGCCTGTGTAGGTGACACTGGGGTCTGTAGGTGGACCCAACGGACGTGATCTCCGGAGACAGTACGAGGGCCGGCGAGCCGGTCGCGATCGGCGGCGCGGCTGTCACGCGCCCTCGTGTGCGCGGCCGTTTCTCTCCGCTCGACTGGGTTCGGCGCGGTGGGCTTTCAGCGGTTGCGTTCGCCCTGCCGATGCTCGTGATCTTCACGGCGTTCTCGTGGTATCCGATCACCCGGTTAGTCGTCCTCTCGCTCCAAACCACCAACCTGGTCGATCCGCCGAGCTGGGTTGGGCTGCAGAACTTCCGCGACGTCTTGAATGACCCGTTGTTCATGACGGCGTTGAAGAACACGGCGTACTTCGCGCTCCTCGCCCTCCTCTTCGGCTTCCCGATCCCGCTCATCGCGGCGGTCTTGATCAGCGAGTCACGGCGCTTCCGCGGTGCCTACAGCGCTCTGGCGTACCTCCCTGTCGTCATTCCGCCGGTTGTCGGCGTGATGCTCTGGAGGTACGTGTTCTACGAGCCGAGCAGCGTCGGGCTCTTCAACACCGTGCTCGGCTGGTTCCACATGGGTCCTTACGGATGGCTGCAGTCGACGGGCACGGCAATGCCCGCGCTCGTCGTCGAGTCGACATGGGCCAATGCCGGCACCACGGTGATCATCTACCTCGCGGCACTGATGTCAGTCGACCGTGATCTGTACGACGCCGCATCGGTCGACGGCGCAAGCCTCTGGCGGAAGGTCTGGCACGTGACGGTCCCCCAGATTCGTGGCGTGCTGCTCGTCATGTTCATGCTGCAGATCATTGGGACCGCCCAGGTCTTTCTCGAGCCGTACCTGTTCACCTCGGGCGGCCCGGCGAACGCGACGCTGACGTTGCTGCTCCTCGTATACCAGTACGCATTCGGAAACTCGATTGGCGTAGGCTTCGGACAGGCTGCGGCGCTGAGCCTGATGGTCGCGGTGTTCCTGGCGATCTTCTCCCTCGTCTTCCTCCGACTGACTCGATCGTGGAGCACGACATGAGCTCTGAGGAGAAGACCGGCGGCCTGCTGTCGCACAACGAGTGGGCGCGGCGCGACCTCAGGTGGCTCTTCGGGTCTGCGCAGGCTCTCCTTTTCGTCCTCCTGATTTTGATCGGCCTCGGCCCAGTCGTGTGGCTGGCAAAGGGAGCGATCACCCCGACGATCGACACGCTGCGGAATCCGCTCGCGCTCTTCCCGCACGGTGTGGCCTGGAGCAACCTCACCGAGGCCTGGTCCCAGGTGCACGTTGGCCGCTACTTCTGGAACACGGTCGTTCTGGCGTTCGGTTCGTGGCTCTGTCAGATCGTCGTTGCGACAACCGGTGCCTTCGTCCTCTCGGTGCTACGGCCGGCGTGGGGAAAATTCATCTACTGGCTCCTGCTCGGGACCCTCTTCGTTCCGGCGATCGTCCTGGTTGTCCCGCTGTACATCGAGATCGTTCATCCGCCGCTGATCAGGCACTCGTTCGTCGAGAGCTACTGGGCGATCTGGCTGCCGGCCGGCGCTAGCGCCTTCAACGTCGTGCTGATGAAACGGTTCTTCGACAACTTGCCGCGCGAGCTCTTTGAAGCGGCAAAGATCGACGGTGCCGGACCTGTGCGGCTGTTCTTCTCGATCGTGCTGCCGCTGTCCAAGCCCATCCTCGGCGTCGTGTCGATCTTTGCGATCCTCGCCGAGTGGAAGAACTTTCTCTGGCCGTTCCTCGTCTTGACCAACAGTCCGGACCGACAGCCCCTCTCTGTTCGGCTGCCAGCGATTCAGCCCCAGACGCAGATCGGCGTGCTGCTCGCCTCGATGCTGATCGCGTCCCTCGTCCCGCTGATCGGGTTCCTGATCTTCCAACGCACGTTCCTGCGGGGCACGGGACTTGGCGGCGCCCTCAAGGGTTAATGGATCGTGGCCGATCCGAAATCCGGCCTGCTTCGCAGGGCATGATGATTAAAGGGGGCATTCAGGCCGCCCGGGTTCGCGGCGCCCTTGACGACTTGGGTGCCATGAGGCAATCTCGGCGTCATCTTCGCCGTCGTCTGTCCAGTCGCGACCATGTCTCGCGCTGCATGGAGCGCGGCACGAGATCGTCCTGCTGACGTCGTTCGGAACCGATGAGCGCGGGTCGCGTCATCCTCATAGTCCTCGGCAGCATCGGAGTCCTGTTCGGGCTTGCCCTGCTCGCGGGGGGAGGCTTCCTGCTCTGGGCCGACCGCACGCAGCGCGAGGACGGCTACATCACGACACCGACCGAGCGATTTGCGACGCCGACCTACGCTCTCACGCGTACGCGGCTCGAAGTCGACACAGACGGAGCCGGCTGGGTCCTGAACGACAGCTGGTTCGGCAAGGTTCGCATCCGCGGTGAGAGTGCCGGCGGGAAGACGCTCTTCATGGGCGTTGGGCCGGAAGCGGCTGTTGCCAAGTACCTGGGGCCCGTCGCCCACGCGAATGTCGAGGAGATTGACTTCGATCCCTTCCGAGTCACGTACCTTCCAGTCACCGGAGGCACGCCCCAAGGGCCGCCGACGGAGCAGCGCTTCTGGGCGGCCTCCGCCTCCGGCGTCGGGACACAGACGCTGACGTGGAAGGTGCGGGAGGGCGACTGGTCGGTCGTCCTCATGAACTCCGACGGCTCGCGTGGGGTCGCCGCGAACATCGACGTGGGCGCCAAGATGTCCTTCCTGCTCTGGGTTGCGATCGGGGGGCTCCTCGGCGGCGTGCTCGTCACCGGGGGAAGCGCCGCATTGGTCGTCCTTGCCGCGCGGACGCGCCGGCCACAGCCTCCGCCACCCGTGCCTCCTACTGCGGGCGCCGGATCAGGAGATGCGCCGGCTCCCGAGCCTCCCGACCGGTCGACAGAACAGGCCTCACCTAGCTGAACGCCCTATGTCGTCGGTGCGAGGCGCTCCGCCAGCGCCTCGAGCAGCTTGAACTGGATCTCGGGCGACGCCATCAGCAACGGACGGAAGTTGTGTGCGCTGATCGAGAGCAGCCGGGAGGGCGACGTCAGCGTCACCGTGGCGGTTCGGGGCCGGCGCAGGATGAGCGCCAGCTCACCGAAGCAGTCGCCCGGCCCGAGAGTCCCAACCCGGCGGTTCCGCCGGCGCACTTCAGCTTCGCCGTCGACCAGCACGAAGAACGAATACGCCACTTCGGCGTCCTCGTGGATCAGCGTGTGGCCCGCGGGCAGCTCGAGTTCGTTCGCAAGCTTGGCGACCTTCACGAGCTCGCGCTGCGAGCAGTACGAGAAGAGCGGCACCTGGCCCAGGAGCTGCGCTCTGTCCCGCTGCCGCACCTTCATGCTGGGATTATCCGCCGCGCGCGAGCATTCGCCCCGCCTCGCTGACCGGAAGATTCGTCGTATGGAGCTCCGCCCGCTCGAGCAAGAAAGCGCTTCGAGCGCCTGAACGACGCCTCGAACGGCGCCAAGGCCCTCTCCGTATGTCCATTCAGCTTCCGGGGCTTGGCAGTGGTGCATGGTCCTTGCGATGCGGCTCGACCTCGATCCTGGGAAGCCACTCGAGCCAGTGCGGGAGGTACCAGTTCCAGCCGCCGAGGAGCCTCATCGCCGCGGGCAGGAGCACCGAGCGAATGATCGTCGCATCGATCAGCAGCGCGACCGCCACGCCGAAGCCCATCTGCTGGAACATGACGAGGTCGCCCCGCGCGAAGCCGCTGAAGACCGCGACGATGATCAGGGCCGCGCCCGTGATCAGCCGCGCGGTCGAGGCGACTGTGTGGGTGACTGCGTCGGTGGTCGAGCCAGTCGCGTCGTAGCGCTCCTTGATGCGGCTCAGGAGGAAGACCTGGTAGTCCATCGACAGGCCGAACAGGACCGAGAACAGGAACAGCGGCACCCACGCCTCGATCGCGCTCACCCGCTGGAAACCGAACAGCCCGTTCCCGATTCCATGGCGGAAGACGAGGATCACGAGCCCGTAGGCGGCGCCCACCGAGAGCAGGTTGAGGACGATCGACGTCCCCGCAATGACGATGGAGCGGAAGACGATCGTCAGGAGGA